>Ga0209415_10017980_pt1 | contig 11193 bp, 5 predicted proteins | sample PeaSoiSIISIP2007_FD_187696 | JGI IMG/M metagenome (GOLD analysis project Ga0209415, IMG submission 187696) | Peat soil microbial communities from Weissenstadt, Germany - SII-SIP-2007 (SPAdes) (version 2) | ecosystem: Environmental > Terrestrial > Soil > Wetlands > Peat | place: Germany...
TTCCCAGTTCTCGACCGAATGGACAACAACCTATTGAAACTTCACATTTAGCCCCTGAGGCCAGTAGATCGTCCGCGAAGCATGACCTCAGAAACACGAAAGCCCCGGTAGTCTGCCGGGGCTGGAAACTGGCACTGCACACCGCCTGTCAACTTCAATGATAATCCAGTCAAAGACGGTGTCAAGCTGAGTATCGGTATCCGTGGTCGCGTGACTGCAGAGGGTGAGGGACTCGAACCCTAGTGGCTGACTAGGCCACTCGACCGCTTGACAGGCGGTGTCCAGTACCCACTGGAAACACCCTCTAGACGCCGCCTGTAACCAATTCTAAGGACGAATGTAGAGAACAATCCGTGATTAGCGGTGGTTTATTTGGGTGCGAGTTTCGATTCGGGAATCTGAGCCCGCCCACGCAATCCACCTACCCCAGCAGCCGCGCCGCATCCTTCGCGTAATACGTCAAAATTATGCTCGCCCCCGCCCGACGGATGCTCAGCAGCGACTCCATCATCACGCGGTCGCGTTCGATCCATCCGTTCCTCGCCGCGGCTTCGATCATCGCGAATTCGCCCGACACCTGATAAGCCGCCAGCGGCAATTCGAAGCGATCGTGCGCCGCCGCGATCACATCCAGATACGGCATGGCCGGTTTCACCATGATCATGTCCGCGCCTTCTTCAATGTCGGCTTCAATTTCGCGCATGGCCTCGCGCAGGTTGGCTCCATCCATCTGATACGACCGCCGGTCGCCGAACTGCGGCGCCGAGTCGGCCGCCTCGCGAAACGGCCCGTAAAATCCCGACGCAAACTTCGCCGCATACGAAAGAATCGGCGTGTTGATAAGCCCCGCTTCGTCGAGCGCCGCTCGGATCGCGCCCACCCGCCCGTCCATCATGTCCGACGGCGCAATAATATCGATCCCAGCCTTCGCCAGCGACACCGAAGTGCGCGCCAGCAGTTCCAGCGACGAGTCGTTGTCGATTTCAAACTTGCCTTCAACCGCCCTGGCCGCGATTGCGGCCAGCTCTTCGATGACCTTTATCTTTTCCTCTTCGCTCGTCACCGCCTTCAATCCTGCCCCGCTCGCGCTCCAGGCGTCCCGGGCTGCCGCGCCTAGCGACATTGGCGTCGCGGCAGATTTCACAATCCCGCAGTGCCCATGCGACATGTATTCGCACAGACAGACGTCCCCCATCAAAATCAGTCCCGGGACTTCCCGTTTCATCGCCCGCGCCGCCTGCTGCACAATGCCATCCTCGGCCCAGGCCCCGGTCGCAACGTCGTCTTTCTTGTCCGGCAGCCCAAACAGAATCACCGACGGCACGCCCAGGGAGTACACCTCCCGCGCTTCCTTCACCGCTTCGTCCACCGACAGATTGAACACCCCCGGCATGGAACCAACCGCCTTGCGCACGCCTTCTCCGGGACAGACGAACATGGGATACACAAATGCGTCGGGCGTGAGGCGGGTCTCACACACCAGGTTGCGCAGTTCCGCCGTGCGGCGGAGGCGGCGAAGGCGAGTCACTGGAAATGCCATGGCAGGTCACCGGAGGAAGGGCGAAGATAAATGCCCCTTCCTGCATTGATTCTAGAACATCTGAGTCCAAAACATCTTTGCTGGCACGTCCAAGAACAACTTTGCCGGCACGTCCAAAAACAACTTCGCCGGCACAAGTGGAAGAGCGGCGCTTTAGCGCCGCGTCCAGCCGCCAGAGAATTCGCGGGGCTTTAGCCCCCGAGGCCCCCTGCCCCGCCAGGTAGTACGGAAGTAACCAGCAGGCACCAAAACGGTCCTCCGAATCCCCGATCCCCTCCCATAGAATCAACAATGGATGAGCCTGTTTCAACGCTACCGCTGGTTTGCTGCAGCGGCCGGAATTACCCTGGCCTTTGCCGCCGTGTGTCTTGTGGGGCACCACAGCGCCGCGCTGACCGCTTTTGCCGATCTGGTGGGCTTGGCGCTCATGCTGGTAGCCTCTGGAATCACTCTGGCCAACGCTCTCACTCGCCCCGCCCAGGAGCGCAGCTTCTGGGTGTTGATGACGCTGGGATTCTTGCTCTGGACGAGCAATCAGGCGGCCTGGTCCTACCTGGAAGTCGCCCTGCGTCGGCCCATCCCCGATCCATTCTTGTTCGACATCATCCTGTTCTTTCACGCCTTGCCCATCATTGCGGCCGTGGGTTGGCGTCCTGACCTGCTGAAAAAAGAGAGGAGAGTGCATTTCGGCGCGCTCAATTTTCTCATGCTGCTGGGCTGGTGGATCTTTCTGTACGCCTTCATTGTGTTCCCCCACCAGTATGTCGTATCCAATGTCCAAATTTACAGCCGCTACTACGACCGTCTCTATGGGCTGGAGAATGGAATGCTGATGGCGGTGTTGGTGCTCGCAGCTTGCACCAGTTCGGGCGGTTGGCGCCGGCTCTACTTGAACTTGCTCGCTGCCAGTGTGCTCTACGGCATCAATTCGCAATTCCTCGACCGCGCGGCGACCGATAACACTTACTACTCAGGCAGCCTCTACGACGTGCCCCTCGTCGCTACCGTGGCCTGGATGGCGGCGGCCGCTTTCTCGGCGCGCGGCTGGGACCTGCAACCCAACGAGAACCGCCTGAACCCCCGCTGGAAGAAACTCGTTCCCCAACTCGCTATGCTCGCCATCCTGTCTCTGCCCGTGCTGGGCGCGTGGACGGTGCTAGCCGACCAATCACCCGCCCCCTCGCGTGCCTTCCGCGTTTTCACCGTGTTAACCGCAATGTTGGTCTTGGGAGCCTTCGTCTTCCTGCGCCAGTACTTCCAGGATCAAGCGCTTATGGACCTGCTGCAGGAGTCGCGCCGCGGCTACGAGAGCCAGAAACGATTGCAGAGCCAACTCGTGCAGAAAGAAAAACTCGCTTCCCTCGGGAACCTGGTGGCCGGAGCGGCCCACGAGATTGATCATCCTCTCAGCGCCGTCATGAATTATTCCGAGCAACTCTGGGCGAAAGAGCGGCTCACCGACGAACAGAACGCGCTGGTTCGCAAAATTGTGAACCAGGCCCGCCGCACTCGCGATCTGGTCGCCGACCTGTTACGCTTCGCTCAGCAGTCGCCCGGAGAAAAAATTGTGGTCGACCTCGGCATGCTGCTCCAGCGCGCCACCCAGATGCTCGAGTTGCGAAATCCCGGCAGCAAGATCCGCATCGGCCTCGCCATCGCTCCGAACTTTCCACGCGTGCTGGGCAACGCCAACCAGTTATTCCAGGCCTTCGTTGAGATCATCGAGAACGCTATCGACGCCCTGGCCGAGACTGGTGGTGGCTCGCTCGAAATCACCGCCCACCGCCTCGGCGAAGACGCCGTGCTGCAATTCTCTGACACTGGCCCCGGCCTTCGCGATCCCCTGCGCGTGTTCGATCCCTTCTACACCACCAAGCCCGTCGGCAAAGGCACTGGCCTCGGCCTGAGCGCCGTCTATGGCGTGATCCAGGATCACAGCGGTCAGATCACCTGCCAGAACAAGTCGGAAGGCGGAGCCCTCTTCATCGTCCGCATCCCCGCCGCCGTTGAACCCGCCGCCCAAGTCGCCGGCGCCGGCGCCGACTAACCCCCACGCCTTCGTTCGTCTTCGCTTTCGATTTTCCGATGTGCACCGTGGAAGAGTGGCGCTTGAGCGCCGCGTCAAGGCGCCAAATTCATGGGCTTCAGCCCTGGCGGGCCTTTGGGTGGCGCAGCGCTTTCAGCGCTGCGATCCTCCGGGCAAAGAGGAGCCGGGCTTCAGCCCCTGAGGTCCGCCCCTGTGCCTCCTGCTACCATAAATTGCAATGTCCGGTGACCTGCTTCACAATTCCGCGCGCGTGCTGGAGTTCGATGCTCTTCGCCAACTCCTGCGCGCCTACGCCTCTTCGCCCCTGGGCCAGCGCCGCATCGACGTCCTAGCTCCATCCACCGACCACGATTGGATCAATACCCAGCAGCAACTCGCGAGCGAGATTCGCGAATTCCGCCGTGTCGGCGGCCGCTTCGATTTCTCCGCCCTGCTTGACGTCACTCTGCTCGTCGAGAAATCCCGCATCGCCGGCGCCGCCCTCGAAATCATCGAAATTCGCGACGCCATCCTCGTCGTCGATCGCGCCGCCGAGTGGCGCGAGATCGCCCTGCATCCCCCGGCCAATATGAAGTCCGACTGGCAGCGATTGCACGCCCTTTCCGCCCAGATCGTCGACTTCACCGAGTTCCTGCGCTTCTTCCGCAACAAGATTCAGCCCGACGGCACTCTCGAAGACAAGGCTTCCCCCGAACTGGCGCGCATTCGCCGCGAAATCGAACGCCAGCGCCGCTCCATCCAGGAATCCCTCCGCGGATATCTGCGCCGCCTCGCCGACGGCGGCACCGTCCAGGACGAACTCGTCACCATCCGCGGCGAACGCTTCGTTATCCCCGTCAAGGTCGAGCAGAAGCGCCGCGTCCAGGGCGTAGTCCACGGCGCCAGTTCGAGCGGCCAGACCGTCTTCGTCGAACCCCTGGAAACGATCGAACAAAATAACGAACTCGTGCGCCTGCTCGAAGAAGAATTATCCGAGATTCACCGCATCCTCCTCGAGATGACCCAGCGCATCGGAGCCCAAGCCCAGGAAATTCTCGCCGCAGTCGACGTCCTCGCCGAACTCGAACTCCAATTCGCGAAAGCCAAATTCGCCGAAGACTACAACTGCGCCCCAGTACAGTTAAGTGGGGACCGCCACGAAACATGTGGGGACGGACGCATTCGTCCGTCCAGGGCGAGCAACGCTCGCCTCCTGCTGCATAATGCCCGCCATCCCCTGCTGGAACACAACCTAAAGCCGAAAGGCATCTCCGTCGTCCCCGTCACCGTCGAACTCGAACCCGCTCGCCATCAACTCATCATCACCGGCCCCAACACCGGCGGCAAAACCGTCACCCTCAAAACCGTCGGCCTGCTCGCCCTGATGGCCCAGTCCGGCCTCCCCATTCCCGCGGACCGCGCCCAGCTTCCCGTATTCGACGCCGTCCTCGCCGACATCGGCGACTATCAATCGATCGAACAAAATCTCTCCACCTTCTCCGCCCACGTCACCAACATCGATTTCATCTCGCGCACCGCGACCCCACACTCCATGGTTTTGCTCGACGAGCTCGGCTCCGCCACCGATCCCGAAGAAGGCGCCGCTCTGGCCGTCGCTATCGCCTCGCACTTCGGCGCCATCGGCTGCATGACCATCATCTCCACTCACCACACCTCTCTCAAGGTCTACGCCGCGAATACTCCCGGCGTGGTCAACGCCTCCGTCGGATTCGACGAGTCCACTCTGCAGCCCACCTACGAGCTGAAAGTGGGCGTCCCTGGCGCGTCGGCGGGAATCAACATCGCGCGCCGCCTCGGCCTGAATCCCGCCATCATCGACAGCGCGCGCTCGCGCCTCGGCACTCAGGCTCGCGACGTCGGCCACTTCCTCGACAAACTCCACGCCGATCTTCGCCAGGCCGAGCACGAACGTCTGCGCCTGAAAACGCGCGAGCAGGAACTCGAGCGCGAGAAGGCTCTGCTGGCCGCCGAGGGCCGCAAAGAACAACAGGTCAAAATCCGCGAAATGGAAAAGAAGCTCGAAAGCCTGTTGCGCGATTTCGAATATCACGCCCGCGAAGCCGTCAACGCGGTTCAGGATCGAGCCGCCGCCCAGAAGCTCTCCAAAGACGCCGAGCGCCGCATTGCCAAGCTCCGCCGCGAATTCCGAGAGCAGTTCGATTCCACCGTCGTTGCCCATTCCACCGGAGCCGACCACGGCGATCCCCACGCCCAGCCCCAACTCGTCAAGCACGTTTCCGAAGGCGATACGGTCAAACTGAAGTCCACCGGCCGCCCCGCGCGCGTTGTCCGCAAAGTCGACGACCAACATTTCGAAGTCGAGATGGGCGTCATGAAAATGAAAATCGCGCGCGACGACATCGCCGAAGTGCTTACCAGCGCCGTCGCCAGCGCCCAGTCCTCGGACACTCCCGTGAATGCCGCCCGCGCCCGCGGCATTTCCGTCTCGCTCGAAAACGAAGGCGCCACCGTCCCCAGCGAGATCAACGTCATCGGCCAGACCGTCGACACCGCTTCGCGCGAAGTCGAGAAATTTGTCGACCGCGCATTTCTCGCCGGCCTCCCCCGCGTCCGCGTGGTTCACGGCAGCGGCATGGGCATCCTCCGCAAAGCCCTCCGCCAGCTGCTCCAGCAGCATCCCCACGTCGCCTCAGTAACTGAAGCTCCGCAGAACGAAGGTGGCGGCGGCGCCACCCTGGTGGAATTAAATGTGTGAAACGGGGAAGCGAAGTATAAGGCCGCAGGGGCTGGGACGGAGGTCAGGCCTTCATGTCTGAAATACTTTGGCAGAGCCGAAGCCAAGAATCCAAAAGCTAAAAGCTAAAAGCTTCCCCTACCACAAAATCTTCTTCCAGTTGTTCTCGTCATACAGACACTCGCGCGCCGCCGACGCAATCGCCTTCTTCTCGTCCGCCGAGATATCGTTCGACAACCGATTGCCCGAGTTCGCCGGATCCACCACCACGGCCTTCTCAAATCGATTCGACAGATACCGCAGCACCGCCAGAACGTTGTCCGCCAGTTGTCCGAAACGCTCGCTGCCCAGCGCCTGCAGCACCGTGCACTCCAGATACAGCGAAGGAAAGTCCAGCGACATGCGCTCGCGCCAAATCTTCAGCGCGCAAATTTCCTGCTGCCGTCCGGAACTCGCCATCACATGCACGTGCCGCGCTACATCAGTCTCGACCGCCGCTCCCGTCCGCTTGTTGAACAACTCGTTGCCCGAAGTTTCGCGGTCCCGGCACGCTGGAATCACGTCCACCATCACTCCACCCGCACGCAAGCGAATCGACACATCCCGCGTATGCGGCTTCAGGTCCCGGTCGCTCAGGTATTTGAACAGGCTCCAGAACACGCCTTTCATCTCCATCCCCGGCACCGGGCTCACCGCCACCAGAAGATCCACATGCGACGACAGCGTGATCGCCGTATTCTGCGCGTACGCCCCCGACAGCGTGATCCCCAGCAGATGTTGCTTCCCCCACTCCTTCAGCACCGGAGTCACTTCGTCCGCCGCCCGATGCGATGCCGACTTCGTGTCCGGAATAATCCGGTACTTCTCCACAATCGAAGCAGCATACTGATCAACCGTAATCATGAACGAAACTTGCCCTCTGAAACTCTATCGGCGGATTCAGCGCAGGAGTTGAGCGGGGGGATTGAGCGGACTTTGACTTTCGACCCTCGGCAGGTGCCCCATTCTTACGTCGCGCACTTTGCGATGTTAGAGCGGGGTCTTTGACCCCGTGCTGGGTGCCCCATTTCTCGCGCGTTCTGTGCGCGAGAAGTGGGGATTTTGCCCTTCGAGCCCATCCCCGCCCCAGCCGCGAAGCGGCGCAAGAATGCAGCCCACGGCGCAAGCCGTGGGTCGGTGCGCGAAGATCAGGAGCCAGCCCCGAAAGGGCGAAAGAACGACTCGACCCCTTAGCCCCGACGCCCCCGGCCGGCGTGATCGTCGGAATGGGGCCAACCTGTATGAGATCTTCGAGAAGCATCGTTGAAGTCAGGAACCCTGCCTCCGTTTTCCTCTTTTCTCAACCGTTAACCCTCGATTCCCACAGCTTTTCCGCAACAATCCCACCCCCGTATATTCCATTCAGCCCATTTCTGCCTGACAATTCTTATGCAGAGCCCTGTCCCCGAAACTAAAGATGGCGAACCCCGGCGATTTCGCGTACACCGTCAAGCAGCAGGCGGACATCGTCCGCATCATCGGCGATTACATCAAGCTGAAAAAAGCCGGGGCGCAGAACTATTCCGGACTCTGCCCCTTCCACGGCGAGAAGACCGCGTCGTTCTCGGTCCACGCCACCCGCCAGTTTTATCACTGCTTCGGCTGCGGCGTCTCCGGCGACGTCTTCAGCTTCATCCAGAAAATCGAAAACATCACCTTCCCCGAAGCCGTCCGCATGGTCGCTCAGAAGCTGGGCATCCCGCTGCCCAAGGCGAGTTATTCCTCTCCCGGCGAAGCCAAAGAAGCCCGTCTGCGCGGGCAGCTCCTCGACGTCCACGAGCGCGCCGTCGCATTTTTCCAGGAATGCCTCAAGCGTCCCGAAGGTGCACGAGCCCGCGAATATCTCACGGGACGCGGCTTGAATGACGAAATGATCGCCCGCTTCCGCATCGGCTTCGCCCCCGATTCCGGCTTCCTCCTCCGCGACCGCCTGAAGCAAGATTTCCCCGAAGAAGTCCTCCGAGAAAGCGGCCTCTTCTCCTGGAAGCAGGACGACAACAATCTCCCTTCTTCTGTCATCCCGAGCGAAGGTGGATCGCGAGCCAGCGAGCGATCCACCACAGTCGAGGGACCTGCTGTTACCTCGACCGGAAGCCGAAAGCCGGAAGCCGCTTCCATGTACTCCAAGTTCCGCAACCGCGTCATGTTCCCCATCGCCAGCGAAGCCGGAAAAGTCATCGCGTTCACCGGACGCACTCTCGCCGCCGATGAAAAATCCGGCCCCAAATATTTGAATTCCCCCGAGACCCCGATCTATTCCAAAAGCAAGGTCCTGTTCAATCTCGACGTGGCCAAGGAATGGATCAAAAAGTTCGACTACGCCATCCTCGTCGAAGGCCAAATGGATTGCATCTCCGTCTACGCCGCCGGATTTCACAACGTCATCGCCAGCTCCGGCACCGCCTTCACCGAGCTGCAAGCCAAGCTGCTCGGCCGTTTCAGCAAGAACGTGGTCGTCAACTTCGATCCCGATACCGCCGGAGCCAAGGCTGCAGAACGCACCATCGGCCTGCTGGTCGAAGAAGAATTTCAAATCAAGGTGCTCACCCTCGAGCAAGGCTTCGATCCCGATCTCTACATCCGCCGCAAAGGCAGGGAAGCCTACGGCGCGGCACTGAAAACTTCGCAAAAGTACTTCGATTACCTGATCGAGCGCGCCCGCACACAATTCCCCGTGCGCAGCGGCGAGGGCAAACAGAAAGCCGTCAATTACCTCCTGCCCCACATCCAGCGCGTGCCCAGCCGCATCATGCGCGACGAACTGGCGCATGAAATCTCGCAGAAGCTCGCCATCGATTCCGCCGTCCTGCGGCAGGAACTGCGCCATGCCGCCGCCACCCGCTCCACCTCCGCCGTTAAAGCTCCCGCTGAAGCCCAGGTCACCGACGCCGAAAAAGTTCTGATTCGCGCCCTGGCCTCGGCCCGCCAAATCCATCCTGGCGACGAACATATTTCGTCTCGTGAGGGCACAGAAGAAGAATTCGATCCCGCCCGCCAGGCCCGCTTCGTCCTGCAAAACGAGAGCCTCCATCGCGGCCTGGCCACGGAATCGCTCGCCGAGTCTCTGCTAAATGCCAGCCGCGAATCTGCCGATACGGATACTGATAAGGACGTTCTTGACGTGCCGGCCACCGAAACCGATCGCCGCATGCTCGCCATGATTCTGCTGAAGGAGGACGAAGATCTAACTGCCGAGGTCCTGGAAGCCGCAGTCCGCGCGCTGCGCCGCATTCATTTGCGCCGCCGGCAGGAAGAAGTGCAGCAGCAACTCAAGCAGCCCGGTCTCGCCGCCGACCTTGCCGGAAACACAGGGAACACCGGGAGCGCCGGCAATAACGCCCGCCTGCGCGAACTGCTCACCGAGCTGGAGCGCATCAGCCGTGCCCTGCGCGATCCCAGCCTCGCGGAAGACGGCCTCAAGATCGCCGGGAACAAGAAAAGTGCCTGAAACAAAAAACCCTCTTCCGCCATCTAAGTAACTAGGAAGGTTGAAGATAGCAGCGGGCGCTGGGATTCGAACGCGGGCAGCCGATAGACGCTAAAGAACCTATTTGCTAAAATCTATAGGTTTGTGCGGTATGCACGGCCCCGCATCACCCATATTCCCACCCTTCAAGGAACATGATCACCAGCTCCTGTGGAGCGGGAACGAAGTAGTTAGAGGACACACCTTTTGGCTCTTGACGATAAGTTCGAAGACATCAAAAAGCTGATCGATACGGGCAAAGAGAAGGGATATCTCACCTACGATCAGGTCAACGACCTGATCCCGCACGACGTGCACAGTCCCGAAGACCTGGACGATCTGCTCACCACCATTGGTACGCAAGGCATCGACGTGCTGGAAGGCCCCAAGCTGCCTTCCGCCACGCTCGACAAGAAATTCGAAGAAGGCGAAGAAGGCGAGGACGTCGAGCTCGACCTCACTCCCGGAGCCCTGGAAAAAACCAACGATCCCGTCCGCATGTATCTGCGCGAGATGGGAACCGTCCCGCTGCTCACGCGCGAAGGCGAAGTTGAAATCGCGAAACGCATCGAGCGCGGCCAGCTGCGCGTGCTCAAAGCCCTGTCGCGGTCGCCCATCGTGATCCGCGAATTGCTGGCCATGGGCGAGGATCTCAAAAAAGGCGTCCGCTCGATCAAGGAAGTGGTCACCTTCGACGAAGAAGAGATTACCGACGAGATTCTGCAGAATCGCCTGAACGACTTCACCGGCAAAATCGACGACATGGCCAAGCTGTACAAAAAGGCCCAGTTGCTCGAAGAGAAGTATCACGAAGTTTCCAAGACCAAGAAGCCCAAGGATCATCGCCGGGCCCGCCGCAAGCTGGCCCGCGCCATCGTGGCCACATCGCTGGCCATGCGCAAGCTGGGATTCACCAACGCCGAGCGCAAGCGCCTGATTGAACGCCTGAACAAAACCGTCGACGGCATGCGTTCGCTCGACCGCCAGACCCAGAACCTGGAGCGCAAGGCCGAGGCCACGCGCAGCGAGGATCAGAAAAAAGAATATCGCCGCCAGGCCCGGGCCATCCGCGGAGAGGTTGAAAAACTCGAACTCGAAACCGGCGTCTCGTTCACCGAGCTCAAGCGCACGCAGCGCGAAATTATTTCCGGCGACATGGACGCGGAGCAGGCCAAGCGCGAGCTCATCGAGGCCAACCTCCGCCTCGTGGTTTCCATCGCAAAGAAATACACCAACCGCGGCCTGCAGTTTCTCGACCTGATTCAGGAAGGCAACATTGGCCTGATGAAGGCGGTCGACAAATTCGAATACCGCCGCGGCTACAAATTCTCCACCTACGCCACCTGGTGGATTCGCCAGGCCATCACCCGCGCCATCGCCGATCAGGCCCGCACCATCCGCATCCC
>Ga0209415_10017982_pt1 | contig 11192 bp, 12 predicted proteins | sample PeaSoiSIISIP2007_FD_187696 | JGI IMG/M metagenome (GOLD analysis project Ga0209415, IMG submission 187696) | Peat soil microbial communities from Weissenstadt, Germany - SII-SIP-2007 (SPAdes) (version 2) | ecosystem: Environmental > Terrestrial > Soil > Wetlands > Peat | place: Germany...
GGACGCATGTCCACCATCGTCAAGGCGAAGGTCTCGAAGGTGCTCGACCGCGCCGAGGACCCTGCCGAGACACTCGACTACAGCTATTCCAAGCAGCTCGAGCTGCTTCAGAACGTCAAGAAGGGCATCGCCGACGTCGTGACCTCGAAGAAGCGCCTGCAGCTTCAGGAGGCCTCGATGCAGCAGCAGGTCGTCAAGCTCGACACCCAGGCGCGTCAGGCGCTGGCGGCCAACCGCGAGGATCTCGCCCGCGTGGCGCTCGAGCGCAAGCAGTCGGTGCAGACCGAGCTGCAGTCGCTGGACTCGCAGATCGGCGAGCTCGAGGCCCAGCAGCAGAAGCTGATCGACTCCGAGGCGGCGATGCGCGCCAAGCTCGAGGCCTTCCGCACCAAGAAGGAGGTCATCAAGGCCCAGTACTCGGCTGCCGAGGCGCAGGTGCGGATCTCCGAGGCGGCGACCGGGGTCGGCGAGCAGATGGCCGACGTCGGACTTGCGATGCAGCGCGCGCTCGACAAGACCGAGAACATGAAGGCGCGGGCCTCCGCGGTCGGCGAGCTCGAGGCCTCCGGCACCTTCGAGGATCTCACCCAGCTCGGGGCGGGCAAGGACGACATCGATCGTCAGCTGGAGGCGATCGGCGCGGGCGGCGCGGTCGACGACGAGCTGGCGAAGCTGAAGGGCGAGATGGGGGCCGGCGCCCCGGTGCCGGCGGCGCTCGACGCGCCCGCACCAGCGCCGGACGCCGCACCGGCGCCGGAGGACGCGGAGCCGGCGGAGGACGCGCCGTGATCGTCCGGATCTTCAGCGACGGCCAGTACCGCATCCCCGAGGACGCCCAGGCGCGCCTGCACGAGCTCGACGTCGAGACGGTCACCGCGATCGACGCCGGCGACGAGGATGCCTTCACGTCGACCTACGGCGCGCTCGTCGAGCTCATCCACTCTGCCGGCGAGCGGCTCGCCGACGACGAGCTCGAGCCGTCCGACCTGATGCTCCCTCCGTCGGATATCACCCTCGAGGAGGCGCGCGAGGAGTTCACCGGCGAGGGCCTGATCCCCGACTGAGACGACGGCGCGCGGCGCGGCCACCCCCACCGCGCCAGCGCTCGGCGGAGATCCGGTACAGGACGTGCCGGCTGAGCGGGTTGCTGCGGGCGATCTGCGGGTGGTTGAAGTCCTCGGCCGGATCGTGGGTCATCGCGAGGCGCTCCATCACCGCGATCGAGCGCCGGTTGGTGGCGGTGGTGAAGGAGACGACCTCCGCCAAGCGGATCGTCGTGAAGCCGTAGTCGAGTGCCGCGGTGGCCGCCTCGGTGGCAAAGCCCTGCCCCCAGGCACTCGGCGTCAGCCGCCAGCCGACCTCGACCGCGGGCGTGAAGTGGGCGAGGAACGACACCTTCGCGAGCCCGGCGAAGCCGATCAGGGCGCCCGAGCGGAGCTCCTCCAGCGCCCAGATCCCAAAGCCGCTTTCCTGCAGCGCGGTGTCGATCGCGTCGAGCATCAGATCCGAGCGCTCGCGCGTCAACGGCTCGGGGAAGTGCTCCATGACCAGCGGATCGGCGTTCAGCGCCGCGAAGGCGTCGCGGTCGTCCTCGTGCCAGCGGCGAAGGACGAGGCGCTCTGTCTGCAGATGGTGGCCCGGGCCGAACGCCGCGCCGCGTCCCGACGGCGGCCAACCGCCGGAGGGAGCCACTAGTGGGCCTTCTCGAAACGTTGCGCCAACGCTCCGACAAGGGCCACTAGAACGGCACGCCCCAGAGCGGGAACCACCGCTCGAGCTCGGGCTCGATTGGCAGCTCACCGCCGATCTGCGCCTTCAGCTGCAACTCGCGCTCGGTGTTGCGCTGCTTGTCCCCGGGGGCCGGGACGAACGGGTACCAGCTGCCTCGCTTGTAGTTGTAGATGAAGTTGATCGCGGCTCCGTCGGCGGCCTTGAAGGCGAACACGGCGCAGAGGATCCGCTCACCGTAGCCCCCCGCCTCGATCGAGCTCGACACGCCGTTGATCGTGACGACGAGATCCTCGATCGCCGGGTCGCGGATGACCACCCAGCGGAAGCCGTACTCGTCGTCGCTGGTCTGAACCGTCGCGTTGAAGTCGCCGGCGGTGGCCTTGACGACCTCTTCGGTGTCCTTGAGCACCGACTGGAAGTCGCTCGTCGCGAGCGCCTGGACGACGATCCCGGCGACGCCGGCCGAGGTGATCGAGTAGGCCGTCTCGAGCGTCACGTATGCCGTCGAGAGCGCGAACAGGCGCTCGCGTGCGGCCGGCTGCTTGACCGCGCTGCGGCCGGTCAGGATCTCGCGCAGGCCCATCGCGCGCCGCTCAGCGACCGGTGCCCTGGAGCTGTGCCTCCAGGCGGGACAGTGCGGCCAGGCGCTGTTCGAGCGGCGGGTGGTCGGCGAACAGGTTCATCAGCGAGTTCTTGGCGCGCGCCGGGACGATGAAGAAGGCGCTCATGCCCTCGGCGGTGCGCAGGTCGTTGCGCGGGATCCGCTCGATCGTGCCACTGATCTTGATCAGCGCCGACGCCAGCGCGCTGGGCCGCCCGGTGAGCATCGCCGAGCCGCGGTCGGCGGCGAACTCGCGGTAGCGCGACAGCGCGCGCAGCAGCACGAACGAGATCGCGTAGACGAGCACGGACACGAGGATCACGACCTCGATCGCCTCGGCCTCGTTGCGGTCGCCGCCGAAGCCGCCGCCGAAGAAGAAGGCGAAGCGGATGATCAGCGCGGCGACCGTGGCGAAGAAGCTCGCGATCGTCATCACCATGACGTCGCGGTTGATCACGTGCGTCAGCTCGTGCGCCATCACGCTCTCGAGCTCGGCGGGGTCGTCGAGCATCTGCAGCAGCCCGCGGGTCGCGCAGACCGTCGCCGACTTCTGCGAGCGTCCGAGCGCGCAGGCGTTCGGCATCCGCGCCTCGATCACCGCCACACGGGGCTTCGGCAGGTCGGCCTGGATGCAGAGGCGTTCGATCACGGCGTGCAACTGCGGTTCGTCCGACTCCGAGACCTCGTGCGCGCCGAGCGTCGCGAGCGCGATCTTGTCCGAGCCGACGATCTGCACGAAGAACAGGCCCAGCGCGATCGCCACGATCACGACGGCGCTGGCGCTGGCTGCGATCAGCACGCCGACCAGCACCACGTAGAGCAGCCCGAGCAGGAACATCGTGAGTCCCATCCGGGCCTGCAGCCCGCGGTCGCGTCCGAAGTTGCTGCGCTTGGTGGCCATGGCGAGATTGTCGCAGACCGTGCGCTCGGGTTCCGCCGCGTGCGCAGGCGCTCGACGGACGCCACGGCGGACCGCGATAATCGCCGCTCGATGGCTCAGCTGCAGACCCTCTCGCACATCTACCCGATCGGCAGCCGGATCGACGAGCGCGGGCACCTCGAGATCGGCGGCTGCGACGTGCTGGAGCTGGCAGAGCGGTTCGGTACGCCGGCCTACGTCGTCGCCGAGGACGACCTGCGAGCGCGCGCCCGGGCGTTCATCGCGGCCTTCCGCGCGAGGGGCCATCAGGACTTCGAGGTGGTTTTCGCGGCGAAGGCCTTCCCGGCGACGGCGGTGATGTCGCTGTTCGCGCAGGAGGGGCTCGGCTGCGACGTGGCGTCGGCCGGCGAGCTGCACCTCGCCCTGCGCGCCGGCTTCGACCCGGCGAAGCTCGTTCTGCACGGCAACGCCCGCGACGACGGCGAGCTGGTCGCCGCGCTCGCTGCCCGCGTCGGGCACATCGTGATCGACAACGACGGCGACATCGACCGTCTCGAACGCCTGACGGCGGGCGCGACGCACCGCCAGCCGGTGCTGATCCGGGTGACCCCCGGAGTCAGCGGCGAGACGCACGAGAAGATCTCCACCGGGCAGGCGGACTCGAAGTTCGGCATCGGCCTGGACGAGGCCCCGGCGGCGATCGACCGCGTGCGCACGCTTGCCGGAGTCGAGCTCCGGGGCCTGCACCTGCACCTCGGCTCCCAGCTGTTCTCATTCGATCCGTTCCGCGTGGCGATTGCCGCGATCGCCGATCTCGGGGACTTCCCGGTCTATGACCTGGGCGGCGGACTCGCGGTCGCCTACACCGATGAGCAGACGCCGCCGGCGATCGAGGATTACGTCGAAGCGCTGGTCGAGGCGGCGCGCGAGCAGCTCGGGCCCGGGAAGCGCCTGCTCGTCGAGCCGGGGCGCTCGCTGGTGGCCAACGGCGGGGTCACGCTGTACCGAGTGATCGGCGTCAAGCGCAATGTCTCGACCTGGGTCAGCGTCGACGGCGGCATGTCGGACAACCTGCGGCCGATGCTCTACGGGGCGCGCTATCAGGCCGAGATCGCCGACCGGCTGGGAGGATCGACGCTGGTGCACCTCGCCGGCAAGCACTGCGAGTCAGGCGACGTGCTGATCCGTGACGTGCTGCTCGACGATCCGCGGCCCGGCGACGTGGTTGTCACGCCGGTGACCGGCGCCTACGCCTACGCGATGGCCAACAACTACAACGGCGTGCCGCGGGCGCCGGTGATCTTCTGCAGCGACGGCGAGGCGCGGGTCGTCGTGCGCCGCGAGACGCTCGACGACCTTCACGCGCGCGACGTCTGAGCGCGATGGCCGCCTTTCGCATCGGTCTGCTCGGGCACGGCACCGTCGGCAGCGCGTTCGAGCAACTGCTCAGCGAGCGGGCGAGCGACGTCGAGCGGCTGACCGGTCGCGCGCCCGAGATCGTCGGCGTACTGACGCGCTCGCGCGGCGAGTTCGACGACATCCTCGATCGCTCGGAATTGATCGTCGAGTTGATCGGCGGCGTCGACGCCGCGCACGACTACGTGCGCCGGGCGCTCGAGGCCGGGCGCCACGTTGTCACGGCCAACAAGCAGCTGCTCTCGCGTCACGGCGAGGAGCTGTGGTCGCTGGCGCGCGAGCGCGGTGTCGCGCTGGGCTTCGAGGCGGCCGTCGCGGGAGTCGTGCCGGTGATCCGCGTGCTGCGCGAGTCACTCGCCGGTGCGCGCATCGAGCGGATCCACGGCATCGTCAACGGAACGACGAACTTCATCCTCTCCGAGATGACGCGCAGCGGCTGCGACTATCAGGAGGCGCTCGCCCAGGCCCAGCGGCTCGGCTTCGCCGAGGCGGACCCCGTCGATGACGTCGGCGGGGCCGACGCGGCAGCCAAGATGGCGATCCTCGCGCGGCTCGCGTTCGGGGTCCCGGTGCACATCGACGACGTTCGCTACGAGGGCATCACCGCGATCACCAGCGACGACATCGCCTTCGCCCGCGAACTGGGGCTCTCGCTGAAGCTGATCGGGACCGCCGAGCGACTGCCGGAGGGCATCTCGGTGCGAGTGCATCCGGCGTTTCTGTACGGCGGGCACCCGCTCGCGTCGGTCAGCGGCGCGTTCAACGCCGTCACGGTGGAGTCGGATGCGATCACCGAGATCACGATGTCGGGTCCCGGCGCGGGCGGCTCGCAGACCGCGAGCGCGGTGCTCGGCGACGTCGTCGCGGCGATCACGGGAGCGCGGGCGCTGGCCCCGGCGCTCGAGCCGCTGCCGATCGTCGAGGATGTCATGTCGGCGTTCTACCTGCATCTGGAAGTCGACGATCGCCCGGGCGTGCTGGCGCAGATCGCGCAGCTGCTCGGCGACGCCGGGGCGTCGATCAAGTCGGTGGTGCAGCGCGGGCTCGGCGAGCGCGCACAGCTGATGATGGTGACCCACCCGCTCGCGCACTCGCGCCTCGAGATCGCCCTCGCCGCGATCGCGCGACTCGAGCACGTGCGCTCGGCGCCGCGCGCGATCAGCGTCATCGACGAGGAGTTCGTGTGACCCAGCCGCGTTCGGTGGGAGTGATCGAGCGCTACCGCGACCGGCTGCCGTTCGCAGCCACCGACCCGGTGGTGACGCTGGGCGAAGGGGCGACGCCGCTGGTGCTCGCCGAACGGCTGTCCGAGCGGGTCGGCGCCGAGGTGTACCTGAAGCTCGAGGGGACCAACCCGACGGGGTCGTTCAAGGACCGCGGGATGACCTGCGCGGTCTCGGCGGCGGTGCGCGAGGGGGCGCAGGCGGTGATCTGCGCGTCGACCGGGAACACGGCGGCGAGCGCTGCCGCCTACGCGGCGAAGGCCGGCCTGCGCGGCGCCGTGATCGTCCCCGACGGCAAGATCGCGACCGGCAAGCTCGCTCAGGCGCTGGTCCACGGGGCGCGCGTGATCGCGCTGCGCGGGAACTTCGACACCGCCCTGGAGCTCGTTCGCGAGCTCGCCGAACGCCACCCGATCGCGCTGGTCAACTCGGTCAACGAGTTCCGCCTGCAGGGACAGAAGACGGCGTCGTTCGAGTTGCTCGAGGATCTCGACGGCCGCCTCGACGCACTCTGCATCCCGGTCGGCAACGCCGGCAACATCACCGCCTACTGGCTGGGGTTCGTCGAGTCGGGTGTCGCGCCGCGGCTGTTCGGCTTCCAGGCGGCAGGCGCGGCGCCGCTGGTCAACGGCGCGCCGGTCAGCGATCCCGAGACCGTCGCCAGCGCGATCCGGATCGGCAACCCGGCGCGCTGGGAGGAGGCGATCGATGCGATGCGCGCGTCGCGCGGAGCGATTCGCGCCGTGACCGACGAGGAGATTCTCGCGGCCTACCGCTTGCTCGCGGCAACCGAGGGCGTCTTTTGCGAGCCGGCGTCGGCCGCCTCGGTCGCCGGGCTGCTGAAATACGGCCCGGACGGCGCGGAGCGGGTTGTCTGCGTGCTCACCGGGCACGGCCTCAAGGACCCCGACGTGGCGCTCGAGCAGGTTGGGGCGGTTGTGCCCTGTGAGCCACAGCTGCGCGCGATCGAGCGCGCGGTGCTCGGATAGAGGGCGCCGTGGTGAGGGTCCGCGTGCCGGCCTCCTCGGCGAACCTCGGGCCCGGGTTCGACTGCTTCGCCGCGGCGCTCGGGCTGTTCCTCGAGCTCGAGGTCAGCGAGGCGGAACACTTCGAGCTGCTCAGCGAGCTCGACGTGCCGCACGACCGCTCGAACCTGACCGTGGCGGCGTTCGAGCGGATCCTGCCGGCGTCGGCCTACCGCTTCGAGGTTCGCTCGCAGATACCGCTCAGCGGCGGGCTGGGCTCGAGCGCGGCGGCGGTGCTCGCCGGCCTGCTCGCCGCCGACCGGCTGTCGGGCGGGGGCGCCGAGGTGTTGAAGCTCGCGACCGAGCTCGAGGGCCATCCCGACAACGTCGCGGCCGCGCTGCTCGGCGGGGTCGTCGTCTGCGCCGACTCCGTGCCGCATCGCTTCGACGTACCCGGCGGCCTCGAGGCGCTGCTCGTCGTCCCGCGCGAGCCGCTGGCGACGCAGCAGGCGCGCGCGGCTTTGCCCGCACAGGTGCCGCTCAGCGATGCCGTCTACAACACCGCGCACGGGGCGCTGCTGATGCTGGGTCTCGCGACCGGCGAGCTCGAACTCGTCGCCCGCGGCCTCGGCGACCGGCTGCACCAGCCCTATCGCGCGCACCTCTACCCGCGCTCGGCCGAGCTCGTGGCCGGCGCGACCGCGCTCGGCGCACTCGGCGCAACCATCTCCGGTGCCGGCCCGACGGTGCTCGTGTGGGTCGAGCGGGCTGCGGCGGCGGAGGTCGCCCGGGCGCTGCACGAGCGTGCCGCCGCCTGGGCCGACGTGCTGCGCGTGGAGTTCGTCAACGCCGGCGCCGAGGTGAGCTAGTGGGCCTTCTCGAAACGTTGTGCCGGAAACCCCCCGTTCGGGGGGCAGGGCGGCGAGCGGCTGGCGGCGTCTGGCCAGGACGCAGGGAGCGGGCAAGGCTGGTTGCCTTGCCGCGACCGAGGACGCCGCCAGGCGTCGTCCAGACGCCGACGTTTGCGGTGGAACGTTTCGGGACGGTCCACTAGGCGGAGGCCGGTGGCGGGTCGGGGCGAACGAGAACCGTGTCGGCCACCGGAATGATCTCGTCAACCGGCAGGCCGGCCCGTGAGGCATGGTCGCGAATCGCCTCGGCGCTGGACGCCTGGTAGATACAGACCGTCCCGACCGAGCCGCCCTCCTCCTCGAGCACATAGCTGCGAATCCAGCGGATGTCGTCGGGCATCTCCTCCTCGGCGACCTTGGTGGAGCGTCCGGCAGCGGCCTGCAGTTCCTCCGGCGAGCGCCAGCCGCCGCGGCGAAGGATCACATAGGTGTTCATGAGTTCGCCGTCCTCGCGGCGGCGACCTCGCGCAGGTTCTCCATCGCTTCGGCCGGCGAGAGCACCGGGCGAATCTCGACGTCGGCGTACGGCGTGAACGGGTGCTCGGCGAGGATCCGATGCAGCTCCGCCGAGTGATCGACGTCGATCACGCCGTAGCCGCCGCCGCCGGCGAAGAACTCAAGCGGGGATATCCGGTTGCTGTACTTCTCGACCCACGCGGCCATGCCCTGCATCAGCGCCGGAAGCGCCTCCTGCGGCGGCGGGGACTTCGGCCGGTAGATGATCGCGACTCGCATGACGAGACCTCCGTATTCGGCGGGACTGGAGAGTGTCCAACCTATGCGCTGGAAGCCGCGCCCGTCAAGACGGCGGCGGCTCCATCAGCAGGACGATCTTGCCGAGCTTGCCGCCGGCCGTGAAGCGCTCGTAGGCCGCGGCGACCTCCGCGAGCGGGAATGTCGCGGCAACCGGCACGCTGACGCTGCCGGCTGCGAGCGCCGGCAGCACGCTGCGCTCCATGCGCCGCGCCGTCAGCGCCTTCTCCTCGAGCGAGCGCCGGCGCAGCGTCGAGCCGCAGATCCGCCCGCGCTTGCCCATCAGCACGCGCAGATCGATTTGCGTCTGCGCGCCCGCCCCGAGGCCGATCACGACGATCCGCCCCTCGGGCGCCAGCGCGTCGAGATTGTCGGGGAGGTTCGGCGCGCCGACGAGCTCGAGGATCACATCGAACGGGCCGTGTTCGAGGAAGTCCTCGGGAGCGCTGACCGTGGCTCCGAGCGCGGCGACCGCCTCGCGCAGCTCGGCGTTTCGGACCGTCGCGTGCACCCGGGCCCCGGCCGCGACGGCGAGCCCGATCGCCGCCGTGCCGACCCCACCGGCGCCGCCGTGGACCAGCAGCCGCTCGCCGGCGAGCAGGCCGCACTGGCTGAAGATCGCGTCGTGGGCGGTCGTGAAGACCTCCGGCACGCCGCCCGCGGCCGGCCAGTCGAGGTTCGCCGGCACCGCCATCAGCGTGCGCTCGTTGACGACCGCGAACTCGGCCTGCCCGCCGCCGCCGACGATCCCCATCACGCGGTCGCCGAGCTCGAAGCGCGCGGCGCCCGGGCCGCACTCGGCGACCTCGCCGGCGAGCTCGAGCCCGGGGATGTCCTCGGGTACGCCGGGCGGCGGCGGATAGTTGCCGGCGACCTGCATGATGTCGGCGCCGTTGAGCCCGGCCGCACGCACCCGGACGAGCACCTCACCGGTGCCGGGCTGGGGGGTTGGGTGCTCGCGCGGCATGACCTTGCCATATTCGATCGTGGCCGCGATCATCATCTGCTCAGCACCGCCACGCACTCTATATGCGGCGTCTGCGGGAACATGTCGACCGGCGTCACCCGTTCCAGCCGCCACCCGGCCTCGACCAGCTGCGCCGCGTTCGGGGCGAGCGTCGTCGGGTTGCACGAGACGTAGACGATCCGCTTCGGCGACGCCTCGATCAGCCGGCGGACGATCTTCTGCGAGAGCCCGGCGCGCGGCGGATCGACGACGACCAGATCCGGGCGCCCGGCGCGCGCGACCAGCTCGCCGAGCGCGAGGCGCACATCGCCGGCGTAGAACGAGGCGTTGGTGATCTCGTTGAGCCGCGCGTTGGCGATCGCGTCGGCGACCGCCTCCTCGACGACCTCGAGGCCGTGAATCGTGCCGGCGCGCGGCGCGAGCGAGAGGCCGATCGAGCCGATCCCGCAGTAGAGGTCGTAGACGCACTCCCAGCCGCGCAGCGCCGCCGACTCGACGATCAGCTCATAGAGCCGCTCGGCCATCTCGGTGTTGGTCTGGAAGAACGCCTCGGGCGAGATCCGCAGCTCGAGCTGACCGATCCGCTCATCGAGCGTCGCGACGCCGGCGATCAGCTCGGTCCGGCCGCCGGCGGTCGTCTCCGACCGCGCGTCGGTGTGCGTCCACAGCAGCCCGTGGCAGCGCACGGCGCCGGCCAGCGCCTCGGCGTCGAGCTCCCCCTGGCTGGTCACCAGGCGCAGCAGCAACTGGCCGGAGTGACGAGCTTCGCGCACGACGAGGTTGCGCAGGAAGCCGCTGCCGCTACGCCGATCGAAGGCCTCCAGACCCGCGGCGCGGCAGAACTCGAGCACGTCGCGGCGAACCTGGTTCGCGGGCTCCGAGGCCAGTAGGCAATCCTCGACGTGGTGGATGCGCTCCCACGAGCCGGGGGCGTGGAAGCCGCACAGCAGTGTGCCGTCCTCGCCCGTACCGAAGGAGTACTCGAGCTTGTTGCGGTAGCGCCACTGCGCCACGGCCGGGATGATCGGCTCGAGCGTGAAGCCGTCGAGCTTGCCGATCCGCCGCAGCGCCTCATCGACCTGCTGCTGCTTGACCTCGAGCTGGCGCTCGTAGCTCAGCACCTGCCACGGCGCGCCGGGATGGTCGGCGAGCGGCGCCACCTGATCGAACCCCGGCTCGAGCAGCGCGGTCGCGCGGGCCTGGGCGTAGGAGCGCTTGCGCTGATGCACGCGCGCACGCACGAGGTCCCCGGGAAAGCCGCCGTCGACGAACACCACGTAGCCGCCCGGCGCGCGTGCGACGCCGGCGCCGCCGAAGGCCAGCGAATCGATCCGCAGGACCAGCTCGTCGCCGACCGCCGGCCGCGCGGCGCTCAGGGGAGCAGCCATTCCAGCAGCGCCTTCTGCGCGTGTCGGCGGTTCTCGGCCTGATCCCAGATCCGCTGGCGCGACCCGTAGAGCACCTCGGCGGTGATCTCCTCGCCGGCGTGGGCCGGCAGGTCGTGCAGCGCGATCGCATCCGGGCGCGCGAGATCGAGCAGCGCGTCGTCGATCCGGTAGTCGGCCAGCGCGGCGCGCCGGGCAGCGGCCTGCTCCTCGTCGCCCATCGAGACCCAGACGTCGGTGTACAGCGCGTGGGCCCCGCGCGCCGCCTCGCGCGGGTCGCGCACGAGCGTCGCGCCGGTGCCCGGCTCGAGCTCGTAGCCCTCCGGCGAGGCGACGACGACCTCGAGCCCGGCGCACGTG
>Ga0209415_10017984_pt1 | contig 11192 bp, 11 predicted proteins | sample PeaSoiSIISIP2007_FD_187696 | JGI IMG/M metagenome (GOLD analysis project Ga0209415, IMG submission 187696) | Peat soil microbial communities from Weissenstadt, Germany - SII-SIP-2007 (SPAdes) (version 2) | ecosystem: Environmental > Terrestrial > Soil > Wetlands > Peat | place: Germany...
CGGCGTCCGAACGCGTTTACAGCGAAGCGATCCTCAATTTTCGCGGCGCCGCCTCGGTCACCGACCTCGCCGCCCGCCGCGCCTCGCTCGGCGCGTCCGGCGGGTAGCGCCGTCTCGCCCGGCGGCGGCGAAGCGAGGATCAGCCGGCTTCGATCACGCCCTTCTTCAGGATGACATTGCCGTAGAGGCGCCGCTCGCCCGTCGCCACGATCGCGAAGCACTGGCTTGCGCGCTCATAGAACTTGTAGCGCTCCAGCTTGTGCAGCTTGAAATTCGGCCCCTCATGCTTGGCGATCAGCGCGCGGAATTCGTCGAAAATCGGCTGCTCCTTGGAAGGTTTGCCGACCACCTCCATCCGCACGCAGGCGTCGGGGACGAACGAGTCGAGGGGCAGGACGGAAAGAATGACGTCCATCGCCTGCGTCGCGCTGACGGCGTCCAGGCGCACCACCCGGGGGCCCGCCGACTCGGCGGGATAATTGGCGTCGACGATGACGATTTCGTCGCCATGCCCCATCGCGCGCAGCACGTAAAGCAAATCCGGCGTCAGCAGCGGATCGATATTCTTGAGCATGCCCATTCACCTGAGGTTGTTGGCTGATTAAAGAGCGCTCGACGCCGCGCCGTCGCGGTCGGCGATCGCAGGCGTCGAATTTGCCGACGGTCGAACAATCCGACGCCCCTAGCGCGGCGTCGGCGCGTCGGCGCGCATCAAGCCTGCCGTCTTGAGGTCGCGCCAAAGCGCCGGCGGGATTTTCGCGCCGATCATCTCGGCGTTGCGGCGGACCTCGCCAGGCTTCTGTCCGCCCGGTATCACCGAGACGATCGCCGGATGACCCAGCGGAAAGCGAAGCGCCGCCTCGGCGAGCTTGACGTCATGCGCCTTGCAGACCGCCTGGATCCTGGCGACCCGCTCCAGCACCTCGGCGCTCGCCGGCGCGTAATTGTAGAACGCGCCGGGCCGCGGGCCGGTGGCGAGAATGCCGGAATTGAACGGCCCGCCGATCGCCACGCCGATGTTCCTTTCCACGCAATAGGGCAGGAAGCTTTCGAGCGCCTGCTGTTCGAGCAGCGTGTAGCGGCCCGCCAGAAGAAACATGTCGAAATCGCCCACGCGCGCCAGATTCTCGGCGACCTCCCATTCGTTGACGCCGGCGCCGATCGCCTTGATGGTGCCGGCCTCGCGCAGCTTGATCAGCGCCTTGTAGCCGCCTTCCATCAATTCCTTAATGCGTTCGTCGGAGGCCGCTTTCGTGCCATGCGTGAACACGTCGACGTCATGGGCGTAGACGATGTCGATGCGATCAAGGCCCAGCCGCTCCAGCGAAAATTCCAGCGAACGCATGACGCCGTCGTAGGAATAGTCGAAGCGCTCGCGACGCGACGGCGTCTCAAAAAACGCGGCTTGGCGCGATCGGTCCTCCGGCGCGCATAATTCCAGCAGACGGCCGATCTTGGTCGAGATCAGATAGGAATCGCGCGGCTTGGCGCGCAGAAAGCCGTTGAGCCGGGTCTCCGACAGGCCAAGGCCGTAAAGCGGCGCCGTATCGTAATAGCGGCAGCCGGCGCTCCACGCCGCGTCGAGCGTCGCGCGCGCATCCTTCTCGGTCAAAGGGCGATAGAGATTGCCGAGCGGCGCCCCGCCAAAGCCAAGCTCGGTGAACTGCAGCTCGACCCCCAAGCGCGTCTTGAGCTTCCGCTTTCTCATATTGCGCGCGCGCGCTTGCATCATCATCGCCGCATCCCCCCGGATGATCGAATGCTCGAGCGTCGTTGCGCCGAGAGGGAAGGCATCATAATTGACGCCGTCGACCCGTCAATCGCGCATTGCGCTCCGCACATGCGCGCGCTTGCAAAATCGCAGTCGGATGATCGATAATGCCGGCGCCGACAGGCCGTCCCAAAAAGAAACGGCGCGATCGTTGGCGTTTTCGGGAGGAACCGGGTTATGCGCGACTTTGCTTTGATGACGGCGGTGGTGCTTGGCGGATTGGCGTGTGCGGGCGCGGCGAGCGCGCTGACGTTGACGAGCCCCGACCTCAAGCCGGGCGCCAAGATTTCCGACGAGCAGGTGTTCAACGGCTGGGACTGCACCGGCAAGAACATTTCGCCGGCGCTCAATTGGTCGGGCGCGCCCAAGGGGACCAAGAGTTTTGCAATTAACCTTTATGATCCCGACGCGCCAACGGGAAGCGGCTTCTGGCATTGGGTCGCTTTCGACATTCCCGCCGATGCGACTGCGCTCGCCAAAGGCGCGGGCGATCCAAAGGCTCCCGCGATGCCGGCCGGCGCGCTGCAAGCCCGGAACGACTTTGGCGACGCCGGCTACGGCGGCCCTTGCCCGCCCAAGGGCGACAAGCCGCACCATTATCATTTCAACATATTCGCGCTTGACGTCGACAAGCTTGGCGTCGACGGAACCGCGTCGCCGGCGGTCGTCGGCTTCTATATACATTCGCACACGTTGGCGAAGGCGACGCTGAACGGCGTTTGGGGCCGCTGACGCGACGATCGGGGTTCGGCGCGACTTCCTCGCCGAACCCGTCCCGCGTGAGCGCTGCGCGCCCGCTCAATGCTCGCCGTGCGCGCTGCGGATGCGCCAAGTGACCAGCGCGACTGCCAGCACGACGAGGGGCGCCGCCGCCCCCATGGCGAGCGAAGGGTCGGGGCCGATTCCCAGATCCTGCAGCCCTTTGAAGGCATAGCCCAACAGGCCGACGATGTAGTAGCTGATCGCCGCGACGGACAGCCCTTCGACCGTCTGCTGCAACAGCAATTGCAGACGCGTCCGTTCGTTCATCGAATGCAGGAGATCGCGGTTCTGCCGCTCGATCTCGACATCGACGCGCGTGCGCAGCAGATTGGCCGCGCGGCCAAGCTTCTCCGAAAGGTCGGCCTGCCGCGCCGCCATCGTCTGGCAAGTGCGCATCGCCGGCGCCATGCGGCGCGACAGGAAGGACGCGAAAGTCGGGAATGCGCCGACCGGCTCCTCGCCGATCGCCGCGAGGCGCTGCTGGACGAGGGTGTCGTAGGCCCGGCTCGCGCCGAAGCGGAAGCTCGAGGCGGCGAGATCCGCCTCCAGCTCCGCGGCGAGCCGAGTCATTTCGTCGAGCAGCCTGTGGTCGGCGACCGCGCCTTCGGCGGCGTTCATCGTGTTCAGGATGCCGGTCAATGCGTCTTCCACCGCCTTGACGCGCGGCGCGCAGCGTTGGGCTTCCGGCAGGCCAAGCAGCGCCAGCGTTCGATAAGTCTCGATCTCCAGCAGCCGCTGCGTCAACGCGCCGGCGCGATTGCGCGTCAGGGCGCGGTCACGCACCCGAATATGCACGAAGCCGTCGCCCGCTAATCGAAAATCCGTCGCCACCAGCGCCGCGCCGCGCCCCATCGCCGAGACGACGAGCGAGCTTTCGTCGAAGCCTTCCTCGATCGCCGGCGCTTGCGTCTCGCGCTCCAGCGACAGCGCGGCGCTGACCAGCAGCGGTCCCGGCTGCGGCAGGCGCGTCATGATCCTTGCGGCCGAGGCGCGCGCGGCCTCGAAGCTTGCCGCCGCCGCGCCCTCGACAATGAACGTATAGGTCGTGAATTCGCTGTGCTGCTCCCAGCGCAGCGCGAGGTCTTTCAGGCTGACGTAATGATGTTTGGCGGCGGCGCCGGGCGCCGCGACGCCGCTGTCCGCGCAAAACGCGGCGATCGCGCGCCGATCGGCCGACGATTGGGCGACATCGGTCGTGAAGGCAAAATGCGCGAACTGGGCCGGGGTCTCCACCGGATGAAACGGCCGCGAATGTATTTCCTGCAGGACGACGTCGCGCAGCGGATGCGCCTTGAAGGCGGGCGCCGCCTTGTCGGCGGTCTCGTCCGAACGAGGCCCTTGCTCGGCCGGTCCCGATCGTTCGATTGAAAGGTTCGCCATCGCGCGCACCGCCGGGTTCGCTTAAGCAGCCTTGCGTGGCGAAAGCTGCGATTGAATTGGCTCAAGTCAGGCAAATTCGACGCCGGTCAGGATTCAACAGGCGAAGCAAGCTCGCAAAGCGCGCCTCGGGCGGCGTCGGGCCCGGCCGGGCGCTTTCCGAACGGACCGGCAGACTGGCACGAAACGCCCGCGGTTTGAAGGCGCTCGGGCCGAGGCCTTGCGCCGCCGGGCGATTGGCGGCAGATTCGCCGCGCAACAAGGAGAATGCGTCATGGCGTCAAAGCTCGAACAATTGCGCGCGATGAGCACGGTCGTCGCCGATACGGGCGACATGGAGGCGATCCGCAGTTTCGCGCCGACGGATTCGACAACCAATCCCACGCTGATACTGAAAGCCGCGCAATTGCCGGCTTACGCCCAACTGATCGAGGAAGCCGTCGCCTGGGGTCGCAAGGGCGGCGCCCCGATCGGCGCGGTCGCCGATCGTCTCGCCGTCAATTTCGGAGCGGAGCTGACGCGCATCGTGCCCGGCCGGGTGTCGACCGAAGTCGACGCGGACCTGTCGTTCGACACCGCCGCGACCATCGCCAAGGCGCGCGCGCTGATCGCCGATTACGCGAGCCGCGGCGTGCCCCGCGAGCGGATTCTCATCAAGATCGCCGCGACCTGGGAAGGCGCGCAGGCCGCCGCCGTGCTGCAAAAAGAAGGGATCGATTGCAATCTGACGCTGATCTTTTCGCTGACCCAGGCGATCGCCTGCGCCGGCGCCAAGGCCTTTCTGATTTCGCCGTTCGTTGGCCGCATCCTCGATTGGCATGTCAAGAACGGCGGCGGCCCCTATGCGGCCGAGACCGACCCCGGCGTCGTCTCGGTGCGCAGCATCTACGCCTATTTCAAGGCCTATGGAATTTCGACGGTGGTGATGGGCGCCTCGTTCCGCAACACCGGCGAGATCGAAGCGCTGGCCGGCTGCGACCGCCTGACCATCTCGCCTCAGCTTCTCGACCAGCTGTCGAAGGACCAGGGCGCGCTGGTCAGGAAGCTGTCGCCGGACGACGCCAGAGGCGCGCCGCCGAAGATCGCGCTCGACGAAAAGGCGTTCCGCTGGATGATGAACGAGGATGCGATGGCGACCGAGAAGCTTGCCGAAGGCATAAGAACCTTCGCCCATGATCTCGGGGCCTTGCGCAATCTCGTGGGCGCGCGGCTGGCGGCGGCGGCCTGAGGCGAAGGCGGAACCCGTGCCGACAGTCGATTTCTGGTACGAATTCGCGAGCACTTATTCCTATCCCGCCGCGATGCGCGTCGAGGCGCTCGCCGCCGCGCGCGGCGTCGCGTTGAATTGGCGCCCGTTTCTGCTCGGCCCGATCTTCGCGGCGCGGGGCATGTTCGACTCGCCTTTCAACCTCAATCCCGCGAAAGGGCGATACATGTGGCGGGACCTCGAGCGAATCTGCGCCCGCCTCGACCTGCCTTTGCGCCGCCCCGAACCTTTTCCGCAGAACAGCCTGCTTGCGGCGCGCGCCGCGCTCGCCGTTGAGGATGCAAGGCGGCCCGAATTCTCCCGCGCGGTCTATGCGGCCGAGTTCGGCGGCGGCCTGCCCATAGCCGAACGAGCGACGATCGCCGCCATTCTCGAAGCGATGGGGCTTGACGCCGGCGATGTCCTGGACCGGGCGACGAACGCGGAGATCAAGGACAGGTTGAAAGGCGAGACGGCGCGTGCGCAAAGCCTCGGCGTCTTCGGCGCGCCGAACCTGATCACGGCGGACGGCGAAATCTTCTGGGGCAACGATCGGCTCGAAGAGGGGCTGGATTGGGCGGTTCGCCTCGCGCGATAACGGCGCCGGCGACGATATCGCTAAGCCTGCGCCGCCGGCTGCGCGATCCAGGCCTCGGCGGCGCCGCGGCCGCTCTCGCGCAGGCGCTCGAGAAAATCCCAGCCGAGATTCGCCGCGTTCTCTTCGGCCAGCCCTTCGAATTCGTCCTGCGCGGAGATCTGGTCGATGCGCAGGCGGCGCAGCTTGGGCGTCGCGCCCAGGCCCATCGCGACCTTCAGCGCGCCGATCTCGGCGTTGAGGGTCGAGTTGAAATTGATCTGGTCGATCCTTCTGGCGATTTCGCGTGGCGTCGTCGGCAGCCGCTCGACCTTGGTCGGCGTCACCTGCACGACGAGCACGTTGGCGGCCTCGGACGCCAGCACCAGCGGAATCAGCGGCGGATTGGCGACGTAGCCGCCGTCCCAATAAGGTTCGCCCTCGACCTCGACCGTGTGGTGGATCAGCGGCAGGCAGGCGGAAGCGAGCACCGCCTCGACGCTCAATTCCGATTCGCGAAATATCCGCAAATGGCCGTCGCGCACCCGCGTCGCGCCGATCAGCAGCTTCACCGGCGATCGCGCGCGCAACCGTTCGAAATCGATTTCCGCGACGAGCGCCTCGCGCAACGGGTTGAGATCGAATGGATTGAGCAGATAGGGCGACAGCCGCGGAAGAAGGCCGAACCCGCCGCCGATCGCGGCCGCGGCGGGAGAGGTCGCCGGCAGAAACGACGCGGCATGGCTCATCCGCTTCCAGAATCGCGCGAGCCGCGCCTGGGCCTCCGCGCGGCCTTCGATCATGCCCGAGGCGAGCAGCACGGCGTTGACCGCGCCCGCGCTCGCGCCGCTGATCGCGTCGAGCCGGACCTCGCGCTCCTCGAGCAGCCGGTCGAGAACGCCCCAGGTGAAAGCGCCGAACGAGCCGCCGCCCTGCAGGCCGAGCGAAAGACAGCGCGGCGGCCAAGCCGGCGCCGGCGCCCTGGCGCCCAGGAAAGCGCGGGCCTGCTGGATCATACCCATCATCGGATCCTCGCCTTCGCCGAAGCGGCGCTGGTGGTCATTGTGCACTGCAATATGGGCGTTCGAATGTCGAAGATCACACTGGCGCGTCGCGCCGCTGCGCCCAAACGCCGCAACCATACGTTATCCGCCGGCGTCGGCGAGTCAGCCGGTGGTCCAAAGCGGAAGACGGCGGGACGTGGCGGCCGCGCAGATGCGCGCAACCGTCTCGCTGGCCTGCCAGGCCGCCCACAGCGCCCTCGTCGGCACGTCGCGTTCGCGCGTCCATTCGACGGATCGCGGATCGGCGTCGGCGATCAGCGCCCTCAGTTCCCGCACTTCCTCCTCGAGCCGAAAATTTGATCCAAACCGCTTGGTCTTGCCCCGCCAATCCGGTTCCTCGATGATCATGGCGCGCTGAAACGGCAGCCAGTACCTGGAGACAAGCAGCAGTTGCGGGAATCGACCCGTAAATCCGCGGCGATCGGCGCCCTCCAGCACGCGGTCAATTTCGTCCAGCGCGGGTTCGTCGGCGCCGACGAGGCCGCGGAGCGCTTGCGGACCGCCTTCGTCGGCGATCGCGGCGACGTAGCGCAGGAGCAAGTCGGCGCTTGTCGCCGCGTCCTCGCATGTCCAGAAGTCGCTCGTTTCGTCCCACGACAGAAGCTCGCCGAGCTGGCCCCGATACTTGATCGCGAGGCGGTCGCGCCAGACGATGACGTCCTGGGCGGCCGGCGAGCGGAATCGCGCGGGCTCCAGCATGTACCTGACCCCCGGCATCGCCGGCAAAGGCCACGAGGGAGGAGGCGTAGTCGTGTAAGGGGCGTCCTCGTCAACGACAAGGAAGCTGATTAGGTGCAATGCTGACGCCTCGTAGCCGACACCCAACGGTTCGATCTCCCCGCTTCGAGCGCGCCCGAACGGCCTTGTGCTTGCGCTGACCTCGCTTGTGTTTCGCAGGTCGCGGGACGATATTCAACCTGGCATCAGGAGGACAGGCGCGATGGCTCTGACCCAGAAGTCGGAACCGCGCATGAATGCGCAGGCCTTCATGGCTTGGCGGGAGGCCGAGCCGGAGGGCGCGCGATACGAACTCTATGACGGGCGCGTCTATGAGATGTCGGCGGAGCGCCTCGTTCATGCGCGGCTGAAGTCGCGAGTCCACCGCCAATTCGAGCGTCAGATCGCCGATCGCCGCCTGCCCTGCGAGGCTCTTCCGGACGGCGTCGCGGTTCGGGTTGACGAAGATACGGTATTCGAGCCCGACGCGCTCGTTCGCTGCGGCCCCCGGCTTTCCGACGATACGATTCTCGTCGTCGACCCGCTGATTGTGGTCGAGGTCGCATCGCCTTCGTCCCAACGTATTGACGCGCTCGACAAGTTCGCCCGCTATTTCCGCAACGAGACCATCATGCACTATTTGATCGTCGTGCCGACCAAACGCATCGTTATTCACCATGCTCGCGCGGCGGATGGACGCATTGTCGGAACGAGCTATGTCGACGCAGGCGTCGTGCGCCTTGAGCCGCCCGGGCTTGATCTGTCGCTCGCCGAATTGTTCGAGGACGATGCGCACGGCCCGTCTTCCGACAGCCCTTCCGCCTGAACTCTTCAGAAGAACGCCTGCAATCCCGTCTGCGCGCGCCCGAGGATCAGCGCATGCACGTCGTGCGCGCCCTCATAAGTGTTCACCGTCTCAAGATTCTGCGCATGGCGCATCACGTGGTAGCCGCCCGCGATGCCGTTGGCGCCGTGAATGTCGCGCGCCGCGCGCGCGATGTCGAGCGCCTTGCCGCAATTGTTGCGCTTGACCAGCGAGATCATTTCGGGCGCCCATCGGCCTTCGTCCATCAGGCGGCCGACGCGCAGCGACGCCTGAAGCCCGAGGGCGATTTCCGTTTGCATGTCGGCGAGCTTCTTTTGAACGAGTTGCGTGGCGGCGAGCGGCCGGCCGAACTGCTTGCGGCCGAGCGCATAATCGCGCGATCGGCGCCAGCAGTCCTCCGCCGCGCCCATCGCGCCCCAGGAGATGCCGTAGCGCGCCCGGTTGAGGCAGCCGAACGGCCCCTTCAGGCCGGAAACCTTGGGCAACAGCTGGCTGGCGGGGACCTCGACGTCCTCCATCACGACCTCGCCGGTGATCGAGGCGCGCAGCGAAAGCTTGCCATCGATCCTCGCGGTCGAGAGCCCCTTCATGCCCCTTTCCAGGATGAAGCCGCGGATTTGGCCGCGATGGGCCGACGACTTCGCCCAGATGACGAAGACATCGGCGATCGGCGCATTGGATATCCAGAGCTTGGAGCCGCTCAGCCGGTAGCCGCCGTCCGCCGGCTCGGCCGTGGTCTTCATGGAGGCGGGATCGGAGCCGGCCTCGGCTTCGGTCAGGCCAAAACAACCGATCCATTCGCCGCTGGCCAGTCTCGGCAGATATTTCTCGCGCTGCGCTTCGTCGCCATAGGCGTAGATCGGATACATCACGAGCGAAGACTGCACGCTCATCATCGATCGGTAACCCGAATCGACCCGCTCGACCTCGCGCGCCGCCAGACCATAGGAGACATAATTGGCGCCCGCGCAGCCGTATTTTTCCGGCAGGGTCGCGCCGAGCAGCCCGAGAGCGCCCATCTCGCGGAATATTTCGGGTTCGACCGCCTCTTTTTCATAGGCCTCGACGATGCGGGGCAGCAGCCTGTGTTGCGCATAGGCGCGCGCGGCGTCGCGAATCTGCCGCTCGTCCTCGGTCAATTGCGCGTCAAGCCGGAACGGGTCTTCCCATTCGAACGGGGCGGGGTCGAAATTCATGCGCGTCGGGTCCTGATGGCGGGGCTAGGCGACAGCTATGGCCGGGCGGCGGCGCCTTTTCAAGCGGGGGCGATCGGCGCGCCGGTCGTCGGCCCCGCTTGCGCCGGCGGCGCCTTGACGGCATTGTGCCGCCCATGGGCGGAAACACCGACAAGACTTCAGCCGAGCCGAGCGCCTTGGCGAATTTGGACTCTCGCTCGCGCGACATTTTCCGGCGCATCGTCGATTCCTACCTGGTCAGCGGCGAACCGGTCGGATCGCGCAATCTGTCGCGCCTGTTGCCGATTTCGCTGTCGCCCGCTTCCGTGCGCAATGTGATGCAGGACCTCGAAGAGTTGGGCCTGATCTACGCGCCGCACGTCAGCGCCGGACGGATGCCGACCGAACTCGGCCTGCGTTTCTTCGTCGACGCGCTGCTGGAGTTCGGCAACCTCACCAACGCCGAGCGCACACGCATCGACAAGGAAGTCAAGGCCGCCGCGGAAGGGCGCGGCTTTGAAGGCGCCTTGAGCGAGACGACGAGCCTGCTGTCCGATCTGACGCGCGGGGCGGGCGTCGTGCTGACGACCAAGGACAATGTCCGGCTCAAACACATCGAATTCGTCCGCCTTGAGCCGGAAAGGGCGCTCGCCGTGCTGGTCGCGGAGGATGGTTCGGTCGAGAACCGCGTCATCGACACGCCCGCCGGCATGCCCGCTTCCGCCTTGGTCGAAGCGGCGAACTATTTGAACGCGCGGGTGCGCGGGCGCACCCTCGTCGAGGCGCGCGCCGACATCGAAGCGGCGCGCCGGGCGGCGCAGAATGAGCTCGACAGCCTGACCAGCCGTCTCGTCGACGCGGGATTGGCCTTCTGGGGCGGCGTGGACGAGCAACGCCAGCAATTGATCGTGCGCGGGCAGGCCAATCTGTTGGGGGATCTGCGCGTCCAGGACGATCTCGAGCGCATCCGGTTGCTGTTCGCCGATCTCGAAACGAAAACCGACGTCATCGATCTTCTCCACCGGGCGGAAAGCGGCGACGGCGTGAAGATTTTCATCGGTTCGGAAAACAAGCTGTTTTCGCTCTCGGGGTCATCGATGATCGCCGCCCCGCTGCGCGACGGCGACCGGAAGATCGCGGGCGTGCTGGGCGTCATCGGGCCAACCCGCCTCAATTACGGGCGCATCGTACCGATGGTGGAGTATACGGCGCGGGTGCTCGGGGACCTTATGCGGGTGCGCTGAAGCGGAGCCGAATTGTGCGGACGAGGGCGGCGCATTCGGCTAAAAGCGCTCGACGAAAGGGAATATCGCATGTCGGATTCAACGACACCGGGGCGAGAAGTTCATAGCCTGGGCGGCGCGATTCATCGGCTTCATGACAGATGGGGCGCCATTGTCGCCTTCGGCGTGCTGCTGGTCGCGCTCGGCTTGGCCGCCATGAGCTTCTCGTTTTTCGCGACGATCGCCACGGTCACCATCAACGGCGTGGTTTTCCTGATCGCCGGCGCCGCGGAAATCGGCATCGGCATGCATTCGCAAGGTTGGGGCCGGTTCTTCCTCTGGGTGATAGGCGGCGTCCTTTATCTGTTTGTGGGCCTGGTCTGCATATTCAATCCGGTGCTCGCTTCCACGGCGCTGACCCTGGTGCTTGGCGCGGGCCTGATCGCGGCGGGCGTCG
>Ga0209415_10017985_pt1 | contig 11191 bp, 3 predicted proteins | sample PeaSoiSIISIP2007_FD_187696 | JGI IMG/M metagenome (GOLD analysis project Ga0209415, IMG submission 187696) | Peat soil microbial communities from Weissenstadt, Germany - SII-SIP-2007 (SPAdes) (version 2) | ecosystem: Environmental > Terrestrial > Soil > Wetlands > Peat | place: Germany...
ATCCTTGCCCCAGCCGTGCCGTTGGGACTATGCTCTGGTTCCGTCCGTTGGCCCCCACGGCCTTTTCGCATGGAAACCGCGAATGCCATCGTTGTTGGAGATGTTGTCTCCGGGCTTGAGCCGAATGAACTTGTTGAAGTTCGTCGGCTAGTCCCGTTTGGGCCGAGAACCCTGCTCGTGGGGGTGACCCTGCAATCCCGACGGGAAATGCGGCGGCCTCTCACTGATGATGAGCTTCGCCGGTTGACGAAAATCCGCAGCGAAAGCCACTCCTTTGACGGCGACCCGCAGGCCTTCTTGCTGGGCGCTGAGGCTGAACGCATTCGCATCGCCCACCAGTTCGATCCATTGTTCGCAGTCAATTCCAGCGTGGTTGACATCCTGCCGCACCAGGTCGAGGCGGTGTACCGCTACCTTCTGCCGCTGCCGCGCATCCGGTTCCTGCTCGCCGATGACACGGGCGCGGGCAAGACGATTATGACTGGTTTGCTGGTCAAGGAACTCTTGTTCCGGGGCGTCATCAACAAAGTCCTGATCATCACGCCCGGTGGACTGACCGGTCAGTGGCGCGACGAGATGGTCGACAAATTCGGATTGCACTTCCGGCTGGTGAACCGCGCATCGTACGAGGCCGAGCCGGGGCAATTCTCCCGTCAGGGCGACGGGCTGTTCGTGACCTCAATCGACTTCATCAGCCGCAACGAGCAGTGCCTGAGTGCTGCCAAGGAAACCCAGTGGGACATGATTGTGGTGGACGAAGCGCACAAGTTGTCCGCCTACGAATACGGTACGAAAATCGAACGGAGCGTGCGCTATGAAGCCGTGGAGGCGCTGGCCAGCCGCACTGACCACCTGCTGTTCCTGACCGCCACGCCACACCGCGGGCGCAAGGACACCTTTCGCCGTTTTCTCATGCTGCTGGACGACGACCTGTTCCAGAAGGACGAACACGTCACGGAGCGCATCCACGAAGCGGTCGCCGCGTACACCACGTCCGAGGAGTCCTTCGAGGGCGAAGCCAGCATCAGCAAGGCCCGCAACCGGTTTTTCCTGCGCCGACTCAAGGAGGAAATGGTGGACTGGAACTGCAACCCGCTGTTCAAGCCGCGCCACACCAAGACGGTCGGCTACGAACTGACCCCAAAGGAGCTCGACCTCTACAACGCGGTTACGAAGTACGTTCGGTCGCAGCGCAAGGAGGCGAAAGCCAAGAGGAACCGCAACGTCGAACTGACGTTAATGGTCATGCAGCGCCGGTTGGCCAGCAGCATCTACGCAATCACCCGGACGCTGACGAACCGCGTCAGCGCCCTGGATGGCGTCCTGCAAACCCTCCGCGACTCCAGTCGCACCGCCGCCGAGAAGCGCCGCCTGCTGCGCGGCAGTGACAGCGAGGTGCCGGCGGACATCGGGGAGTATGAGGAACTCGACGAGACTCAGCGCGACGCCGTGGACAGCCGCATCTTCCGGCAAGTGCTCACGGACAACCCGGAAGAGGTTGAGAGGGAGCGCGAAGAAGTCAGCGCTCTGCTCCAGATGGCCGAAGACCTGCGCCAGCACAATGAAGCCAAGTTCGCGGAACTGCTGACCGTCCTTGACACGTCCGGCGTCATCCGTGACGAGAAGGAGAAACTGGTCATCTTCACCGAGCACAAGGACACGCTGGACAACCTTGCCCAGCGCCTGACGAACAAGGGCTACCCCGTCGCCACAATCCACGGCGGGATGGACGTGGAGGCCCGCACGCAGGCGCAACGCGACTTCCGCGTCCGGGCCAAAATAATGGTTGCCACGGATGCTGCGGGCGAGGGCATCAACTTGCAGTTCTGCCGCTACCTAATCAACTGGGACGTGCCGTGGAACCCGAACCGGCTCGAACAGCGCATGGGCCGCATCCACCGGTACGGTCAGGCGGATGAGGTTTATGTCTTCAATCTCGTAGCCATCAACACCCGCGAGGGCGCAGTGCTGCAAACGGTCCTCCACAAGATGGACGTGATGCGCGACCAGATGGGCACCGACCGCGTTTACGATGTCATCGACGAGCTGCTCGAGGATGTCCCGTTGGTGCGGCTGATGGAGCAGTCCATTGACAGCGCCGACAACCGCGAGGCAGTGCAAGAAGCCGAGCGGCGCACCAGCGGCCTGGACTCCAAGGCCGGCGCGCTGGTCGCCCTCCAGAAGAAGCAGTCACTGGCCTCACGGCTTGACTTGCGGGCAGCCAAGGAACTGCGCGACCTTTCCGATGAACGCCGCCTGCAACCCTTGTTCGTCCAGCGCTTCTTCACCGCTGCGTATCTGGCGGCGGGCGGCAGCATCAACGAGGACAAGCACTATCCGGTCTTCCACACAGGCCGGGTGCCCAGCGCCCTGCTCGACGTGGCGCGGCAGATTCGACTCCCGGTCGCCGACAAGTACGACAACCCCTTTGTTTTCGACAAGAGTCTGGTCAGCGTGGCCAGCCGCGTGGCGGTGCCCGAGTACACCAAGCTGCTCGGCCCCGGTCATCCACTGTTCGATGCGCTCATCGAGTGGGCCATCCGGCGCGCGCGGGAAGCCTTCGCTCGCGGCGCGGTTTTGATTGACCCGAACATCGTCCAACCGCAGCGGCTCTGGCTGGTCCGCTCCGTGGTCGATGACGGCCGCCACGAGCAGAAGGTGCGCAAGGCCCATGAACAACTGAATGTCATCATCGCCGACTCGCTGGGCCTGCGCTCGACTTCACCGGCGCACCTGCTCACCTGTACCACGCCTGGTGGCAACGTGAAGCAGACAATCCTGTCTGCGGCCTCTCCTCAGACAATCCTGTCTGCGTCTCATCCCGCCGCAAGGCAGACAGGATTGTCTGCCTCACCCTCGTTCAAGCCCTACGATCCGGAAGGCGAAACCCATCGCACTCACCGCCGCCTCCCTCACTGGTTCCAGGAAGGATCCACCTACTTCGTGACCTTCCGGTTGGCCGATTCGCTTCCCCAAGACAAACTCAAGCAATGGCAGGAACAACGCGCCATTTGGCTGGGCTATCACCCGGGGCCTTGGTCCGACGAGGAATGGGACGAATACGATGAACGCTTCGGGCGAAAACTTGAGGAGTGGTTAGACGCCGGTTACGGTGCCTGCGAGTTGGCGAGGGCGGAGGTCAGGCAAATAGTCGAGAGCTGCCTCGCGCATTTCGACGGCCAACGTTACGACCTGGGCGATTACGTCATCATGCCCAACCATGCCCATCTGCTCATACGCCCGCACCAGGGCTTCGAGTTCTCCGCCATAATGAAGGGAATCAAGGGAGTCAGTGCGCGCGAGTGCAACAAACTCCTCCAACGCCAAGGCACCTTCTGGATGGACGAGTCGTTTGACCACATTGTTCGCAGTGCTGGCCAACTCGCCAGGTTCCAACGCTACATCGCCGAAAACCCCGACAGAGCCGGCATCAAACAGGGCGCCTTTGGCTTAAGCGCGAGGCAGACGATAGTTTCTGCCCCGGAACCGGCAGCAGGAAGATCCACCCCACCAAGCCAGACAGGATGGTCTGCTTCACCCACGCAGACAGGATTGTCTGGCCCGGACGCGCAGACAGGATTGTCTGGCCCGGACGCGCAGACAGGATTGTCTGGCCCGGACGCGCAGACAGGATTGTCTGCGTCACGCTACACCGCGGAGGACATTCAAGCCTGGGCGTGGGAACACGTAACCGAGCAACAGGTGCGCAAGGTCACAGACCACCGCCAGGCCGAGTGCGACCCGCGCCGCCGGTACCTGAACACGACGTTCACCGACCTCATTCTGGACCTTCAAACCAAGCTCAACGAACTGCATCAGCAACAGCTTCTCGGCGAGGATGACGAGGAGGAACGCCAGAAACTGGAACAACGCTTACAGCAGTTGAAGGAGCGCAAGGTCACGCGCATGGCGGAACTGGATTTGATGCTCCGGCTCACCGCCAACCTCCCCGAAATCGTCACATCCGCTGTGGTATTGCCCGCCCCGGTCGCCGTGATGGAAGCCGAAATGGCGGAGCCGACCAAAGGCGTTGCTATGCAGCGCGACGATCAAGTGGAGCGGATCGCGATGGAGGTGGCCATGCGCTACGAGCGCGGTCGCGGCTGGACACCTCACGACGTGTCCAAAGATGGCGAGCACTATGACGTGCGCTCGGAGTCGCCCATCGGGGACAAACGCTACATCGAGGTCAAGGGACGCGCCCAGTCCGGCGTGGTCGTCATCACTGGTCCGGAACTGGACAAGTTGCGCCAATTGGCCGACCGCGCCTTCCTGTATGTCGTGACGTTCTGCAAGGGCGACAAGCCGCGCCTGCGCATCATCCAAGACCCCATCGCAAAGCTCAACCCGGAGATGCTCTACCGCCAGGTCCAATTCCTGGTGCAGGAAGCGGACTGGAAGGCCGAGGGCCAGGAGGTGGAGGCTCAGCCGTGAAGGGGATTAAGCTATGGACGCAAGCACACTTCAGAACCTGACGGTCATATACGATCTCATCGAGGCCCTTAGGGCTGCCGACAACTGGTGCGGCGAAACGCACATCCAGAAGACCACCTACTTCCTGGAGCATTTGACTGGCCACGCCCTGGGCTACGACTACATCCTCTACAAACACGGCCCTTACTCCTTTGGCCTGAGCGAAAACCTCTCAGCCATGAAGTCCCTGAGCTTTGTGGACGAAGAGATCCCTCACCCGGGCTACGGTCCGCGTTTCAAGCACAACCCCGAAGTCGCCCACATGCTGCGCACGAATTTCGGCGAGAAATCCAGGGGCCTCTCGGGACCGCTTACATTCGTTGTGGGCAAGCTCGGGGATTACGGCGTCGCTACCTTGGAGAGGTTGGGCACCGCCTTGTACTTCACCCGACAGGAGCCGGTGCGCAATGGCCAGGAGCGCGCCCAGCGCATTCACCAGGTCAAGCCCCACATTTCCGTCGTGTTGGCTCTCCATGCCGTCACCGCCGTGGATCGCATCGTCGGGGAATGGGAGCAGCAGCCGAGGCTAAACCTGGCGCCCGGCCATTAGAGCCCAATGAATCCTCCCTGTCCTCGCCTCATCGAAGTTGCCCTCCCCATCCGCGAAATATCGGCGGAGAGCGTGCGCGACAAATCGCTGCGGCACGGGCACATTTCCACGCTGCATCTGTGGTGGGCGCGGCGGCCATTGGCGGCGGCGCGGGGCATCGTGTTCGCGTCGCTGGTGCCTGACCCGGATGACGCGAACTGCCCGCCCAAGTTCCGCGAGGCAGTGGTGCGGTTGCTCAAGACGAAGTTGCCAAGCGCCTTGAAAGCCTACCGGCGGGGCACGAACTGGGTCAACGATGGCGACCCGTATCGCCCCTACGACGGCATCCCGGACACGCCGCGCAACCGGCTGCTCACCTTCATCGGGAAATTCTCGCCAGAGTACCTCGCGTGGGAGCAGGGCAAGTACGAACTGCCCAAAGGGAAGAAGACGTTCCCGGCTGACTTGCTGCTGGACGACCGCTCTTTGGTGAAGTGGGAAACCTCCGACCCGGAAAATCCGCAAGGCCGCGAAGTCCTCCGCGTCGCACGCGAGCTTGTCACCACCGCTTACGACGGCAAGGTGTCCACGGTGCTGGACCCATTTTCAGGCGGCGGGTCGATTCCGCTCGAAGCCACGCGTTTGGGCTGTCAGGCCATCGCGAACGACTATAACCCGGTCGCCTACCTCATCTTGCGTGCGACTTGCGAGTTCCCGCAGAGGTATGGACAGCGGCTAGTGCGCGACGTGGAGCACTGGGCCAAATGGATTCTCGAAGGAGTCCGGCAGCCCATGGGGCTTCTCTACCCTCCGGGCAAGGGAGGGCAGCCCGTCATCGGCTACCTCTGGGCACGCACCGCGCCCTGTTCCAACCCTGCCTGCCGCGCCGAAATCCCGCTGCTCCGCAGCCTGCTCCTGTGTGATAAGGCTGGAAAGCGATTCGCGCTTCGCCTTTCCCGAAGGGGAGAAAACCTGACCTTCGACGTTGTGAACGGACGCGAAATCCAAACCGAAGAGGGGACGATGCTCGAACGTGGAGATTGTCGTTGTCCGAATTGCCAGCAGGTTACGGCGGTTGAAGACCTTCGACTCGCAGGACTAAGCGGGCAGATGGGCGAACGCATGGTCGCAGTCATCGTCGAGACATCAGAGGGGAAGTCCTATCGTCAGGCAAGCGACTCAGACTTGGCGGCGTACGCCGAAGCGCAAAAATTGGCCTCAAAGGTCGAACGTCCCGCTGAGTATGTGGTGCCGGAGATTAATGCGCCCAATGCACCGGCAGACGCGGGAGCGCACGCGAGCATTCGGGTTGACCTCTACGGGTTTACGAGTTTCGGCTCGTTATTCAATGACCGCCAACTCTTAGCGATGGATTCTTTGGTGAATGCCTTTCATGACGCCATCGCCGAGGTTGAGAAGCGGTCTAAGGACAAAGACTACTGTATCGCGGTCGCCGCTTACCTTGCGCTGTGGCTTGACAGAGTAGCACAGCACACAAACTCGTTCTGTCGTTGGAACAGCGGCGCCGAGAAGATTCAGCATATCTTCGGTCGGCAGTCATTGGCAATGATTTGGGATTACTTTGAAGTCCCCATTACTTCAGTCACTGCCGGGAGTCCCACGAATCTTCTGGCAGTCGTTTCTGATTTCATCGCGCGCGAGGGCAGTCAAGGGGGAAATCTGCGTCCGGCTCATGTCGTTCATGGGGACGGTTCAAAACTTGAGCTTGCTGAGAGGAGCGTCGAGGTTGTCGTCACCGACCCACCATATTTTGATGCGATTGCCTATGCCGACCTCGCAGATTTTTTTTACGTCTGGCTGAAGCGAACAGTTGGTCATTTGTTCCCAGAGGCTTTTGCAACACCGAACTCGCCGAAATCGGAGGAAGCCGTGGCCCACAAGCATCGTCATCACGGCAACCGGCAGAAGGGAAACGAGCATTTTCAGCAAAAACTTACGGCCTGCTTGGCGGAGGCTCGGCGGGTTTGCAAACCGGATGGCGTGGTTGCCGTGATGTTCGCCCATCAGGCCACAGAGGCATGGACGGCTCTCGTGAGGGCGTTGTTCAATGCAGGACTCACCATCACTGCCAGTTTGCCATTAGACACGGAGAAAACGACGCGTCTGGTTGCGATGGACGTTTCCGCCTTGGAGTCTTCGATCACCGTCATCTGCCGTCCGCGTGAAGTTGGCCCGGCGGCTTCGTTCAAGGAAGTGCGGCGCGAGATTCAGGAGGTCGTGCGCGAGAGCGTGCATCGGTTTTGGGATTACGGCTTTCGGGGGGCGGACCTGATTGTGGCCTGCTACGGCCCGGCGGTGGGCGTCTTCGGCAAACACGAGCGGGTGGAGCGTGCCGACGGAGGGCCCGTGGATGTGCCCACCTTGTTGGAACTGGCCCGCGAATCCGCGCTCAAAGCTATCGCCGGGGAATTTCAAGGTGACGAGTTGTCGCGGCTCTACTTCGTGTGGGCCAGCCAATACGGAATCGCACCGCAACCCTACGACGACTTGGTAAAGGTCGCCCAGATGGGTACTGGCAACGAGAGTGCTGCCGATTTGGGCCGTCAGCGCGGCTTATTCGTCGTGGATGGCCACATCTGCCGCCTCGCTCTGCTCCGTGACCGCACCGAAATGAAGCATCTTGGCGATGAACCAACTGCGCCTCTCATCGACAAGCTGCACCACGCTCTGCGCCTCTGGAAAGGCGAGCGCCGACCGGAACTGGTGCGGTATTTGACGCAACAGGATTTGTTGGAGGACGCCGCGTATTGGAAACTGGCGCAGGCGCTCTTTGAAGTCCTGCCGCGTGGAGAGGAAGACTGGAAGCTGGTCAGTGCGCTGCTGAGCGAGCGCGAGACTTTGCAGACCGAGGCGAGGCGGGCGGTGGCGAAACCAGTCGTTTCCGCCGACGAGGAGCGTCAAGCCAAACTAGGGCTAACCGAAAGGAGAGAATAATGATTCAGGACTTGAAACCTTGGTTTGCGGTGGCCGCACCGCACGAAGACATCCAAAAAGGCCGTCTGAGCGAAGCGGTATTTGCTGCCAACATCTGGGCCGTGGCCCAAGGCACCGCGCCGGACATCTACCTGGACCCAGAGGCATTTTTCTCCAAGACGTACCTGACCGGAGGTTTGAGCAGAATCCTGCAACGGGTCGGCAAGTCGATGGCTGGTGAGGCCGACGCGGGCGACCGGATTTTCAGCCTCCAAACCTCGTTCGGCGGCGGGAAGACCCACTCTCTGGTCGCGCTGTGGCACCTGGCCAAGCACACGGACAGAATCCGCCGGTCTGCCGCGTGCGCCGAGGTCAGGAAAGCCCTGGAAGACAGCTTCCCTGCCAAAGTGAAGGCTGTGGCGGTCTTCACGAACCAGACGTGCGACCCGACCCAAGGCCGGAAGACCCCGGACGGGGCTCACACCCGGACGCTCTGGGGCGAGCTGGCGTTGCAACTCGGCGGCAAGGAGCTTTATCGGAAGATTGAGGCAAATGACCAGAACCGCACTGCGCCCAAAGGGCTGTTCGCGGAGATTCTCAAACAGGCCGCCCCATGCCTGATTCTGCTCGACGAGTTGGCGGACTATTGCGTCGTGGCGGGTGCGGTGGAGGTCGGCACGGGCACGCTGGCCGACCAGACGGTTTCATTCATTCAGGAGCTCACCGAGGCGGCGGCGGAAGTCCCCGGCGCTGCCGTCGCCGCCACACTGCCCGCCAGCGGGTTGGAGGTTTCCAGTTCCGAGAAGGGGCAGGACATCTTGCAACGGCTGGAAAAGCGATTCGGGCGCATGAACGCGGACATCAAGCCGGTGGCCGACGAGGAAATCTATGAAGTGGTGCGGCGGCGGTTGTTCGAGACTTTGGGGGACAAGGAAGACCACAAGCGCGTGGCGAACGCGTACATGAAGCTGTACGAACAGCACAAGAATGAGGTGACCTCCAGTGCGTCAAAGGGCACCTACCGGGACCGTATTCTCGCGTCGTACCCGTTCCATCCCACGCTCATTGACGCGCTTTACCTGCGGTGGGGCAGCCATCCTGATTTTCAGCGGACGCGCGGCGTGCTGCGGTTGTTGGCCAGCGTGGTTGGTGAATTGTGGAAGCGCCGGCAGACAGAAACGCAATCACAGGCGTTGATTCAGCCTTGTCACGTGAACTGGACGACCGATGCGTTGAATTCGGCACTCACCCGGCTATGGGGCGCGACGTACGAAACGGTGGTCGCTGCCGATGTCATCGGCGACAAGTCCAACGCGGTTGCGCTGGATGAAGACAAGGGCGGGGAGTACCCGACTGAGAAAATCACACAAGGTTTGGCCGCGTCCATTATGCTCGGTTCATTCGGCGGGAAGGGCGACCAGGCCGGCTACAGCACGAAGGACTTGAAACTGGCGGTCGGGCGACCGGGCCTGAACTGGAACTACTGCGATGGCGCGATGTTGTCGCTTGAGGAAAACGGATTCTACCTCCACACCGCCAGCGCGGGCAGCTTGGGCAAGCGGTACTGGTTCGGCACCAAGCCCAACCTGAACAAGCTCATCGTCACCTACCGGCAGCAGTTCGCGGCGCAGGATGTGGACCCGGACGTCGTGGAAAAATTGCAGGAGCAGACAAAAAGCATCAGCGCGTACATCGGCACGTGGCGGCTCGTCGTTAGTCCCAGTGCCGACCTGCCGGAGCAGAAGTCGCTTGTACTCCTCCTCATGCCGCCGTCTTGCCTTTACTCGGACGACTTCAAGGAATCGGCCCTGATTGCCTCGCCGGCACAAAAGCGCATTCTTGAACTGAGCCAGAAGTGCGGCAGCAAAGAGCGCCAGTACAGGAACACGCTGTTGTTCTTGCTGCCGTCCGCACGCGGCCTGAACCGGCTGCGGAGCGCCTTCCGCGAGGTCGCCGTGCTGGAAGCCGTGAAAAAGGATTACGCCAGCCAGTTGGATGACGAGCAGAAAGATGATTTGAAGAAACGGCTGGAGGCCGCAGAGAAGTCCCTCAGCGAGTTGACGGGCACGGCCTACACCCACGTTGCCAGAGTCGAAGGACAGCAATTGACTGCGGTGCAACTGTCGAGTTCCAAGGCCAACATCATCGAGCACCTGCGGGCGGCGTGGAAGCAATTGGTCGAGGAAGAAGAATGGATTTTGCTCAACGTGGGCACGGTCACGCTGAAAAACGTGGGTCTGGTTCCCGACCAGGGTGGCAGCCGGGTGAAGGACGCCATCGAGGCCTTCCTCCGCTACACGGACAAACCCGTCATCGCTTCCCGCGACGCGGTGCTGAGCGGTTTGGCGCAAGCCTGCAAAGACCGCCTTATCGGAATTGGCCGTGGCCCGAGCTTGACAAGCCTGCAAAGGAAGTGGTGCGGAGAGAAAGTAATGCTCGACCCACACGAGGAAGGGCTGTGGGTCTTGCCGCCATTCACCCCGGAATCAGGCGCTCCGACGCCGGGGACACCGAGCGCGACGGGAAGCGCAACAGCGCCGGGCACCGGGCCAACAACCGGCGTGACATCCGCCAGCCATCCGCCTGCGGAGTCGACAGACGAGGAAGCAGGCAAGCCAGTGAAGAGAATCGTGATTAGCGGCTCAGTCCCTTTGGAAAGCTGGTCTGACGTGTTTCGGTGTTTTGTCAGTCCCGCCGCCCGGATGACCCCGAAGAAGCTGAGTTTGGGGGTCGAGATTGAAGTCGCGTTCGCCGAGGGTCAAAACGTGGAGGCCGGCGATGCCGCCGTAAAGGGCATGAAGGAAGCGGCGCGGCAGTTGGGATTGAAGATTGATGTTCAGGATTGAAAATATGCCGCTCTCGACGCCTCCACATCTGAAGCAGGGAACTGGTGTCGGCGTAAATCATCGCGCTTGGGTGAGTTTTCGGTCCGCGCGCTCTGCCGTCAGTCGCGCGTCGCTATTGGGGAAAGCCTTCCTGCCAAAAACCTTCTTGATCCACTTGCGATGCTCTTCGAGGTCCCATCGGGGACGTGCGGCCTCAGACGGCATCACCCGCAGCAGCCTGGCTACGGGCTTGGAGTCGCGCGTAACGATGATTTCGTCTTCCACCTGCAAGGCCGCCTCGGCCTCGGGCCACCGCTGGCGCAAATCTCGAATCGTGATCGTTTTCACAGGTAAAACGGTTGAAGCGGCAGGTGACCGGCAAGACACACCGCTGAAGCGGTGTGTTAATGAGAGGAGGCCGTGGTTCTTG
>Ga0209415_10017986_pt1 | contig 11191 bp, 7 predicted proteins | sample PeaSoiSIISIP2007_FD_187696 | JGI IMG/M metagenome (GOLD analysis project Ga0209415, IMG submission 187696) | Peat soil microbial communities from Weissenstadt, Germany - SII-SIP-2007 (SPAdes) (version 2) | ecosystem: Environmental > Terrestrial > Soil > Wetlands > Peat | place: Germany...
CGAGGTCGTCGCGGAGAAGGTGCTGCAGGCGATCGTAGATGAAAGATTCTGGATCCTCACGCACTCGAAGACCAAGAAGGCCATCGAGAAGCGGATGACCGGCATGCTCGAGGACAGAAACCCCGAGTTCGAGGCGCCCGGGGCCTAACACGGCTTCGCCGGCCCCTCGGTCCCGCTCGTCGCGCGGCCATTTCAACCGACGGAGCCCGTCACACCTGTCGCGCCGAGCCCCGTGACGCTCGTCGTGCCTCGCTCGCACGTGACCGGCGCCCGGGAGCCGCCCTCCGGGCCGGTGGTCCGACGTACCGACGGCTCTGTCTCGCTCACCCGGCCGGCGGTTCGGCTAGCCGAGGCACTGGTCAAGCGAACCGACGCCGCGGTTTGACGCACACGGGCGCCTGTGACGCGCACGGACCCCTCGGTTCGACCGACGCGCCGACCGGTCAAGCGAACGGCTGCGCAGCACGCTGGTGCCCATCTCGACGACGCTGCACTAGAGCTGCTGTCTCCCCCGGTGGCCCTGGCGTCCTGGCGGTTCTCTGCCTCTCCCCCGCCTCACCTCAGCACGAAGTTGTTCAGCGTCGCGACGACGACGCCCACGATGCTCTCGCCCGCGATGAGCCCCGAGGAGATGGGCACCACGAGCCGGTCGGCCTGCCGGGGGCCGACGCGGCCGTAGACCCAGGCCGCCGCGGCGCCGAGGACGAACGACAGCGATGTGGAGAAGGGAAGGAACAGGCCGAGGCCGATGCCCGTCGCCGACGGCATCCAGCGCCTCTCCCTCGGGAAGACCCGCTCCGTCACGGCCAGGACGGAGCCCGCCAGCAGGCCCAGTGCGATCCCTTCCCGGGCCATCGGGTGCAGGTTGCCGAGGCCGAGGCGGAAGATCTCGGCGACGGCCCTCCACTGCTGCGCCGCCGGCGCCGCGAACTGGGGGGGGTGGCCGGGGCTCCCCGTGAGCGCCGTCGCGTCCGGCACGAGCACGAAGTAGCAGAGGACCGAGGCGAGGGTGCCTGACACGATGCCGGCCAGCTGCGCGACGAACTGCCGCCGCGGGTGCGCGCCCAGGAGGTACCCGGACTTGAGGTCCGTGAGCAGGTCCGCGGCCTCGGCCGACGCCCCCGACGTGATCGACGCCGTCATCAGGTTCGCGGAGTAGCTCTGGGGCATCAGGACGCCGTAGGTCAGCTGCATGATCTTCCCCATCGCGCCGATCGGCGTGATGTCCGTCTCGCCCGTCGCCCGGCACGCGACGAGCGCCAGGAAGAACGTCATGAAGACGGCGAGCGCCCCGTAGTGAAGCGGGATGTCGAACGCCAGCCACGCGAGGATCACGACCCCGGTGCCGGCGATGGCGGTCCCGATGAAGCACCATGCGATGGGCGTCTCGACGCGATCGGCGAGGTCGTCCCCGTCCGGCCGGGGCCCGCGGCGCAGCCCGGCCAGTGCGCGCCCGACCGTCCGGTACTGCAGCGCGAACGTGACCAGCCCGTGCGACACCATCAGGGGCGCGCCGAACCAGATGCCGATCTCCTTCCAGGCCGACCCCGGGCGCGCCGCGGCCGCGACCAGGTGGCCCGCCGCGTTCGTCCACGTCCAGGCCATCGCCGCGGGACCGAGGACGAACACCACGAGGAGCCCGCCCGCGGCCATCGACAGCGTCGTGCGGAGGCCGACGATCGCGCCCGCGGCGACCAGGACGAGGCTGTGGTCGAGCACGACGTTGGCGGCCGAGAGCGGGTACGGCTCGCGCGTCAGCTCGTGGGTGCTGGGGTCCAGGCGGGGGGACGAGAGGCGCGGGAGCCAGTCGAAGCAGCTCGACTGACCCGGGAGGACCGACGTGCGCCCCGTCTTCCCCGCCGCGTCGACCGCCCGGACCGCGTTGAGGCTCGTCAGGAGCGGGACGACCCCGCCGACGAGCCCGGAGACCACCAGGGCGCGGCCCTTCGCCAGCGCCTCGGCCCCCTCGCTGTACAGGCTCTGCAGGAGCACCGCGGCGGCGGTCCCGGACGGGAACTTGAGCCGCTCGCGGTTGATCATGCTCCGCTTCATCGGGATGGCCATCAGCACCCCGAGCGCGGCGACGCAGAAGACCCACGCGCCGACGATGGGCCACCCGAGCGGGGTCCCCCGCGGGTTCGCGTCCGTCACCGAGAGCAGCAGCATCGCCGGGACGGCCGAGACGAGCAGGGACGTCGTGGAGTACCCCGCGGACGAGGCGGTCGACTGCATGCAGTTGTTCTCGAGGATCGTCATCGGCGACTTCGCCAGGCCGAGCTTGAGGAGGGCCGACCAGAGGGTGAACGACGCGATGCAGGCCGTGAGGGCGACGCCCAGGCCCCAGCCCGCCTTGAGCCCGACGTACACGTTGGTGAACGCCAGGAAGAAGCCGAGCCCCGTCCCCATGAGGATCGCGCGCGCCGTCAGCTGGGCCGCGTCCCCCCGGAACGCGCGCCGGTACCACTCGCGCTCGTCGAGGGCGTCGACCTCGAGCGGCGGGATGTCGAGGGGCCTGCTGCGCTCGATCTCCTCCGGCGTCGCGGGTGGCTTCTGAAAGAGCGGCATCGAGGGGCACCTCTCAGCGGATGGTGTAGACGAGCAGGCGGCACTCGATGGGGCCGTTGTGGAGGATCCACCACCGGTCGGGCTCGCGGCGCATGGCGCGGGAGATGGCCGGGGAGCCCGCCAGGATCGCGGCCGAGTGGCCGCGCATGCGCCCGAGGGCCCATGCGAGGTCGTCGTAGAGGGTGGGGTCGTGGTCCAGTCGCTCGCCGTAGGGCGGGTTGGTCACGATGACGCCGGCCGGGGCCGTCGGCTCGAGGTCGCGGACGTCACGCCGCTCGATGACGAGGTCCATCCCCGCGCGGAGCGCGTTCGCCCGCGTGCGCTCGACCGCCTGCGGGTCGACGTCGCTGGCGCGGACGGGAGGGCCCTCGCGCAGCGCCTCCCCTCGCGTCCTCTCGCGGAGCTCCCGCATCGCCGCCCTCTCCGCGTCGTCGTGGCTCGCCCACCGCTCGAAGCCGAAGCGCGCGCGGGAGAGGCCGGGGGCCATGCGCCGCGACCACGCCGCCGCCTCGATGGCGAGGGTCCCGGCCCCGCACATCGGGTCGACGAGGAGGCTCTCGCGATCCCACCCCGAGAGCCGCACGACCGCCGCCGCGAGGGTCTCGCGCAGGGGCGCTTCGCCTCCCTGGGTGCGCCACCCGCGCTCGTGCAGGGAGCCGCCCCCGACGTCGAGGTACAGCGTCGCCTGGTCGCGCGCGAGGTGCACGGCGACGCCCACGTCCGGGTCGTCGAGGTCGACGTCGGGGCGCTCCCCGAACCGGTCGCGCAGCACGTCGACGATGGCGTCCTTGGTCTTCTGGGCGACGAACTGCGAGTGCGTGAGCTGGCTCGAGCGGCAGGTCGCGCGCACGGCGAGGGTCGTCCGCGGCGTCATCCACGCCCCGTAGTCGACCGACCGGGCCCCGGCGTAGAGCGCGTCCGCGTCCCGCGCCTCGAAGCGCGCCACCTCCATCAGCACGCGCACCCCGACCCGCGACCAGAGGCACGCCCGCGCCGCGTCGCCCATGTCCCCCTCGAAGTGCACCCCGCCCCGGTCGGCCCGCACTCCCGGCAGGCGCAGCTCCCGCAGCTCGTCGCGTAGCGCGGGCTCGGTTCCCTTGGCGGCGGTGGCGAAGAAGCGCACGAGCGAGCTGCTTGGTCCTAGCCCAGAATGTCGCTGTCATCCTGAGCGATAGCGAAGGACCCCCCAGTCACCGACCGGCCGCGTCGCGGCTCCTCGCCTCGCCGGGGATCCTTCGCTTCGCTCAGGATGACAAGGGCTCATCCCGGCGGCCTCTCCTCCGCCACTGGTCCCATGAGAGCAGGGCCACGCACGCGACAAGGGAGAAGGCGGCGTCCACGTCGAGCGCCAGGGTTGGTCCGGCGGCGTGCCAGAGGGCGCCGGTCAGCAGCCCCGCGGGGAGCACGGTGATCCCGAGGACGAAGTTGTACGCGCCGTACGCGCGGCCGCGCTGCTCGGCGGGCGCGAGATCCTTCACGAGGGCCTTCTCGACCGGCTCGGTGAGCCCGTAGAAGACCCCGTAGACGACGAACAGGGCTCCGGGCGTGCTCCACAGCGCCGGCAATACACCATGGGCCAGGGCTCGGGTTTCTTCATCTCGGCCGACGGCTATGCGGTGACCAACAACCACGTGGTCGACAAGGCCGACCATGTCGACGTGACCACCGACGACGGCAAGACCTATACCGCCAAGGTGATCGGCATCGACACCCGCACCGACGTGGCGCTGATCAAGGTCGACGGCCGCAACGACTTTCCGTTCGTGCAGCTGTCGGACAAGAGCCCGCGCATCGGCGACTGGGTTCTGGCGGTCGGCAATCCGTTCGGCCTCGGCGGCACCGTGACGGCCGGCATCGTTTCGGCGCGCGGCCGTGACATCGGCGCCGGCCCCTATGACGACTTCATCCAGATCGATGCGGCCGTCAACAAGGGCAATTCGGGCGGCCCGACCTTCGACATGGACGGCAACGTGATCGGCGTCAACACCGCCATTTTCTCGCCGTCCGGCGGCAATGTCGGCATCGCCTTCGACATTCCGGCCTCGACCGTCAAGGCGGTGGTCGCCCAGTTGAAGGATCACGGCGCCGTCACCCGCGGATGGATCGGCGTGCAGATCCAGCCGGTCACGGCGGACATCGCCGACAGCCTCGGACTGAAAACCGCCCAAGGCGCCCTCGTCGCCGAGCCGCAATCCGGCAGCCCGGCCCAGAAGGCCGGCATCACGGCGGGTGACGTGATCGTCTCCGTCAACGGCGAGGCCGTCACCGACGCCCGCAACCTCGCCCGGCGCATCAGCGCCATGGCGCCCGGTACCTCGGTCAAGCTCGGCGTGATCCGCGGCGGCAAGGAGACCGCCCTGACGCTCACCCTCGGCGAATTGCCGAAGGAGCGCCAGGCGCGGGCCACCGACGAGGAACACGACCAGCGCGGCACCGATGTGCCCAAGCTCGGGCTGTCGCTGGCGCCGGCCCGCAACGGCGGCGACGGCGTCGTGGTGACGCAGGTCGACCCCACCGGGACCGCGGGCGACCGCTTCCAGCCCGGCGACGTGATTCTCGACGTCAACGGCAAGCCGGTTTCTTCGCCGGCCGACGTTCGCAAGGCGGTGGACGATGCCCAGAGCGGCGGCAAGCGAAGCGTGTTGATGCGGGTGAAGTCGGCGCAGGGAACGCATTTCGTCGCGGTTCCCCTCGGCAACGCCTGAAGGAAAATGGGGCACGCCGCTCGTTTCGTCGCCCCCCAGAGCGGAGTGGCCCCGTCGGGGACGGGCTTCGGCCCGTCCCCAGTGTGACAACAGGAACCAGAGAGCCCGGCATCCATCGCCCCCGCTGGGGTCTATGGTGGAGGGGCGGTAGGGACACCTGCCGCCCCTTCTTTGTTGGACAATTCCAATTCGACCCGACCCTGGGTTTGGATACAATGAGCGACGCAGCACTGGGCGGATTATCCAAGCCCGGCGCCGATATGGTGCGAGCCATGCGTTTGCTGATCATCGAAGACGATCGCGAAGCCGCCGAATACCTGGTCAAGGCATTCCGGGAGGTCGGCCATGTGGCCGACCATGCGGGCGACGGCGAGGAGGGCCTCGCGCTCGCGCTTGACGGCGGCTACGACGTCCTCATCATCGATCGCATGCTGCCGAAGCTCGACGGCCTCGCGGTGATCGGCCGGCTGCGGGCCAAGAACATTGCGACTCCGGTGCTCATCCTCTCCGCCCTCGGCGCGGTCGACGACCGGGTCAGGGGATTGCGCTCGGGCGGCGACGACTATCTGCCGAAACCCTATTCGTTCGCCGAGTTGCTGGCCCGCATCGAGGTGCTGGCGCGGCGCCGTGCCGGGCGCGGCGAGGACACCCAGTATCGGGTCGGCGACCTTGAGCTCGACCGCCTGTCCCATCGCGTGGTGCGCGGCAAGGAGGAAATCCTGCTGCAGCCGCGGGAATTCCGGCTGCTCGAATATCTCATGAAGCACGCCGGCCAGGTGGTCACCCGCACCATGCTCCTGGAGAACGTCTGGGACTACCACTTCGACCCGCAGACAAACGTCATCGACGTGCATATATCGAGGTTGCGATCTAAGATCGACAAGGGATTCGCGCAGCCGCTGGTGCATACGGTGCGCGGAGCAGGATACATGATCCGTGACGGCGCTCGGTAAGCTTCTCCGCACCACGGCGTTCCAGTTGACGCTCGTCTATCTCGTGGTGTTCGCGCTGTTCGCCGCATTCCTGCTGGGCTATTTCGCGCTCAATACCCGCCGCCTCATCAACGAGCAGATCGCCGGCATCGTCGACAGCGAGGTCCAGACGCTCACCGGCCAGTACAATCAGGCCGGCATCAGGCGGCTCGTCGGCATCGTCGACGTGCGCTCGCGCCGTCCCGGATCGAGCCTCTATCTCGTCACCACGCCGACCGGGGAAGGGCTCGCCGGCAATGTCGGCTCGCTCGAGCCCGGCATCCTCGAATCCCAAGGCTGGGTCGAGACCGCCTATCGCCGGCTCGAGGAGCCGGAATCGGCCGAGCACAACGCCCTCGTCCGGGTGACGCGGCTGCCCGGCGGCATCCGCCTGCTGATCGGCCGCGATCTCGACGAGCGCGAGCGGATGTTCCACATCATAACGCTCGCCGGCCGCTGGTCGGTCGCGCTCGTCATCGTGCTCGGCCTTATCGGCGGCGTGTTCGTGAGCCGGCGCGTGCTCAAGCGCGTCGACGCCATGTCCGGCACGGCGCACACCATCATGGCCGGCGATCTCACCGGCCGGCTGTCGGTCACCGGCAGCGGCGACGAATTCGACCGCCTCGCCCTCAACCTCAACGGCATGCTGGAGCGCATCGAATCGCTGATGCGCGGCTTGAAGGAAGTGACCGACAACGTCGCCCACGACCTCAAGACGCCGCTGACGCGGCTGCGCAACCGCTGCGAGGCGGCGCTGCGCATGGCGAAGTCGGAGACCGACTACCGCCGCGTGCTGGAGGAGACCATCGAGGAATCGGCCGGGCTGATCCGCACCTTCGATGCTCTCCTGATGATCGCGCGGGCGGAATCCGGCGAGGTTCGCGACGGCATGGCCGAATTCGACGTCGCCGAGGTGGCCCGCGACGTGAGCGAGCTCTACGAGCCGCTCGCCGAGGACAAGGGCGTGACGCTCGAGGTCGATGCGAGCCAGCCGGCGGCCGTGAATGGCAATCGTGAGCTCGTCAGCCAGGCGCTCGCCAATCTGGTCGACAACGCCATCAAATATGCGACGGCGGACAAAGCCAACGGCGAACGCTCCGGTATCGTGGTCAAGGCCGATACCGACAAGGATCAGGTGGTGCTGACGGTGAGCGACAACGGCCCCGGGATTCCGGCCGGCGACCGCTCGCGCGTGGTCGACCGCTTCGTGCGTCTGGAGCAGAGCCGGTCGCAGCCCGGCTCCGGGCTGGGCCTCAGCCTCGTTTCGGCGGTCGTGCGGCTCCATGGCGGCGAGTTCAAGCTCGAGGATAATGCGCCCGGTCTGCGGGCGCGGATTGCGTTGCCCCGCGCCGCCATGCCGCCGCAACGGGCGGCCTGACGGTGCCAGGCCGGGTGGCGGGTTTCGCGGCGCGCGTCGTTGCGCCCACCGCCGTTGCGGACGCCGCCGGGCGCGCGCGGGTGGACGGCTGGCTCGCCGACATTGCCGGCACTGCGGACGCCGCGACCCTCGGCCGCATCGTGGCGGCGCATCCTCCCATCGGCGCGCTCCTCGACGCCATCGCGTCGTCCTCGCCCTATCTGTGGGAGCTGGCGCGCGCCGATCCGGCGCGGCTCGTTGCGCTGTTGCAGGCGGATCCCGACGAGCGCCTGGCGGGCCGCCTTGCCGAAGCGGCCGAAGCCGTCGCCGCCAGCGGCTCCGATGCCGAGGCAATGCGCCTCCTGCGCGCCGTCAAGGCCGAGGCGGCGCTCCTGATCGCGCTCGCCGACATCGGCGGCATTTGGGACGTGATGCGGGTGACGAGCGCCTTGACCGATGTCGCCGACATGGCGGTCGGCGCTGCGCTGCGCTATTTCCTCCGCGAGGCCGCCCGCGCCGGCAAGCTCGCCCTACGCGATCCCGGCGATCCCGCGCGCGATTGCGGCCTGATCGTGCTCGCCATGGGCAAGATGGGCGCCTGCGAGCTCAATTATTCGAGCGACATCGACCTGATCGCGTTTTTCGATCCCGACACGCCGGCGCTCGGCCCTGGCGTCGAGGCCGGCGCGCTGTTCGTGCGGATGATGCAGCGGCTCATCCGGCTGATGCAGGAGCGCACCGAGCATGGCTACGTGTTTCGCGTCGACATGCGGCTGCGGCCCGATCCCGCCTCGACCCAGGTCGCGATCTCGGTTCCGGCCGCGCTCGACTATTACGAGAGCCGCGGCCAGAACTGGGAGCGCGCCGCGCTCATCAAGGCGCGCCAATGCGCCGGCGACCGCGCCGCCGGCGCGGCGCTGCTCGGCAATCTGGCGCCCTTCATCTGGCGCAAATATCTCGACTTCGCGGCGCTCGCCGACGTCCACGAGATGAAGCGGCAGATCCACGCCTATCGCGGCCACGGCGTCGTCGCGGTCGAAGGCCACAACATCAAGCTCGGGCGTGGCGGCATTCGCGAGATCGAGTTCTTCGTCCAGACCCAGCAGCTCATCGCCGGCGGCCGCAATCCGCAATTGCGCAGCCGCGAGACCCTGGTGACGCTGCAAGCCCTCGCCGACGGCGGCTGGATCGACGGCAAGGCGCGCGCCGATCTCGACGCGGCCTACCGGTTGCTGCGCACCGTCGAGCACCGCTTGCAGATGGTCGCCGACGAGCAGACCCACACGCTGCCGCTTGGGGCCGCGGAGCTCGATCGTTTCGCGCGTTTCCTCGGTTATGCCGGTCGCGATGCGTTCGCGCAGGTGCTGTTGGCGCATCTCAAGGCGGTGGAGAGCCACTACGCAGGCCTGTTCGAGCACGCCGCGCTGCACGTCGCCGAACGCCGCGGCCTCGTGTTTGCGCCGGACGCGGACGCACGGGAGACGCTCGCCAAGCTCGGCGAGATGGGCTTTCGCCACCCGCTCGAGGTCTCGGCGACGGTGCGGCGCTGGTTTTCCGGCTACCCGCGCGGCCTCAAGGGCGAGACCGCGCGCGCCCATTTCAAGGAGCTGGCGCCACTCCTCATCGACCATATCGCCAAGGCGGAAAATCCCGACGCCGCGCTCATCGTCTTCGACCGCTTCCTCGGCAATCTCCATGGCGGCGCGCGGCTGTTCTCGCTGCTGCGGCAGAACCCCGACCTTGTCGCGCTCGTCGCCCGCGTGCTCGGCACCGCGCCGCGGCTTGCCGATACGCTCGCCCTGCATCCCGAGGTGCTCGACCCGCTCATCGATCCGGCGTTCTTCGATGCCCTGCCGGGACCGGACAAGCTCGCCGCGAGCCTCGCGCGTTCGCTCGGCCAGGCGGGCTCGCATGAGGATTTTCTCGATCGCGTGCGGCTGTTCGGCCAGGAGCAGAATTTCCTCATCGGGGCGCGCATCCTGTCCGGCACCGTATCGGCGCAGCAGGCCGGAGAGGCGTTTGCGGCGCTCGCCGACACCATCGTGCGCGCGCTTCACGCCAAGGTGGCCGAGACGTTCCGGGCGAGCCACGGCCTGGTGCCGGGCGGCGATACTGCGGTGCTCGCCATGGGCAAGCTCGGCGGCCGCGAAATGGCGGCCAATTCCGACCTCGACCTGATCGTGGTCTACGATTTCGATCGGGCCCATCCCGACTCCGACGGGCCGCGCCCGCTTCATGGCGCCCACTATTTCGCCCGCTTCACCCAGCGCCTGGTCAACGCCTTGACGACGCCGACCAATTACGGCCGGCTCTACGACGTCGACATGCGGCTGCGGCCGTCCGGGCGGTCCGGGCCGGTCGCAACCTCGATCGCCGCGTTCGAGATTTACCAGCGCGACGAGGCGTGGACCTGGGAGCACATGGCGCTCACCCGCGCCCGGGTGGTGTCGTCGTCGCCGGCGCTGGCCGCGCGGGTCGAAGCCGTGATCCGCGAGGTGCTGTGCGCCCGGCGCGACGCCCAGGCGGTCGCGGCCGACGTCATCGAGATGCGCCGGGCGATCGCGGCGGAAAAGGGCGACGCCGCGCGCTGGGACCTCAAATATGCCGCCGGCGGCCTCATCGACCTCGAATTCATCGCCCAATACCTGCAGCTCGTTCATGCGGCCGCGGTACCGGACATCCTCGATACCGCGACCGCCGCCGTGCTGGAGAAGGCGGCGCGGCTCGGCATCCTCGCCGCCGAGGATGCCGAAGTGCTGCGCCCGGCGACGCGGCTCTACCACGACCTCGGCCACATCCTGCGCCTCGCCGTCGCCGCGCCGTTCGAGCCGAAATCCGCCGGCACGAGTCTCGCGACGCTGCTCGCCCGCGCCGCCGACGTGCCGGATTTCGCGACGCTGGAAGCCCATCTCGCCGACACCCAGGCGCGCGTGCGCAAGAGCTTCGTGCGGATCTTGGGGGATGCGCCGTGATTTCACCTCTCCCCAACGGGGAGAGGTGAAGCGGGTTCACTTGCCGGCCGGCGCCCGATAAGGTCCGCGGCCCGGCGGGCGACGGCCAAGCCGTCATGATTGCGCAAGGAGCGCGGTTGCGTTGACCGATGTGACGCGGAAAAAGGCACCTGAACGGCCGCGCGAGGCGCGCGGCAAGCTGAAGATCGGCGACGACTGGAATGCCATCACCATCATCGCGCTGTCGCAGAGCAATCCGCTCAAGGCGATCGCGGAGCTTGTCGAAAACAGCATCGACGCCAACGCCCGGACGGTGACGATCACGCGCGGACGCGAAGGCGGGCGGCACTTTCTCGCCATTCGCGACGACGGCAGCGGGGTGCCACGCGATGACGAAGGCCGGCCGGATTTCCGCTACGTGGCGACCCACATCTGCGATTCGGTCAAGCGCCGGCTCAAGGCGGAAGGCATGACGGCGCTGCAAGGCGAGTTCGGGATCGGCCTGTTGAGCTTCTGGACCGTGGGCGAGGAGCTCACCATGACGTCGACCGGGGCCGACCAGCGCGCCTACCAGATGGTCATGCGCAAGGGCGATCCGGGCTATGCGGTCGCGCCCAAGCGCGCGCTGTTCGGCGACGGCGG
>Ga0209415_10017988_pt1 | contig 11189 bp, 13 predicted proteins | sample PeaSoiSIISIP2007_FD_187696 | JGI IMG/M metagenome (GOLD analysis project Ga0209415, IMG submission 187696) | Peat soil microbial communities from Weissenstadt, Germany - SII-SIP-2007 (SPAdes) (version 2) | ecosystem: Environmental > Terrestrial > Soil > Wetlands > Peat | place: Germany...
TCGGCCCCGCCGCGCCAGGCGAAGCTGACGAACATCTCGCCGGGCAGGAACCTGCCGTGGTCGTCGCGGCGGACCAGCCCGTTGCGCTCGAGCGCGAGCAGCAGCCGGGACGTGGTGGATTTGGCCAGCCCGGTGGCCGCGCTCAGCCCGGTGAACGTCATCGGGTCAGCCGCGTGCACCACCTCGGCGAGCAGGCGAGCCGCCCGGTCGACGGCCTGGGTGCCGCTCTGGTTGCTCATCCGGGGTTTCTCACTCCTGGAATTCACGATGTCCTGCTGTTCCACTTTATGAGACCTAGGTTCTACTATGTGATCGTAAGGCGCGGTCTAGTATCGGTCAAGTTCCTGCCCTCTGGCTCAAAGGCCCGGTTCCGGCGAGAACAGTCACGGATCTGAATAGCGCGAACTCTGGAAAGGCAGAGTGACAGCGAATGTTCGTCAACACGATGCCGAGGTACGAGATCCTCTCCCCGGACGCGATCGCGGTACTCGACCGCGGCTGGCGCCGGATCGTCTCCGAAATCGGCGTCCAGTTCGCCAAGCCGGAGGCGGTCGAGCTGTTCGCCAAGGCGGGCCAGCGTGTGGACGGGGAGATCGTATACCTCGACCCGGAGTTCGTCCTGGAGCAGGTGGCCAAGGCTCCGCGCGAGTTCGACGTGCAGGCCCGCAACCCGGCGCACACCGTGCACATCGGCGGCGACCACATGGTGTTCAGTTCGGTCTACGGCTGCCCGTTCGTGCGCGAGGGCGACGTGCGCCGGGACGCCACGCTGCAGGACTTCCGCCAGCTGTGCATGCTGTCGCAGAGTTTTGATGAACTCGACTCCGCGGGCGGCGTGATCTGCGAGCCGAACGACGCCCCGCTTGACTCCCGGCACCTGGACATGATCTACACGCTGGCGACGCTCACCGACAAGATCTACATGGGCAACGTGGTCTCTGGCCCGAACGCGGCCGACACGATCGCGATGACGTCGATCCTGTTCGGCGGGCGTTCGGCTATCGAGCGGACGCCGGCCACGATCTCGCTGATCAACTGCAACTCCCCGCTGCGCTGGGACGACCGGATGCTGGACGCGCAGTTCGAGTACTGCGCGGCCGGCCAGCCCGTGGTGCTGACGCCGTTCCTGCTGATGGGGGCGATGTCCCCGGTCACGATCCCGGCCGCGCTGGTCCAGCAGCTGGCCGAGGCGCTGTCCGGCATCGCCCTGGCCCAGCTGATCCGGCCGGGCTGCCCGGTCATCTTCGGCTCGTTCCTGTCCAACATCGACATGCAGTCCGGCTCGCCGTCGTTCGGCACGCCGGAGTCCGCGCTGGGCCTGCTGTGCACCGGGCAGCTGGCCCGGCACTACGGGCTGCCGTTCCGGACCGGCGGCGGGCTGAACTCTTCGCAGACGGCCGACGCCCAGTCCGCGTACGAGGCGCTGATGACGCTGCTGCCCACCTTCCTGGCCGGCACCAACTTCGTCATGCACGCGGCGGGCTGGCTGGAGGGCGGCCTGGTCAGCTGCTACGAGAAGTTCATCATCGACATCGAGCTGCTGCGCGAACTGCGCGTCGAGTTCACCCCACTGGAGATCACCGAGGAGTCGCTGGCCTTCGGCGCGCACGAGGAGGTCGGGCACGGCGGGCACTTCCTCGGCGCCGCGCACACCATGGAGCGGTTCCGGACCTGCTTCTACCGCCCGCTGCTGTCCTCGACCGCGAACTTCGAACGGTGGATCAAGCTGGGCGGCAAGGACACCGCGGCCCGGGCCGGCGAGATCTGGCGGGCCAGGATCGACGCGTTCGAGCCGCCGCCGCTGGATGACGCGATCCGGGCCGAGCTGGACGACTTCGTGGCCCGCCGCCGCCGCGAGCTCGGCGACTAGCTGCCCCCTCGTGCTTGCGCCGGGGCGAAGCCTCGGCCCGGGGCGAAGCCTTCGCCCGGGGCGGGACCGGCCCGGCCCGGCCCAGGCTGGCACCATTGGCACCACCCGCACCATCGGCACCGCTAACCTCAAGGGAAACAAGCCGGATTCGTATGAGTGTGGCACTCTACCGATTCTATCGGGTAGAGAGCCACACTCTTGTTCTATTTCATGACGCAGACCGGTTCTTTTGGCGTTTAGCCGGGCGGGAGGCAGGCGGCGGGCCGGTCCAGCCGAGGCGGCGGGAGACCTCGGCGGCTGCGCGGCGGACCGCGCCGGCCAGGGCCGGGATGCGGTCGGGCGGGATGCGGAAGCTCGGGCCCGAGGCGCTGATCGAGGCGACCACGGCACCCTCGGCGTTGCGCACCGGTGCCGCGACCGCGGTCAGCCCGGCCTCGAGTTCCTCCACCGCGGTGGCGTAGCCCTGCCGCCTGACGGCGGCCAGCAGCCCGGGGAAGCGGCCGATGTCGGTGATCGTGCGCCCGGTGAACCGGGCCAGGGGCGGGGTCAGGATCTCGGCCAGATCCGCCCCGGGCAGGTGAGCCAGCAGGATCTTGCCGTCCGAGGTCGCGTGCAGCGGGATGCGCTGCCCGGCCCAGTTGTGCGGCGACAGCGCCGCCGGGCCCGCCACCTGATCCAGGTAGAGCGCGTCGCTCCCGGACAGGATGGCCAGGTTGACGGTCTCGCCCACCTGCCGGGCCAGTGCCTGGCAGACCGGCCGGCTCTGCTGCACCAGGTCCAGCCCGCGTCCGGCCGCTCCGGCCAGCCGGACCAGGCCCACCCCGAGCCGGAACCGGCCCCGCACCGCGTCCTGGGTCACCAGCTCGCGCCGGTCCAGCGCCGCGAGCAGCCGGGACGCGGTCGACTTGTGCACCCCCAGCTCCCGCGCGACCTCGGTAACCCCCGCCTCCCCGTCCCGGGCCAGGATCTCCAGGATCGCCACCGCCCGGTCCACCGACTGCACTGGCGCGCCCCCTGACGCCTCCTCCCCCGCCGCCTTGTTGCTCATAGCGCAACAGTACCCGTCCGCTCCGATCACGCGGCGTTTGACCTGTGGCGTGAGGATGAGGCAGCATTGTTGCATATAGCGCAGCGAGTTGCGCTATAAGCAACCTGGTGGTGTCATGATTCGCGTGCGCGGGCGGGAGTATGTGCTCACCCTCTCCTGCCCGGACAGGCCGGGGATCGTTTACACGGTCGCCAGCTTCCTGGTTCAGCACTCCGGGAACATCCTGGCCAGCCAGCAGTACGGAGAGAGCCCGGACGGGCGGTTCTTCATGCGGGTGCACTTCTCCGCGCCGCCGCCGGGCCTGCCGCTGGCCGACCTGGAACGCGACTTCTCCTGGGTGGCCGAGGCGTTCCACATGTCCTGGCAGCTGCACGACCAGGCCGCGCGGGTGCGCACGCTGATCATGGTCTCCCGGCTCGGCCACTGCCTGAACGACCTGCTGTTCCGGTGGAAGACCTGCGCCCTGCCGGTCGACATCGTGGGCGTGGTCTCCAACCACCGCGACTTCGCCGAACTGGCCGAGTCCTACCGCATCCCGTTCCACCACATCCCGGTCACGCCGCCGGCCAAGGCGGCCGCCGAGGCCCGGCTGCTCGACGTGATCGGCGAGACCGGCGCCGACCTGATCGTGCTGGCCCGGTACATGCAGATCCTGTCCGGCGACGTGTGCAAGCGGGTCGAGGGCCGGATGATCAACATCCACCACTCGTTCCTGCCGAGCTTCAAGGGCACCAAGCCCTACCACCAGGCCCACGCGCGCGGCGTCAAGCTGGTCGGCGCGACCGCCCATTACGTGACGCCCGACCTGGACGAGGGGCCGATCATCGAGCAGGACGTGATCCGGGTCGATCACACCTTGCCGCCCGAGCGCCTGGCCGAGGCCGGCCGTGACGTCGAGGCCCAGGTGCTGGCGCGCGCGGTGACCTGGCACGCCGAGCACCGGGTGCTGCTCAACGGCGACCGGACCGTAGTCTTCCACTGAACAGCCTTCTGCGGCGGAGCACATCATGGCGACCGGCGTCTTCGACCTGTTCAAGGCCGGCATCGGCCCATCGAGCTCGCATACGGCCGGGCCGATGAAGGCCGCCAGGGCGAGGTCGGGTCGGCCTGCTCGATGGCGGCGGGTGCGCTGGCCGAGGTGCTCGGCGGCACGCCCGAGCAGGTGGAGAACGCCGCGGAGATCGGCATCGAGCACAACCTGGGACTGACCTGCGACCCGGTCGGCGGGCTGGTCCAGGTGCCATGCATCGAGCGGAACGCGGTGGCGTCCATCACCGCCATCAACGCGGCCCGCATCGCCCTGCGCGGCGATGGGCGGCACTTCGTCTCGCTCGACAAGGCGATCAACACCATGCGCGCCACCGGCCGCGACATGCTGGACAAGTACAAGGAGACCTCGCGCGGCGGCCTGGCCGTCAACGTCATAGAGTGCTGACCCATGGGAGCGTTCGAGCTGTTCCGCGGCGACGCGCTCGACGCCTACCCGACCTGGGCCGCCCCCGCGACGATCATCAGCGACGGCGCCTACGGCGTCCGCGGCTTCCACGGCGACACGGTCGGGTCCGACGCGCTCCCTGACTGGTACCGCCCGCACGTCGCGGCCTGGTCCGCGGCCGCCACGCCCGCGACCACGCTGTGGTTCTGGAACACCGAGATCGGCTGGGCCAGCGTGCATCCGGTGCTCGCCGGATGCGGCTGGGACTACGTCCAGCTGATCGTCTGGGACAAGGGCCTGGCCCACATCGCCGGCAACGTGAACGGCCGGACCATCAGGCAGTTCCCGGTCGTGACCGAGGTGTGCGCGTTCTACCAGCGGAAGCTCACCATCCCGGGGCCAGGCGGCCCGATGCCGGTCAAGGAATGGGTCAGGAACGAATGGACCAGGTCCGGGCTGCCGCTGTCCAGGGCCAACGAGGCCTGCGGGGTGAAGAACGCGGCCACCCGCAAGTATCTGACCAAGGACTGGCTCTGGTACTGGCCGCCGGGCGAGATGACCGAACGGCTGGCCGCCTACGCCAACGCGCACGGCCGGCCGGCGGGCTGGCCGTATTACTCACTCGACGGGGAGCGGCCGGTCACCGCGAAGGAATGGGATGCGCTGCGCTACCGGTGGCGGCACGCGCACGGCCTGACCAACGTCTGGTCGCGCCGTCCCCTGCACGACACCGAACGGCTGAAGGGCACGCTGCGGCGGGCCGCACCCCGGGTCTACAGCCCCACGACGACCAGTTCGGCTCACCTGAACCAGAAGCCGCTGGAGTTCATGGAACGCCTGATCGCGGCGGTGACCGAGCCCGGCGACGTGATCTGGGAGCCGTTCGGTGGCCTGTGCTCGGCCTCGGTCGCCGCGGTCAGGCTGGGCCGCCGCGCCTTCGCCGCAGAGACCGACCCGGCCTTCGCCGACCTCGCCGCGGAGCGGCTCGTGCTCTCCCGGCGTTCCGGGCCCCGCACCGGGGCGCTGTGGCCGTGACGTCGCAGGAGACTCCGGACGGCGCGGCATCGCTCGAGCTGGTCGGGCTCCGCCGCAGGTTCGGGCCGGTCATCGCGCTGGACGGGCTGACCTTCGGCGTTCCGCCCGGCCAGGTCTTCGGCTTCCTCGGGCCGAACGGCGCGGGCAAGACCACCACGATGCGGGCGATCTTCGGCGTTGTGGCCCTCGACGCGGGCGAAGTGCGCTGGCACGGCGAGCCGGTGACCGAGCAGGCCCGGCGCCGGTTCGGCTACATGCCGGAGGAACGCGGCCTGTACCCGAACATGCCCGTCCTCGACCAGCTGGAATACCTCGGCCGCCTGCACGACATGACCGCCGCCGCGGCCCGTGAGGCGGCGCAGCAGCTGATCAAGCGGCTCGGCCTGCAAGGGCGGAATCCTCCAAGCTGGAGGCGCTGTCGCACGGCAACCAGCAGCGGGTGCAGCTCGCGGCCGCGCTCGTGCACGAGCCGGAACTGCTCGTGCTCGACGAGCCGTTCGCCGGCCTGGACCCCGGCGGCGTGGACGACATGACGGAGATCCTGACCGAGCGGGCCCGATCCGGCGTCACCGTGGTGTTCTCCAGCCATCAGCTCGACCTGGTCGAGCACATCTGCGAGTCCGTCGCGATCATCCACCGGGGCCGGGTCGTCGCGCAGGGCCTGGTGTCCACGCTGGAACGCGGCGAGCGGCCACGCCTGGCCGTCCAGGTGGCGGGCGATCCGGCGGGCGACTGGGCCCGCGGCCTGGATCCGCGGGTGGCCGACGTGGAGCGGGTCGAGTCCGGCCGGGTGCTGCTCAGGCTGGCGCCGGGCGCCGATGCGCAACGGGTCCTCGACCTGGCCCGGGCGGCCGGGGCGGTCGAGCACTTCAGCTACGAGTCCCGCCGGCTGTCCGAAGTCTTCCGCGACGTCGCGGGGGAGGAAGCGTGAGGAGCCGTTGGTGGCGGATGACGGCGCTGGTCGCGGAGCGGGAGGTGCGGCAGCGGGGCAGGTCCCGGGCCTTCGCGGTCAGCACGGTCGTGCTGCTGCTGGTCGTCGCGGCCGGGGTGGCGATCCCGGCCATCGTCGCGCACCACTCCAAGCCGCAGCGGGTCGGCATCGTGGGTGCCCCGGTCGCCGCGCTGACCGAGATCGTAAGGGAAGCAGGTCACCTCACCGGCACCAACGTCACTGTGGTGCCGGAGCCCAGCCTGGCGGCGGCCGAGGCCGCCCTGCGCTCCGGCGATCTGGACGCCGCCTTGGTGAACGACACCGAGGTCGTGGTGAAGCAGGTCTCGCTGGCGGCCGGATCTTCAGGCACGCTGCCGAGCGCGATCGCGGACGTCGCGGGCCTGACCAAGCTGGTCGGCCAGCTGCCCCCCGGTGCCGCCGACAAAGGCGTCACCCTGCCTGTGCGTGGCCTGACCCCGCCGTCGGCCAGCCTGTCGCGCCGGCTGACCGGGTTGTTCACCGTGGTCCTGGTCTGGGTCCTGATCAGTAGCTACGGGAGCCAGATCGCGATGGGCGTGGGCGAGGAGAAGTCGAACCGGATCGTGGAGGTGATCCTGGCGGCCGTTCGGCCCCTCCAGTTGCTGGTCGGGAAGGTGACCGGCATCGGGCTGCTGGCCCTTACCCAGACCGCCCTGATGGTAGCGGTGTTCCTCGGCGTCGGGGCGGCCGTGGGGTCCAGCCTCGTGCACGGCGCGGCGCCCGGGATCGTGATCACCGGGGCGGTGTTCCTGGTGCTCGGCTACGCGTTCTACTGCACGGCCTTCGCCGCCGCCGGGTCGCTGGTCAGCAGGCAGTCCGACGTCGGCACGGTGATCTTGCCGGTGCAGATCCCGCTGATCGTGGCCTACGCGCTGTCCTACACGGTGATCTACGCCAACGGCGCCAACACCTTCTACCGGGTCCTCGGCTTCCTGCCGCCCACCGCGCCGGTGGCGATGCCGGTCCTCTACGCGGCGGGCGACGTGCCCACCTGGCAGGTCGTGGTCTCGGCCGCCCTGTGCGCGGCCGGCACGGTATGGATGGCGCGGGTCGCGGCGCTGATCTACGGCCGGTCCATCCTGCGCACCGGCTCGCGCGTGCGCCTGCGCCAGGTGCTCGGCAGCCAGCCCGCCGCCTGAGCTTGCCGACGACGTGGCTGATCAGCGAGAGTGGCCACGTGGACAGTCAGCAGTGGGATGAGCGGTATTCGGGCACCGAGTTCGAGTGGACCACGCGGCCGAATCAGTTCGTCGCGTCCGAACTGGCCGGCCTGCCTCCCGGCCGCGCGCTCGACCTGGCTGCGGGCGAAGGCCGCAATACCGTCTGGCTGGCCGAGCGTGGCTGGCGGGTGACCGCGGTGGACTTCTCCCGGGTCGGGCTGGAGAAGGGCCGCAAGCTGAGCGCGGCCCGAGGAGTGGACGAGGCACGGGTGGACTGGATCGTGGCTGACCTGCGCGACTACGAACCCGAGCGCGATGCCTACGACCTGGTGCTTATCGCGTACCTCCAGGTCAGCCCGGTGCTGCGGGCCAACGTCCTGGCCCGGGCCGCCGCCGCGCTCGCTCCGGGAGGCACGGTGTTCATCGTGGGCCACGACCTGACCAACCTCACCGAGGGCGTGGGCGGGCCGCAGGAGCCGGACGTGCTGTACACCCCCGGGGCCGTCCGCGCGGAGCTACCGGGGCTGCACGTCCTCCGGGCCGAACGTGTCTACCGGACCGTCGAGCGGGACGGCAGCCCGGTGACCGCGGTCGACACCCTGGTTCGTGCGGTCCGCGGGGCCTGACGGGTCGGCCAGACCGGGCCCGCGCCTTCCGTCAGGCGATCCTGCGCGCGCCGGGGCCAGGCACCGGGGTGACCTCGCGGGCTGATTGCAGCACGTGCCCGGCCTGGCACCACAGCTGCAACCGCACCGGTTCGCCGCAGTCGCGGTGCCGGAGCAGGACCTGCGGGCCGGCCGGGCCGACCGCGTGCCGGTCGCCCCACTCCATCAGGGCCACCAGCACGGGATAGAGGTCGAGGCCCTTCTCGGTCAGCCGGTACTCGTACCGCTTGCGCTGACCGCTCTCCTGGTACGGGACCTTGCGCAGGAGGCCCTCGCCGACCAGGCGGGCCAGCCGGTCGCTGAGCACCTGGCGGGGCATTCCGGTGCGGCGCTGCATGTCGGCGAAGCGGCGGACGCCGTTGAAGGCCTCGCGTAGCACCAGGAACGTCGGGCGCTCCCCGATGAGCCCCACGGTCGCGCCGATCGCGCAGTTGGCCGAGTCATAGTCCAGGATCCAGGCGTGTCCCATGCTGGCATGCTAAATCCAGTTGACAGACTCAGCAATCTGAGGCCATGCTGAGTTCGTGAATCGAACCCAGATCCAGGGGTTGGGATGGGCCGGCGGCCGCGCGGCCGTCGCCATCAGGCAGGCGCAGCCAGACGACCTGCCCGCGCTGAGCGACTTCTTCGCCGGGCTGTCCGCACACACCCGCTACCTGCGCTTCTTCGGCCCCGTCACGCCGAGCGCGGCCCTGCTCCGCACGCTGTCCGGCTGCTCCGACAACGTCGATGCCCTGGTCGCCGCCCGCGGCGGCGTCATCGTCGGGCATGCCATGGCCGTGGACCGGACCGAACCTCAAAGACTCCAAAGGCGTCAGAATCATCAAAGACCCCAGGACCCTCAAGAGCCACGGGGCACCCGGGTGGCCGATATCGGCGTGGTGGTGAATGACGCCTGGCAGGGCCGGGGCGTCGGCTCGGCGCTGATGCGCGCGCTCGTCACCGGTGCCCAGACCCGAGGCGTGACCACGCTGGAGATGGACGTGCTGGACGGCAACCGCCAGGTTCTCGCCATGGTCACCGGTCACTGGCCGGCGGCGCGTGTCGAGCGCAACTCGGACGGCTTCGCCATCCGCGTCCGGCTGCCGCAGGTCCGCTCGAACCCTCCGGCGGTCGCGCCGCGCCTGGCCATCGGGTAGGGCCGTCGGCCAGAGGCCGAGTCAGTAGTGCCCGAAGCCCCAGTTCAGCACCTTGGTGGCGACGGGGCCGGTGCCGGAAATGTCGTTACCGGGGGTGCCCAGCGTCACGCCGATCAGGGTCAGGCCGCCCCGTGCCGCCTCGAACAGCAGGCAGTTGCCCGCCGCCTTGGTGTCGCCGGTCTTGATCCCGATCGCGCCCGCATACTTGCCGATCAGCGGGTTGGTGTTCTGCCACTGGTACGCGTGGTGACCGTCACCGGCTGGAAGCGAGTAGCTGATCTGGCCGACGATGGACCGGAACACTCCGTATCTCATGGCGTGCCGCCCCAGCGTGATCAGGTTCGCCGGGGTCGACCAGGTCGAGTGCTCGCTCGGCCACGGCAACCCGTCGAAGTTCGAGAAATACGTGCTGGTCAAGCCCATCTGCTGGGCTTCGGCGTTCATCTTGGCGATGAACGCGTCCAGCCCGGGTCCGTAGGCCTCGGCGAGCGTGTAAGCGGCGTCGCAGCCCGACGGCAGCAGCAGCGCCTCGAGCAGTTCCCGCGCGGTCAGCTTGTCGCCCGGGATCAGGCCGGCGGTGCTCGGCTGGTCCTGCTTCTTGAGGTAGGCCAGCATCGACTTCGGCACCGTGATCGTCTGATCCAGGTTGCCCGCCCTCAGGACCACGAGCGCCGTCATGACCTTCACGATGCTGCCGATGGGTCGTTCGGTGTTGAGGCCCTGGCCCCACAAGATCTGGCCGGTCGCTGCGTTGGCCAGTGCTCCGGCCCTGATCCGTATCCCGGTCGGACCGGATACGGATTTCGGCGTGGCGTCCACACGTGCGGCCCGGGTGGCGGCGGAGACCGGAAGGGCCGCGGCGCCCGCTATCGCGAGGGCCGCCATGGCAACCAGGAGCGCCCGGGCAGCGTGCTTGAGCGAAGGCGTCTGCACCACGGGGACCTACTCTAGACGCGTCCCGGGCCGTTGGTCGCGGACTCGGCTGCTCGGGGACATGTGCCCTGTCCACAGCCGCGGTCGGACCGTCCTCAAACGTATTAGCGCTCCTGGATCAGGCCAGTTCACAGGAAGTTGTTCAGCTGGATCATGGCCGACCACGTGTGCGGGACCGGCGGGCGGCCGGAACCCGGCTAGTCTGGTGGGCAACCTGGGCGGACAGCGTGCCACCCATGGTCACAGTGACCTCGGAAGCCGCCCTGGCCGCCTTGGCCTCGCTGGTGGCACCCGCACCGAGCCCCGCGGATTGAAGAACGCGCTGGAGTCCGGGCGCCAGAGCAGCCACACCGCAGCGGCACCGACCAGCCAGGTCAGCGCGGGGAAGATCACGCCGAACGCCGTTACGCCGAACACGATCCCGGTGCCGATGGTCGCGTCGGTCAGCTCCAGCGTCGCCAGGCCGAACAGCACCGTGGACAGGATGCGGGCCCAGTTCCGGCCCTGGCCGTGCCAGCGCGGCATTGACCCGCGATTACGGCCTGATTGCGCCGCATGCCAGCCGGTGAAGATGCCTGGTGAACGTGAAGTCACGTCGCGTCCAGCGGGCCTGGCCGGAAGCACGGTCGGCCTCGTGACCGGAACGGCGCGTTGGCCGTCTGGCTATTCTCAAGATGTGGACTGGAGCCTGTTCGGCTGTGCCCGCAAAGGGCACGTGACGTACGCGCCGGACGAACCGGAGCTGCGGGACCGGCTGATGGCTTCGACGGCGGGCGGAACGGCCTGGCGGTGCCTGCGCTGCGGCGCGTTCGTGACCAGCGGGCAGCACGGCAGCGGCCCGGTCGCGGCGGCGCCGGTGGTCCGCCGGGGCAAGGAGCTGCGCAGCGAGCTGATCCTGCGCGTGTTCGCGGTGGAGCGGTTCCTCCGCTTCCTG
>Ga0209415_10017989_pt1 | contig 11189 bp, 9 predicted proteins | sample PeaSoiSIISIP2007_FD_187696 | JGI IMG/M metagenome (GOLD analysis project Ga0209415, IMG submission 187696) | Peat soil microbial communities from Weissenstadt, Germany - SII-SIP-2007 (SPAdes) (version 2) | ecosystem: Environmental > Terrestrial > Soil > Wetlands > Peat | place: Germany...
GGCCGCACTGCCGAGCATGGCCGCGCCCGGGTTGCCTACTCCGGCCTGAGCCGCGAACTCGGCAGGGCCGACGATCCGGGCGGGGCGGGCCGGGCTGCCGCCGGACGCGTCGATCGGCGCGCCCGAGTGGCCGGCGGCCAGGTCAGCCGACCCGGCCAGGCTGGCCGGATCCCAGGCCAGGCCGCCGCCGGCGGACTCAAGGTCGGACATGTCCTCGACCGGCACGACGATCTTCAGGTCGAGCCGCTTCTCGCTCGGCGGCTGGACAATGGTCACCGGCAGCGCGCCGCCGAGGAACGCGGCCACCTCCTCGGGCGGCCGCACCGTCGCCGACAGCCCGATCCGCTGGGCCGGCCGGACCAGTCCGCCGCCATCGGCCGATGTCGCTGAGCGCTGTGCGACGTCCTCTTCGGGCACCTGGCTGCGGCCCGCTGGTCGCCTGTCGCCGACCTGGCCGGCCGTGTCGGTCGACACTGCCGCTTCGGCCGGGCTGGCCGCGTCGGCTGCTCCCGCGCCGCGGAGCGCGTCCAGTCGCTCGAGCGACAGGGCCAGGTGCGCGCCGCGCTTGCCTCCTGCCAGCGCGTGCACTTCGTCGATGATCACCGTCTCGACTCCGCGGAGCCCGTCCCGCGCCCGGGACGTGAGCAGCAGGAACAGCGACTCCGGCGTCGTGATCAGGATGTCCGGCGGCTTGCTGGCCAGCTGGCGGCGCTCGTCCGCCGCCGTGTCGCCGGTGCGCACGCCTACCCGGACGTCCGGCTCAGGCAGCCCGAGGCGGCGCATCGCCTGGCCGACCCCGGCCAGCGGGGAGCGAAGGTTCCGCTCGATGTCGACGGCCAGCGCCTTCAGCGGCGAGATGTACAGAACACGGCAGCGCAGCTTGGGATCGGGCGGAGCAGGCTCGGTAACCAGCTTGTCGATCGCCCACAAGAACGCGGCCAGCGTCTTGCCAGAGCCGGTAGGCGCGACGACCAGCGCGTGCTGCCCGTTACCTATCGCCTTCCAGGCCTGGGCCTGTGCCTGAGTCGGTTCGGCGAACGCGGCAAGGAACCAGGACGCCGTCGGCTCGCTGAAGCCAGCCAGCGCGGCTCTGGGTCCCGGGCCGGGGGCTGACGAAGTGCGAGCAGGCATGCACCCATCCTGCCGCCAACCACCGACAGCTTGGGCAGGCCACGGACCGAGCGACCGGGCCATGTGCGGTTCGCGCACAACACTCGGCGTCGGCCTGCGTTACAGACGTGGCCGCCGAGCCCATCCGGGTCGGCTGGCCGGCCACGTTGGCGTCGTCCTTGATGGCAACGGGGACGCCGGGCCAGCGGCAGGTCTTGCAGGCCGGCGCGATCGCCTCGCGCAGGGCCGCACCCCAGGCTGCCTGGTCACCGGCCGCCTGCTTGAGTGGCCGACCTGATCAGGTCGGCGAGTTCGGCCGGCCAGACGGTCTCGGCCGTAGTATCGAGTTCTGCCAGGGTCCACCAGCGCCAGGCCGCGATTCCGTCGGCGGCGTGCATCGCGTCAACGCCGGCTATCGGCCGGCGTGGCTGGTCGGTCCTTGCCAGGTAGAGCCGCTCGTGCTGGCGGACGATCCAGGTGGCGTACTCCATGACGTGGCTGCGCCGGTGAACCTCCCGGATCAGGGCGATATCGGTCCAGCCGGTCTCCTCGGCTAGCTCGCGGACCGCGGCCTCCGGATAGTCCTCGCCTGGATTCAGGCCGCCGCCTGGAGTCGACCAGTGACTCCCGTTCGGCGGGCCGTCGTCGTATCTCATCAGGAGAACCCGGTCCTGCGGATCCAGCAGGATCACCCGTGCGGCCCGCCGGAGCGGGAGGCCGTCCTCGTCCGCCTCCAGCCCGGCGGCGGCGGAGGCCGGCGGATCGGAATCCGGCGCGGCATGGGGGGTCGTCACCCGCCCATTGTCGCGGCGCCGGCAGTGCCCCGGCCAAAGTAGGCCCCGGTTTGCCCTGTTTTCCCGATTTGCCGTGGCTACCCTGACGAGCGGCTACCGGGTGGAATCCGCGATCCATCTGGGTTTTTCACTATCGAACCGCGTATTGACCAGGCCTGAAGCCCGCTCTGGTGGCGATCCGGTACCGGTCGATGACGAGGCCGGCCAGCGCCGGGTGGTCCCCGATCGGCTCGGTGACCCAGTCGGCGCCGCTCTGGCGCAGGCTGTCATGGAACTGGCCGGGCGCTATCAGGTAACTGGCCACGGCCACCGGGCCGCCGGTCCGCGCGCGCAGGTCGGTGACTGCCTCGCGGACGGACGGCCGGCCGGCGGCGGCGAACGCGGCGGCGACAGGGACGCCCAGATGATCCGCCAGGAGCCGTGCCTGCTCGCCGGCCGCCGCGGCGGCCCGCGGGTCGGCCGAGCCTGCGGCGGCGAGCACCACGGCGGTTCCCGAAGGAGCGCCCGCGTCCGCCAGCCGGCCGCTCAGCGCCGTGACCAGCAGCGGGTCGGGACCGAGCGCGGCGGCGACCCGGGTGCCCGGCGTGCCCGCCGAGCTGACCGCGCCGGCGATGTCCGTGGTCAGGTGGTAGCCGGTCGAGAGCAGCAGCGGGACGACGACCGGGTCGGTGCCAGCGGCGGCGAGGCCGTCGGCCAGCGAGGGCTCGGTGTGCTGCACGAAGGCGAGCCGGACGTCGAGGACCGGCGCGAGGCGGCTGACCTGGCGGGCCAGGGCGCCGATGGTGCCGGCTGCCGCCGGGTTCCTGCTGCCGTGCGCGACCGCCAGCAGGGTCGGGCCGGTCATGCCGCACCGACCCGGCTCAGCGTCGGCGCCTGGGCCGCGGGACCTAGCTGCTCGCTGAGGCGGACCACCTCGCCGATGACGATCACCGCTGGCGGGCGGATGCCGTGCCGGGCGGCATCCGCCGCGACCTGGTCCAGTCGCGAGATCAGCACCTGCTGCCGGGAGGTCGTGCCGTCGCGGATGACCGCGACCGGCGTGGCGGCGTCCCGGCCGCGCTTGATCAGTTCGGCGGCGATCACGTCGATGTGGGAGACGGCCATCAGCAGGACCAGCGTTCCACGCCCGGCCGCGAGCGCCTCCCAGTCCACGGTCGCGCCCGGCCCTGACGGGTCCAGGTGGCCCGAGACGACGGTGAAGTCCTGGGCGACGCCCCGGTGCGTGACCGGGATCCCGGCGCCGGCCGGAACCGCGATGGCGCTGGTCACCCCCGGCACTACCTGGACCGGCAGGCCGGCCCGGACGCAGGCCAGCGCCTCCTCGCCGCCCCGGCCGAACACGAACGGGTCGCCGCCCTTCAGCCGCACCACGCGGCTACCGGCGAGTGCCCGGTCGACGATCAGCGCGTTGATCTGGTCCTGGGTCAGGTGATGGGCGCCCGGCGACTTGCCCGCATGGATGATCTCCACGTCCGGGTCGAGCTCGGCGAGCAGGCTGCCAGGGCCGAGCCGGTCAGCCACCACGACGTCGGCCTCGGCCAGCAGCCTCCGGCCGCGCACGGTGATCAGCTCCGGGTCGCCGGGCCCGCCGCCGACGAGGGCCACGCTGCCGACGTCCGCGCCGCGGGCGGCGGCCGGGAGCGCGCCGAGGTCCGCGCCGCGAGCGGCGGTCGTGGATGCGCCGGCGGTCGCGGGGCGCGGGGTTGCGCTCGCCGCCTCAGCGGGCGTCACGCGGCGGGCCGGCCAGTCGCCACGGACCCGAGTCCCGGCACGGGGCCGGCGGTAACGCCGCTGCGGCAGGCTGCCGTCGGATAGCGCCTGGCCGATCGCTGACCTGAGCCGCTGGGACCGCCGCGGATCACCGCCCGCGGTCACGGCGACCGTGATGTCGCCGTGCCTGGTCACGGCCGGCATCCGGGCGGCGGAGGCCGAGGCCTCGTCGGCGCGGATGCACCAGATCCTGGCCTGCTCGGCCGCGGCGGCGACCTGCTCGTTGACCCTGGCATCGTCCGTCGCGGCGTGCACGAGCCAGGCGCCGGCCAGGTCGCCGTCCTGGTAGCGGCGGCGGTGCACGGTTACCGGCAGGTCGGCGAAGCCGTCGGCGACGCTCGGCGCTATCACGGTTACCCGTGCTCCGCTCTCGACCAGCGCACGGGCCCGGCGCAGCGCCACCGGCCCGGCGCCGATCACTACCGCGGACCGGTCGCGCAGGTCGAGCTCGACCGGGTAGCCAGTCATGCTGGCGCCCGGTCATCGCGGCGGCGATTCCGCGGGCAGGGCGGCGACGTGTCGGCGATCACGGGAGCACCACGTCCACCTGGCTCGCGCCCGGCGGGTGTACCCCGGCGAACTTCAGCTGAAAGCTGCGCGCGCACGAGTCGCACTGCCAGCGCCCGGCCTCCGGCCCGGCCGGCCGCAGGCTCTCCTCGCCGCAGTACGGGCAGAAGAAGGGCACCTGCCGCTCGCCGGTCACCACGACACCCGCGCCCTGGACCCGCTGGCTGCTCGCCGGCCGGCGCCGCTGTGCGCCGGGCGGTTATCTGGTCTCATGCCAGCAGCCGTTCGTCGGCACGGCGGACCCAGGAAGCGAACTGCTCGCCATCGGTCCGGCTGGCCTGGTAGCTGCGCAGCAGCCGCTCGACGTAGTCGGGCAGGGCGTCGGCCGTCACCTTGAGGCCGCGGAGCTTCCTGCCGAACGCCGGATCGGTGCCAAGCGAGCCGCCGAGATGCACCTGGAAGCCCTCCCCGCCGTCGACGATCGACCCCTTCAGCCCGATGTCGGCGAGCTGGAACCTGGCGCAGGAGTTCGGGCAGCCGTTGACGTTGATCGTGATCGGGGTATCGAAGCCCGGCAGCCGCCGGTCGAGCTCGGAGTACAGGTCACGGGCCCGCTGCTTGGTCTCCACGATCGCGAGCTTGCAGAACTCGATCCCGGTGCAGGCCATCGTCCCGCGCCGGAACGCCGAGGGACTGGCCTGCAGGTCGATCCCGTCCAGCTCGGCGACCAGCTCGGAAATGTTGCGTTCCGGCACGTCAAGAATCAGCAGTTTCTGCTCGATGGTGGTGCGGATCCGGCCCGACCCGTAGGCCTCGGCCAGATCGGCCACCTGCCAGAGCTGGCTGCCGGAGCTGCGGCCGGTGTGCGGCGCGACTCCGATGTAGTACCGGCCGTCGCGCTGGCGGTGCACGCCGACGTGGTCACGGGAGCCCGGCGCCGGGGGCGGCGGGGCCGGGCCGTCGGGCAGCGCGGCGCCGAGGTACTCCTTCTCGAGCACCTCGCGGAACCGCTCGGCACCCCAGTCGGCCACCAGGAACTTCAGCCTGGCCCGGCTCCGCAGCCTGCGGTAGCCGTAGTCGCGGAACAGGCCGGTGACGCCCGCCCAGACGGCGGGCACCTGGTCGGGGGTGACGAACGCGCCGAGCCGGCGGGCGAGCATCGGATTGGTCGACAGGCCGCCGCCGACCCACAGGTCGAAGCCGGCCGTGCCGTCTGGCCCGGTGACTCCGACCAGCGAGATGTCGTTGACCTCGTGCGCCGTGCACTGGTTGGCACAGCCGGAGATGGAGGTCTTGTACTTGCGCGGCAGGTTGCCGAAGTCCGGGTTCCCGGCGGCGATCGCCTCGGTGGCCCGCAGCGCCGGGCTGGCGTCGATCACCTCGGCCGCGTCCAGGCCGGCGACCGGGCAGCCGAGGATATTGCGCGGCACGTCACCGCAGGCCTGGAGCGAGGACAGGCCCGCCTCGGCCAGCCGCTCCCAGATCGCCGGGACGTCCTCGATCCTGATCCAGTGGTACTGCACGTTCTGCCGGTCGGTGATGTCGGCGAGGTCGCGGCCGTACTCCTTGGCGATGCCGGCGACCGTCCGCAGCTGGCCGGCGGAGAGCTGCCCGCCCGGAATGCGGACCCGCATCATGAAGTACGAATCCTCGATCTCGGCGTCTTCGAGCGCGCCGGTGCGGCCGCCGCCGATGCCTGGCCTGCGCTGGGTGTACAGCCCCCACCAGCGGAACCGGCCCCGCAGGTCGGTCGGGTCGATGGAGTCGAAGCCCTGCTGGGAATAGCGGGTCAGGATCCGGTCGCGGACATTGAGCCCGGCGTCGTCCTTCTTGAAGCGCTCGGCGGCGTTCAGCGGCTCGAAGTGGCCAGCTGCCCACTGGCCCTGGCCACGCTGCGGCTGGGATGGCATCGGCTTTCCTTCTGCTGGAAGTGCGGCCGCGCGGCACCGAGCCCTGGACTAGAACGGGACGGTGCTGCGGCCGGGGACCGTGATCAGCAGAAAGAGCGACAGATGGCGCTGGACACGCGCTGGAGATCGACGTGGCGGCGACAGGTCAGCATCAGGCCTGAGCTACTGGCCAGGTGTGTCACAGCAGGGCCTCCGGACTCGGCGATGCGCACACGCTATCCAGAGGTTGGCAACCGACGCTGAGTCTGTGGCATTCCTTTCGGTCATGGATTCGTTAACAAATTCTCTCGCGCGCCTGTGGCATCGGGCGCAGGCGGCAGGCGGGTGCCCGGCCATGGGCGTCGGCGCGGGCGCAGGCGGGTCGGCGGGGCCGGTGAGCCGCAGCGCGGTCGCAGGCCGGCTGGCACGGGCCGGTGAGTCGCCGTCGGCTCAGTCCCGCTCGGCTGAGTCCTCGGCGGTCGCCGCGGCCTGGGTCCGGGCTGAACGCCGGATCGCCACGATGACCAGGCACGAGATAACGACGGACGGCAGACAGGCGACGGCGCCGGACACCGGCGCCGGCAGCTGCGACGACAGCACGAAGACCAGAGTGGTCGAGCAGAACGGGATCGCGAGCAGCACCAGGAGCCGTCGGCTCAGCGGTGACGCCACGGCCATGCCGATCGCGATCGTGGCGACGAGCGCGGCTGCTGGCAGCCTCCACCCGGGGTGCGGGGTCGACAGGCCGGTCGCGGCGCCCACGGCCGCGGCGACGGCCGCGACCAGCATGCGATACCGCCGGCTCAGGATCTGAAGACCGCGCCGTGGCCCAGGTGAAGCGAGCAGCGCGGCCAGCTCGAGCACGAGGACGAATCCGGCGAAGGCTGCGGCCTCCAGCGCGTTCCCGAGGCCGATGACCCCGGCCTGAATCAGGGAGGCCGCCGTAATCGCGATCATCAGGCCGGCGGTCGCCAGGGCCGCGGTGCGCCGCAGCCGGAGCAGGACGAGCGCGGTCAGCAGCAGCGGGACGGCGAGGCTGGCCGCGAGGTAGAGCAGCAAGGACCCGGCGCCGTCGGGCGGCTCCAGCGTCAGGGAGAAGGCCGTTGCCTCGGATCCGGCATAGACCAGCAGGACGGTCAGCGGCAGGACGACGCTGAGCACCGCGAGGGTGTCCCGCCAGCCAGGGTCGGCAGCGCTGTCCAGGCCGGGACGGAGCCTGACCCGGAGCGCGCCCCAGATCAGGTCGGCGGATTCAGCCAGACCTGGCCGCCGCTGTCCTGGGCGAGCGTCCGTCATCAGCACGCCGAGCATCTCCTGCTCGTGCTGGCGCCGGTGCGCGGCCGGGTAGCAGCTCAGCAGCCGTCCGTAGCGCCGTTCCAGCGCGCTCCCGCCGCTCATGCCGTGCCTGTGAGCAGGGCCAGCCGCCGGGCCGCCACGGACGCGTTGGCGCGCAGGCGCTCCACCTCGGCCGCGAGCCGCTGCGCACCTGGCGGGGTGAGCCGGTAGTAGCGGCGGAGCCGGGTGTCGACGATCTCCTCGTGGTCAACCTCGATGAGCTGCTCGGCCGTGAGCCGGTCGAGCGCGGCGTAGAGCGTGCCGGCTCGCAGCCGGACCCGGCCGCCGGAGATCTGAGCGACGTCGGTCATGATTCCGTAGCCGTGCTGCGCGCCGGCCGCGAGCGCGGTGAGGATCAGGAACGTCGGCTCCTGGAGGGATCGCTCGTTCATATAGCTTGTATATACCGTTAGTCGGTACGTTGCAAGCGACGCTTGCGGCCAGGTGTCTGCCGGCAGGCGGGATGCCGCGCGGTGACGTGCGCGCGAAGCGGTGATGCGAGCGATGGTCGACTTCGCACCGCGGATCTCCGAGACTGATCGGCGATCGGCCGTCCTGGCGGTGGCCGGCGCCGAGGTGGCGAATATCGCCGCCCTCGGGCTACGGGGGGGTGCGGTTCCACCCGTAGCTGCAGGCGTTCGTCCCGTGTCCCGGAGTTCCACGGCAAACGGCGGGTGGTCCGCCGCTTCGGTCGGGTTGTCCTGGCGGCCGGCTGCCCCGGCAGCCGGTAGCCTGGCGGCCGTGCGCCTCACCGAGTTCTGGAGTCGAATGCGCGCGCAGTTCGGCGAGACATACGCGGACAGCGTGGCGCGGGATCACGTGCTGACCGTGCTCGCCAGCCGCACGGTGAACCAGGCGCTGGCCGACGGCGAGGACGCCAAGGTTGTCTGGCGCGCCGTCTGCGAGACTTTCGACGTTCCCGCCCGGCTCCGCTGACGGTTGTCCGGCGTGAACATCGACAGCCGGCAGGTCGTGCTCGTCTCCGGAGCGCCGTGATCCGGCAAGACCAGCCTGGCCGGCCCGCTCGCCGCCGAACTGGGGTTCGCGCTGCTCGGCAAGGACCGGATCAAGGAGACGCTGCACGACGGCCTCGGCGCGCCCGAGTTCCCGGCCGAATTCGACGGACCGGTTGGCGCGGGCGAGCTGATCGTGGCTGACACGACCGGGCCGGTCGATGTCCCGGCGCTCGCCCGCGAGGTGCGAGCGCGGCGGTCGGCGCCCGGTCTGAGGCGGTCGGCGCCCGGCCTGAGGTAATCGGCGTCTGGCCTGAGGTGGTCGTGACGCATTTCCGGACGGCCGGCGTGCCGGGTTCATGATCGAACAATTGTTCGTTAGAGTAGCGCTGCTGGCGGTCTTCCGCGGTCATCCACAGGCCGCGTGGGCGCAGCACCGGACATTGTCAGTGGCTGCGCGTAGCGTCGGTACTGGCAGTAGATGACCTGGCAGTAGATGACATGGCTGGACAGCGCGGAGCACCGCGCACTGTGAGCGGCTCGGCGGAGCCCTCGATCCCGACGGGAGTTCACATGGCACCGAACGACAAGGCGAGCGGCGTCAAGGCCGGGGACAGGGAGAAGGCTCTGGAGACCGCCCTCGCCCAGATCGAACGGCAGTTCGGCAGAGGAGCCGTCATGCGGCTCGGCGACGACGCCCGCGCCCCGGTCGAGGTGATCCCGACCGGGTCCATCTCGCTGGACGTCGCCCTCGGCATCGGCGGCCTGCCCCGCGGCCGGATCGTCGAGATCTACGGCCCGGAGAGCTCAGGAAAGACGACGCTGGCGCTGCACGCGGTAGCGAACGCGCAGAAGGCCGGCGGAATAGCCGCGTTCATCGACGCGGAGCACGCGCTCGACCCGGACTACGCCAAGAAGCTCGGGGTGGACACCGACGCGCTGCTGGTCTCCCAGCCGGACACCGGCGAGCAGGCGCTCGAGATCGCCGACATGCTGATTCGCTCCGGCGCGATCGATGTCGTGGTGATCGACTCGGTGGCCGCCCTGGTGCCGCGTGCCGAGATCGAGGGCGAGATGGGTGACAGCCACGTCGGCCTCCAGGCCCGCCTGATGTCCCAGGCACTCCGCAAGATCGCCGGCGCGCTGAGCCAGACCAAGACCACCGCAATCTTCATCAACCAGCTACGGGAGAAAATAGGAGTTATGTTCGGCTGCATGACATATGGGACTAAGGTAACCCTTGCCAACGGTACGCAGGAGAAGATCGGGAAGATCGTCAATCAGCGGCTGGACGTCGAGGTGCTGTCCTATGACCCAGAAACCGGCGAGATCGTCCCGCGCAGGATCGTCAACTGGTTCAACAATGGCCGCACCGAGCACTTCCTTCAGTTCACCGTCGCCAAGTCGGGCGGGAATGGCCGGGCTCAGTTCGCAGCGACCGAGAATCACCTGATCCAGACACCCGGCGGTTATCGCCTGGCGGGTGAGCTAACCGTCGATGACCGGGTCATCGCCGCTGAGCCGAAGCGGCTCAGCGATCAGCAGATCCAGCTGATCCTTGGCTCGCTTATGGGGGACGGGAACCTTTCGCCGAACCGGCGCGGCAGATCAGGAACCCGGTTCCGCATGGGGCACGGTGCGGGGCAGGCTGCCTACCTGGACTGGAAGGTTTCGCTGCTCGGCAACATTAGCTGCTCACGGACCACGAACGCTAAGGGCGCGGTGTTCGCCGACTTCACGCCCCTGCCTGAGCTGGCAGAACTCCACGATGCCGTCTACTTTGGCGATGGCAAGAAGCACTTGAGCTGGGAGTACCTGAAAGCACTCACCCCACTCGCACTCGCGGTCTGGTATGCCGACGACGGCAGCTTCAGCGTCCGGTCAACGGGTGCCCAGGAGCGGACCCGAGGCGGATCAGGCCGGATCGAGATCTGCGTTGAGGCGATGAGTTCCGGTTCGCGTGACCGGCTCGTCCAGTATTTGCGGGATACCCACGGACTGGATGTCAGGCTCCGCGTCAGCGGCGCGCGAAAGGTCGCTGTCCTGGTCTTCACCACACTGGCGTCGAGTAAGTTCCAGAAGCTGGTAGCTCCCTACGTTCACCCGTCCATGGATTACAAGCTGCTGCCCGGGTTCCGTCGGCAGTTCAGCGTCGAGCCGGAATTCGCGGTTGCCGAATTGCGCCCGCAGCCAGCGCGCATCCTGGATATCCATGTGAAGCCGCCGTCGCGGTCGATGAACCGGTTCGACATCGAGGTCGAGGGCGGCCACAACTACTTTGTCGACGGTGTCATGGTCCACAACAGTCCCGAAACGACCACGGGCGGGAAGGCGCTGAAGTTCTATGCGTCGGTGCGGCTGGACGTGCGGCGGATCGAGACGCTCAAGGACGGCAACGAGGCGGTCGGCAACCGGACCCGGACCAAGGTCGTGAAGAACAAGATGGCGTCGCCGTTCAAGGTCGCTGAGTTCGACATCCTGTACGGCATCGGGATCAGCCGGGAGGGCAGCCTGATCGACCTGGGCGTCGAGCAGGCGATCGTCCGCAAGGCCGGCGCCTGGTACACCTACGAGGGCGATCAGCTCGGTCAGGGCAAGGAGAACGCCAGGAACTACCTGCGCGACAACCCGGACATAGCCAACGAGATCGAGAAGAAGATCAAGGAGAAGCTCGGCATCGGCCCGCAGCTGGACGCTGATGTTACCCCACCGTCATCAGCGGCGCGGCCAGCGCTTGAAGTGGTGCCAGGGTCTGGCGGTGTCAGGTAGGTCGCGAACTGCCGGCACCGCCGGAGGCGGCGGTGCCGGCAGGACACCCGCCGGCGGGGGGG
>Ga0209415_10017990_pt1 | contig 11189 bp, 11 predicted proteins | sample PeaSoiSIISIP2007_FD_187696 | JGI IMG/M metagenome (GOLD analysis project Ga0209415, IMG submission 187696) | Peat soil microbial communities from Weissenstadt, Germany - SII-SIP-2007 (SPAdes) (version 2) | ecosystem: Environmental > Terrestrial > Soil > Wetlands > Peat | place: Germany...
TCAATTACATCAAGCGCCGCGTGGGCCTGCCGGGAGATCGGATCCGCGTCGACGAGAATAACCAGCTCTACGTCAACGACGTGCCGATGAAGCAGACGGAGGGGCCGGTTTATCGGGGTCCGAAGCAGGACGTCTCGAATTATGCCGGCGCCCCGACCGCCTTCGAGCAACTCGGCGAGAAGCGCCATTTGATCATGTTTTCCAACGGCGGCGGCAAGGCCGGCGAATGGGTGGTGCCCGCCGGACATTATTTTTTCATGGGTGATAACCGCAACAACAGCAAGGATAGCCGCTGGCTGTACGATTCGGATGCGCCGGGATTCGTGCCGGAACAGAACTTAGTCGGCAAAGCGGTGCGTATTTGGCTTAATCTGGATACCCGGGACGGCCCGTTTTGGGGCCGGATCGGTCACGGGATTCAATGAGGAATGGCGGCACGGACTCATCTTGCGGAGGTTCAAATGCGGCATCGCCAACGTGGTATGACGTTCTTGGGATTGTTGATTGTGCTCGCGTTCGTCGGGGCGGTAGGCTACGCGGGAGTGCGGCTCTTCCCGGTTTACCTTAATTACATGAAACTGGCGAGCAGTCTCAAGGCGGTCGCAACCGAGTACAAGGGCGGCGGCGGCGACGAAGCCAGCATCCGCGCTTCGCTGGCGCGGCGTTGGAATATCGAAGACATCACGGGCATGGATTACAAGGAAGTCGAAATCAAAAAGGAAAATGGCGAGCTTGTCCTGCATGCCGCGTATGATGACAAAGTGCCCTACATCGGCAACGTCTCGCTGACCGTGAGCTTCGATACGACCGTGAAAATCGAGTGATACCGCAGCCGGCAATGATGGACGTGGCGGCGTGGGTGGAGCGGTCGTTCGGCTACGTGTTCTCGCAGCCCGAGCTTTGCTCGGTCGCGCTCACGCATCGCAGTGCCGGTGCGCATCACAATGAACGGCTCGAGTTTTTGGGTGATTCGATCCTCAATTGTGCGGTCGCAAGGATGCTCTACGAGGCCAATCCGCTCGCGGATGAGGGTGCCTTGTCCAGGCAACGCGCCTCGCTGGTCAGCGGCGATACCTTGGCGCAAATCGCCGCAGAACTGGGATTCGGCGAGCATCTGTATCTGGGCGGCGGCGAGCTGAAGTCGGGTGGCCATCGGCGCGCCTCGATATTGGCGGACGCGTTGGAGGCCATGTTGGGCGCGATTTTCCTCGATTCCGGATTCGACGCCGCCGCTGCCGTGGTTCGGCACATCATCGGGCCGCGCATGTCCGATATGCCTGCGGTGAGCGCCCTCAAAGATCCCAAGACCCGCCTTCAAGAGGCACTGCAGGCGCGCGGCTTTGCGTTGCCGGTCTACACGCTGACTGCCGTCGATGGCGAGGCGCATGCGCAGACGTTCACGGTCAGCTGCGAGGTCTTGGCGCTGGGCCTCTCGACGACCGCCGACGGCGGCAACCGGCGGCGTGCGGAGCAGGTCGCGGCGGATCGATTATTGGCACTGTTGCCGGTGGGACTGCGGAGGTAATCGTGAGTGCATCCACGTTCCGGGCGGGGCATGTGGCGATAGTCGGGCGTCCGAACGTCGGCAAGTCGACGCTGGTGAATGCGCTCGTCGGCCGCAAGGTCACGATCGTGGCTCCAAAGCCGCAGACCACGCGCCATCGCATCCTGGGCGTCGTCAATCGTCCCGATGCGCAATTGGTGCTGGTCGATACGCCGGGCTTGCATGAATCGGCGCGGCGCGTCATGAATCAATACATGAATCGAGTGGCGATTTCCTCATCGCAGGATGCCGACGTGATTCTTTTCGTCATCGAAGCGATGCGATTTACGGATGAGGACAGTTGGGTTTGGGACCGCGTGCGAGGCCTCAAGCAGCCGCTTTTCCTGATCGTCAATAAGGTCGATCGAGTGTTTCCGAAGGGGCAATTGCTGCCGTTTCTCGAGCAGATGACGGAGCGCATTCCAGCCTCCGAGATCGTGCCGGTCTCCGCGCTGGAATCCGACAATCTGGATCGCTTGGTCGAGCTCGTCGGAGCGCGTTTGCCGGTATCGCCGCCATTGTTCGCACCCGATGTGCTGACCGATCGGGACGAGCCGTTTCACGCGGCCGAAATCGTCCGGGAAAAACTCACCTTGAAGTTGCGCGAGGAGTTGCCCTACGGTATCAATGTGCAGATCGAGCGCTTCGCCGAGGAAAACGGTCGCATCATGATCAACGCGGTCATCTGGGTCGAGCGCGCCGGTCAGAAGGCCATCGTGATCGGTCAGGGCGGCGAACGGCTCAAGGAAATCGGCCGGCTCGCGCGCATCGAACTCAACGATTTGTGGCAACGCTCCGTGCATCTCGAGTTATGGGTCAAAGTGAAGGAGAATTGGGCGGACAGCGAGATGGCACTGCGCCAATTCGGGTACGACACGCTGTGAAGAGCACGGGCCGGCCATCCGGGCGGCGCGTATGGCTGACACCGGCCTATGTGCTGCACCAGTACGCGTATCGCGATACCAGCCGCATCATCGAGGCCTTCACCGCCGAACATGGTCGACTCACGTTGTTTGCGCGCGGTGCTGCCGGTCCGAAATCCAGCTTGCGTGGGGTATTGCGCCCGTTTCAGCGGCTGCTGCTGTCCTGGTCCGGTAAATCCGAGGCCTGCCAGCTGGTTACCGCGGAGATCGACGGAGCTGCGATGCACCTGCCGGCAAAGCGCCTCATGAGCGGTTTTTATTTGAATGAATTACTGCTCAAGCTGACTCTGCGCGGCGATCCGCACCCGGAAATTTTCGATGCCTATGACCGCACCGTGCGGGCGCTCGGCAGCGGGGAGGATGAGGAGTCGAATTTGCGTCGATTCGAGAAGCGACTACTCGATGATTTGGGTTATGGTTTGGAATTGGCGCGAACGAATGAGGGTCTGCCGATCGAATCGGACAGCTATTATCGATTCAGATCGCAAAGCGGTCCGCAGCCTTGTGTTGCGGATGCGCCCGGCGCCGTCTACGGCCAGTCGCTCACCGACCTCGACGCCGAGGCCTTCGCCGATGTGCGCTCGTTGCGCGACGCGAAGCGCCTCCTGCGCGCCGCGATCGATGTCTGCCTAGATGGCAAGTCGCTGAAATCACGTGAATTTTTGCAAGATCTGCGCCGGCGAGAGCGCGCATGAGCGCGATCTTCAGCGGCCACAGCGGGATCAGTTTGGGCGTGAACATCGATCACGTCGCGACGCTGCGTCAGGCGCGGCGCGGTCGTTATCCGGATCCGCTGCAGGCGGCGCTGTTGGCCGAGCAATCCGGAGCGGACAGCATCACGCTGCATCTGCGTGAAGATCGCCGGCACATCCAGGAGCGCGACGTATCGGTGCTGCGTGAGGCGCTGCAGACGCGCATGAATTTGGAAATGGCCGTCACCGACGAGATGATCCGGATCGCGCAGCGGGTCCAGCCGCAGGATTGCTGCCTGGTGCCCGAATCGCGCGAGGAAATCACCACGGAGGGCGGCCTCGACGTGCTCGGCCGATCGGAACGTGTCGCGGCGGCGTGCGCGGCGCTGGCATCAAAGGGTATATGCGTTTCCTTGTTCATAGACCCTGATCCGCCGCAGATCGAGGCGGCAAAGAGATCCGGCGCCCCGGTGATCGAACTGCATACGGGCGCCTATGCCGAGGCCGGCGGTGGGCTCAAAGCCCGCGAATTCGAAAGACTGCGCGCGGGCGCGCGGATTGCCGCATCCCTGGGATTGACCGTCAACGCCGGGCACGGCCTCAATTACCACAACGTCGGACCGGTCGCGGCGATCCCGGAGATCGTCGAGTTGAACATCGGTCACGCGATCGTCGCGCGCGCCGTGTTCGAGGGCTTGGCCGCGGCGGTGCGCGAGATGAAGAACCTGATGCTCGCGGCGCGCCGCTAGCGCGGCCGCTGCGAAAGCCGTTGCCGGCAACCATATGATTTTCGGAATTGGCATCGATGTGCTGAAGGCCGACCGCATCGAGCGCGTACATGACAAACACGGCACGCGCTTCGTCGACCATTTGCTGATGCCGGAGGAGCGCGTACAGCTCGAACGCACGGCGCGACCGGTGCGATTCCTCGCCATGCGCTTCGCCGCGAAGGAGGCTATCGTCAAGGCAATGGGCACCGGTTTTGCGCACGGCGTTTGGATACGCGACGTGGGCATCGTGCAAAATCACTGGGGCAAACCCGAGATCGTCTATTCCGCGCGCGGCGCCGCCGTGCGCGATCGTCTCGGCATCGGCGAAGGCCATGTGACCTTAACCGATGAAGCCGGATTGGTCGTCGCGGTTGCGGTCTTGATGCGGCGCATTCAGCCGTGAATACGCTGGTATTCGATATCGAGACGGTGCCCGATACGGCGCTGGGTCGACGTCTCTACGCTCTGCACGATCTGTCGGACGAGCATGTCGGCAAGCTCATGTTCGCCAAGCGTCTACAAGAAACCGGTTCGGAATTCCTGTCCCACGAACAGCAGCGCGTGATCGCGATTTCGGTCGTGATGCGATCGCGCGATACGCTCAAGGTCTGGAGTCTCGGCGACGAGAAATCGACCGAAAAGGAACTGATCGAACGATTTTTCGAGGGTCTGGATAAATACACGCCGGACTTGGTTTCTTGGAACGGCGCGGGATTCGATTTGCCGGTGCTGCATTATCGCAGCTTGCTGCACAGCGTAACGGCCTCGCGATATTGGGAGACGGGCGACAGCGATAACAGCTTCCGGTACAGCAATTACCTCAGCCGCTTTCATTGGCGCCATATGGATCTCATGGATATCCTGTCGGGCTTTCAAGGACGCGGCCGCGCGAGTCTGGACGATATCGCGTGTCTGCTCGGCTTCCCTGGCAAGGTCGGCATGCACGGCGCCGACGTATGGGGTGCTTACTTGCGCGGCGAACTCGCGCGCATCCGCGCGTACTGCGAAACCGACGTGCTCAATACCTATCTGGTGTACTTGCGGTTCGAGCTGCTGCGCGGTCATTTGACGCCTGCAGAACACGCGCACGAGATCGCACGAGTGCGCAAACTGCTCGGTGATTCGACGGCGGCGCACTGGCGCGAATTCGCGGCGGCGTGGCGCGATACGTGAAGCCGGGTCCGGTTCAGGAAGCCGACATCGTTGCGCTATCCCACGACGGTCGCGGCATAGCGCGTATCGACGGCAAGGCGGTCTTCGTCGACGGCGCCTTGCCCGGAGAGCGCGTCACGCTGCGCATCATCAAGCGCCGGCGTCAGATGGACGAGGCCTGCCTCGGCAGTATTGTGGTGCCTTCCGCCGACCGGGTCGCGCCCAAGTGCGCGCACTTTGGGGTCTGCGGCGGCTGCTCGTTGCAGCATCTCGCGCCCTTGGCACAGCTTGCAGCGAAGCAGGCGCAGCTGCTCGAGGATCTTGCGCGCATCGGGCGCGTGGCTCCGGAGCGCATCATCGCGCCTCTGCGGGGGCCCGAGTGGGCCTACCGGCGCCGCGCCAGAATTGGCGTCAAGTACGTGCACAAGAAGGGGCGGGTGCTCGCCGGGTTTCGCGAGCGAGACAAGCCCTACCTCGCCGATATTCGGCACTGTGAAGTGCTGGTTGCCGAACTGCGCGCGCTGCCGGAAATGCTGGCCGCGCTGGTCGAGACCTTGGGTAGTCGTGAACAGGTGCCGCAGGTCGAGGTCGCGGTCGGCGACAATGCCACGGCGCTCGTGTTTCGCGTCATGCAGCCTTTGCGACCCGAGGACCTCGAGAAACTCGACGCATTCGGGCTTCAGCATGACCTGCGCATCTACCTGCAGACGGGCGGCATCGACACGATCCGTCCGCTGCGGCCGGAACCATCGCCGCTACGCTATGCGATCGAACCATTTGGCGTCGTCATCGAGTTCGGGCCGGCCGACTTCGTGCAGGTCAACCGCAGCATCAATGCCTCGATGGTGACTGCGGCGATCGACGAATTGGCGCCCGAATCCGGCGACCAAGTGCTCGATCTGTTTTGCGGCTTGGGCAATTTCACGCTGCCCTTGGCGCGTAGGTGCTCTGCGGTCGTCGGCATCGAGGGCGACGTGGGGCTGCTCGCCAAGGCGCGCGCGAACGCCGCATTGAACGATATCGGCAATACCCGCTTTTTTGCGGAAAATCTCTTCGATCCCCCGAGCTTCGGCGCCTGGGCTTTGGGGCATTACGAGCGGGTTTTGCTCGATCCGCCGCGCGCCGGTGCACGCGAGGTCGTCTCGCGGATGGCCTGTTGGCGTCCGCGCCGAGTCGTGTATATTTCCTGCCATCCCGGTAGTCTCGCGCGTGACGCGGGCATTTTGGTGGAAAGTCAGGGCTTTAGGCTGGTCGCCGCAGGGGTCATGGACATGTTTCCGCACACGACGCACGTCGAATCGATCGCCGTATTCGAGCGGCGCGAATGAGCCCTGTGGAAATGAGCCGCGCACCATGAGCTTGGGGCCGCTCATGATCGACATTGCGGGTACCGCACTGAGCGCGGAGGATCGCGGCGTGCTGTGCCATCCGCTGGTCGGCAGCGTCATTTTGTTCTCGCGCAATTACCACGACCCTGCGCAACTTGCGGCGCTCACGTCCTCGATTCGCGCATTGCGCAGTCCCGCGTTGCTGATTGCGGTCGACCACGAAGGCGGGCGCGTGCAGCGTTTTCGGGAAGGATTCACGCGCCTGCCCGCGGCTCGCAGCCTCGGCCGAGGCTTCAATGAGGATCGGCAATTCACGCTGGCACTGGTGCAGACGGCCGGATGGCTCATGGCCGCCGAACTGCGTGCCGCCGGCATCGATTTCAGTTTCGCGCCCTGCGTCGATCTGGATTACGGCGTCAGCGACGTCATCGGCGATCGGGCGTTTCACAGCGACGCGGACGCCGTGGCCGCGCTAGCGGTGGCGTACATGACGGGCATGCGCGAGGCCGGCATGGCGGCGACCGCGAAGCATTTTCCGGGCCATGGGCACGTGGTTGTCGACTCGCATGTCGCGCTGCCCGTCGATCGGCGCGACCTGGCCGAATTGGAAGCGGATTTGCGCCCCTACCGGCTGCTCATCGAAAATCATGTCTCGGCGGTGATGGCGGCGCATGTCGTATTCCCGCGTGTCGACACCCTTCCGGCCAGCCTGTCGCACCGGTGGATTGCCGAGATTTTAAGAGGAAATCTCGATTTCCATGGCTGCGTGTTGGCCGATGACCTGACGATGGCCGGCGCTGCCGCGTTTGGCGACGTCGCCGCCCGCGCGCGGCTGGCCTTTGCGGCTGGATGTGACGTGCTGCCGATCTGCAACGACCGAAAGGCGGTAATTTCGGTGCTCGATCATTTCAAGCCGGCCGGACTCAATCCGGCCTCGCAGGCACGACTCGTGCGCATGCGTGGGCGCGGTGAACCGATTCACGGTTTGGCTGGAAGCGATCAATGGAAGGAGGCCGTGGTACGGGTCGCAGCGGTCTCGGCGACTCCGCCGCTGGTGTTGACGACCGAGGGGCAAGCTTGACCGACTTGGATGCCGACCAATATCGCCGCCTGATCGAGGCTTCGCCCGAAGGCGTTGTGCTGGTCGATGCCCGACACTCGGACCGGCCGGTGGTTTTCGTCAATCCCGGCTTCGAGGCCCTCACCGGCTACGCGGCGCCGGAACTGCTTGGCCGCAATTTGCGATTCCTGCAGGGCGAGGACCGCGATCAGGAAGCGCTGCAGCGTTTGCGGGAATTCATGGGCCGCGGCGAGTCATGCCGCGTCTTGCTGCGCAATTACCGCAAGGACCACTCCCTGTTCTGGAACGACTTGATGGTCGTGCCGCTGCGAGACGGCAGTGGCGAACTCAGCCATTTTGCAGGCTATGCGCGCGATGCCGGCGACCGCCGCCGTCTGGACCCGAGGCACGCCGGCGAGCCGGCGCCGCGCGTCGCTCCGCCGGTCACCGCGACTCCGCGCGACGATCGGCTGACCGGCTTGTTCACCTTGCCGTATCTCGAAGAATTGTTGAAGCGCGATTGGGCCATCGCACAGCGCGAGCGCCGCTGCATCGCGATATTCTCGATCGATATCGACGCGCTGGGACTCTACAACACGACATTCGGGCGGGCGGCGGGCGATTCCACGATACGCCGCGTCGCGCATTGCATCTCGGGCTGCCTACGCCGGGCGAGCGACGCTTCGGCACGCGTCGACGGCGGCAGTTTGGTCGCCTATGCGCCCGGATTGATCCTCGAGCAGGCACTGCACGTCGGTCACGTCATGGCCGAGCGCGTCCGCGAGCTGCGCATTCATCATCCGCGCTCGACGGTGCTGCGCTACGTGAGCATCAGTGTGGGAGTCGCCGCGGCGGTGCCGGAGGCGGGGGATAATCCGGCCGACTTGCTGCAAAGTTCGCGCCGGCAGCTCGATTCGGCGAAGAAATCCGGGCGTAATCGCGCCGCTTGAGCTTGAGGAACCATTGATTGGCCGGCGCTGCGTTCGCGCCGCCGGCGAACTGTGATGCGCGTCACTGCTGGCGCTCCCGGTCGCCATGAATCTCATCGAAAACGCGATCGCGAAATGGCCGGCGGCGCGCGTTTCTGCTACCTATACGGCAATGCGAATCCGCCTAAAAGTGGTGTTGGCGCTTGCCGCGTTGATCGCCGTTTTGATCGCGGTCGAAATCGTGATTCAAGAGCTCGTGATATTGCCGAGTTTCGCCGAACTCGAACGCTCGGATGCCCAAACCTCGATGCGGCGCATCGGCTACGCGCTCGATCGCAGCTTGGACGGGCTCGCGCTCAACGCAGCCGATTGGTCGGACTGGGGCGAGCTCTTTCAATTCATGCAGAACCGCAATCAGAGTTTCGTCGATACCTACACGACACCGGTCGCGATGACGCCGCTCAAGGTCAACATGCTGCTGCTCGTCGATCTGTCCGGCAAGATCATCGTTTCCTACGCGCGCGATTTGGAGAGCGGCGCGCCGCTCGACTTGGACTTGGCCGAGCGCAGCACGTTGCCCGAACTCATTTCGCAGCGAAGCAGCGGTCTGATGCGCACCAACCAGGGCATCATGATGATCGCCTCCGCTCCGGTGCTGGACGGCAGCGGCAGCGGGCGATCGGTGGGCAAAGTCGTCATGGGCAGGCTGCTGACGCCGGCGCAACTGCGGCAGATCGGCACACAGGCGCAGGCGAGCCTTGCGATGGTCGACACACGGCCGCTCGGAGCGGAAGCGCAAGTCGTCGAAACCGGCGACATCACCCAGGTGTATCGCACCTTTGCGGGGCTCGACGGCAAACCGCTGATGACGCTGCGAGTCGAGGTTCCGCGGGAAATCACCGCGCGCGGCAAGCGCGCCGTCATGTACGCCTCGGTCTACCTCGTGAGCGCGGTGATCGTCACGCTGATCCTGCTGCTCGTGATTCTCAATCGGGTCGTGCTGAGCCCGATCGCGCGCATGACCCGACACGCGATTGCGGTCGGCGAGGGCACCGATTTGACCGCGCGGCTGAACTTCACGGGATCGGACGAATTGACGGCGCTCGCGCGTGAATTCGACCGCATGATGGAGCGCGTCGCCGAGTCGCGCCGGCAGCTCGTCGACCAGTCGTTTCAATCCGGCGTCGGCGAACTCGCCAAGGGCGTGCTGCACAACCTCGGCAACGCGATGACGCCGCTGTCGGTTCGCTTGAGCGCGCTGGCCGACCGGCTGCGCGCCGGCCCGCTGCCCGACCTGGAAATGGCCGTGGCCGAGCTCGCGGCCGAGAAAGCCGACAGCGCGCGGCGCGCCGATTTGGAGGAATTCCTGCGCTTAGGATGCCGCGAATTGGCGGCGACGTTCGACGGTGCGCAAGCCGACGTGGCGCTGATGCAGCGACAAGCGCAGCTGATGCAGGCGACGCTCGCGGAGCAAATGAACCCGGCGCGCCGCGGCCACGTCGTGGAATCGGTGCGGCTTCCCGAGCTGATCGCGCAGTCGCTCGAAATCGTGCCGGATGCCTGCCGCCAGCGGCTGGTTTTGGATGAAGACGAATCCTTGATGAAAGTGGGCGTCGTACGCGTCGCGCGCACGCTGCTGCGCTTGATTCTGCAGAATCTGATCATCAATGCGGCCGACGCGATTCGCGATGCCGGCAGGGACAAGGGTACGCTGCGCTTGGCCGCCGAAATCGTGCACCAAGAAGACGGCGAGCAGCTGCATCTGCGCTGCGAGGACAATGGGGTCGGGATCGCACAGGATCATCTGCAGCGGGTTTTCGAAAAGGGCTTTTCGACGAAGTCGCCGGCGACGAATCAAGGGATCGGCTTGCACTGGTGCGCCAACGTGATTGCCTCGCTCGGCGGGCGAATATGGGCCGCCAGCGACGGTCCCGGGTGCGGCGCGTCGCTGCATGTCGTGCTGCCGCTGGCCGTCAGCGAGTCGGGATCTGTTACTTAAGGACAAGTGAGGTCTTTCGTGGTTGATCACAGTCGATTACCGATCAGAGTGCTCGTCGCGGACGACGAGGCGGCCGTGCGCGATGCCTACCGGCAAATCTTGCTCGAAGCGGACGTGAGCCAGGATCTGACGGCCTTTCGCAACTTGCGCGCGCGTCTGTTCAATAAATCGGCAACGCCGCAAGCCGCGCCGGTCGCGGCGCTGCGCACAACCACGTTCGATCCGATCTTCTGCGAGGGCGCCGAAGCCGCGGTGACGTCGGTGCGCGAGGCGCTGGCTGCGGGCCAGCCGTTCGCCGTGGTGTTCCTCGACATGCGTATGCCGCCGGGTCCCGACGGCGTATGGGCGGCCTCGCGCATTCGTGAACTGGATCCGGCGATCGAAATCGTCATCTGCACGGCCTATTCGGATGCCGATCCGGGTCATATCGGCGGCCTCGTGCCCCCGGAAGAGAAACTGTCGTATCTGCAGAAGCCGTTTCATCCCCACGAAATACGCCAAATGACGATCTCGCTGGGCAGCAAGTGGCGCGCCGAACACCGCATCGTCAAGCTGGCGTATTTCGACGCGCTGACGGGCTTGCCGAATCGCGAACAATCGCGGACACGCTTGCAGAGCGGTATCGCGGCGGCCGAACAGCAACAGCGCGGCCTTGCCGTGCTGTATCTCGATCTCGATAATTTCAAGCGAGTCAACGACACGCTGGGCCATGCGATCGGCGACGAGTTGCTGTGCCAGGTCGCGACCCGCTTGCGCGGCTCGTTGCGGCCGAGCGACGTCGCCGATCTCAGCG
>Ga0209415_10017991_pt1 | contig 11188 bp, 8 predicted proteins | sample PeaSoiSIISIP2007_FD_187696 | JGI IMG/M metagenome (GOLD analysis project Ga0209415, IMG submission 187696) | Peat soil microbial communities from Weissenstadt, Germany - SII-SIP-2007 (SPAdes) (version 2) | ecosystem: Environmental > Terrestrial > Soil > Wetlands > Peat | place: Germany...
GGCGTCCTCGACTCACGCCATGAAGCGTAACGCATTCCCTCTTTTAATGAAAGCTATTTAGAGGATGTCGTACTAGCTGCGACGGCCCGCCCGGCCCGTGCCGCGCGAGCGATCTGGCCGGGCCGCTGGCCCGGCCTCACGCGGCGAACTGGATGCGATACAAGGTCGCGTAGAGGCCGCCGCGGGCGAGCAGGTCCGCGTGCTTGCCCACTTCCATCACCCGGCCGTTTTCGAGCACGACAATACGATCCGCGCGCTCGATGGTGGAAAGGCGATGGGCAACGACGAAGGTCGTGCGTCCACTCATCAGCCGCTCCAAGGACAGTTGAATGTAGCGCTCGGATTCGGAGTCCAGCGCCGAGGTTGCTTCGTCGAGCAGCAGGATCGGTGCGTTCTTGAGGAGCGCGCGGGCAATCGACAGGCGCTGGCGCTGGCCGCCGGAGAGCTTGACGGCGTTTTCGCCGATCGGCGTCTCGAAGCCGGCGGGCAGCGATTCGATCAGCGGCAGGAGAAATGCGGCTTCGGCGGCGGCGCGGATCTGCGCCGCGCTAGCGGCGCCGCAGCCACCATACGCGATATTGGCGCTGATCGTATCGTCGAACAGCACGACGTCCTGCGATACCAGCGCGATCTGCCTGCGCAAGCTGGCAAGCGACAGATCGGCAAGCCCGATGCCATCGATGCGGATTTCGCCGGAGGTGGGCCGAATGAAGCGCGGGATGAGGTTGATCAGCGTGGTCTTGCCCCCTCCGGAGGGGCCGACCAGTGCAATCGTCTCGCCGGGACGGACCGCAAGGTTGACGTCGTCCAGCGCCGCACTAGCCGCACCGGGGTAGCGAAATCCGACGTGGCGCAGCTCGATGGCCCCTTGCGCGCGGTCCATCTCCCGCGTGCCGGTCTCCTCCTCGGCAGCCGAGTCGATCATGGCAAATACGCTGTCGGCCGCCGCCGACATGCGCGCGATCGGACTATTGACCGACGCCAGATGGCGCAAGGGCTGGAGGATCAGCAGTGCCGCCGTGAGAAACTCGATGAACTGCTCCGCGCTCAGCAGCCCGGCGCGCGCCTGCCACATCGCGATGCCGATGACCGTCGCCAGGCCGACTGCCGCGATGAGCTGCGTGGCGGGGGTCGCGGCGGACCAGGCCACCTGCATCTTCATCGCGAACCGGCGCAAGCGCAAGTTGATGCGCTCGAAGCGCTCGGCCTCGTACTGTGCGCCTTCATACACCTTGATCACGCGGCTGCCTTCGTGCGCCTCCTGCACGGCTCGCGTCATCTCGCCGAGCATCGCCTGGCTCTCGACGTTGAGGCGACGCAGGCGCGCGCTGAAGCTGCGCAGCACGATGGCGATGACCGGGCCGACGACAACGGTCAGCAGGGTCAGGCGCCAATTGTCGTACAGCAAGAGCCCCAGCAGCGCCAGCGTCGTGAGCGACTCGCGCACCAGCGTCGTGAGCACCTCGGCGGCCAGGTTGAGCGCATTGCTCGCCTCGTTGATGAATTTCGAGATCACGAGGCCCGAGGGCGTGTTCTCCAGCGTCGCCTGCGGCCAGCGCAGCAGACGCTGAAACATTGCCCCCCGCAATTCGACCAGCACCCGCTGGGAAACGCTGCTGACCAGGAAGGAGCTGGCGTAGTTGGCCAGGCCGCGGATGAAGAAGACCCCGACGAAGGCCAGCGGCATCCAATACCCGAAGGCCGGGTCCTTCTCGACGATGCCCCGCGCCAGCAGCAGGCTGGTCAATCGGGCGATCACCCCCTGGCAGGCCGAGTCGATGAGCATGGCGCAAACTGCCAGTGCCAGGATCGGCCGGTGCTGCAGCACCATGCCCGCCATGCGCCGCAGGCTGGGATCGGCATAGCGGGAGGCGCGCTCGGGTGCGTTCATGCAAAAGGGTTCGGTAAAATGCGGCCCGCCGCCGATTCCGGTGCAGCGGTTGCGCTAGTGTATGCGATCGCTCGATGCACCCTGCTCCGGATACACGAAACCGGCTACCCGTTGGCGGCCAACCCGATGCGCTCCCTGATCATCCGCTTGCCCAACCACCTGGGCGATGCCTGCATGGCGCTGCCGACCCTCGATCGTCTGGCCGGGGAAGGCATCGAACTCACGCTCGCGGGTCGTCCCTGGGCGCAAGAGCTCTTTGCCGCGTACCCCTGGCCGGTCGTCGGACTGCCCGCGGCCCGGCGCGAACGAATTGCAGCGCTGCGCGCCCTGCGAGTTCGCATGCCGCAGCAGCGCGAAGCGCTGCTGCTGACCAATTCGTTTTCCTCCGCGTTGGAATTTCGGCTCGCCGGATTGCGTCCGGCCGGCTACGCGACCGACGGGCGCCGCCTGCTGCTGCACCGGGCAATTGCCGTGCCCGCCGCCTGGTCGGGCCCGATGCATACGATCGAGTACTACTTTCACCTGGCGCAGGCGCTGCTGCGGCTGGCGCCTGCCACCGCGCCGGTGCCGAGCCTGCAACTGACGGCGGCGGCGCGCGAGCGGGCCGCGGCGGCCCTGGCCCGCGCCGCCGCCGGCGCGAACTACGTGGTCCTTTGCCCGGTAGCGCAGGGCCGGCACCGGGGCCAGGTCAAGAGCTGGAGCGGCTTTGGCCGATTGGGCGGGGAACTGATCGCGCGCCGAAGCGTCGTCGTGGTGTGCCCGGGCCCCGGCGAGCAGGCTAGTGCCCGGGCGGCGGTTCCGCAGGCGCGCATCATCGAGCCGCTCGACCTGGGGGCCTTTGCTGCCTTGCTGGCGGGCAGCCGGTTGGTCGTTGCCAATGACAGCGGCCCGGGCCATCTGGCCGCAGCCGTCGGCGCCCGCCTGGTTGGCGTGTTCGGCGTCACCGACCCGGCCAAGACGCGGCCACTGGGTCCGGGCGTGCGGCTCGTCGGCGGAGCGGGCGGCTGGCCCCCCTACGATCAGGTCGCCGCGGCGGTTGCGACGGAACTGGGCGAAGGTTGAGCGCCAGCCTCGGGCGCGAGCAGCACCCCGAGCACCAGGGCGATGAGGTGCGCCTCGGCGAACGTCTGGAAATGCGAATTGAACAAACTGGTAAACAGCCACGCGACAAAGAGCGCCCGCGCGGCGCCACGATAGGGAGCGGGAGCAGGTTGCCGGAGGACGCCAACCACGAAGGCCAGCAATGCCAGCACTCCCGGGATGCCGGCCTCGACCATCACGCGAAGATACTGGTTCTGCGCGTCCTTGACCTCGGCATGCCAGGCGGCATAGTGCTGCTGCTGGATCAACTGGGCATAGGCTGGAGCAAACCCGCCCACGCCGTAGCCAAGCAGGGGCCGCTGCGCGATCAACTCCCGCGTCGTCCTCCAGATCACGATGCGCGACCCGATGGCCGTCTCGGAGGTGACCGTCATGGCCGTGTCGAGCTCGCCAAACGCGGTCTGGAAGCGATCGCGCACCATCGACGAGGAGGCCAGGATCGCCGTGCCCGCCAGCAGCACGCCAAGCGCAGCCCCCCAACGCCAGCGCCCCTCCATCAGGGAAAACGTCCCCAGGGCGCTGGCCACCAGCAAGGCGACGTGCGCACTGCGCCCGGCCGTGACCAGCGCAAGGTTGGCGACAAACAACACGATCGCGGCGAACAAGGCAAGCCGCAGCCGCCGCGGGACCGGTCGGCCCCACGCAAGCATGGCGGCAAGTACCGTGCCGACGACGAAGGCCATGCCCTGCGTCGTGTGGTTACGCAAGATGACGCCGGGTTGATCGATGAACACCGGGTTGGGAAGCAGCAAGACGAGAAACGACGCCACCGCGCCCACCGCCAGTACGCCCACCAGCGCCAGGGCGAAGCGATCTTTCGAGCGCGCCGCGCCAAAGAGGGCGGAACCGACGAGCAGCAGGAGCAGCGGGCGCCAGCTCCACCAGGCGGCAAAGCGCTGCCCCCACGGTACATCGGCCCAGAGCATCGCCACCGCCATCGTCGCGAGCAGGACCAGCAGACCGATTCCCACGGGCCGGGCCGCCGCCTCGCGCAAGCGGGCCCATGCACCGGGAGTGGCCAGAAACGCGATCAATCCCAGGCCCGCGCCGATGTTGGCGAGCGGCGGCGAGGTGAAGCAGCCCGCCGCGGCGAGGAAGAAACACCCCTGCGCCGCAAGCGCCCAACGTTGGCCCGATGCCGCTGCCGCAGTCGCCTCGGAGGACAAGGGCACGCGGGGCCTAGTTGCGGTCGGTCGGTACGGTGCGGCCACCGACCGCGCGATGGCGCCAGCGGTCCCAGCGAAAGCGCAGCCAGGCGTACAGGCGACCGCGGCCGCGCCGCTTTTCATCGAGCACGCTGGCGAACTTGCCGTTCATACTGCCTTGTTCGACCACCGGCTCGCGCAGCCAGTAGTGCGGAATTCCCAATTCCACATCGACTTCGCGCAGCAGCCAATCCGGCGGCCGCGTCACCTTGTGCTTCTCCAACCATGCCATGCGCATCACGGCCGACTCGTGATCGATCACGATCGCCTCGGCCGCCGGCAAGGAACCACCCGCGACCAACATGGTCGGGGAGTCGCTGGCGCCCGCTGCATACCGGTTGTGCCCGCAACCCAGATACACCAGGTACGGCGTGCGCAGCGCATCGGCTTCCGACATGGCCTGCGCCAGCACCTCGGGAAAGTTGGACGCCAGCACCACGTCGTCCTCGAATACCAGCACCCGGCGGTACTTGCGCTCGGCACAGATGCGCCAGGTGGCAATATGCTTGAGCACCGCCGACTGATGCGGCAGGCGCATGTCGCTGGGTGCAAACGTGCGCTCCAGGAGTTCGGGAGTGATCGAGTCCGGGTCGAAGTCGAAAATCCATTCGAACTCGATCCCGAAGCGCGCCATCTCCGCGCGCATGTGCGCAATCCGGTCCTGGAAGGACCGTACCGACACGACCAACACCGCGTCGACCACATCGTTGACGCGCGCCTTGGCCCTTCCGCGCGAATCGCCGCCGTTGTTCGCGGTACGCTTGGGCCGGGCGTGGGATTGTGGGTTCGCCGGCGAACCGGCCGCCGGGGTCCCCGCCCCAGGGTTCGGAGTCATGCGTTGATTCTATCTGATCGTCCTTTTTGCTCCCGCACGGCCGGTGCCAGCGGGAGCCGCGTCGCCCCGGTCCGGCGGCCGCGATGAGACGCCCATGACCGACAAGCCTGGCGCCGCGCCGGGTCGAAACGCGCCCTGGATCGAGGTCGTCGAGCCGACGCTCGTTAGCGAGGCGGGCCATTGCGCGGCGCTGTTCGCGGGTCTGCGCGCCGCCGCCCCGGACCTCGCGTTTCGCCTATGGATCGATCGGCGGGCGCAGCTTGCCGGTTGGAACGCGCAGTCGACCGCGCTGCGGCCGGTATTTCATCGCCGCTGGCGCAAATTCGAGGCATGGCTGCTCTATCGGCGTCTGCTGCCTACCGGCGCGCCGATTCTGGTGCCGACCGCAAGCTATTTCGATCTGCGCGCGCTCGATCTGGCGGCGCGCTCGCCCGTCCCGGCGCGGCGCGTCTTCCTGTACTTTCACAAGCTTCGCGCCAGCGTGCGGCGCATGCGCGCCCTGGAGGACTTGGCGCGGCGCCAGCCGGCGTTCGAGCTCTTTGGCACCTCGGAGGAGATCGTGCAACGACTGCGTGCAGCCGGATTTCCCCAGGTGCAGCGGGTGCTACCGGTGCTGGCCGGCGCGCTGGCGCCCGTAACAGAGGCCGCGTTTCGCCACCTGCTGTCGGCCGGAGCCGCGCGCGCCGACAAGGGCTTTTCCAAGATCGTCGACCTCGTCGAGCTGATGGCGAGCACCGGTTCGAGCCTGCCCATTGCCGTGCAGACTTCGGCGGACCATTACGGTCGCTACGACGAGCGTACCGTTTCGGACCTGGCGCGCCTTCGCGGGGTGCGGTACCCGGGGCTCAGCGTCTTGCACGACACGCTCGATGCCGCGCAGTATTCCCGGCTGTTCGCGGGCGCCGTGTGCCTGCAGCCATACGATCCGGCGGAGTATGCCGACAAGATGAGTGCCGTCACGTTCGACGCGCTGCGTGCCGGGGCACCGATCATCACCCTGGCCGGCACCACGATGGCGCGCATCGTCGAGCAGACGGGGGCGGGAATCGTGATCGCGACCGGCGGCGCGCAGGACCTGCTGCGAGCCGCCGGCGAGGCCGTGGCACAGTACCCGCGTTTCCATGGCAAGGCACTGGCGGCCGGCGCGCAATATCAGCCTCAAGCAAGCTGGGCGCCGCTCGTCGAGCGGCTGCGTGCGGCCTGCGCGTCGGCGTAGCGCCTTGCGCTTAGGCCGAGATCGCCACTCGCTCCGAGCGGTAGAGGCGCAGCGTGACCCAGAACATTGCGGCCGCGGCGGCCAAGGTCACGCTGACCCCGATCCCGATCGCCAGGGCGCTGATGGCCTCGCCGCGCAGCAAGCGCAGGATCGTGATCTGCTGGCCGAACAGCGGCACCGCCGACATCCACAGTTGTGGGCGCATCGGTACCGCCATCATCAGCACCGAGGGAATGAGGGGCACGAGCTGCGCCAGCCCCAGGTAGGTCTGCGCCTCGCGAAAGCTCTTGGCAAAGGAGGCCACCCAGATCTGTGCGATAGCGATCAGCAGCACGAGCGGCACCATTACCGGTAGGACGATCAGCACGAAGCGCGGACCGATGATCAAGCCAAGGCCGGGTTCATCGGACGGCAACAGGTGCCCCACCGCGAAAAACGCGAGCAGGCCCAGGAGGAGGCTGGCCATGCTGAACACTGCCGTAGCGAGCATCTTTCCCAGCAACACCTGGCCGCGGCCCACCGGGTTGACGAGCAAGGGCTCGAGCGACTGGCGCTCGCGCTCCCCCGCTGTCGAATCGATCGCCAGCCACATGCCGCCGATGAGCGCCGTGAGGATTAGGAAGTACGGCAGCATGCCCAGCAATAGGGCGCCGCGGGCCTGGGGTGTGGCCTGGTCGCGGCTGGCAATCACGATCGGGGCGGCCACCGAAGGTGCGATGCCGCGCGCGAGCAGGCGCAGCGATCCGCTGCGCGTGGAGAATGCCTGAATCATCGACTCGAGCCGCTCCACTTCGCTGCGAACGTCCTGGCGCGAGGAGTCGTAGATCAGCTCGACCTGCGCCGGGCGCCCGGCGCGCCAGTCGTCGGCAAATTTCGGCGCGATCCGCAGCACCAGGTCCAGGCGCTGCTCGCGCACCGCGGCTTCCGGGTCGGCCACTTCCGGCCTGGGCTCCATCCCCTGCTGCTTGAGGGCCTCGATGAAATTGGGGGCCGTCTTTGCCCCGACGACCACGACCGGAAGCGGCTTTTCGGCCTTCTCCAGCTCGCGACCGACGATCAGGTGCATCAGAACCAGGAACAGCAGCGGGGTGAGCAAGGGACCGAGCACGAGGGCATTGAGCAGCACGCGCCGGTCGCGCAGGCTCTCGACGCATTCCTTGACGAAGACGACCAACGCCGGCTTCACGGGGCACCGTCCAGCGCGGCGGCCCCGATGATCTTCATGAACGCATCTTCGAGATTGTGCTGCTGTGACTGCTCCCGCAACGCCTCCGGCGTGCCGTCCGCGACCACCCGGCCGAACGCGATGATCACGATGTGATCGCAAAGGGCGACGACCTCCTGCATGATGTGCGTCGAAATCAGCACGCAGCGGCCCTCGGCGCGCAGGCTGCGCAGGACCTCGCGCAGCCCGCGGTTTGCCATGACGTCCAGGCCGTTGGCAGGTTCGTCCAGGACCACGTTGCGCGGATCGTGGACCAGCGCACGGGCGATCGCCGTCTTGACCCGCTCGCCCTGGGAGAAGCCCTCGGTGCGCCGCTCCGCCAGCGCTTCCATCTGCAAGGTGCGAAGCAGCGCCGTACAGCGGGCCGCGGCTTGCTCCTTGTTCATCCCCTGCAGGCGGGCGAAATACTCGATGTTCTCGCGCGCGCTCAGTCTCTTGTAGAGGCCGCGCGCGTCGGGCAGCACGCCCAGGCGCCGGCGCACCTCCATGGGCGCACTGGCCGCATCGATGCCATCGACCCGGATCCGGCCACGATCGGGCCGCATCAGGGTGTAGAGCATGCGCAAGGTGGTGGTCTTGCCCGCCCCGTTGGGGCCGAGCAATCCGGTGATTTGCCCGTCCTGCGCGGCAAAAGAGACCCCGGCCACGGCCTGCGTGACGCCGAACGCCTTCCACAGGTCCCGCACCTCGATCACGGCGCGGCCCCGTTGGCATCCAGAAAGACCGCCGTGTCCCCCAAGCTCTGGAGACATTGATCGTCCAGGCGCGCCGGATCCAGTTGCTGCACGAAATTGCCCACCAGCTTGGGCATGCAACCGACGCCGATGACCGCATGCCCCTGGCCCGGCGCGATCAGCAGTCGCGCGTGGGGCAGCGCGTCCACGATCTCGTTGCCGTAGCGCGGCGGCGTCACCGGATCCAATTCGCCGGCAAGCACCAGCACCGGCGCGCTCGTGTGAAACGGCTGGTGGAAATCGCGGGGTCGCGGCCGGTGCGGCCAGACTTCACAGGCCAGCAGGGCAGCGCGGACCGGTTCATCGCCGAGCAGGGTTGCCCTGTCCTGCGGGCGCTCGTGCAGCAGGTCGGCATCCTCGGAACACAACACGGATGCCGCCACGCCGCCCCCGAGGGTCTCGGAGACCTCACCCACCACGAGCTGGGCCTGGCCCAGCAGCGGCGCGTAACGCCCGTCGCGCGCCTCGGTGATGACGAACGGCAGCAGCGCGCTGGTCGACGCGCTGTACATGTAAAAGCGCACCAGCGCCGCCAGATCGTCCGCCGCCAACGTCCGTCGCACCAGCGCGAAGGACCTGGGATCGCGCAACTCGATCGATTGCGGGTGCTGGCGCAGCCGCTGCTGCACCGCCCGAAGGCTCGCGTACGGATCGCCGAATCGCCCGACGCAGGCGGCATCGGCCTGGCAGCGCGCGAGCCGTCGCTGCACCACGTCTTCGAGATTGCGCGCGTGTTCGCTCAGCAGCACCAGGCGATTGGGTACGGCACTATCGAGGACGATGCTGCGCACTGCATCCGGATAGCGCGCCGCGTACTGCTGGGCGACCCGCGTTCCGTAGGAGACCCCCACCAGGTCAAGCGGCAGATCGCCCAGAGCCTGGCGCACGGCCTCCAGATCTTGCACGGCAGCGCTCGTCGTGTAGAACTGCGGCGCGGCCTTCGGGGCAAGCGCAGCCAGGCAGCGCCGGACCCGCGCCAGCTGTCTGGTGCGGTCGGCGCCACTCACCCCCGCGCGCGACGGCTTGTCGACCTCCAGCGCCAGCTCGTCCCCGCATGCCAGCGGATTGGAGCCGCCCGTGCCGCGCTGATCGACGAGCAGGATATGGTGATGCTTGCGCAAGGGAGACAAGGCCGCGGCGAGCGCCGGATAGTCCTCGGTGGCGGCCCCGCCCGGGCCGCCGTCAAGGAACACCACCAGGTCACGATCGGCTTCCGCCGCCAGGCTCCGAACGAGGGCCACCCGCAAGCCAATATGCCGCCCGGCCGGCTGCTCCCAGTTCTCCGGCACCGGCAAGGTCGCACAGAAGGCGGCCTGGGTCGGCACGCCGTTGGTGCGCTGCGCGCCGATTTCACAGGCCTTGAATTCGAGCTGTCCCATCGCCAGGCTATCGGCAGCCGCCGCCGGCCGGGCTTGGTCCGCGGAGGCCTCGTGCGGGGTCGCGCTGTCGGCGTCGACACCGCCAGCCAGGGCGACGCATGCCATCGCTGCCAGGGTCCGCAGCCGGGCGCGCGCGTCGCGACGCGGGCAAGCGCGCGTCGACGGCGCCATCAGCGCTGGCACGGGATCAATACCCACATCAGCGGTCCGCTCCCCCGTACTGGAAGCAGGCGCTGACTCTTGCCTGCGTCCGAAGATCCTCGATCAGCCGCTCGTCGCCCCGCACGCGCCAAAGGTCCGGCAGCATGATGTCGGCGGCGGCCTGCTGGTTGGCATAGCTCATCACGACGCGGCATCCGCCGCCAACCAGATTCGCGCCGCAGGCCCGGTAGGCCGCCAGCACCTCCCCCAGGGAGCCGGGGTCGGTGCCGCCCGCAACCTGGATCGTCAGCGCCGCCTGGGACAGGGCGCGGGCCTCCGCCAGATCCATGACGTCATCCGCGCTCAACGCAAGCCGCTGGGAGAACTCGTCAAAGCGTGCGCGCCCGGTGACGAAGACGAGCTGGTCCTCCTTGAGCAGGGCACGCCGACGATCAAACAGCTCGGCGAACACCGCGACCTCCAGCTGGGCACTTGCGTCGTCGATCAGGACGGCGCACATTCGGCCGCGACGCGTGTTCTGCTGGCGCACCGAGACGATGATGCCGGCAATGCGCACGCTCTCGCGCGCCTGCTTGAGATCGGCCAGGCGGGTCGGCGCAATGCGCCGCGCCTCGGCTTCGACCTCGGTAAACAAGTGCCCGCTGAAGCAAAACCCCAAAGCGACGCGCTCATTTGCCAGCTGCTCGCGCTGGCTCCATGGCGTGGACGCCACGTCGGCCAGCCTCGGCAGGCTCGTTTCCGCGCCGCCGAACAAGCTCTCCTGCCCGACGTGCGCCTGCGCGCGCTCGGCGTCGTCCAGGGTGCGGCCCAACGCGGCGAGCAAGTGCGATCGATCGGCGTCTCGCCGATCGAAAGCGCCGGCGCGGATCAAAGCCTCCATTACCCGGCGATTGACCCGATGCTTGTCGACACGGGCGCAAAAATCCGCTAAGCCCAAAAACGGACCGGTGCGGCGCGCCTCGATGACGGATTCAATTGCCGCTGCGCCAGTGCCCTTGATCGCTCCGAGCCCGTATTGCACGGTCGTCGCATCGACCGGAACAAAGCGATAGACGCCGGCGTTGATGTCCGGGGCGCAGAGGGTCAAGCCGCTGGCGCGGGCATCGGCAACCAAATCCTGCACCTTCTCGGTGACATCCATCACCGCCGAAAGGTTGGCTGCGGCAAAAGCGGCCGCATGGTGGACCTTGAGGTACGCGGTCTGGTAGGCGATGAGCGCGTACGCCGCGGCATGCGACTTGTTGAAGCCGTAGCCGGCAAATTTCTCCATCTGGTCGAAGAGCTCGCTCGCGGCCCGCTCGGGCACGCCGTTCTTCGCTGCGCCGGCGATGAAGATCGATCGGTGCTGGGCCATCTCCTCGGCCTTCTTCTTGCCCATCGCCCGGCGCAGCAGGTCCGCGGCGCCCAGCGAGTAGCCGCCGATCGTCTGCGCGATCTGCA
>Ga0209415_10017992_pt1 | contig 11188 bp, 7 predicted proteins | sample PeaSoiSIISIP2007_FD_187696 | JGI IMG/M metagenome (GOLD analysis project Ga0209415, IMG submission 187696) | Peat soil microbial communities from Weissenstadt, Germany - SII-SIP-2007 (SPAdes) (version 2) | ecosystem: Environmental > Terrestrial > Soil > Wetlands > Peat | place: Germany...
CCACCCTAGCTCAGGGGTAGAGCAACGGTTTCGTAAACCGTAGGTCTGGGGTTCAATTCCCCAGGGTGGCTCCAGTCCGCGCGGCGCGCATCGCCGGAGGAAACGCGCGGCGAGGGCGCCGGCGCGACGCCTCATTCGTCGAGCGCAAAATTGTAGTGCGCCGTGCTCCCTTCGGTGACCGTCACGTTCACGCTCCTGGTCTTGCCGTTCGGGGGGGAGCACTCGATCCGGTGAGAGCCCGCGCCCACCTCGAAGCTCGGGACGGGCGTCGTTCCGTGGGGCACGCCGTCGACCGAGATCGAGCAGGAACCAGGGTTGGAGACGACCGAGAGGCGTCCCTTGGCCAGCGCCGATCCCCGAGGGGCGACAGGCAGCGAATCGACCGAGATGACCGGCACGCTGGTGGACTCGGCGGCCCTCGGAATGGCCGGCGCGCCGATCTTGGGGGCGGCGACTCCCCCTGACGTGGCCGACACCGCGAAGCCCGTGCCGGACGCCGACACGCCGCTTGCGCCGCCCCCTAACGTGGCGGTCGTCCCCGCGAGCAGCGCGACCAGTCCGAGCATCCCGCCGACGCCGATCGCAAGCCCCGCCGGCCCCCGCGGTACCCAGCGAGGCAGCCAGCCCGCGGGCGCCTGGGCCCTCTGCGACGCCCTTGTCCCCGGCGTGGTGACCGCGGTGGCGGGAGGGGGAGGCGGGTTGGAGGTGTGCTTCGCCGCGACCTGCGCTCCCTGTCCCACCGTCGGCGCAGGGGAGAGCGCGGGGGGGCGGTCGCTCGCGCGGACCAGCGGGCCGGTCGCGTCCGGGTCGCCGTTCGAGGGGACGCGCAGATCGCATTTCGCGAGCTCGGGCATCATGGCGTCGAGCCGTTCGACGATCCGGTCGAACGAGTCCAGGCGCTTCGTCTTGTCGGTGACGATGCAGTCGCGGATGAGCGCGCGCAGAGGCTCGGGCAGCTGCGGTGCCACGTCGTCGATCTTCTTCGGCTGCGACGTCGCGATCGTAACGATGAGGGCGTTGAAATTGGGCGCCTCGAAAGCCCGCTGGCCCGAGAGTGCCTCGAACAGGATCGAGCCGAACGCGAAGACGTCGGTTCGTCCGTCGATCCCCTCGGCGCCCATGGCCTGCTCGGGACTCATGTACAGCGGCGACCCGAGGACCGTGCCGACGATCGTGAGCGCCGTATTCTTCTCGTCTTCCAGGATCTTGCTGACGCCGAAGTCGAGGATCTTGGGCACGACGCGCCCGTCGCGGTCCTTGTGCAAGAACACGTTCGTGGGCTTCAGATCGCGGTGGATGACGCCGCTCCTGTGCGCGGCCGCCAGCGCCTGGGCCACCTCCCGCATGATGAGCATGAACTCGTAAACGAGCATCGGCGGTCTTTGCTGCCGCACGCCCACGTCGAGCGACGCTCCCGTGAGAAGCTCCATCACCATGAAGAGCGACCCGTCCTCCGCCTGGCCGACGTCGATGACCTCGATGATGTTCGGGTGGTTGATGCGGGCGCTGACTTTCGCCTCCAGCAGGAACCGGCGCGCCGCCTCGGGGGTGCGCGCTACCTGCGGCAGCATGAACTTCATCGCGAACTCGCGCTCGGTGAAGACGTTGGTCGCCGACCAAACGGTGGCCATCCCGCCCACCCCGAGCAGGGCGTTCAGGCGGTACTTGCCCGCTATGGTCTGACCAGCCTCCATACTCGCTTCCCACCCGAGGGATCCGTTGTCCCGGCCCCGCTCTTATACGATCGTCAAGCCTCCGTCGATCACAAGTGTATGACCTGTCAAGAAACTTGCCGAGTCACTGGCCAGGTACAGCGCGCCGCCAGCGATCTCGTCGGGCGTCCCGTAGCGGCCCATGGGCGTGCGATCGAGGACGTACTTGAGAAGCTCGTCGTTCTTGAGGATCGCGCTCGCGAGGTGGCTGTCGAAGAAGCCCGGGGCGATGGCGTTCACGCGAATCTTCGAAGGGGCCAGCTCGACCGCGAGCGTCTTCGTCATCGAGATGACGGCGGCCTTCGTCATCGCGTAGACGCCCTGCATGGGCGAGCCCACGAGCCCGGTTACGCTGGCGATGCTCACGATCGACCCCGGAGCATTGCGAGCGACGCAGTGACGCGCCACCTCGCGGGCGCACCAGAAATACCCCTTCAGGTTGACCTCGAACGTCTTGTCCCACGCGCCGTTGTCGGCCGTGAGGAGCGGTCCGAAGTGCAGGTTCGTCCCGGCGTTGTTGACCAGGACGTCCACCCTGCCGAAGCGGGCGACGGTCTCGTTCACGAGCCGGACGCATTGCTCCTCCTTGCCGGCGTGGGCCGCCAGGGCGACGATCCGGTCGGCGCCGTGCTCCTTGGCGATGGATTCGGCGACGGCGGCCACTCCCTCCTGCCTGCGGGACGCGATGACGACGCGAGCCCCGTTGGCCACGAACAGCCGTGCGATGGCTTCGCCGAGGCCGCGGCTCCCGCCGGTGACGACGGCCACCTTGCCGTCAAGGGAGATGCTCGCGGCCATGGGCAAGAGGTACCACATGGCCGAGCCGGCTGCGCAGGCCCAGGCCCCTCGTCGATGTCATTACGACACGAACGCGCCCATCTTGCGGAAACGCCGGTATCTATGCTCCACGAGCTCATCGGCAGGCATCGACTCGAGCTCGCGAAGCGCGTCGGCGATGGCGGCGGCGACCTGCCGGGCGGCGCCGTCGTGATCCTGCTGGGCGCCGCCGGCCGGCTCGTCGACGATCGAATCGACGGCTCCCAGGCGCAGGAGGTCGGGGGCGGTCATCTTGAGGCGGGCCGCGGCCTCGTCCTTCCTGCTCCCGTCCTTCCAGAGGATCGACGCGCACCCCTCGGGTGCGATCACGCTGTACGTTCCGTACTCGAGCACCAGGACGCGGTTGGCGACCCCGAGCGCGAGCGCCCCGCCGCTCCCGCCCTCGCCGATGATCGTCGCGATGATCGGGACGCGCGCGCGTGACATGGCGGCGAGGCACTCGCCGATGGCCTGCGCCTGTCCCCGCTCCTCCGCGCCGATGCCCGGGTACGCCCCGGGAGTGTCGATCAGCGTGAGGATGGGCAGGCCGAAGCGGCTCGCCGTCTCGTAGATGCGAAGCGCCTTGCGGTAGCCCTCGGGGTGAGGCATCCCGAAGTTTCGCTTCACGTTGTCCTTCGCGCCGCGGCCCTTCTGGTGGCCGACGACCGCGACCGAACGCCCGTGGAAGCGAGCGAGGCCGGCCACGATGGCCGCGTCGTCGCCGAAGGTGCGATCGCCGTGCAGCTCGACGAAGTCGTCGAAGATGCGCTCGACGTAGTCGAGCGTGTAGGGGCGGTTCGGGTGACGCGACAGCTGGACCTTCTGCCATGGAGTCAGCTCTGCGAAGAGCTCGCGCGCGAGCTTGGCGGCCTTGTCCTCCAGCCGCCGGAGCTCCGGCTCGAGCGCCTTGTCGCTCCGCGCGAGCTCGCGAAGCTCGCGGACGCGCGTGACCAGCTCGATCACGGGCTTCTCGAACGGCAGGACGAAACCGGCGCCGGCCATCTTGCGCAAAGTTAGCACACCGAGCCGGCGCGTCCGAAGGGGAGCCTCAGCCCACCTTCGCGACGCTCGTCTTCTCGCGCAGGACGTTGAACCGGCGCATGGGCCTCTCCTTGCCCTTCAGCGACTGGCTCTCGATCTCTTCGATGTCGAAACGCCCGCCGACGCAGGCGAGCGTGCTCTCGCTGATGACGATCTGTCCCGAGGTGGCGCTGCCGCAGAGCCGCGCGCTCGTGTTCGCCGTGTCGCCGATGACCGTGTACGAAAGAGCCTTCGAGCTGCCGACGTAGCCGACGACGCCGGGCCCCGTGTGGATCCCCACTCCCACCGCGAGCGGCGGCTTGCCGCTGCCGATGCGCTCGCGGTTGAAACGGCCGAGGACGGCCATCTGGTCGAGCGCGCACTGGACGCAGCGGACCGGATCGTCGGGGTGGGCGAGGGGCGCTCCCCAGAAGGCCATGATGCCGTCGCCCATGAACTTGTCGAGCGTCCCCTCGTACTTGAAGAGCGTCTCGACCATCAGCTCGAAATACTCGTTCAGCATCTCGACGATCGTCTCGGCGGAGGTGCCCTCGCTCATCGCGGTGAAGCCGCGGATGTCGCTGTTGAAGACCGTGAGCTCCTGCAGCTGGCCCCCCTTCTTGACCTCCAGCTCGCCGCTGATCATCAGATCCGCCACGTTCGGCGCGACCAGGCGGGCGAAGCGGTCGCGCAGGACGATCTCCTGCTCCACCTTCTTCGCGAGGATCGTGTTCTCGAGGAACATCGCCGCCTGGCCGGCCACCGACGTGATGATCTCCAGGTCCTTGGGCTGAAACTGGGCGATCGACTCGGCGTCGAGCCACACGGCGCCGAGGACCTCCTTCTCCTTCTCGTGCACGAGCGGGACGACCATCGCGCTCGAGATCCGGTTCAGGATCATCGATTTACCCTTCGACGCCGCGAAGTCCGTCGACGCGTCGTGCGAAAGGACGCTGGCCCGCTCCTTGATGACGTGGTTGAGGATCGTGGAGCTTATCTGGATCGGAGCCTCGGTGCCGTCGCGCCGGCGCGCCGCCCGCGGATGGATCGACCCGTCGTCGTCGCGCAGGAGGATGACGCCCCGATCGGCCTTGGTGAACTTGAAGAGCGCGAGCAGGATCTTGTCGATGAGCTTGTCGAGATCGCGCTCGAGGCCGATGTCGCGCGTAAGCTCCCAGGTGATGCGGAGGCGCTCGTAGTCCAGGCGAAGCTGCTTGGGATCGCTGGCGACCGCGTCGAACGGCAAGAAGCCCTTGGTCTGCGCGGCGATCTGCGTGCCGATGGCGCGTGCCGCGTCGAGGACGTCGACGCGCGCGCCGTTGAAGCTGGGCGGGCGGCCCGAAGGCGTCATCGCGGACTGTGGCGGGTGCTGCGCGAGGTGCTGGAACGAGGCCGCCGCGCCGAGCGGGGCGTGGGGGCTCGTCGCGAGCTGGGCCGGCGCGGCCTGCATCCCGGCCGACGGGTGAGGCGGCGGCGCATGGTACGCAGAAGCTCCGGGCGGCTGGGCCATCGGGCTCGGCGGAGGCCACGGCGCCGCGGCCTGGTTCTGCACGGCGCCCGGGCTCACCGGCGGGAGCGCGAGGGCGATGCCCGAGCCGTCGTCGTAGCGCGCGCGCGTCGAGCCCAGCGCGATCTCGTCGCCGTGCTTGAGCCACGCCTCGCCGCGGACGCGCTCGCCGTTGATGTACGTCCCGTTCAGGCTGCCCAGGTCTCGCAGGACGAAGCGTCCCTCGCGAAGCTCGAGAATGCAGTGCTCCTTCGAGACGATCTTGTCGAGGAGCTGGATGGTGTTGTTCGGATGGCGCCCGAGGCTGTTGACCGGCCGCAGATCGATGGCCTGCTGCCCTTCAGCTGTTGCGAGGATCAGCCTAGGCATCCGAGAAGGCCCATGTTAGCGGGCTTCAGCCCGCGGGTCGAAAGCATCTTTCACCGGGACAAATGCTAAGGGTTTGTTTCATGTTCCGCCTGCAGCGCCGGCGGTTGGCTTCGAAGGCGCCCGCTCTTGCCGATGTCGAGATCCCGAAAGCCGAGAGCACACACCAAGTCCGCAGGCGCGGGGCGCGAATCGCGCGGCCCGGGCTCGGAGGGGCCGCGGCCGGGGCGCGGGCGCGCCTCCTCCGGTAGACCGCCCGGCGAGACGGCCGCGGCCCGCGCACGAGCGCTGCACCGGGTCGTCTTCGACGACGTCGTCGTGCGGACGGATCCATCGACCCTGTCCGAGGCGCCGCGAGAGAGCGGCGGCCTCCTGGAGCTCGTCTCGACCGTGGCCCGGCGCGCCCTGGCGCTCGGCCTGAGCGCGCGGGAGCGGAGCTTCCATGTCTTCGTCGCCGCCGAGCCCGAGGTGATGATCGAGCGCGACATCGTACGGTTCGCGAGGCAGTACGCCGGCAGTCGACCCACTCCCCATGACATCATCTACGTGCACGATTTCGATCATCCCGAGGCTCCCCGTCCTCTCGTCCTTCCGGCCGGCGCCGGTCCGGCCCTCGTCCGGGAGATGGGCGCGCTCATCGAGCGGCTTCAGGAGGAGATCCCCGCGGTCGTCGAGGGCGACGCGTTCAAGCGCGCGCAGGGGCAGCTCGCCTCCGAGCTCGAGGCGAAGAACCGGGCCGCGATCGTCGAGCTCGAGTCGCTCGCGAAGACCTTCGGATTCGGCGTGCGCCCGGTGCAGGGCGGCGTCCAGACGTTCCCGATCCTGCACGGGAAGCCGCTGAGCGCGGAGCAGTTCGACGTGCTCGACGAGTCGACGAAGCGCGCGCTCAGCCAGTCGGAAGAGAAGCTGACGCGCGAGGTCGAGAAGACCGCGCAGCTGGTGCGCGCCCAGAACGCCGGGTTCGAGGCGGCGCGCGAGGACGCGTTCTCGAAGGCGGCCGCGGTGCTCATCGACGCGGGCATCGAGGAGCTCGAGCGAACCTTCGGCAGCCTCGGGGAGGACGTCCGTTCGTGGCTCGATCGGGTCCGCCACGCGCTCGTCGAGGACTGGGACGACCTGGTCGAGGTCGACGACGAGGAGGAGCGAGAGCAGCGCTCGCGCGACGAGAAGGACGACCCCGAGCTCGCGACGCGGCTGAACCGCTTCAAGGTCAACCTGCTGATGTCGCACGAGCCGGGCTCCAGCGCGCCCGTCGTCTACGACACCAACCCGACCTATCCGAGCCTCTTCGGGTACCTCGAGAGGCGGGCTCGCTTCGGGGCGCTCTTGACCGATTTCACTCGGATCCGGGCGGGCTCGCTGCACAAGGCGAGCGGCGGCGTCCTCGTCGTGCGCGCCGCCGACCTGCTTGCCGACCCGATCATCTGGGAGCGGATGAAGCGCGTCCTGCGCGAGCAGCGCATCGGCGCCGAGGATCCGCTGGGTCCTCTGGGGCTCTACGCGACGTCGCTGCGGCCCGTGCCCGTTCCCATCAACGTGCGCGTCGTGCTCGTAGGTCCGCCGGAGCTGTACGCGACGCTCCTCGAGGCGGACCCGGATTTTGCGTCGCTCTTCAGGGTCAAGGTCGAGGTGGATCCGATCATCCCGCGCTCCTCGAAGAGCCTGGCCGCGCTCGACGCCTACCTGATGGCCATGGCGAGCGAGCGGGAGTGGGGCGTCTTCGATCGCGAGGCGCGCGCCGAGCTGCTCGACCTGGCGACGCGCCTGTCCGATGACCGCGCGAAGCTCGCGCTCATCCTCTCGCCGCTCGAAGAGACGATGGCCTTCGCGAGCACGCTGGCGGCCGCGCGCGCCGTGGACGACTCCGCGGTCGAGGCCGACGTGGGGGACGAGGACGCCCCGCGCGCGGCGCGCCGTGCCTTCCGCGCGTCGATCGCGCCGCCTTCCGCGAGCGTCGTCGGCGCGGAGGACATCAAGGCCGCCTGGCTCGAGCGACGTGACCGCGCCGGGAGCGCCGAGCGGCACATCCGCGAGGTGACCTTGCGGGGCGAGCTCGCGCTCGACACCAGCGGGTCGCGCGTCGGCGTCGTCAACGGCCTGAGCGTGTTCAGCGCCGGCGACGTCGAGTTCGGTCAGCCGATGAGGATCACGGCCGTCGTGGGCATCGGCCGCGAGGGGATCATCGACGTCGAGCGCGAGGCGCACCTCGGCGGCAGCCTCCACACCAAGGGCGTCGCCATCCTCAGGGGGTACCTGACGCGCGTCTTCGGGCAGCAGCGCCCCCTCAGCCTGCGGGCCCAGCTCGCGTTCGAGCAGAGCTACGGCGAGATCGAGGGCGACAGCGCGAGCTCCAGCGAGCTGTTCGCGGTCCTGAGCGCCCTGGCGGACGTCGCGATCGACCAGGGCATCGCGGTCACCGGCAGCGTGAACCAGCTGGGGGAGATGCAGGCGATCGGCGGGGTGTGCGCCAAGATCGACGGGTTCTTCGACCTGTGCCGTGCCCGCGGGCTGACGGGGGCGCAAGGGGTGCTCGTCCCCCGCGCGAACCTTCCTCACCTCGTGCTGCGCGGGCAGGTCGCCGAGGCCGTGGCGAGCGGACAGTTTCACCTCTACGCGGTGGACACGGCGGCCCAGGGGATCGAGATCCTCACGGGCGAGCCCGCCGGCGAGCGGGACGCGAGCGGGCGCTTCTCCGCGTCGAGCGTCTTCGGACGCGTCGAGCGGCGGCTCATCGAGATCGGCGAGAAGCTCCGGGAGGCCGAGGGCCACGCCGTCCACGTCGCCGCCGAGCCGCTCGACGACGTCGTCGGGGGCGACGGGATGGAGGCCGGCAGCGCGCGCCGGCGGTGACTCAGAAGCTGACGGCCGCGGCGATCCGGAAGAACCCTCCCTGCATCGAGAGGCTCCCGAGGTCGATCCCGCTCGCGCGCTCGGTGCTGCCCGAGGGGAGAGCGGGCGCCAGGGCGAGCCGCTGCTCGGCCACGAAGCCGTAGCCCCCCTCTCCTTGCAGCCACAGGCGCGGCTGGACCAGGGAGCGCTCGAAGCGCGGCCAGACGAGCCACGCGTAGCCGGCGCTCAGGTCCGTCGCGAAGACCCACTGCCTGTTCGAGAGCGGCGCACCGGGCGACGAAGGGTCGTCGATCTGGGCGTGCTGCACCGCGGCCCCCGGCGCCGCGCGCAGGTACGCGTATCCCGGCGGACCGAGGTGCAGGCGTCCCTCGAGCGAAACGGTGATGCGCTGCATGGCGAGCGACGAGACGTCCCCGCGCGCCGTCGCGCCGGTGTTCCCGACGTCCCACGCCACCCCCGGGGCGAACGAGAATCGCCCGCTTCTGAACAGCGTCCGCGACGCGGCCAGCGAGAACTCCGGGAAGTACCCGTTGTTCGAGAAGGGGTTGTACCCGGAGCTCCTGACGTAGGAGCCCCTGTACCCGGCCTCGATGCGCCAGTTGCCGTCGCGCCGGTCGACGCCGTCGGCGGGGACGACCGACTCGGGAGGGGTATCCACCGGACGTACGGGCGGCGCGGGAGCGGGGGACGGCGCGGGCTGCGAGGGCTCCGGGGCGAGCGCGGGCAGGGCGGGCAGCGCGGGTTGCGCGGGTTGCGCGAGGGCACCGGTCGCGAAGGCCGCCGGCGCGATGACGAAGAGAATCGTGAGCGGTTTCAAGGGCCCTCCAGGAGCAGTGCGACGTCCTGACGGGCGCTCGCCACGGGGTTGAGAGCATCGAACACCGTCGCGCCGAGGGTGCCCTGCGCATTGATCGCGACAAGGGAGCGACAGCGCGGGGGGCTGGCGGCGCTCGCGCACGTCCCGGGCCTCTCGATGTCGTACACGACGGAGATCGAAGCGTTCGTCGTAAGAGGCGTCGGGGTCAGCGTGGCGAAGTCGATCCGGGCGAGGTCGGTGCTCTGGTCGTAGGCCCACATGCGCAGGCCGTCGGGGGCGATGGTCAAGAGCGGCGAGTTCGTCGTGTGGATCGGGTTGGCGGTCCGCTGGGAGAGATCGAGGATGTAGAAGTCGCCGCCGCCTCCTGGCGTCGCCAGGACCTTCAGGTAGTCGTAAAGTGGCCCGGGGACGTCGAGCACCGCCTGGATGGGCGCTGCGATATCGAGAACCTCGATGCTGCGGTATGGCTGGCCGACCGTCGTGCTCAGCGTCCACAGCGCGACGCCCGATGCGTTCGCGCTGGACGAGCCCCAGAGCAGCGCGACGTCCGGGACGTTCGTGCCGCTGGCGGGCGAGCCCACGACGCCCGTCACCAGCGACATGTTCGAGTACGCCGCGGGCAGAGCGACCTTCGTCGTGACGCTCGTGTCGGGCTCGATGAGCACCGCGCTCGACATCGTGGGGACCAGCGCGGCGACGCGGAGGGCCCCGAGGTCGGTGTGAACGAACTGGATGTCCGACGGGAGGCCCCCGACGTCCGTCAGGTTGATCTGCGGGTTGAAATCGTTGGGCGATCCGGCCGGCGCGGGGAGGAGCTGGAGGGTGTAGACGTTCGAGTCGGCCGTGGTGAAGAACGCGATGCGTCCGTCGTCGGGCCCGGGGTCGACCACGAGCCCCGTGGGCGTCACGGAGGCTGTCCCGGTGCCGCTCGTGAGCTGCACCGTGATCTCCGTCCGGCCGTAGGTTTTCGCCGATCCAACGGGAGGGTCGAAGGCGTGTGTCAGGTCAAGGATGCTCACGTCGATGTTCGTCTCGATGAGCAGGAGCCGCCTTTTCGTCGCGGTGACACCGGCCGTGGCCGCGTTTGCGGGGAGATTGAGCGACGGGCTGAACGTTAGCTGCTGCGGCGTGCCGCCGAAGCTCCGGAGGCTTCGCGAGACCGCGAACGGCGGCTGGGTCGGCGAACTGGGGGTCTTGGGCACCGCTCCCGCGGTCAAGTTGAAGATCACGATCTCGTTCGGGTTCTGCGCGAAGCTCTGGTTCTGCGACGGGGACGTCGATGAGCCGGATCCCTGGTAGCCCACGGCGTAGGCGCCGAGCGGGTCGATAGCGAGGTTCGAGACCGGCTCGGACATCGTGTAGACGTTCGAGACGCTTGCCTGGAAGGGCGTCGTCAAGTTTGGCGAGTCAAGCGTGATGACCGTGAGCTGCGGCAGCTGGTCGCTCGACGTCTGGATGGGCCAGTCCCCGGACGACAGGACGAAGAGCTTCTTGCCGTCCGCCGACGTCGCCGCGCTCGCGAAGTTGTGGCCTATCGGGACCGACTGCGCCTCGAGCTCCTGGTCGGCGGTCGCCGTGAGGAAGACGACGCGGTGGGCGACGTCGTCCACGACCGCGACCCCTCCCGCCATCCCGTAGGTGACGTTCGTCGTGTTGACGGGCTTGGTCCAGTACGACGGCTGCCCGCCGCAGGAGCCCGTCAGGCAGGCACCGGCGAGGGCGAGCAGGGTCAGACGCGACGAGATCATTGGCTGCCTCCGGTGACGACGCGCGCGCCCAGGTCGAACCCCGTGATCGTGCGCGCTTGCTCGCAAGGCGACTGTGCGTCGCAGCTCTCCGCGCCCAGATCGACGAAGGTGATGCGACCCTCGGGGTAGTCCTGGGCAACGTACCCGCGCGACGCCCCGGCGACGATCCCCACGGCGAGGGGGGGGCTCGCCAGCGTGTAATTGACGACCTCCAGCGACGGCATAAGGCCAATGTACAGGCTGTAGGTCTTCGTGGCGTCATCGCGGATGGTGACGAGCGCGTGATCGCTCGCCGGCGCCAGCGCCACGGCCGTCGGCGGCGCGGGAACGCCCACGATCTTGGCGGGCAGGT
>Ga0209415_10017995_pt1 | contig 11187 bp, 9 predicted proteins | sample PeaSoiSIISIP2007_FD_187696 | JGI IMG/M metagenome (GOLD analysis project Ga0209415, IMG submission 187696) | Peat soil microbial communities from Weissenstadt, Germany - SII-SIP-2007 (SPAdes) (version 2) | ecosystem: Environmental > Terrestrial > Soil > Wetlands > Peat | place: Germany...
GGACAACTGATCGAAGTGCCGCTGCTGGCGGGGGCGCTCTCGCTTCAGACCGGCACCATCATCCGGCATCCGAAACTGGTCGCGCTCTATGCCGAGGGCGCCAACGACCCGCTCGGTCCGATTCCGTCTTTCCGCCTCTTTCAGGCGGCCGACGGTCTCTACATGTTTGTCGCCTGCGCGAGCACGGTGTTCTGGAACAAGCTCGCGCTTGCTCTTGACCGGGTGGACCTGGTCGCCGATCCGCGCTTCGAAGGCGCGCCCTGGGGATGCCAGGAAAACTGGCCGCTGCTCAAGGAGATTCTCGACGCGACGATGCGCACCCGGACGCGCGACGAATGGCTGAGCATCTTCCGCGCGGGCGACGTGCCCGCGGCGCCGGTGCTCACGCGCCAGGAATTCGTCGAGGACTCGCAGGTGCGATTCCTCAATATGCGGCGCGAGATCGTGGACCCTGTGCTCGGCCCGACGGTACAGATGGGAGTATCGATTACGCTGCACGATACTCCCGGCGAAATCGGCGGTCCGGCGCCGGTGTTCGATGCGCATGCGCGCAGCGCCGCCGGGATAATCTCGTCGATCGACGGCGCCGCGCGCACCGGCGCGCCCGATGGCGGACAGCCGCTGGCTCGATCGCGCGCGTCGGGTCCGCTCGCCGGAGTTCTGGTGCTCGACTTCGCCAGCTACATCGCCGGTTCGTACGGCCCGATGATTCTCGCGCAGATGGGCGCCGACGTAATCAAAGTCGAGAGCATGCACGGCGATTCGGTCCGTCATCTCGCGCTTGCGTTTCTGGGCTGGAACCAGGGCAAACGCGGGATAGCGGTGAACCTGGAATCTGCCGAAGGACGGGAAATCGTTTACGGTCTCGCGAAGAAGGCCGACGTCCTGGTCGAGAATCTCAGGCCCGGCCGGATGCGCAAGATGGGCTTCGACTACGAGACCCTGGCGGCTCTGAATCCTGGTTTGGTCTACATGTCGGTTACCGGCTTTGGCAGTAGCGGGCCGCAGCACGATCAGCCGAGCTTCGATCCGCTGCTCCAGGCGCGATCGGGATTGCAGGCGGCCCAGGGCGGCCATCACGGCCATCCGGTGTACCTGGCGTGCGCGCTATGCGACTACGGCGCGGCGATGCTCTCGGCGCTGGGATGCCTGCTCGCGCTGCGCGCGCGCCGGTTGAGCGGGCGCGGCCAGTTCTGTGAGACCTCGTTGCTTCAATCGGCGATGGCGTTCCAGGCGGGCGAGTTCATCTTTTATGACGGCCGTCCCGACCTGGAAAACGGCGACGCCGAATATCGCGGGCCATCCGCCCTGGCGCGATGCTACCGATGCCGCGACGGCAAATCACTGTTCCTGTCGATCGCCGGGCCCGAGCAGTGGGACGCGATGCGTAAGCTATGCCCTTCGGCCACCGGGACGGTCTACGCCGAGGCCGCGCGCGAAGCCGCCGACGGGGAACTTGCGGCAGCGCTCGAAGATTTATTCATCAATATGGAGCGCGCGGAGGCTCTGCGGATGCTCGAGCGGGCGATGATTCCGGCCACGCCGGTAAATCGAATCAAGGATCTGTTCGCCGACCCGCAAATCGCGGCCAACCAGTTGCTCGCCGAGCTGGTTCATTCGCAATGGGGTCCCGTCACGCAGACCGGACTCCCGGCAAAGTTCTCCGCCACCATGCCGCCCATGCCGCGCGCGGCGCCGATGCTCGGCGAGCACACCGACCAGATACTTGCGGAATATCTGGGTTACGATTCGGCCCGGATCGCCGAGCTGAGAAGCAGCCGAGCGGTAAGGTAGGGAGCGATGACATCAACGCGTCCAAACGAGACCTGCCGCGACAGGGCGCCGCGCGTTGGCGCGTCAAGTTCTCATCGAGTATAGTCCGCACTCAACTTCGGGCATCGCGAACTGACGGTAGGGAGGAACCGCGCATGGCCAGGAAGATCTTCAGGACAAAGCTCTTTGGGCTAGCGATCTTTTTCTTCACAGCATTTGCGATCGCGGGGGTCGTGCAGGCGGGGGTCAAGCCTGGCGAAGTCATAGGCGCGGACAGTGCCGAGCAGGTGAAAGACCTCGTGTCGCCCGGCGTGTACTACATGGTCAAGCACGATATGAGGCTGAAGATCATATCGAGCGAGCGGGTGGATTGGCCTCCGCCGTACAAGGAGGCGACCGAGAAATACTCCGCGCAGGTGCGTCTGACACCGGACCATCGCAGCCTGATCGGCTATGTTGCGGGTCAGCCTTTTCCGCTGATCGACGTGAACGATCCCCTGGTTGGTACCAAGATCATCTGGAACAACGTCTTTCGCCCGATCTCGAGCGACGATTATGACCTGCGGTTCTTCGACTGCCAGAGCGAATACGTCGCAACCGGAAAGCCGCAGCGCGTGATTCTCGACCTCGAGGTCGGGCATTACTCGGGATACAACCTGGTCGGCCGGACTGAGGTCGAGCCGATTCCGATCGATCCGGACTACAAGGTCAGCAACCGTCTCTGGATGTTCGCGGCTTACCCGATAATCGCGCCGCAGGACGAGCGGGGCGCGGGAACAATTCGCTACCGCTATGGCGACCCGAATCGCGGCGACGACGATTGGCTCTGGACGCCCGGCTCGCGCCGCGTGCGCCGGCTCAACGAGGCGCTGCTGAGCTCGTCAATTTCCGCCCTGAGCGCCGATGCCGACCACTACTCGGGGTTCAATCCCAAGACCGAGCAGTACGACTATCGCTTCCTGGGCGAGAAAGAGATGCTCGCATGCGTCCACGCCGTCCATTCGCCCGAAGTGACCTGCCCATACGACGGTGGCGCGTCGGCCTGCCCCGAGAACTGGGAGATGCGCCACATGTACGTCGTGGAAGCGACCCCCAGGCGCGAAAGAGGGGAGGCGCCGGGTGCACTCGAGCAGAAAACGGTTCTGTACCTCGACTCCGAGGTGTGGTTCGAGCCTTACGTGGACACTTACGATCGCCAGGGCCAGCTATGGCGCACCCATCTCTATTGGCTGACCTATCGCGATCGGCCGGTGCCCGACGCGCGAGTCGCGATCTATCCGTTCAAGCGCGAATTCACAGTGGGCGCCGCGACGATCGACACGCAGACCGGATATTCGTCAATGTGCTATCTGCCCGGAGCGCACACACCCGAGCGCGAGTGCTGGTACATCAACATGGGCGCGGTCGACAAGCAGTTCTGCACGGTAGACGCGATGGTGAAGGCTGCGCCATAAGAGTCCGACGCACTTAAACCTCGATCGATGTTTCCAAAGCAGGGCCGGCGTCCCGCCGGCCCCGCTTTCTTCCTAAGGAACCTCTCGCACGTCCTCTCCAGAAGACACCTCTCCCGCGCCTGCGCCTTGGCCGCAGGCGCAAGCCGGGAGAGGTCGCCAAGCGACTTGCTCCCGCAAGTCGCTCGGCGGGTGAGGGAGCGCCGCAAATCTCCCAGCCTACCCTCACCCGTCGAGCAATTTGCTGACGCAAATGCTCGCCGACCTCTCCCTGGTCAGGGAGAGGTGTAAGATGGCGAGCCCTCGGCGGGTGAGGGAGAAACTCGGGGTCCTTCGACTCGCAGACTCGCTCAGGATGACAACCAAAGAAAGGCAGCCAAAGAAAGAGCGCTCAGAGCAGGCCGCGCTCGCGCGCCATCGTTAGCGCGGTGTCCTCGATCATGTCTTCCTGGCCGCCGACCATCCGGCGCCGCCCGAGCTCCATCAGGATCTCGCGCGCCGGCACGCGATACTTAGCCTCGGCGCGCTTGGCGAACAGCAGAAACGTCGAGTAGACCCCGGCATAGCCGAGCGTCAACGCGTCGCGATCGATTCGCACCGGCGTGTCCATGATCGGCACAACGAGATCTTCGGCGACATCGGCGATCTTGAACACATCGCCGCCGGTTTCGATCCCCATCCGATCGCATACCGCGACGAACACCTCCATCGGAGTGTTGCCGGCGCCCGCGCCGAGACCGGCCGAGGCTGCGTCGATACGCGTGGCGCCGCATTCGATCGCCGCGAGCGAGTTGGCGACTCCCATCGCGAGGTTATGATGTCCGTGGAAGCCGAGCTCGGTCTCGGGCTTGAGCTTCTCGCGCAGCGGGCCGAAGCGGGCGCGCACCTGGTCGGGCAGCATGTAGCCCGCCGAGTCGGTGACGTAGATGCAATTTGCGCCGTAGGATTCCATCAGCAGCGCTTGCTCGAGGATTTTGTCAGGCTCGGCCATGTGCGCCATCATCAGAAAGCCCACCGTGTCCATCTTGAGCTCGCGCGCCAGGCCGATATGCTGCTCGGCGACATCGGCTTCGGTGCAATGCGTGGCAACGCGGATCGTATGCACGCCCGCTTCGCGCGCCATTCTCAGGTGATCGACGGTGCCGATTCCCGGCACCAGCAGCGCGGAGACTTTGGCGCGCTTCAGCAGCGGAATCACCGCGGCGAAATATTCCTGGTCCGAATGGCGCGGGAAGCCGTAGTTGATCGAAGCGCCGCCGAGGCCGTCGCCGTGGGTGACTTCGATTAACGGCACGCCCGCCTCGTCGAGAGCGGTGGCGATCGACCTCATCTGATCGAGCGTTATCTGATGGCGCTTCGGATGCATCCCGTCGCGCAATGTCATGTCGTGCAGTGTGATTTTCTTTCCGCGCAGGTCCATGTGAGATTCTCCCGAATGACGACCCGCTTGTCCCCCCTTCCCGCGTTTCGGGAAGGGGGTCAGGGGGTTAGGTCTCCTAAGCCGCGACCGGATCGAGCACCAGGCTGCCGCTCAGGATCTCCTGGGCGAACATCTCGGCGGTGTGGGCGGCCGCGGCGGTCATGATGTCGAGGTTGCCGGCGTACTTCGGCAGGTAGTCGCCGAGCCCCTCGACTTCCAGGAACATCGAGACCCGACTGCCGTCGATCACGGGTCCGTTCTTGAGCCGGTAGCCGGGAACGTACTTCTGCACCTCGCGGATCATCTCGTGCACCGAGTCCATCAGCGCTTCGCGGTTGGGCTGGTCCTCGGTCGTGCAGTAGACGGTGTCGCGCATGATGATCGGAGGCTCGGCGGGATTGATGATCACGATCGCCTTGCCCTGATTCGCGCCGCCGACCTTTTCGACCGCGCCGGCGGTGGTGCGGGTGAACTCGTCGATGTTCTTGCGCGTGCCGGGCCCCACCGACCGCGACGCCACGGTCGCGATGATCTCGGCGTAAGAAACTTTCTGCACGCGCGAGACCGCGTAGACCATCGGGATCGTCGCCTGGCCGCCGCAGGTGACCATGTTGACGTTCATCTCGCGCTTGCCGACGTGCAGGTTCAAGTTCACCGGCGGTACGCAGTAAGGACCGATCGCGGCGGGAGTCAGATCGATCATCATCACGCCCAGCGCGTTGAGCTTGCGCGAGTTCTCCGGATGCACGTAGGCGGAAGTCGCGTCGAACGCGATCTGCACGCCGTCTTCCTTCACATGGGGTAGCATCGCGTCGACGCCCTGGTCGGTGGTCTTGAGTCCCATCGCGCGGGCGCGCGCCAGCCCTTCGGAGGCCGGCTCGATGCCGACCATCCAGACGGGATCCAGCAACTCGCTGCGCTTGAGCTTGTAGAGCAGGTCGGTGCCGATATTGCCCGAACCGATAAGCGCGCATTTGACCTTCTTCATGACTGACAGGCTACTGGTGCCGTTCCAACTTGTTGTTCCGAATTATAGCGAGGCTTGCGTCCTTCCCGCTAGCTAACTAGCACGCAGGATGTAGTGCATCGGAACCACCCCGCTTAGGCGCGAATAGTTGGAACGGCACTAGTCAATCGGCGAATCGAACAGAGGCTCCGCCGATACCTCCGATAGATAGTTCGAAGCTGTCGCCGGCGGCCGCCGGAATCAGCGGTACCAGAGAACCGGAGAGAATGATCTCGCCCTTCCGAAACGGGATACCGAACTTGCCGAGTGTGTTGGCGAGCCATGCGACCGCGGCTGCCGGATGTCCCTGCACCGCCGAGCCGAGTCCCGATGCGACCGGCTTTCCGTTGCGAAACATTTCGAGCCGCGCCGCGGCCAGATCGAGGCCGTTTGGGTCGACGCGCGGCTCGCCGAGCACGAAGACGCCGCACGAGGCATTGTCGGCCACCGTGTCTTCGATTCTGATCTTCCAGTCCGTGATCCGCGAGTCCACGATCTCGAAGCAGGGCATTACCGCTTCGGACGCGTCGAGCACGTCGCGGGCGGTGACGGTCGATCCGGCCGATCCGGCCAGATCCTGCTTCAGGACGAACGCGATTTCGCCTTCCGCGCGCGGCTGGATAAGCCCGGCCCGGCGGATACTTATCGTCGCGCCGTCGGGATAGCGCATCGCGTCGGTCAGGAAGCCGAAGTCGGGCTGATGCACGTCGAGCATCTCCTGCACCGCGCGGCTGGTCACGCCGATCTTCTTGCCGATCACGCGCTCGCCGTCGGCGATGCGCCGCTCGAGCATCCGGATCGAGATCTGATACGCGTCGGCAATCGTGATGCCGGGATGGCGCTCGGTCAGCGGAGCTACGGTCGAGCGGGCGCGCAAGGCCGAATAGAGCTCGCCGGCCAGAGCGCTGATGGCGCCGTCATCCATCGCCCGTCTATCTGAACCGTTTCGTTAAACCGTTTCGCTAGCCGTTGCGCAGAAAGTCAACGCACGCGCGGTTGAAGAAGTCGCGATGCTCGACCATCACCCAATGGCCGCAGCGGTTGAGAAGCGTGACGCGCGCCTGCGCGCAGCCCTCGACAATCTTCGTCGCGCCGCTACTGGGATTGAACTTGTCGTTGATTCCCCAGAAGCCCAGCACGGGACAACGGATTGCGCCGAGCTGCGCGGCCATGTTCGGCACGCGCATCGTGGTCAGCACGGTACTCGGCTGCGTCGCCGCGATTCCGGCGCGCTCGGCCAGCAGCTCTTCGGTGAGCAGCGACGGATCATAAAGTTGTTTCGACATGATGCTGCGGATGCCTTCCGCGTTGATCGGGCCGGCGGAATGGACCTTCAGCATATTCTGGATACCCTCCATCTGGAGGTAGGTCGGCAGCTCCTCGAGGCCGCCCGGCGCCATCAGGATGAGCTTGCTCACCGAGTCGGGATAATCGAGCGTGTACTTGATCGCGATCGCGCCGCCGAGCGAGTTGCCCAGCGGGACGCATCGGCGGATCCCGATCGCGTCGAGAAAGCCGCGCAGGGTCTCGACGAAAAAATCGAGCGTGTAAGCCACGTCCTCCGGCTTGGAGGACAGGCCGTAGCCGGGCAGGTCGGGCACGATCGCGCGGAAGCCCTGCTCGGCGAAAAACGGATAGTTGCGCTTGAAGTTGCTATAACCACTCGCGCCGGGCCCGGCGCCGTGGATGAACACGATCGGATCGCCGCCGCCGCCGGCTTCGTGGTAATGGATGTCGTAGCCCTTGGCCGTGCGCGCGTGTTTGCCGACCGGAATCGGGCTTATTGCGTCGCTCATGTCACCATCCGCATGTCAAACTGGAGCGCGATCGTCGCAACGCGGCATCTCAGGATGCATCGTCCGTTCAGACTAGCGCCGAAAAAACTATGACCGATCTGTATCCGGAGATCACCCCTTACGAGCACGGTAGGTTGGACGCCGGTGATGGCAACCTCGTGTACTGGGAGACCTGCGGTAATCCACGTGGTAAGCCGGCCGTCGTCTTACACGGTGGTCCTGGTTCGGGATGCACGCCGTGGCACCGAAGACTTTTCGATCCGGACGCCTATCGCGTCGTGCTGTTCGATCAGCGCGGATGCGGACGGAGCACGCCGCACGCAAGCGCACGTGATACGGACCTGGCAAGCAACAACACTTCGAACCTCATCGCGGACATTGAATTACTGCGCGAACACCTTGATATCGACCGATGGTTGGTGCTCGGCGGATCGTGGGGCAGCACCTTGTCGCTGGCTTATGCCGAAATTTACCCCGAACGCGTCACCGAGATCATTCTGTGGGGCGTCACGACCGGACGACGGAAGGAGTTTGATTGGTGGTTCCGCGGCGGTGCGGCGGTCCTGTTCCCGGAACAGTGGGAGCGTTTGTGCGCCGCGGTGCCGGCCGCCGAACGAGACGCCGATATCGTCGAGGCATACCATCGCCTGCTGCACGATCCCGACCCCGCGATTCGCCGGCAAGCCGCCGTAGCGTGGTGTACGTGGGAGTCCACGACACCCGCCTGGCCTCCTACCCACGAGCTGTCCCGCCGGTTCACCGATCCCGATTTTGCGATGGCGTTTGCGCGCCTCGTGACCCACTACGTCCGGCACGATGCGTGGCTCGAGGACGGGAGATTACTTCGCGACGCCGGCTCTCTGGCCGACATTCCCGGAATCATGGTGAATGGGCGCTTTGACTTTCAAGCCCCCATCGCGTGGGCGTGGGACTTAAAGCGCGTGTGGCCACGCGCCAGGCTCGTGATCGTCGACGACGCCGGGCATGACGGATCCGACGCGGCCATTACGCGCGAACTGATCCGCGCAACCGACCAATTTCGCCAATTTCACGCCGGCTAACGATGGCCGGGCACGCCGCCGCCAAACGCGGGCGCGTGAATCGTCCCGAGGAACCCGGGGTTGATCATCCCGAGCCCTCCCGGCGGCGGCGCGTTGGCAGGCGATGCCGGGTGAAGGGAAAAAGCAGCCGGAGCGCCGACCGCGAAGTAGGCGACCGGCGGAGGCTCGACGATCACAACCGGCGGCTGGACAACTTCATCCGGCGGCGAAGCGGCGGGAGCTTGAGCCGGTGCATCTGACCGCGAAGCATTCTGCTCCGCGCCGGCATCGGTTGGCACAGAGCATCCGACGCAGTTCTGGAAATCCCAGTGATCCACGGAGGAAGGCTCCACAGCCGAGGAGGAGGGCTCCACAACCGACGATGGCGCGATCGGCTCGGATGCCAACAGCTCGGTCGGGCTAAATGCCGGCGGGAGAACGAGGACCTCTTGTTTCGCGATACCTTCCAGGGCGGGCGCGCTGGACGCGATCTCGTTCGTGACCGACTTGATGGGCTTGACGGGCTTGACGGACGCACGAGACATCTGAGGGAGGGCGGAAGATCGAGGCAGAACAGCGGCGAGCGTCAACGCGAAGATCGCTCCCGCGAGAATTCCGGTGAGGACTCCGCGCCACCATGCATACCTGGCGGCAGCGGGTTCCAGACCGAGGCTCGAAATGCGACCGCGCATGACCAACACTCTACGAATAGGCTAACACACCTCGGATCGCGACTCACGTGCACCGAAAGGGCGGTAGTGGTCAACTTTGGCAACGCGTGTCACATCTCTGTGCGGCGCGTGGCGATGATGATGCCCGATGACCAGCATAGCTTGCACAGCGCGAGCCGCCGGTCGTGCTCGAGTTGAGAGATAAGCGCCTGCACTTTGGGCGGGTGATCAGCGGGCCAATTGGGCTGCGGTAGGAGATCGTCGATAACATAAAGACCACCGGGGCGCAGCAGCGCGAGCGCGTCTTCGAGATGGTCGAACTTGCCCGGCCATGTATCGGCGAAAATCAGATCGAACTGGCGCTCGCGTAATTCTCGCAGCAGCGATGCGCCGTCCCCCGTGCGGAAGGTGACGCGCCGGTCATGGCCGAGATGCCGTTGGGCGATCTCCACATACTTTGCGTCGCCATCGACCGTGAGCAGCGTCGCGGCGGAATCCATCCCGTCGAGAATCCAGGCCGCGGATGCGCCCGTTCCGGTGCCGAGTTCGAGCAGCGCACCACCCGGCTTTGAGGCTGCGAGCGTGCGAAGCAGCGCGCCGGTTCTGCTTTCGCTGATCATCGTAAATCCAACCATCGTCGTGTCGTGCTCAATTGCGTTCAGCGCGGCAGGCCTCCCCGAGTCGACCGTATCATTCATAGTGGGCTCCCTCTCCATCCGGTTGAATCTTCCAGGTCAGATTAGCGGTGCAACCTGAGCGTGCGTAGCGTGCTATATTGATTGTGTCATTGGGTCTGCGCATCGGCGCTCACCCGGAGCGAAACATGGCCGGAGCGAAACATGGAACGATATCTCAAATGCGCGACACTATCGCTGCACGGTCAGGATTCGGCGAGATCGGCGGCGCTCGAGGCTTGCAAATGAGCACCGTCGAACCGTCAACCGACAGCCTGCAGCGCCGTTACGACACCCTCCGGGCAAAGCTCCAGCCATCGGAATGCGCGCTGCTCGACGGGCTTTTCCGTGAGTTTCAGCATTCCGGTGAAGCAAGCTGGTTCAATCGCCACCTCGATTACCTCGAAGACCAGGCCAGTCCGAAGAATGAAGAGCTTCGCCGACTCAAGAAGAAGACCCTCCGGGCGGCCGCATCGAGGCGCCTGCGCTCGCGGCGCCGGAGCGAGCAGAGCGGCCTGATTGAGGCGCGAGTTGATCCGAGGCTGCCGAGCGTAAGCTAGGCAATTCTGCGGTGGGCCTCCCCACGAGGCGCCCACACGCAACGCCGCCGGAGTTTTCAGCAGCGACCGGCCACATCTACCGCGCGCGACGGAACCCTGATAGCTACGACATCACGGACAGGAGGTCCGCTCCAATCCTGGATTTTCCCGAACCGAAAAATGTAAAGCTGCGCGAAATTTCAATGCAAATTCACGAGGCCGGGAGCGGCCCGGCAGTCGTGCTCCTGCACGGCTTTCCTGAGCTCGCACTGTCCTGGCAACCGCAAGTGCGGGCGCTGGTCAACGCCGGCTTTCACGTAATTGTGCCAAACCAGCGTGGGTACGGATGGACCGATGTTCCGGAATCAATCGAAAGTTACGATCTGGTCCATCTCACGGATGACATCGCTGCTTTACTGGACAAGCTCGGCATCGAGCGCGCGGTCTTCGCCGGGCATGATTGGGGCGGGTTTGTCGCGTGGGCGATGCCGCTGCGTTATCCGGATCGATGCCTGGGCGTGATTGGCGTCAACACTCCGTACATCAAGTTTCCCACCACGGCTCAATTGCGAATAGCGTTCCCCGATCCCGAGAAGCTCTACATCCTATGGTTTCAGCAGCCCGGTGTGGCCGAGGCATTTATGGATCGCAAGGTACGCACGATATTCGAGAAATTGATGCGCCGAGCGGTGAAGCCGGAAGTAGCCTCGATGACTCAATTGCGGGATGCTAATCCGTTCAAGCAAATCGAACAGCTTCCGGCCGCGGGCGAACCGCTGCTTACCAAAGAAGAACTCGATGCCTACGTTGCGGCGTA
>Ga0209415_10017996_pt1 | contig 11187 bp, 10 predicted proteins | sample PeaSoiSIISIP2007_FD_187696 | JGI IMG/M metagenome (GOLD analysis project Ga0209415, IMG submission 187696) | Peat soil microbial communities from Weissenstadt, Germany - SII-SIP-2007 (SPAdes) (version 2) | ecosystem: Environmental > Terrestrial > Soil > Wetlands > Peat | place: Germany...
CAAGGGGCGATCCTGATCGCCGCCAGCACGTTACGCGCCTTGCCGACGCCCGCCTCCTCACGGACCCACTCGCTCTCCGCCGAAGCCGGCGACCACAGCACCACCACCGCCTTGGCGCCCTTCACCGCCTCCTCGATCTCGCGGTCGAAACTCTTGCCCGCCGTCAGCCGCACGTCGAACCACACGTCCAGGTCCAGCGCCTTCAGCTTCTCGTGGATGTGCTCGCACCGCGCGCGTTCTTCGCGCTTATAGGAGATGAAGACATCGACCATGCGCGCCGTCCCCGGCCCTATCGGCCTGCCTATCCCTAGCGACACGGCTCACAGACCGGCAAGGGAGACGTCAGCGCAAGGTCTCGCCCAAATCGGCGCGTGACGGGCATCCGCTAATGTCTGCTTCGGGTCGTTAGCGGACAACGGCCCTCGGCCGGGAAGCGGACATACGAGGCGACGGAACGGTGGACCTTAGACGTGAAAAGCGGCACCGACGCGCCATGAACACGCTGACAGCGACTCTAGCTACGACAATCGACGACCGGCCGAGTGAACGTATCGTGGTCGTGGATGATGATCCTGGCATCCGGGAGGTGCTGAGCGACTTTCTCGGGCAGCATGGTATGCGGTCGAGACGGCAGCCGACGGACAGCAGTTGGAACGGGCTCTCGCTCGGGGCCCCGTCGACCTGGTGGTGCTGGATGTGATGCTTCCGGGCGAGGATGGTCTCTCCCTCTGTCGCAAGCTCTCCGGTCCAGACGGCCCCGCGATCATCATACTAAGCGCCCTCGGCGAGGACGTGGACCGCATCGTCGGCCTTGAACTCGGAGCGGACCACTATCTCGCCAAGCCGTGCAATCCGCGTGAATTGTTGGCCCGCGTACGCGCCGTGCTGAGGCGCCGCGGTAAATCGAGAATGGGCGACAAGCCCAACGTGGCATACGAATTTGCGGGCTGGCGTCTGGACCCCGTCCAGCACGAGCTGCGCTCCCCAGACGGTGCGGTGGCGGACCTCTCGAGCAGCCAATTCGCGCTTCTGCGGGCCTTCGTAGAGCGACCACAGCGCCTGCTTACGCGCGACCAGCTCTTGGAATATAGCCGCGGACCTGACGCCGACGCGTTCGATCGCGCCATCGATGTGGCGATCAGCCGGCTTAGGCGGAAACTCGACGAAAGCACGAACGGCCACGGACTGATCCGCACCATCCGCGGCGAAGGCTACATGCTCATGGCCAAAGTTACGCGTTTTCGCTGAAGCGGAACGTCGCGACCCGCAGATCACGGTGAGTGTCCGCTGTGGGTCGATAGTGGACTCTAGCTCGCGGCGGCCGGAATGCGGACCTTGGCGCACCCCAGGTCCCGCTGCCGGACAGCTGTCAGGGCGCGATCTCACCGTCCGCCGTGAGCGCCGCTGACTTGGCCCACTTGTAGTCTGCCTTGCCGTTAGGGGCGCGCTGCACATGGTCGACCACCACCAGCCGCCGCGGCAGCTTGTAGCCGGCGACGCGTGTGCGGGCGAAAGTCAGTAGGTCAGACTCGTCGAGGGCGCGGCCGCCGCTGAGCGACAGCACCGCGGTCACCCGCTCGCCGAAGCGAGGGTCCGGCAGGCCCACCACGAGGCAGTCAAACACATCAGGATGGGCTTTCAGCGCCTCCTCGACTTCCTCCGGGTAGACCTTCTCACCGCCGGTGTTGATGCAAACCGAGCCGCGGCCGAGGAGGATCAGGCTGCCGTCAGCGGCCAGTTTGGCGAAGTCGCCGGGGAAGGAGTAGCGAACGCCGTCGATCACCCGAAAGGTCGCTGCGGTCTTGGCCTCGTCCTTGAAGTAGCCGAGCTGGGCCGCAGCGAGGCTGGCCACCATGCCGACCTCGTCCGAACCGGGCCGCACCTCTTTGTCGAGCGCGTTGAAGATCTTGACGCCGGGGCTCGGCATGAACCGCGCGGTCTCCCCCGGCGGATTGGCGCGGCTGACCACCGACGAGCCCATGCCGCCTTCGGTCGAGCCCATCACGTCGAAAATGGTGACATCGGCGAGTTCGAGTAGGCCCTCCTTCACCTCGCGCGAGAACATCACGCCGGACGAAATGATGCGCTTGAGCCGGGAGAGCTCCGGCATGCGGCCAGTCTCCCTCGCCGCGCGCAAGGCAGCCAGCATCGGCTTGGCGAAGGCGTCGCCGACGATAACCAGGTCGCTCACCTTCTCATCCGCCACCACCTGCCAGAGGCCATCGGGGTCGAAGTGCTCGCCACGTATTGTGACTACCGAGCCGCCAAGCGCGTGAGGACCGAAGGCGCCGCCCCAGACGCCGGTGCCATGCATCAACGGGCAGGCCGGCAGGCTCACTGGCGCCTCGTCCGCAGCGTGCAGCTGGCGGACCAGCGCTACGAGCTGGTCCAAGTCGGCCGGCGGCGTCAGTCCGCGCAGATTGGCCGCCAGCGCCGCCGTGACACCCTGGCTGAATACACCCTGGCGCAGCATCACGCCCTTGGGCATGCCCGTCGTTCCGCCGGTGTAGAGCATGTAGATGTCGTCTTCGTTTTGAGCGCGTGGCGGCAAGGGCGCCTGACTGGCGATCAACGCTTCGAAGGCAGGGGCGCCGTCGAGTGCGCCGCCCGAGCCGTCGTCGATCGCGACGAAAAGCTTCACCGTCGGCAGCTGGTCGCGGATCGCCGCGACACGATCGGAAAAGCGCGCGTCGAAGACCAGCGCCTCGGCCTCAGCGTTGTCCAACAGGTAGACCAGCTCGGCTTCGCTGTAGCGATAGTTGACGTTGATCGGGCAGCCGCTCGCCTTGAAGATTCCGAACTGCGCCTCGAGGTATTCGTTACAGTTGCTGGCGTAGAGCCCGACCTTGGCGCTCGGCCCAAGGCCCGCTTGCTCCAGCGCGGATGCGAAACGGGCGGCTCGGTCGTCGTATTCGCGCCAGGTGCGGCGTACCTGCCCGCAGGCCAGTGCAGGCGCGTCAGGAATGGCGTCGGCGACCGCCTCCCAGATCGAGGCGAAGTGCCATGTCATTGCCGCGTCCCTCCCGAAGGCCTTTTGCTCAAGCCTGGACGCAGCTTGGTCGCAGCGCAAGGCGGCGGCGCCGGCCTGCGCCACGCGGTGCACAACGCTCTGGAGTGGGCGCTCGAAAGGTCTGCTTTGGGTCGATAGCGGTCACCGGCTCCCTGCCCAGAAGCAGACATTCGCTCCGCTCCGCTCGGACACCTTTCCCTTGCCGCCTGCTCAGGGGTCTAGCTAGGGTCACGTGCTGCCAAGGCGGCGGCTTGCTGGCCTATGTCACACGTCTTCATCTCGTACGCACGCTCGACGGCCAAAGAGGCGCAAGCGGTCGCCAGAGCCCTGCGCAGCCTCGGCCACGAGGTGTGGCTTGATGACGAGATCCCCGCCCATCGTGCGTATGCCGACGTGATCGAGGAGCGACTGACAGCGGCCAGGGCCGTCATTGTGATCTGGTCAGCGGAGGCTGTGAAATCTCAGTGGGTGCAGTCGGAAGCCGATAGGGCGCGCGAGGACAGCAAGCTGGTTCAGCTGAACCTTGACGGCGCCAAACTGCCGATGCCGTTCGACCGCATCCAGTGCGCTGACATGACGGGTTGGACCGGCGATCTCGATGCGCCGGGCTGGTGCAAGGTGGTCGAAAGCGTCGCCGTGCTGGCCAGCGGCCTGGCGGCCGCGCCCGCAGCGCCGTCAGCGACCGGAGGCGCCCGGAACGCGCCCACGCCCGCGCGTGGGCTCTCGGTCTGCGTGCTGCCGTTCGCGAACATGAGCGGCGATCCCGAACAGGAGTATTTCTCCGACGGGATCAGCGAAGACATCATCACCGACCTCTCGAAGGTCTCGGCGCTGGAGGTGTGCGCGCGCAACACCGCCTTTACGTTCAAGGGCAGGTCCGTGCGCGTGCCGGATGTTGCCCGGGAGCTGGGGGTCAGCCACGTGCTGGAGGGCAGCGTGCGTCGGGCCGGCGGGCGGGTGCGGATCACCGCGCAGCTGATCGACGGCGCCACCGGCAACCATGTCTGGGCCGAACGCTACGACCGCGACCTGACGGACATCTTCGCGCTGCAGGACGAGATCAGCGAAGCGATCGTGAGTGCGCTGCGCGTGAAGCTCTTGCCGGCGGAGAAGACCGCGATCGAGCGGCGGGGAACGAGCGACCCCGACGCCTACGAAATTTACCTGATGGGCCGGCAGCAGTGGCTGAGCGGCGACGGCAGCGTGCGGGGGCAAGAGGCGATCCTCAGGCTGGCGCGCCGCGCGACCGAGATCGATCCCGACTACGCGCAAGCCTGGGCGCTGATAGCGCATGCACAGACGACGCTGCACGTGCGTCATGGCCGCGCCGACCAGGATGGGGTCGTCGCTGTCGAGCGCGCTCTGGCGCTGGATCCGAACCTGGCCGACGCGCACGCGGTGAAGGCGCGGCACCTGGCCGAGGCCGGTCGCGCCGAGGAGGCGGAAGCCGAGATGCAGGAGGGGCTTCGCCTGGACCCCGGAGGGTTCGAGGTCAACCAAGCCGCGGCCTACATGCGTTTCCGGCAGGGTCGCATCGAGGACGCCATCCGCCACTATGAGATTGCGGCCGGGGCCCCGGAATCGCCCATCGGCGTGGAGGCCATGCTCATGACCTGCTACCAGGCCATCGGCGATGCAGCCGGCCAAGCGCGCGCGGCGCGAGCGACGCTGGAGCGCGCCAAGGTCAGGCTGGCCAAGGATGCGAACAACACGGACGCCATCGCGTTCGGGGCCGGCGCACACGCGATGCTGGGGGACGCCGATAGCGCAAGAGCCTGGGTGCGACGGGCGATGCTGGTCGATCCCGATAACCGCGTGGCGCGCTACAATTTGGCCTGCGCGCTCAGCATGCTCGGGGACCGAGACACCATGATCGACCTGCTCAGGCCCTACTACGCCTCCGCTACCCCCGCCGAGCTGGCCCACGCCAAGGTCGACCCGGACCTGGACATCCTGCGCGAAGACCTACGCTTCATCGCCATGCTCGCCGAAGCCGACGCGAGGCTGGTCGGCGGCCCAGGAGAAGACTGAGCGCGCAGCTGCTCTGATCGCGGGGCCGCCAAGCTCTTTGGCGGCCGTGGGATCGTCGGCTTTGGGTCGTTAGCGGACTCTGGCGGCCTGCCCAGAAGCGGACGTGCGCTCGGCTCCGTTCGGATACCTTTCCCTTGCTCCCTGCTCTTGGGCCTAGCTAGGGTTCCGCTCGCGGCCAGGGGTGGGGCCGGCCAGGCATGTCCGACGTCTTCATCTCCTACGCGCGGTCCACCGAGAAGCAGGCCCAGCAGGTCGCGGCGGCGCTGCGCGCCTTGGGCTACGGTGTTTGGCGCGACGATGACCTACCGGCCCATCGCGACTACTCGGAAGTGATCGACGAGCGGCTTGCTGCGGCCAGAGCCGTTGTCGTCATCTGGTCGTCGGAAGCGGTGAAGTCCCAATGGGTGCAGTCCGAGGCGGACACGGCCCGCACCGATGGAAAGCTCGTTCAACTGACCGTCGACGGTTCCCGGCTCCCCCGGCCGTTTGACCGCATCCAGTGCGCCGACCTCGCGGGCTGGACCGGCAACCTGGACGCGCCCGGCTGGCGTAAAGTCGTCGCCAGCATTGGCGATCTGGTCGGCGGAACCGGGGCCGCGCCGGTGTCGGTCGCGAGCCCCTCAGTTGCAGACACTCCTCTGCCGCTGCCGACCAAGCCCTCGATCGCCGTCATGCCATTCGCCAACCTCTCCGGGGATCCCGAGCAGGAGTACTTCGCCGACGGCATGGTGGAGGAGATCACCAATGCCCTGTCGCGCTTCAAGTCCCTGTTCGTCATCGCCAGCAGCTCGACTCTGAGCTTCAAGGGCAAGGCTGTCGGGGCTCAGGAGGCGGCGCGGCAGCTCGGCGTTCGGTGTGTTCTGACGGGCAGCGTTCGCAAGGCGGGGAACCGGGTCCGCATCGCCGTGCAGCTTATCGACGCCGCCGACGGATCACAGATTTGGACCAACCGCTTCGAGGACACGCTCGAAGACGTGTTCGAGCTGCAGGACAAGGTGGCGCTCAGCGTCGCGAGCGTCATCGAGCCGACGGTGCACGCCGCCGACGTGCGCCGGGCGTCAAGGCGTCCGACCGAGAACATGGGCAGCTATGACCTCTACCTTCGAGCGCGCGCTCTCCGCCAGAACAACATCAGAAAGGCGGACACGTTAGAGGCGCTCGATCTGTTGAACCGGGCCATCGCCATCGATCCGGACTTCGGTCAGGCGCTGGCCTTGGCAGGTTGGTGCCACCACACAATCTTCCTGTACGGGTGGTCCGACGATCCAGAGGCCAACCGTCGCCAGATGATCGAGCTTTCGCAACGGGCGCTGAAGGTCGCGGAAGACGACGCAGATGTGCTCGCCGGCCGCGCACTTATGTTGGGGACCTTCGAAGCAGACCGAGACACCGCTCTCAATCTGATCAACAAGGCCGTCGCTCTCAATCCGAGCTCGTCGTTTGTCTGGCAGATGAGCGGCTTCTCGCAGCTGCGGTCAAATCCGGACCTCGCGGCCGAGCACATCGAAACCGCGATGCGGCTGGACCCGATTGGATCGAACCGGGGCGGCCTGGTCAATGCCACGGGTCAGGTGCGTTTCGCGCAGCAGCGATTCAGCGAGGCAGCGCCGCTTTTCAAAGAGTTCGTTCAACTAACGAACAGCCCGGTGGGCTATGCCTTCCTGGCCGCAAGTTGCGGTCATCTCGGACGGATCGACGAGGCAAAGAGCGCGCTCGCACGCTATCGGGAGCTCTCGTCCCGTCAGGTCGAGCACGTCCTCCAAGGCGCCTCGGCTCGCGCCAGCTCGGGGAGCTTCGCCAGGCCGAGTGTGACGCCCCGTTTCGTCGGGGACAGCGCGCGAGCCATCGAAAATGGCTCATACAACCTGACGTCGATTGTCAGCGCGCCTTTGTATTCGTCCAAGGTGATGCGGCATTCCGCGTCGCCCTTGGCGATCGCCGCTACGACGATAGGAAGGCGCTGTTGCGGCGTTTGGGCCGGGGGACTACTTTGGCCGCCGTTCGGGTCGAGCTGAACAGCACTGCCGGGCCGCCGCGTCCCCCGGCCGGGAGCGGCGGCTCTTCCATGTCGGGGCGCCATATGCTCATGCGCTCCGCTCCTTGCCGGCGAGGCCGTCGAGCCAGCGGTCCAGGATCGAGGGACGTGCGCAGAGCTCACGCCCAAGCCGGAAGACCGGGATGGCGCGTCGGTCTCTCAGCGAGCGAACCGTCGTGAGCGGCAGACCGAGGTAGCTGGCGATTGCCTCCCCACCGTGTAGGAGGTCGTCTGCCTGGGTCCTGGGCACTTCCAACTTTGGGGTGCTTCCGGCCTCCTCGCGAGCGCCGGAAGTCTGAAGGGCCTTTGTATTCACGAGGGTTTCCCCCAGCCTGTCACGCCGGAGGTCGCGGGTTCAAGTCCCGTCACTCGCGCCAATCCGCGGTCATTGCCGACGCGGGCGACCCCGGGGAGACTGGACTGGCGACCTCTACGCCCCCGGCTGGCGCAAGGTGGTCGCCAGCATTACCGACCTTGCTGGCGGAGCGAGGCCGTCAATTGCGCCGACAGGAGCTGCCCGGCTGGCCCTGCCGTCGAAGCCCTCAATAGCGGTCATGCCCTTCGCCAACCTCTCGGGTGACCCAGAGCAGGATTACTTCGCTGACGGGGTGGTGGTGGAGATCGTCGAGGCGCTCTCGCGCATCCGCTCGATCTTTGTGATCGGCTCCGGCTCAACGCTATCCTTCAAGGGCAAGGTAGCCAGCCCGCAGGATGCAGCGCGGCAGCTCGGCGTCCGCTATGTCCTCGAGGGCAGCGTTCGCCGGGCCGGGGACCGCGTCCGCATCGGGGTGCAGCTGATCGATGCCAAGGACGGCGTGCAGATCTGGACCCACCGCTTCGAGGACACGCTCGACGACGTGTTCGCACTGCAGAACAAGGTCGCCCTCAGCGTCGCCGGCAAGATCGAGCCGACCGTGGAGCAGGCCGAGATTCGGCGGCGGTCGGAGCGGCCGACGGACAGCGTGGACAGCCACGACCTCTATCTGCGCGGCGTCGCCCGGTTCTGTGGGGTCTGCTCAGGGGGTTAGCGGACCTTGGCCCGCTCTTCAGACGCCGATTGACTCCGACCGAAAGTGGCAGAGCTTCATCGAGGGGCACGGGGGCTGAGCTATGTCGTGGAGGTGGTTGCTTCGGCGCGGCGCCTTGGCCGCGTCTTCGGTTCTCCTACTCGTATCGCCGCAGACGGTCGCCGCGCCGAGTGGCCCGGACATGCCAGCCGGCTGCGAACAAAACCCGGCGCGGTGCAGCCTGGAGATCTGGCCACCCAACTCGTTTCCCCATACCGGTGCTCAGTGGAGCGTCACGTTTTCGAACGGCGCCACGTTGGACTGCACCAGCAACGGGCACAATGTTCCCAGAAGCTGCACGCTAACCGGCCTTAGCTCGCCAGCCCAGCCGGAGACGCTCGCCGAGCAATGCGCCAAGTTGAAAGCAGGGTTACGCACCATGCAGTCCCACGCGTCGGGCGTTCGGGACATCGATCAGGCGGACGTCGACCGGGAGCGGGACTATCTCGCGCGAGCCCTGCAAATGACGCCGGCCCAGCTTAATGCCGAGATCCTGCGGCAACAGCAGCGTTCGTCGAACCAGGCCGAGCTCTATTTCCTGGTAAAACTTCAAGGCAGCCGGCTGCTTGGCCACGAGCTCGGCGGCGCCTCGCAAGAGCAGATGCAGGCGCAGGCCAAGCAGCTCGTCGACGACATGCAACAAACGGCCGACGAGAAGCGAGAGTACAACAAGGAGATCGATGAGGCGGAAAGACAGATCAAGAGTCTCGACTGCGACAACGTACCTTCGCTCAACCAGTCGGTGGGCGCGCCGTAGCCCGCCCCGGAGGAGCACTCAGGATCCTGACCAGGCGACGATGACGCGGGCTGCGAGCGCCGGCGGGCTGGGCTGGCCGAACGCGGCCGAGGTCGCCATCAGGGCCAGCGGCTCACCGGCGCGCAAACAGGCCGGACGCAAGACCGCATCCGACCCAGTCGCCAACATGAGCAGACTCCTTGCAACGAGGGAGCCATCCACACAAGACGTTGGCGGCAGTCAGAAAATCGTCAGTGCGGCGCGCACGGCCATGCCGAGCAGAACAACTGATCCGGCCATGAAGATGGCGAACCGGACGGTCACCGCGTTGAGCGTCGCCTGGACGAGGCTGTGGACGACGCGTAGCGCGACATAGAGCCAGGCTAGGTCTGCGTTCAGCCCCGAGCCCTGACCCACCAGCGCGAGGGTTACCGCGGTCGCATAGAACAGCGTGGGTTGCTCCATGAGGTGGTTGTAGTTGTCCGCCTTCCACCGGACTTCTGGTGGGATCCGGTCGAGAAACTCGGCGTTTGGCCGCCGCGGGTCATCGACCAGTTTCAGCTTCACCATCGCGGGGATGCGCGTTGCGTAGAGCCACGCCCACATCACGAAGGACCAAAGCACGAGGACGATCACAGGGGCGAGGATTGAGCGCGTCATTTGATTTCCGTGTGCCGAAAACCACTGACTACCAGGCGATGCCTCTCAATCGCCACCCCGGGCAGCGGCGTTGTGGGGTAATGCGGTTGGTCCGCTTTGGGTCGTCAGCAGACTCTGGCGCCAAGCCGGAAGGCGGAATTCCAGCTCGTCGGTATCGGCTACCGCGCGCTGCCGATCAGGCCATCATCTGAAGTCTGGGCGCCGGACCCGATCCGCCCCAGTATGACGCCTCCCATCGGGGGGACCCATGCGCAGCTTCGTCACCGCCGCCGTCGTGGCGCTCGCCGTTGCGTCGACTGCCTTCGCCTTTCCATCGTCGAACCTACCATGCTGGCGCAACGGACACTGGGTTAAGGGCGCGATCTGTCACGGGGCGACGACGCACTGCGCCAAGGGCAAGAGCTGCCATAAGCCCTGAGCGGGTGAGGCGCCCGCCTTCGGCCGCGCGCTTGGCGCCTTGAATCATCTTGGTCGAGAAGCCACCGCGCGAGCGGCCAAGACCTTCGTCCTGAGTGAGCTTTTTTTGCGGCGCCGCTGTGTGTTGATGGGCGCGCCCGATGGTGGAGGTCGCGTTTCGTACTAGACGCCAGCGCATCGAATAACCGCGTCCGTTTTGGGTCGGAGGCAGACATTGTCTGCCCGCCCGACAGCGGACCATCGCGGTTGATCCCTTAGCCGGCCGGTGGCAGCCTTCCGCGTCGTTCAGGTTTGGGCTCGCCGCTCTCTCTGGGCCGACACGAGGAGCAGCGCCATGAACACAATCAGCTCCCTGGTCGCCGGGCTGGCGACGGCCGCTCTTGCGCTGTCTATCTCGGGCGCTTCAGTGGCCAAGAACAGCGACATCTGGGCCGGCTACATGGCCACCGGAAAGACCTTCAAGCGGACCTCCCTGGAATGGCGCCAGCCCGCCGTTCAATGCCCCGTGGCCAAGGCCCAGGTGTCCATCTGGGTCGGCTTCGGCGGCGCCGGTACGCTACAGCAGGACGGCACGATCGCGGTCTGCGACGGCCCGGGTGCGCCGAAGTTCTACAAGATGTTTTGGGAGATGCTTCGCAGCCCGCCGCCCAGCTCAGGCGGCGAGCCGGTTGTGGTCGCTCCCGGCGACGACATCGAGGCGCACGTCGAATACAACACCAGAGACGATACGGTAACGCTCGAGGTCAAGGACAAGACCAGCGGGCAGGACATGAAGACAGTCCAAGCCTGCAACGGCGGCTGCCCGCGCTCCAACGTCAACTGGATCGTCGAAGCGCCCGGCGGTGGCAAGTATCCCCTGGCGGACTTCGGATCACTGAAGCTGAAGTATGCCAAAGCCCGCGGCGACGAGGACACCGACGCCCACGGGCCTTCAGGACACAGCCTCAGCTATTCTGGCTTCACCATGGTCCGCAAGGGCGTCACCTTGGCGACTTGCGACGGCCTCAGCTCCGACGACGGCGGCGACGGCAAGAGCTTCGCCTGTACGTGGGTCGCCGCCCAGTAGCTTAGTCCGACGTGCAAGACTCGCTTGGCAAACCGGATGTCCGCTTCGCCTCGTTAGCTGACATTGGGTCACTTCCCGAAAGCGGGCATGCCTCTCGCATCGACGTGGACCGGCGAACCGGTGGGCGGCGAGGGGTTCGAACCCCCGACCTTCTGGGTGTAAACC
>Ga0209415_10017997_pt1 | contig 11186 bp, 10 predicted proteins | sample PeaSoiSIISIP2007_FD_187696 | JGI IMG/M metagenome (GOLD analysis project Ga0209415, IMG submission 187696) | Peat soil microbial communities from Weissenstadt, Germany - SII-SIP-2007 (SPAdes) (version 2) | ecosystem: Environmental > Terrestrial > Soil > Wetlands > Peat | place: Germany...
ACCGTTATCCGCGCTGGAGGGGCGCCACCGGTCGCGTTGGAGGCTTCGGCTGCCAGGTGGTCACGGTCAGTGACTGCGGCGGCAAGAGGTCCGCGGAGGCAGCCCTCAGCCTCGGGGCGGGACGTCCAGCCAGCCCTCGCGGAGGGCGCGGGCGGCGAGCTCGGTGCGCGAGGCGACGTCGAAGCGGGCGTACAGGCGCCCCAGGTGTGCCTCCACGGTCTTGGTGGCGATGCCAAGCGCCCGGCCGATCTCGTCGTTGGAGCGTCCGGCCGTGGCGAGCCGGGCGATCTCCAGTTCGCGGCCCGTGAGCCGGTCCACCCGCCCGCGGGCCCGCTCGTCAAATGCCAATCGCCCGGCAGCCGCGGCCTTCACGGCCGCCATCAGCTCCCCGATCGGTGCGGTCTTGACCACGAACCCGGCCGCCCCGAGCTGGAGCGCGGCCGCGGCGTACTGCGGGTAGTCGAAGGCGGTGAGCAGGACGATCGCCGTGCGGCGCGCCCCGGAGTCCGCGCGTCCCCCGCCGTCCCGATCCGCCAGGAGCGTCAGCCCGCTGTCCGAGCCCAGCTGGATGTCGAGGAGCAGGACGTCCGGTGGGTCGGCGGCCGCCAGCATGGCCCGCGCGTCGTCGAGCGTGGACCCGACCCCCACGACCTCCACGTCGGGTTGCGCGGCGAACAGGCCGGCCGTGCCGTCGCGCACGATCGGGTGGTCGTCCACGACCGCCAGCCGGATCGTCACGAGGTCCCCCAGCCCAGCGAGCCGGAGCGCCATTCGAGTGAGACCTGAGTGCCACCCTCGGGGCGTCGGCGCAGGTCCAGGCGCGCCCCGACCTGCTCCGCCCGCTGCTGCATGCCGAGCAGGCCGAACCGGCCCTCCTCGCGGGCGCGGGCGCCGGACGCAAGGTCGATCCCCGGGCCCGCGTCTTCGACCGTCAGCGCGGCGTACTCCGTCCCGGCCCGATACGACACCCGGATGGGGGGCCGGCCGTGGCGGACGGCGTTCGCCAACGCCTCCTGGGCGACACGGAACAGGGCCAGCTCGACCTCGGCGGGCTGACGGGCCACGTCGTCGCGGACAAGGTCGATCCGGTCGCCGGACAGCCGCTGGACCCGTTCGACGAGCCACTCCATGGCCACACCGGCACCCAGGTGATCCAGCATCGGCAGCCGCAGCTCACCGGTCACGTCGCGCAGCTCCGCGGCGATCGACCGCGCCAGGGCGGCGGCCTCCGGGTCGCCGGCCGCGTCCAGGCGGCGGACCAGGAGCGTCAGGTCCTGCAGCGGCCCGTCGTGGAGGTCGGCGGCGAGGCGCACGCGTTCGGCCTCGGCCAGGGTCACGGTCAGGTCGCGCTGCACGGTCGCACGGCGGGTGAGCTCTTCGAGCGGCCGGATCGCCAGCCGCGCCACGGCGGCCACGAGCACGGCCCAGATGACGAGCGCGGCCATCGCCAGGACAGGGTCCGTGAGGTTGAGCACGAGCCCCGCGACGACGGGCGTCAGGCCGACGGCCGCCAGCGCGACGCCCTCGACGAGCTGGTCACGCCCGATGGCCCAGCCCATCCCCGCGACCCGACGGGGCAGGAAACCGGCCAGCAGGGCGGGCAGCACCGTGATGCCGGCCACCACCTGGGCCTGCACCGCCGACGCCCCGGCCGAGATCACGTACGTGGGTACCACACCGACCGTTGGCCCCCCGTCACCGACGCTGCTCGGGACCGCCATCCCGATGGACGCGATCTGCGGACCGATCAGGACGGCGGCGGCGTAGCACGCCAGGCCGGCGGCGATCGCCACGCGCCGCCGTCGAGCGTTCGGGGCGTACGTGGTCAGGGCCTCGGCCAGCGGCGCCACGGAGAGAGGCCACAGGAAGCCCACCACGGGGATGCTCCCTGACGGGTCGAACGTCGCCACGACCGCCAGTGAGAACGGGGCGACCGTTGCGGCCACCAGCGGCCAGCCAAGCCGGGCCGCCATCGCGGGACGATCAGGCCTGGTCAGCCACCAGGTCGCGATCGCCAGGATGGCGACGGCGAACCAGACCAGCAGGACGGTGTCATCAGCCCGGACGTCGAGCGCGCCCGTCGATGGCCCGCCAGTCTGCCCGGCGGCCACCCACGCACCGACGCCCAGGATCACGAAGGCCAGGGCGATCGCAGCCGCGACGCGCCGGCGGACGGTGTCAGCCACGTTCGGACGGTAGCACCGCCGCACGCTGCGGGCCAGGCGGGGAATCCCTGCCCTCGGGGGAGGGGAGTCCCGCCTGTTCGAGCGGGTCGGTCGGACCTAGGGTGGGCCCATGACGACCCCACCTGACCACATCGACCCCCCCGTACCCGCAGCCCTGACCACCGAGGGCCTGTCCAAGCGCTACCGATCCGGCGGACCGCTCGCGCTCGACGGCGTCACGCTGGCTGTCCCGACCGGCTCGATCACGGCCGTCGTGGGCCCCAACGGCGCGGGCAAGTCCACCCTGATCCGGACCTGGATGGGCTTCGAACGCCCGACCGCCGGCCGGGTGACGGTCACGGGCATCGACCCCTGGCGGCACCGGCCCGAGGCGGTGGCGCGGATCGGCTACGTGCCACAGGCGGCGTCGCTTTACGGCGACCTCACGGTGGCCGACCACCTCGCCCTGGCCGTGACCCTCCGCAGCGGATTCGAGCGCTCGGTCGCGGTCGAGCGCCTCAGGTCACTCGGCATCGGCCCGTCCAAGCGGGCCAGCGAGCTTTCGGGCGGCCAGCAGGCGCAGCTGGGGCTGGCCATCGCGCTCGCGACGCGGGCCCCGGTCCTGCTGCTGGATGAACCGCTCGCCAGCCTGGATCCGCTGGCACGTCGCGAGTTCCTGAGCGTGCTCGTGGCGGCGGTCCGGTCGGACGGCCACACGGCGTTCCTCTCCTCGCACATCGTCACCGACGTCGAGGAGGCGTGCGAGCGGCTGGTCGTGCTGTCGGCCGGCCGGGTGTTGCTCGACGCCGACGTCGCCCAGGCTCGTGGGGACCATCGGATCGTTGCGGCCGGGGCCGGGTCGCCGATCGCCGGCGAGGTGGCGACCTTCGCCGGGCCAGGGGACACGCGGCCGGTGCTCGCGCGCACGGCGGATCCGGCGGTCGGTAGGTCGGCTTCGCTGGAGGAGATCGTGCTGGGCTACCTCTCGTCGGCGCGGACCTCGAGCGGCGACGCGGCCGCGTGGGCCGCCTGATGGCCACGCTCGCCGGAGCTCTCACGTCCGCTCGCCTGACCTTCAAGGTCCACCGTTTCGAGGTCCTGGCCGTCACGGTCGGCTCCCTGATCGTGGCCGCCTCCGCGCTGATCGTGACCTACCGCCTGAACAGCGTGGGCGTGACCGCCCAGTGCCTGGTGCAGTGGCTGAGCGGTGGACCGGACGCGGCCGGGGCCTGCAAGGATCCCGTGTCGCAGTGGGCCGGGATCAACGAGAGCGAGGGCGGCAAGGTCCTCGCCGCGATGGCCCTCCTGCCGTATGCGATGGGGCTGTTCCTTGGCGTCCCGCTGGTAGGGCGAGAGCTGGAGGCGCGCACCGCGGCGACCGCGTGGGCCCTCGCCGGTTCGCGCAGCCGGTGGCTGTTCGGCCGACTCGTGCCCGTGCTGCTCCTGACCATGGTCCTTGGCGGGCTCACCGCCGTGACCGCGGCGATCCTTGAAACGACGCGGACGGGTGACGGGCTGTGGAGCAACCTCTACCAGGACGCCGAGCTGTTCGGCGCCCCGGTCGTGGCGCACGCCCTCGCCGGACTCGGCATCGGGCTGCTGGTGGGAGCCGTCATGGGCCGCACGCTGCCGGCCCTCATCGTCGGGGCCGTGGTGGCCATCGTGCTCTTCAACCTGGGCCAGCAGTGGCACGAGTCGTTCCTGCCCGAGTCCGCCTACGGTATCCAGGGTCCCGTCTCCACCATCGCCGTGCAGCCGAAGACCGGGCCGCCTCCAAGCGGCGCCGACCTCGCCGACGCTGCCGCGCGGGTCATGGATCCCGACCTGGACTACCGCTTCCAGACCGCCGACGGGCAGCTGCTCACGCGTGAAGCCGCGATCGCGACGGTGCCCGCCGGCACGATCGACGTCGGGGTCTGGCTCGTGACCAACGACACGCCCATCTTCGAAGGACCGTCGGCGGCCCTGACGAGCGCCTGGCAGATCCGCGAGACGCTCGCCTTCGGCCTCCTGGGCGGGCTGCTGATCCTGCTCACGTTCCCGGTCGTGGAGCGCGCCCGCCCGACGTAGCCCTGGGGTGGCCCTGCCTCGACGGGCACTTCTTGCTTCACAGGTGCGTAAGGAGCAGGCCAAGCCGTTGGGGCGACCTGCCCGGCCTCGAAATTGCGTCGGGAGCAAGGATTCGACCCGGATCGGCCTGATTCGTGGCGCCCAAGGGGCCATCAAGCCGGCAATCGGCGGCGAATCTCGTCGCTTACTAACCTGGCAGGCAAACCGCCCCCCAGGCACAGCGCCGCCCTATTGCATGGCCGCGATCAACTCCCCGGCCAGGGCGATCGACTCGACCGTCGAGAGCATCGGGTTGCGCAGGATGAATCCGTCGAACCCTGCCTCGCGGTACGGTGCCAGGGCCTCGGCCGCCCTGGCGGGGGTGGCGGCGATGAGGCTGGCCCGGCGCTCCGGCGGGATGTGCGCCAGGAGGGGTTCGGCATCGCGGACGTCGGACACCAGGAGCACCGGCGCCATGACCGTGCGCACGATCGTGGACGGGTCCCGGCCCACGGCCTCGCAGTGCGCCAGCAGGACCTCGTTCTTGTGCTTGAGCTCGTCCAGCCCGCCGAACCAGTTGGAGATGTCGCCGAAGCGCGCGACCATGCGCAGCGTGCGCCGCTCGCCGCTGCCGCCGATGAGGATCTTCGGGCCGCCCGGCTGGATCGGTCGGGGCCGGTTCAAGGCCCGGTCGATCCGGTAGTAGGTGCCCTGGAAGCTCGGCCGCTCCTCCGTGAACATGAGGTGGCAGATCTCGAGGGCCTCCTCAAAGCGGTCCATCCGCTCGCGCATGGGCGGGAAGTCGAAGCCGTAGCCCTTGTGCTCGTCCTCGTTCCACGCCGCGCCTAGGCCCAGGATCGCCCGCCCGCCCGAGACGATGTCGAGGGTCGTCACCATCTTGGCCAGCAGGGCCGGGTTGCGGTACGTGACGCCCGTGACCATCGTGCCCAGGCGCACGCGGCTGGTCCGCGCGGCGAGGCCGCCAAGCAGTGTGTAGGCCTCCAGCATCGATGCTTCTTCCGGGCCGACGCCGCGGATCTGGTAGAAGTGGTCCATGACCGTGACCATGTCGAAGCCGGCCTTCTCGGCCGCCTGGACCAGGCTCACGAGGTGCTCGAAGAGCTGGTCGTCCGGCACGCCCGGGAAGGTGAAGAGGGGCATGTGGTAGCCGAAGAAGGGTCGGGCCAAGGGTCGCGCTCCTGGTACTGGGTGTCGCCCCGAGCTTAGTCCGTCGGCGGATTTCGGTCCGACGCGGGTCTTTTCCACGGGCCGGGCGTCTGTTCCATCTTGCTGGTTAGCTGGTATGCTGGCCCAGTGAAGGTGACCTTCGACCTGGCGGATCCCGAGCTCTATCGCGCGGTCAAGGTGGAGGCTGCCCGCCTTGATTGGTCGGTCCGTGAGATCGTGGAGGAGGCGCTCCGCGATTGGCTGGAGCGGGCGGCAGACGCGGAGGACTCCGCCGCGGCGTCGGACGCGCTGGCCGAATACCAGCGCGATGGCGGCGTGGCAGCCGACCAGTTCCTGGCCCATCGAGCCGCGGAGGTCCAGGCAAAGTACGGCCCGTCTCGCAAGACGTGACGCGGCGGCGGCCCTATCGAGTCGAGCTGGCGCCGGCGGCCCAGCGCGAGTTCAGGCGACTGCCCCCGGCCGATGGCGCCCGACTGCGGGGCCCGATCGTGGCGCTCGCGCGCGAGCCGTTGCCACCCGGCGTGGCCAGGCTCACGGGCACCGACTTCTGGCGCCTTCGTGTCGGTGATCTACGGCTGGTCTACCTCGTCGATGAGCCGGCCCGGCTCGTGGTGATCCTCCGGGTCGCGCGCCGAGCCGAGAGCACCTACCGCGCGCTGCGGCGGTTGGAGCCGTAAGTCAGAACGTTCTGTGCCAGAGGAGGTGGCACGGAGGACGCGCATGATGGCCGCGACATGGGCAACTCGGGCACGGGCGGCCGCCGGGGTCGGGCGCGCATGACCGGCGCCGCGGCACTGCTGGCGGCGTTGATCCTCGCGGGCGCGTGCGGCTCCGCGCTGCCGACGGATACCTCAACGCCGGGGCCCGGGCTGGGCACGGTCGGGCCGGGCGCGACCGCGACCACGACCGCCGCGCCGACCGTCCAACCCACCGCCACGCGACGGCCCATCGCCACGGCCACCACGTGCCGGGGCACGATCCCGACGAGTTCGGCCGCGCTCCAGGGACCGCTGCGCAAGCCGATCGGGGTCACCACCACCGCGGCCCTCTGGTACGTCGTGGATGGCGACACGATCCGCCTGACTAACAAGGACTACGTGCGGCTCATCGGCATGGACACACCCGAGACGGTCAAACCCGGCACGCCCGTCCAGCCCTACGGACCGCAGGCGAGCGCGGACCTCAAGGCGCTCCTGGCCGGACACGCCACCGTCGTGCTCGAGCGGGACGTCTCGAACACCGACCACTACGGCCGGTTGCTCCGCTTCGTGTGGATCCGGGACGGCACCGCGTGGTACCAGCTGGACTACGAGCTGGTCGTGCGCGGCGACGCCCGGCTGGATACGGTCAAGCCGGACGTGCGCTACGCCTCGGACTACGCTGCCGCCCAGGCGATGGCGCAGGCCCACCACGTTGGCCGCTGGGCAACCTGCTAGCGGGGTGTCTGGCGGAGCAGCGCGAAGGCCGCGCCCTGCGGGTCGCTGACGAAGGCGAAGCGGCCGCCGGGGAAGTCGGTCGGCGGGAGCATCTGGTGGCCGCCGGCGTCCAGGGCGGTTCGATACGCCGCGTCCACGTCCGCCACGTTGAAGTAGACGGCCCAGTAGCTGGGCGTCTCCGGTGGGGCCATGGGGTTCATGTCCATGGCTCCGCCGATGTGGTCGTCGCCAAGGCGGAACTCGGTGTAGAGCGCGCCGCCCTCGCCCATCGGACTCGACTGGTGGGTCCAGCCAAAGACCGTCTCGTAGAACGGGATGGCCTTGTCGAGGGCGCGGGAGTTCAGCTCCGCCCAGCCGAACTGGTTGTCCCCGCCGGCGTGGAAGCGGCCCATGTCCTGGGGCTGCCAGGCCGAGATGAAGGCCCTGGCGGGGTCCAGGAAGACCGCCATGCGGCCCTGATCGCCGACGTCGAACGCGGGGGCGATGATCGTGCCGCCGGCCGCCTGTACCTTGGCCCCGAGCGCGTCGGCGTCGGTCGTGCCGATGTAGACCATCCAGAAGGGGGGCGTGCCGGGCGGCTGGACAGGCCCGATGCCGGCCACGTCGCCTCCGTCGATCTGGGCGATGGCGTAGCCGCCGTACTGGGGATCGGGCGAGATGGCGACGCTCCAGCCGAAGACCCGAGTGTAGAAGGCGGCCGCCGCGGCGACGTCGGACGTCGAGAGGTCCACCCAGGCCACCTTGTTGACCAGTGCAGACGCGTCGGCCATGGTGTGCTCCTCTTGCTGCTCAGCTCGATCTGTCCGGATCCCGCCGATGCCTCATCGTGGTCCGGCCATCCTAGTCGCGATGCTCGATCGAGGCGTTAACGGACCGTAAGGAGCAGACGTGGAGTTCAGCGAGGTCGTGAGGCGGCGGCGCATGGTGCGCCACTTCGCCGAGGAGCCGGTAAGCCGCGACGTCCTGGAGCGCATCGCCGCGATCGCCCAGCGCACGCCCAGCGCTGGCTTCAGCCAGGGTCAGCGCCTGGTCATCGTGACGGATGCCGCGATGCGCAAGCGGATCGCGGAGCTGTACCACGAGGACGAGGTGGTGGAGGAGGGCTGGGATCCCTGGATCAGCACGTGTGCCGCGCTCTTCATCCCCTGCGTCAGTGAGCGGATCTACCACGACCGATACCACGAGGCCGACAAGGTCGACGAGTCGGGCCAGGAGACGGACTGGCCGGTACCCTACTGGTGGATGGACATCGGCATGACCGTGATGCTCATCACGCTGGCGGCGGTCGACGCCGGGCTGGCCTCGGGTTTCGCCGGCACGCCCGAGCCGTCGCATATCCAGGCGCTGAAGGACGAGCTGGGCATCCCGGCCGACTTCACCCCGGTCGGCGTGATGCCGGTCGGCCATCCGCTGCCCGACAGGCGGTCACCGTCGCTCAAGCGCGGCTGGGTGCCCTCCGCGGCGTTCGCCCGCTGGGAGCGCTGGGGCGAGGAGCCCGCCCCCTCGGTCTGATCAGTGCGTCGGCAGGCCCGCAGCCTCAGCCGTCCGGCGCGGCTCGGTCCGCGCCATCGCCGCGTCCACACGCGCCACGAACGGCTTGGCGCCGATCGTGGCGAACCGCTCTCGGGCCTCGAGGCCGGCCGCCCGGACGCGTGGCTCGGACGGGTCCATGACGGTCACCATGATCAGTCCGGCGATGGCGATATCGAGGGCCAGCCCCAGCCCCTCGTACACCGGGATGGCCTGTGCGAACAGCTCCAGGGCCTCGGCTGGCCGCCCCTCCAGCGCGGCGACGCCTCCCTCGAGCTCATGCAGGCGGGCGGCGTGGCCACCATGGGGTGACAGCGCCGCCAGGCCGTCGCGGTCCTGCCGGGCTGCGGCGAGGTTCCTCGCCAGGAGCGCGTGCCGCCCCGCCATGGCGTAGGCCAGCAGTGATCGGCTCGCGTCCTCCCCGATCGCCACGAGGTTCTCGGCGCGGGCGGCCATCTCGTCGCCGCGGGCCCAGGCGGCCATCGCGCGGACGGCGTGGCTGAAGGCGACGAATTGCGGATCGTCCAGCATCCGCAGGTCCGCCTCGATCTGGGCCAGTTCCTCGTCCACCGGCATGCCCAGCAGGGCGCGGTGCCAGGCCGCCTCCGCGATCAGCCAGGTCCGGTGGACGCCCTCGAAGTCCATCGCCAGGGCCGCCTCGATCTCCGGCAGTACCTCCAGCGACCGGCCGGAGAAGTAGGACGCCCCGGCGATGTTGGCGATGATGTTCGGGATAAGGCCCCGATCCCCCAGCCGGCGGGCCTCGCGGAGGGCCGGCCGGAGCGCGGCCATGGCCGCCTCGGGGTCGTGCCCGGCGAGGAAGAAACCCAGGTTCAGCCGCCCCCGGAGGCCCGTCCGCGGGAGCCCGTGCTGCTCGGCCAGGCGGACCCCGGTCTCGATCAGGCTCAGGCCTTCGTACGTGCGGCCCGTGTCGGCCAGGACCGAGCCCTTGGTGATCAGCGTGTCGGCGATGACCGGCACCAGGTCCAGGCGCTCGGCCGCGATCAGGACCTGGTCCGCGACGGGGAGACAATCCGCCTCGCGGCGCATGAGGAACATGGCCCGCGCGACCTGGCCCAGCAGGGCGACCCCGGCCGGCTCGGCGGCCTGGTCGGCGAATTCGTCGGCGAGACCCTGGACCCGCTCGACGAGGGTCGGGCTCGCGTGGATGCTGAGGAGCATGCTGGCGAGCGTGGCCGCTGTCCGGACCGCGGCTGGTCGGTCACCGGCCGCTCGCCTGATCGCCAGCGCCTCCTCCAGGGCCGCCTCCGACCGAGCCCACGCGCCGGCCGCCTCCGCGGATCGGCCCAGACGCTCCAGCACGGCGGCCCGCTCCGCCTCATCGTGGGTCACGGATAGAGCCTGGTCCAGGAAGGTGACGGCCTGGGCGTGGGCGCCGAGCGCGCCCGCCCGCTCCGCCGCGGCCCCAAGGGCGATGCGCGCCTGCGCCTCGAGGGCGCTCGCCTCGGCGCCGGGGGAGGCGTTGGAGAAGGCGGCCAGGTAGTGGCCTGCCAGGGCGCCCGCCAGTTCGTCGGTCCCCAGCGACTCCAGGTACCGGGCCGCCTTGAGGTGCCGAGCCTTGCGGGCGGCCTTGCTCAGCGTGTTGTAGGCCACCTCGCGGATGAGGGCCTGGACGAAGGCGTACTGGCCACGTTCGGGGCTGCGCGGATCCACGGTCCGGGTCAGGAGCTCGGCGTGGACCAGGCGCTCCAGCCGGGGCTCGAGTTCGGCTTCGTCGGCGCCCGACACGGCGGCCAGGCCGGCGATCGTGAAGCTCTGCCCATACGCGGCGGCGTCCTGGATGAGCGCCCGGTCGGCCGGGGCAAGACTGTCCAGGCGCGAGCCGATCAACGCCGTCAGGGTCTCCGGTACGGCTAGGTCGGTGAGGTCGCCGGTAGGGTGGTAGGCGTTGCCTTCCAGGACCAGCCTGTTCTCCGCCAGGAGCATGCGCACGGTTTCGACCGCGTACAGCGGGATGCCGTCGGCGCGGGCGACGATGGCCTTGACCGCCCGTTCCGGAAGGCCCGGGACCAGGCCCGCGAGCAGCTCGCGCATGGCCGGCTCGGGCAGCGGCTCCAGGTAGAGCGACGTGAAGTTGCGCTTGCCGGAGCCCCAGTCGGGGCGCTTCTCCAGCAGCTCCGGGCGCGCCAGTGTGACGACGTAGATGGGGGCGTTGCGCGACCATTCGAGGAGGTGGTCCACGAAGTCGAGCAGGCCCGGGTCGGCGTAGTGGTAGTCCTCGAAGACGAGCACCACCGGCGCCGTGGCGGCGAGCCGTTCGAAGAACGTGCGCCACGCCCCGAAGAGCTGGTCCGAACCCCCGCCGGCCTCCACGCCCAGCAAGGTCAACAGGGCCGACTCGATCCAGCGCCGCTCGTCAGGGTCGAGCACGTGTTCGGTGACCGTCGCGGCGATCTTGGCCCGGGTGGTGGCCTCGTCGTCCGTCTCCAGCAGGCCGGCCCGGCGTCGGACCATCTCGCCGAGGGCCCAGAACGTCACGCCCTCGCCATAGGCCGGACTGCGGCCCTCATGCCACCACACCCGCTCGACCAGCCCATCGATGTACTTGAGGAACTCCCAGGCCAGCCGCGTCTTGCCGATCCCGCCCGGGCCGATGACCGACACAAGCCGGGCGCGTCCCTCGCGGGTGGTGGCGTGGAAGAGATCCTTGAGCAGGCGCAGTTCGTCGTCGCGACCCACGAAGGGCGCCTCGAGGGCGTCCGCGCGGTTGCGGCCGCCGACCTGGGCGACGACGCGCAGCGCGCGCCAGGCCGCGACCGGGCTCTCCTTGCCCTTGAGCGGCTGCTCACCGGCCGGT
>Ga0209415_10017998_pt1 | contig 11186 bp, 4 predicted proteins | sample PeaSoiSIISIP2007_FD_187696 | JGI IMG/M metagenome (GOLD analysis project Ga0209415, IMG submission 187696) | Peat soil microbial communities from Weissenstadt, Germany - SII-SIP-2007 (SPAdes) (version 2) | ecosystem: Environmental > Terrestrial > Soil > Wetlands > Peat | place: Germany...
TCGCGATGGCCTGTCACGGCGTGGTCGGCCTGCAACACGCCACCATGGCGATGTACAACGCCTGTGCGGCCGCGTGCCGCTCCTCGTCATGGGCGGTAACATCATGGAGGCAGACAAGCGGGGGCCGGGCGCGGATTGGACGCATTCGGACGTCGACATCGGGGCGATCGTGCGCGACTTCACCAAGTGGGACGATCAACCCGCCTCGCTGCAGCATTTCGCCGAATCGGCGGTGCGCGCCCATAAGATCGCGACGACCCCGCCGATGGGGCCGGTCTTCCTCGCGCTCGACGCCGAGCTGCAGGAGAACCCGATCCCGGACGCCGAAAGCTTGCGCATTCCCAAACTCGCGCCAGTCGTCCCGCCGCAGGGCGATTCCGGCGCGTTGGCAGAAGCCGCGAAGATGCTGGTCGAGGCCCAAAACCCGCTCATCGTGTGCGATCGCATGGCGCGCACGCCCGCGGGAATGGCGAACCTGGTCGATCTTGCCGAAATGCTGCAATGCGGTGTCATCGACAATGCCGGGCGCAGAGAGCCGAGCGAGCCGATTGAACTCGACGCCTGACACAATACCCTCAAGCCACCGGAGAACGCGCCAAGCTAAATTCGAACCCGACCCGCGACGGCATCATCGAGGATCATAGGATGAACAGAGGTCGCCGGCCCGAGGGGCGGTCGGCGCGCCGAGAGACGGTCCATCCGCGATTTGCATCTCTGCGCCCAGACGATATCGTGTGATAGTCAACATCGGGAGACTTATGAAATGGCTAAAGGCACCGTGAAGTGGTTCAACGCGACAAAAGGCTATGGATTTATTCAGCCGCAGGGGGGTGGCGGCAAAGATGTGTTTGTCCATATCTCGGCAGTCGAGAAGGCTGGTCTCAGCAGTCTGAATGAGGGGCAGATCGTCGAATACGAAGAAGTCGCGAATAAGGGAAAAACGTCGGCTGAGAATCTTAAGGTTCAACGCTGACCAAGGCTGAAATTCGCAGTCGCCCCCGGACGGGACGGCGGATCTCACTCATCTCAGCGGGCCGCTTTCGCCTTTCCTCTGTCATCCTTGCGCCCTCGCCCTGGCCCGCGACCACTTAGCTTGCGAAAGCTTCGCTTGCTTGGTCGAACCTTCGGTCTCGTCGCGGTAGAGTCGGCGGGGCGTTAGGGCGTTGATCGCAGTATCGCCTGGCGGATGAGGATCTTCGGCAATTTGACTACGAATCTTGGGATCAGGAGTTCGAATCTCTTCGGGAGCGCCACAAGTCCACTGCGTGCGGGTTTAGGTTTTCGGTGCACACCGGCGTCTTGGATACCGGCGGCTGCCTCAGACGCACCTCGACCCGCCGCACTGACTCATCGGTCGGGAAAGCGATGGTAGCCCCCTCGATCGCCGAGCCATCGACGACGACCTCGACAACGCCCCGGCCGATATGATCCGGATCCTCGACCCGGATCTCCAGCGCACCCGCAGGCCCCTTTATCTCCGCCTCAAATGAACCCCAGCGCTTGGGTAGGACCGGATCGATGAGGAGTTCGCCATTCCGTAGCTGCAGTCCCAGGATCGCCTCGACACCAAGTCGCCAGGTCCAGGCGGCGGAGCCTGTGTACCAGGTCCAGCCGCCGCGACCCGTATGTGGCGCGACACTCGCCACATCCGCCGCAATCACATAAGGCTCGACGCGAAAGCGGTCTGCGTCGGAACGGGATGTCGCGTGATTGATCGGGTTCATGAGTTCAAAGATGTGCGCGGCGTTGTCGCCATCGCCGATATCGGCGAAGGCAAAGCCCAGCCACGCCGCGGCGTGCGTGTATTGTCCTCCATTCTCGCGGATCCCCGGCGGATAGGCCTTGATATATCCGGGGTCGCGAGGCGTGTCGTGGAAGGGCGGCCAGAGAAGCCGGATCAGCAGGTCGTCATCGCGTACCAATTCGCGGGAGGCCGCCTCGACAGCCGCTCGGGCCCGCTCCGAGATGCTGTCGCCGGCGAGCACCGCCCACGATTGCGTGATCGAGTCGATGCGACACTCGTCGGAGGCGGCCGAACCCCACGGGCGTCCGTCGTCGTCGAAGGCGCGGAGATACCAGTGCCCGTCCCATGCGGTTGCTTCGACCGACTGTCGGAGTTCCTGGGCACGCAGCGTCCAGCCCTGCGCGAGGTCGCTTCGACCCAAGCGGGCAGCCAATCCGGCGAAGCCGGTCATCGTGGCGACTGCGAACCACGCGAGCCACACACTTTCGCCCTGGCCGCGCCTGCCCACACGGTTCATCCCGTCATTCCAGTCGCCCGAGCCAATAAATGGTAGCCCGTGCGGACCTTGCGTAACCCCACGCTCCAACGCACGTTCGCAGTGCTCGAACAGGGACCGCCGCTCAGAGGTCGAGTCGAAACGGGAGTAGCGATCCTCCTCGTCCTGCGAGAGCGGCACCCCGCGCAGGAATGAAACCTCCTCACTCAAGATAGACAGATCGCCGGTCGCTTCGACATAGTGGCTCGCAACATAGGGTAGCCAGAGGAGGTCATCAGAGCATCGCGTCCGCACACCGCGATCTTGAGGTGGGTGCCACCAGTGGAGGACGTCGCCCTCCTCGAATTGCCTCGCCGCGCTAGCCAGGATGTGTGCGCGCGCACGGGCGGGGTCAACATACAGGAGCGCGAGAACATCCTGAAGCTGATCGCGAAACCCAATCGCGCCACCGGCCTGGTAGAAGCCTGCCCGCGCTAGGAGGCGAGAGGAGAGGGTCTGGTACAAGAGCCACCTGTTCAGCATCAGATCGAAAGCAGGGTCTGGCGTGCGCACGCGAACCGCACCCAGCAGTCGATCCCAGTGATGGTTGAGCGCCTCGAAGGCGCGACCGACTTGCTCCGGTTCCTGCCAATGGCGCGCGAGTTCTTCAGCGTGCGCACGATCGCGCCCCTGGCCGAGGACAAACACGACTTCCGTCGTCTGCTCGGCTCCAATGTCGAGATGCACCTGGAATGCTGCGCATGGATCGGCGCCGGGCTCGATGTGTCCGCCGAGGTCCCACTGCAGCAATCCAGCGGGATTGCGCGGGTTGCCCTCGCGGCCGAGGAAGTCCTGCCGGTCAGCCGTGACGCTGTGGGGTGGATGGCTCGATGTCAGGAAGGCCACCCGTTCGCTGAAGTCGGGGTTCCAATGGTTGCGCGCCAGGAGCGCGTGGCAGCCGGGATCATACTCACACACCACGAACGACCGAGAGATGCTGCGTAGAGCGCCGAGCAACCACTCGGCGTAATACGTCGCCGTTACGCGCCGCGTCCGGGGCCGAAGGTTGTGCACTCGCAGCCGCGCCACCTTCACCGGGTCGCTAGGTGGTACGAACACGACGAGCTCCTGCTCAAACCCGTGGCTGCGTCGTCGCCACTTCGTGTAGCCCGCTCCGTGTCTAATCTCGCATGCGGCGTCAGCCCCCGCCGGCTGCGGCGTCGGCGTCCAAATCTCCGCGGTCTCCTCGTCCCGCAGGTAGAGCGCTTCGCTCGGCGGGTCGGCGACCGGATCGTTCGTCCAGGGGGTGAGACGGTTCTCCCCGCTGTTGACCGTCCAGGTGAATCCTCCGCCCGCTTCGGTGACGATACAGCCGAACTCGTCGTTCGCGAGAACATTGCACCAGGGAGCAGGCGTGTGCTCCCCCGGCCTGAGGTAGATTGCATATTCCCGGCCGTCCTCCGTAAAGCCACCGAGGCCGTTGTCGAAACGCAGGCTCGCTGGCCGGGGAAGCGCGCGCTCCGTCTGGTCCGGCACGCTTGCCCCAGAGGGCTCAAAACGCGGCGGCCTCGGGGGCGGCTCGGCGGCAGTCGCAAGCTGCCGTGCGAGAGGACCTCGCGACTCGTCGAGGACGACACGCGCAGCGGATTCGAGCAGACACCTCTCATCCTTGCTCATCTGGTCAGCAAAGAGCAGGTGCACGCCGCCGCTGCGGCCCAAGAGCTCGTGTGCGCCCAATTCGTGAAGCAGCGAGAGGACGCTCTCGCGCACCGGCTCCTCATAGCCGGAGACGCCCGTGCGGAGTACCACGAGATCGACGTGGAGCCCGCGCCGACGCCAGAACTGGTGAGCGCGGATAAGGACGCGCAGGAGACCTATTTCTCTCGGCTCGTCTGCGCGAAGGAGCAAGATGGGAAGATCACCTGAAAGTCCAAGGCCCCAGAGGCGTGGCTGGCCGAGCCGATTCGCGGCGATTTCGGACGGTTTGGCGCGGAGCGCCGGATACGGGTGAATCAGGAGCGAGGCGAGCGTCTGCAGTTCCGGCAATCGCTCAGGCTCGAGTCCGAGCGATTGCGTTTCGCGTGCGGCTTCCGTCGCGGCGTTGCCGAGTGCCCAATCGAGCGACGCCAGCGTCGCGTAGCGCTCGGCGAGATCCAAAAGGGTCTCGCGCGATCCTGCCGCTAGCGTCAGGAAGGCGAACTGCCGTTTCTCCTGGGGCTCGAGCTCGAGACGCAGCTGTAGGGACATGACCGGATCGAGTGTCCAGCCGACGGTGCCGGAGAGCCCTTCCGTGACCCCCCATGGCCGCCGCGGATCTCCGTTGCGGCCGAGAAAGGCGAGCCGGTCCGTCTCGAAGCCGGTGATATCAAGACCGACTTCGTCGGACACAAGGCGATGGAGGAGAACGGGCGCCCGGTCGCGGGGATTGCGAAGACGTCGGGTGAACAGTAACCCATCGAGCCCGGGCATGTGCTCGCTACCGACGAAGAGCTTGCTGAATGCCGGATGACGTTCATCCTCAAGCGGAGATGCGAGGACCACCTCGCCACAACTCGTCAGGCGGAGCGTCCGCAGGCGATCGCTTTCGTTGACGACGGTGATGCGACGAATCTCCACGTCATCGCCCGCTGTGACGCCCACCTCCATGCGGATCCCGATGCCATGATCGCGACGGTGGAACTCGGCCAGGTGCGGATGGAAGACGACGCGCGCATCCTCGGAGAGGACGCCGGTCGGCTGTCGCCCTACAGACCAGACCAAGCCGCTGTCCTCGTCGCGAACATAGATCCAGAGGCCGTGGTGGTCGCGCGTTGCGTCGGGTAGCCAGCGTGTCAGCGCCTGCCGATGCCACCAAAGGCCCCCGCCGCCGGCCTCCGATATCCATGTGGCAAGGCGGCCGTTGCCAAGCAGATGCACCTGAGGGAAGACCTCTGCGGTCGGGGGAACCCAGGCATGGGGCGCGGGCACCACGGCCCGGCGAGGCGCCGACTCTAGGCTCTCATCCTCGCGGAAGGCCTCGGACGGGAGCTCCGACGGGATCCGTTCCTGGAGCAGCAGTTCCATGGACCGCATCCGACGGTCCTCGCGGAACCGGCGCACAAGGATGTCGTCGTGCAACGCATTGCCGATGGCCGCGAGGATCATACCCTGATGGTGCGCCATGTAGGCGCGGACCAGTGACAATGAGTGGCCCTCGGGAACGCGCTCCGGCGTGAAGTCGGCCGCCTCCCAGAGGCCGTAGCAGCCGACGAGTCCGAGATGATCCAGCTTTCTGAGGTTGTCGACCGCGGCGCCGGGACGGACGGCCAGCGCCAGCGCCGTGGCATAAGGGGCAACCACAAGGTCTTTCGACAGCCCGCGACGCAGGCCGAGTTGCGGCACTCCGAATGCGCGATAGTGGTAATGATGGTCCGCGTCGACCGACGCGAACGCGGACTCGGAGATTCCCCACGGGATGTCGAGCTTGTCGGCGTAGCGACGCTGGGTGTCCACAGCCACCCGCTCGCTCTGATCGACAAGCGTGCCGAGGCCACTCCGCAACAACAGCGGTGGCATCAGGTACTCGAACATCGACCCGTTCCAGGAGACGAGCGACAGGCCGTCTCCCAGGTGCGTGATCGGCCGCCCCAGGAAGAACCAATGCTCTATGGGGACATCTCTCTTCGCGATCGCGAAATAGCTTGCCAACCGCGCCTCTGTGGCAAGGAGATCATAGTACTGCGGATCGATCCGATCCGAACTCACATTGTAACCGACGTGGAAGAGGCGAGCTTCCCGGTCGTACAGCAGATGAAAGTCCATGCTAAACGCCGCTGCTTCCGATCGTGCTGCGACGTCGAGGAGACCCTGGCGCAACTCGCTTAGGGCTTGGGCGCCCCGCTCGACGGCGGCGTTGAGATCGGAAAGCCATGGCGCCGTCGTCGCTTCGGCTTGCGGCATTGCGATCGCCGCGGCCAGCATCTCGCGGGCGCGGGTGCAGGCCGCCGAGGCTCCCGAAAGCGACATGGACGGTGCGAGCATGTTGGCGATCGCCTGCGCCAGATCCTCGCAACCGAGTGCCGGTGCTTCCGTCAAAGCCAGCCACGGATAGAGCGTCTCGAGATCCCGCCGCATGCCGATTAAATGGTGGTGCATCCGCTCGAGCCAGATATGGACCTCCCGCAGGACCTCGGCCGTCGATACTCCGGGTAGCGCGATGCCTCTCCCGATCAGTGCTTCGAGTTCCGGAAATTCGCGATCGCAAAGATCATTCAGCACCGTCCGCGACGGCTGGAGCTGATCGCGAGCCGACAAAGCGCGCTCCATGATCGCCACCATGCGCGAGCGTAGCTCGGTGGTGTGTTCGGCCGGAACGATGTCCATCGCCTGGATCAGCAGATCGAGCGTGTCGGCGAGGCCGTCCCACTGCTCTCTCCGCAGCACAGGCGCGCTCGCGGCTTCGACGCAGCCCTCCTTCAGCGCCAGCAGGCAGACTGCTAGGTTTCCACTGTCCACGGTCGAGACGTAGCGAGGCTCGAGCGGATCAAGGAGCCGCGTGTCGTACCAGTTGAGAAAGTGTCCGCGGTAGCGCTCGAGCCGATCGAGCGTGTCGAGGCCATTCCGGATGCGCGCGGCGAGATCTGACGAGCTCACATATCCAAGATCCCACGCAGTGAGCGAGGAAAGAAACATCATGCCGACATTGGTCGGCGACGTGCGGTGGGCGATCCCTGCGTGCGGTTCCTCCTGAAAATTATCCGGCGGAAGCCAATTGTCCTCTGGGCCCACGAACGTCTCGAAGTAGAGCCAAGTGCGTCGCGCCAGCCGGCGCAAAAAAGCGCGCTCCTCCGCTTTGAGGTGCTCTTGCGGCGGGCGGCCGGGCCGGCTGATCCATGCTGCGATTTCCGCTGAGGCAACCCACAGTAGGAGCAGAGGAGCCGCCGGCAGCAGCGCCAGCGGATTCATGAAGGATAGCGCTGTTGCGAACACGGCCGAGAGAGCGGGAGCGATCCACATTTGCCGCCACACATCAGCGCGGGACCCGCGGGGGGCAAAACGAGCCGCTGTGTGGGCCGCCGAAGTCCACTCGAGCAGATGCTGCCGGGACATGAATACTCGCCAGAGCGTCCTCGCGATCGCATCTAGAGCGACTGCCGCATCATGCAGCAGAAAGACGATGACGAGAAACCAGCGGCCCGAGTGATCCTTGAACCTGCGCAGGATGCCTCGAACCGCTCCGCGGCGCCGACCGTGCGCGAGCCCGGTGACAAGGTCGGTAAACGCGTAGGCGCCGGGCACGGCCATGGTGAGGACAGTCCAGACCCAGGGGCTGCCGGGCAGCATGAGCCAACCGGCTGCGGCAAGTCCGACCAGAGCAACTGGGATCAGGCTTCGGCGAAGATTGTCGAGGATCTTCCAGCGATCGAGTGCTGACAATCCGGACGCGAGACATCGATCGCCGGCGCCGGGCACCCGGCCAGCGAGCCACGGCAGGAGCTGCCAGTCACCGCGTACCCACCGGTGCCAGCGGCGGGCGTACTCGACATAGCCGGACGGGAAATTCTCATAGAGGACAATGTCGCTCGCCAGCGCAGTGCGTCCGTATAATCCTTCGAAGAGATCGTGACTGACCAGAGCATTCTCGGGTACTCGCCCCTTGAGGCTCTGGTGGAAGGAGGCGACTTCGTAGATCCCCTTGCCGACATAGATGCCTTCGCCGAAGAGATCCTGATAGACGTCAGAAACGGCGCGGCTGTAGATGTCGACTGCCGTATCTCCGGCGTAAAGCCGCGCGAAGAGCGAGCGGTTTCCGCTTTCTGGAGAGATCTCGACCCGCGGCTGGACGACCGTGTAGCCGGTGCGGAAGCGACCAGTCACCTGGTCGACGCAGGCACTGTTAAGGGGATGTGCGAGCGTGCCCACGAGGCGGCTCACGGATCCTGGCGGGAGCGTCGTGTCCGCGTCGGCCGTAACGACGAACCGGATGCCGCGGAGCGCATCCATGTTGCCCTCGCTGACTGAGAAGCCCGAGGTCTCCTCGCCCAGGACGAAACGGTTGAATTGCTCAAGCTTGCCCCGTTTCCTTTCCCACGCCATCCAGCAGTTCTCGGAGGGGTTAAAGCGGCGTGGGCGGTGCAGCAGGTGGAAAGGCCCGTCACCGATTTGCCTGTAACGCGCATTGAGTCGCCGAATGCCACTTACGAGTGTTTCCTCCACTTCGCTATCACCCGACATGTGCTCTGCTGGCGCATCGATATGGTCGCTGAGGAGCGCAAACCGCAGTGACGGGTCGGGATTGCTCAGCCGGTGCATCTCCATGCGCTCGATCAGGCCTGGCACCTCGGCAGGGCTGCCGACGATGACTGGCATCACAACTGCGGTGGAACAGCCCGGCGGGATACCCTCCTCGAAATCCAGTTTCGGAAGCACCCATGGCGATACAACAAGCGTGACAATCCAATGCACCAGCGTGACGCCGAGGACCGAGGCCGGCAGCAGTGCGAGGGCGATCCCGACGGTCCACGCCAACGGTCCGGCGCCCTCTGCGGCAAGGTAGAACGCGGGCAGGACGAGCGCCGCGATGCCGGTGATGAGGAGCACCGCGGCATAGAATGGCCCGGCATTTCGGAGGAGCCAGCGCCGGCATGCAGCGACTGGCGACCGGCGGTAACCGATCACGGCCTCGATGTCCCGTCGGCCGTCCCCGATGAGCCAGTAACCCACATGGTCGTGTGGCCGGGTTGCGCGCGCAGCGCCTGCCTGCGCAAGAACGAACTCCGCCACCTCCGGCTCTGATCGGCAGGAACCGTAGGCCAGCTCCTCGACCGCCTTGCGGCAGCGATCGCGGGTGTCGAAATCGGTGCGCGGGTAGACTCCAGCTGGGTCCCCCTGAAGCAGCGCTTCCACACGGCTGGTACGGTCGAAAAAGTCCTTCCACTGGATGCCGGCGATTACACCGAGATTGGCAAGAGAGCGCGACACACGCTCCGTATCTTCGAATGAGCCCAGCAGCGTCGTGTATTTCGTCGTTTCGAAGGGCGGCTTCAGCGTCGGAAAAAGTCGCCCAAATGCGTCGACCAGAATCTCCAAGCACGCAAGCCGGAGCATTGTCGGGAATGCCCACAACTCCGCGATGGTCAGCGGTGCGTCCTCTTGGTAGGCCCTCAAGAATTGCACCGCCCCCGGCAGGGAGAGTTGGAGGCGGGATGCATTGAGAAGCCCGTGCGCCAGAGAGAAGGCGCGTGGCAGACCCTCCTCCACGGCGCTCGTGACGCTCGGTAGCCGCCGGTAGAACTCGAGGGGTAGGTCCTCGCGAACCTGCAACACGGCCCGCTGCACCTGATAATCATTGTCCAGAAACCACTCGGCTGCCTTAGTGGATTCGGGCTCTGGCTCCGCGCAGCAAACCCGAGCGCGGTCGCGCCAATCCAGCATCGAAAGGAGGTTTGCCCAAGCGGGGATCGGTCGCGGCATCCGGTTCGCGGCTCGATGATGCTCTCGCAACTCCCGCGCCGCTGTCTCGAGCAGCTCGGGGTGCGGCATCGATGCCGACGCGGTCATTGCGTAGCGTGGCTCGGGAGCCGGCCTCCCGCAGCGGCGACACGCCGCGTCGCGCGCGTCGAATGGCGGCACACGATCAGCAAGGGTGCCACCGCGTGAGCTATCAGGTACGCCGCAACGCTTCCGAAGGGAGCGTCAAAATGGCCACTGCGGCCCTGCGCCGAGAGGACAACGAGGTCTACCGCCTCGTCGACGATGGCGCGCGCGAGGCGGCTGCGGACGTCGCCGTCGCACAGCACGAGGCTTCGGGCGGAGATTCCTCCCTTCTCCACGCGGGTGCGGATCTGATCAAGGTAATCGTGTGCAATGTGCTCATTGCGCAGCACGAGCTGCCGCCGCAGCTCCAGATCTTCAGCCTCTGGCGGCCCGACTTCGGTAAGCTCTGGCACCGGAACCACATGGGCGAGGAGGAGTTCTGCGCCTTCAGCCTTCGCAAGACGCAATGCGAGAGGAAGCGTGCTCTCGGCTCGGGACGATCCGTCCAGTGGAACAAAGATTCGCCGATAATGAATGATCCGCGCCTCCGAAGCCGATGCCGGTACGAGCAGGACCGAGCCAGGGGCACCATCGATGACTTTGCGGGCCGTGCTTCCGAGGTCCCATTCGGTTGAACCGCCCTCACCATGCGTAGCTAACACAGTGAGGTCGACCCTGTGTTCTCGCCCCCAGAGACATATCCTTTCGGCGGGCTGCCCCTCCACGACCTCCGCCTCGATACGCCCGGCTTTGTCTCGCTGTTCCTGTACCAGCTGCTCGAGGTGGTCCCGCGCTAGGCGGCGTCTGATGTCCCACTCGACGGGGTCCGACGGTACCTCCCCCGTCGGCCTTGGCTCAAGAACTCGCACGAGCGTGAGCGCGGCTTCCATAGCCTTTGCGACGGCAACCGCGTGGGAAATGACTTTTTGTGCGAGCGCCGACGTGTCTACACAGGCCATGACACGGCGAAATGCCGGTCCGGAGTTGGCGGCAGTGTTGGGGCGCTCCGCCGGCTCATCTTCGCGATGAAGAGAGAGTGCTGACATGGTTTGCTCTCCGCTTTGCGCTACAACGAGCCGCTTTTAACTGCGACCCAGCCACCTACGCCTGCAACACAAGCAGTCGGTCTTTATAGATCGACCGTGCTTCCCTACTTTGCCTTGCCTCGGCCGTAGATTAAATAATTCATCATTAAACCGGGGCAGCCCGTCTGGCTAAGCCACCTTAGAGTGCGGCATGTTGTGGTTATGTTTCACGATGTACGACTGCTCACGACCGCAGTTTGCACAGACGAGTATCTCGTCCTCCAAATCAAGTTCGCGGTTGGCTGGCTCGATCAGCTTGAACCGTAGCTCGCCACCGCATTGGTCGCACCGCGACGATGGCGGCGGTTGGGTGACTGTGCGCATGAACTTTCCTTTCGTCCGACATGCTTCGGAGCGAGGGAACGGG
>Ga0209415_10018001_pt1 | contig 11185 bp, 9 predicted proteins | sample PeaSoiSIISIP2007_FD_187696 | JGI IMG/M metagenome (GOLD analysis project Ga0209415, IMG submission 187696) | Peat soil microbial communities from Weissenstadt, Germany - SII-SIP-2007 (SPAdes) (version 2) | ecosystem: Environmental > Terrestrial > Soil > Wetlands > Peat | place: Germany...
AACCCGGCCGATATCATATGAAGTTCCTGGCTCGCGAAAATATCTCGGGCAAGATGGGAACCTTCGAGACGCGCTTCACGATTCCGGATCTGAGCGCGGATACCTCTGGGCTGAAGCTCAGCACCGTCATCTGGAGCAGCCAGCGCGAAACCGTCAAGACCGCCGTAGGCGTCGCGCAGAGGCTGACCCGGAAAGAAATCGCCGCGAATCCGCTGATCGACGGCGAAGAGAAAATGGTGCCGAATATCACCCGCGTGTTCCGGCGTAATCAGAACCTGTACGTGACCTTCGACGTTTACGACGCGCGTCCCGATCCGCAGAATCCCAAAACCCGCCGTGTCAAAGTGAGCATGAGCCTGTTCAACGAAAAGGGCGCGAAGGCTTTCGAAATCGGCCCGCTCGACGAAACCCAGCTGGCGGGCACCCGTCCCGAAACCGTCCCCGTGAAGTTTCAGGTGCCGCTGAAGGATCTGGCGCCGGGCCGGTACACAAGTCAGATCAATATCGTCGATGAAGTCGGCCGCAAGTTCGCTTTCCCGCGCACGCCCGTGGTGGTTGTGCCCTGATGGATCGAGTAGGGTCGGGCTTTCAAGCCTGCCGCCGGCTTTCCAGCCTGCCGCCGGCTTTCCAGCCGGCGCGCTACTAAAGGGTGACGAGGCCGGGCGGAAGCCCGGCTGCAGCCTTGAAAGGCCGACCCCACCTTCTGTCTCATCCACCTGATCCGATGCCTAACTCTTGTAGCAGCGCCGTCGCCTTATAGACCTTCTTCAGCGCTTCCACGATTCCCTGCGCCGCCACGTGCACCGCGCGAGCCTGCTCATCCGTGTATAGATAAGTATCCGGCAGACTCTCCAGATTCCCGTCGAACGTCACGCCCACCAGCTCGCCCGCGCGATTGACCACCGGACCGCCGTGGTCGCCGCCACCGATATCGCAGGTGCTGACGAAATCCAGCGGCGTCACGACATCCAGTGTCGATCTCAGATCCACCCAGCGCTGCGGAACCTGGTACGGACCATCGTTGCTCCGGCGATAATACAGGCCGCTGAAGGTATCCGCGTAGGGCTGGGCGACACCGGCGCGATCGGTGTAGCCCTTGACGACGCCGTATTCCAGACGCGGCGTGCCGGTGGCGTCGGGATATTCGGCGGCGCCGAATAGCCGGAACCGGTACTGCGCGATCTTCTCCGCGGCCGATGTATCGAGGGACTCAATGTTCTCCTGGTGCTTCTTCCGCAGACGTTGCGCCGGCGGATCGAGCAGCATCGCGAGCCGGACCATGCCTTCATCCGATTTCGCGACGCCCGCTTTCACGAAGGCTTCGGCCGCTTGCGCGGCTGTCTTGCCGCCCAGAATCGCCTTGAGAGGAATGTCCTTGTCATCCAGTTTGCTCAGTTCTTCCAGATACTGCGTTACCAGCAGGATTTCGAGCGATTCGTTGATGGGCGCGCCCGCATCCACGACTTTGTTTCCGCGAACAACATCGCGGGCGTTGCGGAACAAGATCGACCCCGGTGCGGGAGATTCTTCCAGAAGTTGGTACGACCTCTCAAACGGCGTCCAACTCTTATATGCCGCCGCGACCTCGTCCCACACCTTGCCGGCTTGGGCGCCCACTTTCGCGTCCCGATCGACCGCGCGCCGGATCTTCCCTTCGAATACCGTCTTGCGAGCGATCAAGCGGTCGTCGCGCAAGCCGATGAGCTTCCCGGCGGCCAGCTTATAGCTGGTCAGGAACGCCGTCAGTACCGGCTGCGCGGCGCGCAGATTGTCGTCGCTCTTGGCGGCGAAGGTGCTGAGCGCCTGGATCCGCGACTGCAGACGGCTCAGCGTGAACGGAAGCGCCGTATCCCGATAAAACGCCAGTTGTGCCGATGTCCACAAGCGCGAGGTCCCTTGCGGATTGCCCGAGGCAAACACCAGGTCGCCATCCTTGACACCCTCGGCGCTCCACTTCAGATAATGCGGCGTGTCCGCGGGCCGATTGTTTTCGTAGGCGCGCAGGAACGCCACGTCCAAGCCGTACCGAAGATACGTGATGCTATCCCGATCCGCGCCGAAGAACGCCAGTTGGGATTCGGGAGCAAACACCATGCGGAGGTCGCTATAGGACTTGTACTGATACAGGTCGTAGCGTCCTCCGGAGAAGAACATGACGACGGCGCAGCGATTGCCGGACTTAGCGGCACAATCCTGCTCGATCCGCGCGATGGCGGCATTCCGCTCTTGCAACGCTTGCGCCGCGGGTGCGCCATCCTTGGCCGCCGCTTTCACTTGTTTGGTCACGTCCTCGATACTCAGCAAAACGCTGGCTTCGAGGCCCGGGCACTTGATTTCGGCGGACCGGTCCGCGGCATAGAAACCGTTCTTCACGAAGTCCGGCGAGAGACAGCCTGAGACGAGGTGCTGATTCGTCAGCAGCAACCCGGCCGGCGATACGAACGATCCCGATCCGCTGCCGATGTGCACGGAAGCCAGACGCAGGTTCTCGGCGAACGCGCTGGTGACTTCGAACTTGTGCTTCTGGTTTATCGCATCGGCGGGAATCTGGTTAAAGGGCCACATGCCCTCGTCCGCGCTGATCGGCAAAACCAGCGCACACAGCCAGAATACTGCCGCAAATTTCACGAGCGTTCTCAACTCATGATAGAAGACGGCAGATAGCGTCCTCGGGAGTACTGCGCCTGACTCAGTTACTTTCCCGAGCCCTGTTTCGAGGCGCCTTCCACCAGGGACTGGGTTTCGTTCGAGCACGCCAGTTCCATGATCTGATCGAACGGCGCGAGCACCAGAGTCTGTTTGGGGATCACCCACGGCTTCGTCAGCACCTTGGGATCCTCGACAGTCGCCTCGATCTCGAGCGTGTTCGCGTCCACGCGCCGATAGCGTTCCACCGTACGCATCGCATCGGAATGGAACGATACCCGGCCTTCCGCGGAGATCCAGCTCGTGTCGGTGAAGTTGGTCTTCTCCACCACCAGCGTGTCGCCTTCCCAATGACCCATCGCATCTCCACGATTGGAAGGAGGTACCGCATCCCGGCGCGGCCTTCCGTCGATGGGGATGATCTGGAAGCTGTTATAGGTTTCCGTCAGCAGGATCACGAACTTCGGAGTCTGCACGATCTGGCCGACCGCTCCCACGTCGAAGAGGCTCACATTCAAAGTGCCCCACGCCGTGTTCGTGCAACCCAACGCCGGATCATCTTTATCCGACATCGTTTTGGCCTTGGCTGCGGCCGCGGGCGTATACAAACTGGGGAAAGTGGGCGGCGGCGTTCCGCCTCGTCCACCGGCGGGCGCAGTAGCGCTTCCGCCACCGGGTAGGCGTCCCCCGACATCGGCGCCACGCCACCACACGCCGGAAAGGTCTGGATGCCCATCGGCCGTGCGCGGCGCGGGTGCCACTGTTTTGGCGGTCGTCTGTGCCGCGAGCCGGGTCGTGCCCGCGGTGGATACCAACGCACCAGCGATTGCCACGGTGACCACGCTGTGCTTCAAAATGGACCGTTTCACTTGCCCGGTCCCTCCTGGGGCCCGAACATACCGTACGTTTTCCCGTCCGCCGTGGTGAGCTCTCTCAACATTCCCCTATTCTGCGAAGCGTCCCGGGCGCGAAAACCCTTGATGGTGACCTCAGCTCCCTGCTTGATGATGTCCGGCTTGTAGCCGTTGCGAATCATGCCGCTGGGCGTCCCGGCCTCGAAGGACCACTGCTCCACTTTGCCGCTCGCGTCCTTCACGTCGATGACGAACCACGAATGCGGGTTTCGCAGCAGCACCTGATTGATCGTGCCGTGAACCGTGATCGCGTTATTCGTATCGTAGGCTGCGGCAAAGGAATGGTGCGCCCATGCCGGCGTTCCCGTGCCCAGCGCCACCAAACCTGCCACCAAAACGGCCAAAGCTATTCGTCTCATACCACCCCCATCTATCCGAGATTTCGACCTGCAGTTCCTAGCACAGTATACACCCGGCAAAAGCAGCCTATTTTTGACTCTTATCCTGATCCTTCACCGCCAGACCTCCCGTGATCCCATCCACCTGGTTTCCGGTCTGGACCTTCCTGGCCCTGGCGATCTCCGCCGGAGTCGCCGTCTTGGGATCGACATTGGCCAGGGAACAAGTGAATCCACGCAACGTGCACTCGGAAGTGGTGTGCTTGATCCCCCGCTCCTGCATCACCCGGGTCATCAGTTTGACCGCCTCCTCGTGCATGATGACGGCATTGTTCGGCACGAAGGTCCCCACGCCGATCGCATAGTCCAGCGGCATCAGCGGCTCGATGCTGGAACCGAACTGGCCGTCGTTCTTCTTGCCCAGGTCATGCGCCGCCAGATCCGCGCCCTGATCGATCAGGTACTGGATGATCGGGATCTCTCCCATGTTCGCGGCCACCATCAGCGGCGTAATCCCGTAGTTATCGGCCGCATTCACGTCCTCGCCGAGCTGCACCATCAGTTTGACCACCTCCAGCCTTTCGGTGGCGGGTTTTCCTCTATTGAAGCCGTTGATAAAACCGGTCCCCGCGGCGGCCATGAGCGTCGTCTCGTTGTCCTTGGACACAATGTGCGGATCGGCGCCGTGAGCCAGCAGGAGCTTCACCAGTTCCAGATCGGCGGCAAAGGCCGCGCGCATCAAAGCCGTCGCGAATACGATCCGCGGCGAGCCTTCCCGCATCCGGGCCCTAGGCGTATTATTGACCACGGCATTCACATTCGCTCCCGCGTCCAGAAGCTTCTTGATCAGCGGCAGAGGATCCGTGGTCACCATCCAGGGAAAGTTGGGAGCCGTTTCCATATTGCGCCGGTCCACCGCGAAGAACAGCGGAGTAAACCGCTGGGCGTCGGCCTGATTCACGTTCGCATGATTGTCGACCAGGAACGATGCAAGTTCGTAATTGCCGTTGAAGATGGCGAGGCCCAGCGCATCTTTCCCGTCGCCGCCGGTCGCATTCACGTCCGCTCCCGCCGCAACCACCAGCCGTGCCGAGTCCAGATCGCCTTCCCGGGCTGCGAACATCAAGGGCGTCAATAGGCCGCTCGCGAATTCCTGAGCGGGCTGACCAGCTTTGGAATCTGCCGGCGTAGTCCCTTCAAAACCGCGGCCCGTGGTCGATGGTACGAATTTCGAGCGGGCATTGACGTTCGCCCCGTGCTCGATCAGCATCTTCGCGGCAGCCGGATGGCGCTCGGAAACGGCCCACATCAACGCGGTGGTATCGCCCCAAGTCTCCTTGGCATTGACCTGCGCTCCGTGATCCAGCAACACTTGGATCGCGTCGGTTTTTCCGGTACGCGCCGCCATCATGAGCGCCGTGTCCCCGGACTTCGTCAGCGGAGCGTTGGCGTCAGCTCCAGCCTTCAGGAGCGCGTCGAGGATCGCAGAATTCCCGTTTACGCTGGCCAGCAGCAGGGGCGTGGCGCCGTCGCGATTCGCCGCCGAAACATTCTCGCGCCGGCTTTGATCAGCAGCGCCGTGGTTTCCATGTCGTCCGTGCGCACCGCCCAATGCAGCGCCGTCGTGCCATCGGTTTGCGGCGCGTTGACGTTCGCCTTCTTTTCAAGCAACGAGCGTACGGCCTCCCGATTGCCCTTCATGGCGGCGTCGGCCACATCGCTCGCGGCCGCTGCGGTCCCAATGAGACACGCTGCCGGCAGCAACAGAACTACAAGCCGCCTCATTTGCGCCTCACATTCTTCAGGATCACCGGGAGCGCGCCATAATTCTCCAGCGTGAACGTCTTGGCCGCGCTGTCGACAGCCAATTTTCCGGTCAGCGAACTCCTGCCCTCACCTTCGCCCTTCGCGTTCAAGCGTAGCTCGATCACCGAAAAATCATAATTTGTTGCAGAAGCCGCTCCGGCAGGTTTCCACAAATCGTTCCAGGCGCCCAGTCGCCGATCGGTGATAAACAGGATGCGCTCTCCGCCATCCTGTCCGGCCATCTTAACGGCATACCGCAGCGAGTATCCGGCGACTTCCGAGGACCACAGGTGCCCCACGGTCGGCGCCGTGTCCAACGCCGCGGTTAAGGAACGCTCGGGCGTAAGAGGTTCTGCGGGGGCTGCTGCGCCGCCGCGCCCGCCACGGCCGCCACGGCCAGCGGCTGCGCCCCGTCCCGCTGCGGCTGCATCGCCGCCCACTGCTGCGTCATTGCCCGCGGCAAATGGATCCTCGGGAGCAGCAGCGCCGCGGCCTCTCCCGCCGCGCCCAGCGGGTGCCGGGACGCCGGGATTCGTCCACGCCGTCAACAATTGGTTGCGCTCGGCATCCGTGGACCAGCGCAGCACGTCGATGCGGATGGAATCGGGCGCTCCACTAACGTTGTCGGTGGTCGCGGTGAAACTCATGATCGGCCCCGTAGTTTGAGCTACCGCCAGCAGTGCCACGAGTACTACGCCAGCAAAGATCTTCAAGTTCATTCTGCCTTCTGACTCCTTCAATTACCTTGGTTCGTGCCCCACACCCCGCCTAACCATTCCACCAGGCGCTCCAGTTCCTCGTCGGAAATCCTGGCGCCGCGTTCTCGCATGTCCACCGCGCCTGATTCCCGGGGGAGGCATCAAGCCGGCCCGTAGTTTACGGACCACTTTTTCCAACAGCTCCGCATGATCCCCCGCCCGTCGCGAGATCGAGATTTTGCAGCGAAAAATTAGCCGTCTTGAGTTTGTCGTTGTGGCAGGTAACGCAGTATTGATTAACAAGTGCGTTTTGCTTTTGCGCCGAGCCCGGCGCGGGCTGTTGTCCCGAAAAGACGGCAACCGTTAGAATCAGCAGGCCACCAAACAGCAACCCTAATCTCATCGGCCTTTCCTTGCCCCCCGTAAGTCTTTCAGAAGTTTAGTCTTTTGGGCCAACGCACCGACCCATTATGGTCCTGATCGCGGTTGGTTTCAAGGGAGCCAGCTTAGCGAAGCCTAGGAAGGTACTGGCATCAGTCCTCGAAGTGCTGATGCAGGCTCTTGTGCTCTTCGCGTTGCTTTTCGTTCCGAGCCCCGGCAGCGGCCTTATGCGCCGAGTCGAAGTTAGCTTCGCTCGCGGATTCCGAGCTCATGGCGCACAGCGAAATCATTTGCGTCAGATCTTTTTTCGAGCAAGCCGGGCATTCCGCCGCCGGAGAGGAAGACCGAACCAAATACTCAAAACGGTGTCCACAGTGTCGACACTCGTATTCGTAGATCGGCATGAGCGCAGTTTATCAGACCACCAGGCGGGGAGCCGAGCGCTGCTCCACTCCTCTTTGGTCAACGACCTCCGGCGCTTCGGAAAGTCCCAAGCGAACCGTGACCCGGTGTTTCGCGCCATCGTCTATCAAACGGATCGTGGAGCTTTCCATCGGCCGACCATCCAACTCCATCCGGGCGGCGATACTCTTCTCCCGTTTCACAGTGATCTCGTAGGTTGCGGATCGATACTTGTAAACCAGCTCGAATCCCGGCCAGTCCTGCGGAATCGCGGGGCAGATTTGCAGAAATTCCCCCCGTAGCCGGAACCCCAGAACTTCTTCCATCCAAATGCGGTACATCCACGAGGCTGAGCCGGTGTACCAGGTCCAGCCGGCGCGGCCTACCTTTCCTGGCGCGGACGAAACATCGGCCGCCACGACGTAGGGTTCGCCGCGGTAGCGCGCGGCAGTTTGCGGATTCCGGGTCCGCTCGATGGGATTCATCATTTGGAGCAGCCTCACGGAGCGGTCGCCGTCTCCCAGCCGGGCCCATGCCATGGCCAGCCACAACGAACCATGCGTGTACTGTCCTCCGTTTTCGCGCACGCCCGGTGGATAGCCCATGATGTATCCAGGATGGGGCTCGGAATGGTCGAAAGGAGGAGTGAATAGCAGCACGAGCTGATCATTCTTTCGAACCAGCTCGCGGGTCGCCGACTGCATGCCCTGGAGGACGCGCGCGGGATCGGCGGATCCGGAGAGCGCCGCCCAGGATTGCGGGAGCGAATCGATGCGAGCCTCTTGGTTGGCGCGCGACCCCAGCGGAGATCCGTCGTCGAAAAAGGCGCGCAGGTACCATTCGCCATCCCAGCACGAGTGCTCGATCGCGCTCGCAAGGTCATCCGCTCGCGTCCGCCAGAGTGTCGCGTGTTCCGGGTCGCGTTTATCGGCAAGGGTCGCGGCCGAACGCAAGACCGTCAGGAAAAACCAACCAAGCCAGACGCTTTCTCCCTTGCCTTCCGTGCCGACTTCATTGAGTCCGTCATTCCAGTCGCCGCTGCCGATCAAAGGAAGCTCATGGGATCCAAGCTGCCAGGCGTGTTCGACGGCGCGAACGCAATGTTCCCACAGCGGAGCGCTGGTCGCGGAGACCGGGGGGATCGACATGTGTTCCTGTTCATGCGGTTCGAGGACCGGACCTTCGAGAAACGGCACGTCCAGGTTCAAAATCGAGTCGTCCCCGGTGACCTCCACATAACGCGCGACAGCATAGGGCAGCCACAACAGATCGTCCGAACAACGGGTCCGAACGCCCAGGCCGGATTCGGGATGCCACCAGTGCTGCACATCGCCCTGGACGAATTGACGCGATGCCGCAGAGAGAATGTGCGCGTGAGCCAATTCCGGCGCCGAGTACAAATACGCCATGGCGTCCTGCAATTGGTCCCGGAAGCCGAAGGCTCCCCCGGATTGGTACAGCGCGGAGCGCGCCCAAAAGCGGCAGCTCAGGCTCTGGTATAGCAGCCATCGGTTCAGGAGGAAGTTGGTGGAGAGATACGGTGTGCGAACCTGAATCGCTCCGAGTTTCTGGTCCCACGATTTTCGAGTCTCCGCCAAGGCGCGTTCCACGTTCTCGCCCGCGGAGTAACGCTGCACCAGTTCCCGAACGCCTTCGATGCTGGTCTGCTCGCCCAGCAGGAATACGATTTCAACGGTCTGCCCGGGCTCGAGCACCGCGGGCACCTGCAACGCCGCGGCTGGATCCATTCCGGCGCCGCAGCGATTATCGAGGGTCACATAGTCCAGCGCCGCAGGATTTGCCCGCGAACGATTTCGACCCAGGAACTGCGTGCGATCGCCGGAGTAGGACGAAGCTCGCGGACTCGAAGCGGCGAACGCCACCGAACCCGCGTAGCTCTCCTGCCAGCTCTGGCGGGCCAGCAGTGCTCCGGACTGTTGATCGAAACTGGTTTGCACGTAGAGTTGCTGCTTCTCTCTGGTCGCGCCCAAAGTCCATTCCGCGAAGTACGTCACGCTGAGTTGCCTGCGCCGCGAGGATTCGTTGTGCAGGCGCAAGCGGCAAATCTTTACGGGATCGCCGCCGTCTTCAGCCACCGGGACGAACACGGTCAGTTCCTGATCGATGGAATGGCTGTTGTGCTCGAAAACCGTATAACCCTGGCCGTGCCGCGCTCGATACGCGTCGCGTTCGCGAATGGGCGACGCGGTTGGCGTCCAGCGCGCCCCCGATTGGTCGTCTCGGATATAAACGGCCTCCGAAGGCGGGTTGCTCACTGGATCGTTCGTCCAGGCAGTGAGGCGATTCTGCTGGCTGTTGCCGCGCCAGGTGAACCCCAAGCCGCTCTCGCTCACAGCCGTGCCGAAGTCCGGATTCGCTATGACGTTGATCCAGGGCGCTGGTGTGAGTATATCCGGCGCCAGATAGATGCAATACTCGCGTCCGTCCGCCGTGAACCCTCCCAATCCGTTGAAGTAAGGAAGTTCCAGGAACGGCAACGGCGACGAAGGCTCCTCCGTCTGGGGAGCCAGAGGCACGAACGGCCGCGTAGGGGCCAGGGCTTCGGTGCCCGCGAGCTGGCGTTGCAGGGAGCCGCGATTTCCGCTCAGCACCGCGCGGGAAGCCGCGAACAGCAGGTTCCGGTGATCCTCGGGCACCAGATGCCAGTCCAGCAGGTAGACGCCGCCGGCGCGATTCGCACCCGCTTCACGGGCATAGGCGTCGATCTGACGCTGAAGCTGGAGATGCAAGGGACGCTCATAACTGGGGAGCTCCTGATTCAGGATGATCAGGTCCGCGTGGAAACCTCGCAAACGCCAATACGTGTGCGCCAGCAGCAGTTCACGAATCAGGCTGAGATTAAGAGATTCGGCGATAGCCACGGTCACCATGGGAAGATCGCCCGAAATTCCGTGAGCCCATAGCGCGGATTGTCCCAGCCGGTTCACCGCCAGACGTCCGGCGGAAGGACGCATCCGCGCGTTGGGATAAAGCAGATAGCCCGCCAGCTCCTGATAGCCTTGTGCGGCGGCCGGCCCGATTTGCAGGAATCGGAACTGCAGCTCCGCGTGGGTCCACGCCAATTCAAACGCCCGCGCCGCCGATTCCTTGCGCCGGTACTTCTCCACCAGCGTCATCAGCGCCTCCCGCGAGTCCGCGGCCATGGTGATGAAAATGAGTTCCCGCCGCTCTCGTGCCTCGAAAGTCTCGCGGCTGCGGATACTGAAGACCGGATCGAGGACCGCTCCTTCGGATCCGTTCAGGTCGCGCCGTAACGCCGCCGGAGCATGCACCGTATTTCCACGACCCAGAAACTCGGCGCGGTCGGTTTCACATTTGACGGTCCCGCTGGCGCCCACCAGCATGTGGGCCATCCACACGGGAGGGTCATCCGGGGAACGCGACCGCCGATGCGCCAGCAGAACGTCATCCTCCCGCATCGTTTCGACGAACATCTTGCTAAATGCCGGGTGAGCGGCATCGGCGGCTTCCGGCGCCAGCGCCAATTCCATGTAGCTGGTGATCTCCAGCAGCCGAGACCGGACGGTCCGATTGACCACCGTGAGCCGCCGTAATTCAACGTCATCCTCCGGAGAAACCGTCACGCTCATGACCGTCTCGACACCAAGGACAGTGCGGTGAAAATCGGCCCGGTCCTCCGAAAACGTGACGGAACTCGTGCCGAGTGTCCCGTTCAAGGGCTGAGGCGTCGCTGCCCAGACCGTATTCGTTCGAACATCGCGAAGGTAAAGATAGCTTCCCCACTCATCCAGCGCCGGATCCGAGCGCCAGCGGGTGAGATCGAATTGATTCCACCGGCTGTACCCCGCGCCGGAATTGGAAACCATCAGCGCGTACCGGCCGTTGCCGTATAGATGCACCTTCGGAACCGGCGTTTCCTTGCTGAACGTAACATCCCGCGCTTCTTCTCCCGCCGTCCGCGGTAAGCGTACTGGCCCGCCTTGATGACGGCCTGCTTGGCCGTGCGGAATACCTTGCG
>Ga0209415_10018003_pt1 | contig 11185 bp, 7 predicted proteins | sample PeaSoiSIISIP2007_FD_187696 | JGI IMG/M metagenome (GOLD analysis project Ga0209415, IMG submission 187696) | Peat soil microbial communities from Weissenstadt, Germany - SII-SIP-2007 (SPAdes) (version 2) | ecosystem: Environmental > Terrestrial > Soil > Wetlands > Peat | place: Germany...
ACGTTTCTGAAGGAAGCGGAAGGGGCGCTGGTACCGATGGATTCTCCTGTGCCCGATCCCATGACCGAAGCCGCCGCCATTTCCGAGAGACGCGCGATGCCGGCCACTCGAACCCTGGTGACAGCGCAGCGAATGCCGTTTCGCCCAACATCGTGACTCGCCGCCGAAAGCGTTGAACGCGCGCGGCCTAATCCGCAGCAAGGAGCTAAGAAGATGCCAAGAAAAACCGAATGTTCCGTTTCGATAGGCTGCCACGCACGCGGAGCGATTCGCGCGGGCGTGCTGCTGGCGATTCTCGTGTCGCAACCACTCCTTGCATCGCCGCAACAAAAGTCAGACGACCTCACGAACCACAGCATTGAAGACCTGATGAACATCGAGGTGACTTCGGTCTCGAAAACGGAACAGAAACTTTCCCGAACGGCATCGGCGATCTTCGTGATTACCCAGGACGATATCGCCCATTCGAATGCCACCAGCATTCCCGATCTCCTGCGGATGGTTCCCGGAGTGGACGTGGCTCAGATCAACAGCAACGTCACGGCGCTCAGCATTCGCGGATTCAACGTGCGATTCGCAGACAAGCTGCTCGTACTGGTGGACGGTCGGAGCGTATATACCCCGGCCTTCGGCGGTGTCTTCTGGGATACGCTCGACCTTCCGCTCGAAGACATCGATCGAATCGAAGTGATCCGCGGCCCCGGCGGGTCGATCTGGGGCGCAAACGCGGTCAACGGCGTCATCAACATCATTACGAAAAAAGCCTCCGAAACGCATGGAGGACTCGTTGTTGCGGGAGGCGGCAACGTCAACCAGGGATTCGAGACCGCCCAATACGGCGGCGAGGTGGCGAAATCGACGGATTACCGCGTGTACACAAAGTACTTCAACAACGCCCATTTCCCCGATTCCAGCGGCCAGGATGGCGGAGACGGCTGGCACATGCTTCAAGGAGGCTTTCGAACCGATACCGCGCTCTCGCCGAAAGACACATTAATGTTTCAAGGAAACATGTATAGCGTCCGCGAGGGAGTTCCCACCCAGGATTTTCCGTCCATCACGTCCCCCGGCCTCGTGAACGCTGAACTGCTCGTCAACGTGACGGGCGGCTTTCTTCAGGGCGTCTGGAATCACGTGTACTCTCCGAGATCGGACACCTCGCTGCAAGTCGCCTACGACCAGTACGAACGAAGGGACCAGCTCCGCGAGAATCGCGGCACACTGTATCTCGAGTTCAAGGACCACATCGCCTGGGGGACGCGACAGAACATCGTTTGGGGGCTGACTTATCGCGACTCAAATTCCCGCACCGACGGGAACCTCTTTATCTCCGTGACTCCCGCTGACCTCAACACACAGCTATTCGGTGCGCTCGTTCAAGACGAAATCGCGATTATCCCGGACCGCGTGTACCTGACTGCGGGAGCCATACTCGAGCACAACTACTACACGGGGATCAACGTGATGCCGAGCGCCCGCGCAGTGTGGACGCCTAGCTCCAATCAGGCGTTGTGGGCGGCCATTTCCGATGCAGTCCGTACACCCAACGCCATCGACACCGGAATCCTCGAGGCACAGGATGCGCCGTCGCTCGCCGTGCTCGATTGGATGATGCCCGGACTGGAAGGCCCCCAAGTATGCCAGCGCGTCCGCGAGCATCTGGACCGTCCCTACGTGTACCTTCTCCTGCTCACGGCCCGCAGTCAGAAGGACGATTTGCTCCGCGGCCTCGAAGCCGGCGCAGACGACTACCTGACAAAACCTTTTGACGCACAGGAGCTGCGCGCTCGCCTGAAAGTCGGCCAGCGCATTCTGGATCTCCAGAGGGGTCTGATTGCGGCGCGAGATGAGCTGCGTTTCCGGGCCACCCATGACGCGCTCACCGGCATCGCCAATCGCGGCGTCGTGCTCGACGCAATTCACCGCGAGCATGCCCGGCAATTGCGCGAGGGCGGTTCTCTCGGACTCATCATGGTTGACCTCGATCATTTCAAGCACGTCAACGACGTCCACGGCCATCTCGCGGGCGATGCCGTGCTGAAGGAAGTGGCACGGCGAATGGCCTCCTGCGCCCGCCCGTACGACACCGTAGGAGACGCTACGGCGGAGAAGAGTTCCTGGTTGTCGTAGCTTCCGCCGACTGCGTCGGGGCCATGGCGCTCGCCGAGCGGATTCGCCGGGAAATCGCTGCGGTGCCGGTCAGTACCGACGACGGCCCATTACGCGTCACGGCGAGTTGCGGAGTCGCTGTCAGTGAAGCCGGCAAACCGCTCGATTCCCAGGAACTCCTTCATGCTGCCGACGAAGCTCTCTACAGCGCGAAGGAACAGGGCCGCAACCGCGTGGTCCTCGCCGCCTCGCTCGTGCCGGTTCACGCCGAGTCCTCTCAAACAGAACCTGCGCCGCTGAAGTCGAAATCCCGCTGATCTTCAAGGAAGTCCCGTTTCGGCATCCATACGGTACCGTATGGGCATCCGCGGACTCCCAATTTGACACCGCTCGACGCAAACTCATTCGCCCTCGCCGCTTTTTGGTGTACATTGTTACGCGTACGCCAAGCGCAAGCACATTTCTGTCGTTTTCGGAGAGGGCCAGGAAATGAATCCGACCAAGTCAGGAACAGCCGTCAGCAGCAATGCTCCCCCGGGAGCCCGCCGGGACACGTTGACGATCATCGACAACCGCAACGGCCGGCAATACGAAATCCCCATCAAGAATGACACGATCCGCCCTCTCGACCTTCGCCAGATCAAGATCCAAGAATCCGATTTCGGGATGATGAGTTACGATCCGGCTTTCTCAAACACCGCGTCCTGTATCAGCAAGATCACGTTTATCGACGGCGACAAGGGAATCCTCCGCTACCGCGGTTATTCGATTGAAGAGCTGGCGGATAAGAGCACGTACCCGGAGACGGCCTACCTGATTCTCCACGGCGAGCTTCCCACGAAATCGCAACTTGCGGATTGGAACTACCACATCACGCACCACACGTTTATCCACGAGAGCATCAAGAAGTTTCTCGACGGCTTTCACTACGACGCGCATCCGATGGGCATGCTCATCTCGACCGTCGCCGCGCTTTCGACTTTCTATCCGGACGCGAAAGACATTTTCAATCCGGAATCGCGGCGCAAGCAGACCTACCGCCTGATCGGCAAGATGCCCACGCTTGCTGCTTTCGCCTACCGGCACAGCCTGGGGATGCCGTTCGTTTATCCCGACAACGATTTGAGCTATAGCGGCAATTTTTTGAACATGCTCTTCCGCACCACCGAACTTCAATACCGCCCGAATCCGACCCTCGAACGCGCGCTCGACATCCTGTTTATCCTGCATGCCGATCATGAGCAGAATTGCTCGTCCACGGCCATGCGCGGTGTTGGCAGTTCGCACGTCGATCCATACTCCGCCGCGGCCGCGGCCACGGCCGCCCTCTATGGCCCGCTCCACGGCGGAGCAAACGAACAGGTCCTGCGGATGCTGCTTGAAATTGGAACCGTCAACAATGTTCCTGCCTACATCAAGAGCGTGAAAGCCGGCGAAAAATTGCTGATGGGATTCGGCCACCGGGTCTATAAGAACTACGATCCGCGAGCCCGGATCGTGAAGCGCATCGCTTACGAAGTTTTCGACGTCATGGGACGCAATCCGCTGATCGACATCGCCCTCGAATGCGAACGCATCGCGCTTGAGGATGAATATTTCGTCACGCGGCGCCTCTATCCGAACGTCGATTTCTATACGGGCCTCATCTATCAGGCGATGGGTTTCCCGGTGACCATGTTTCCGGTGCTGTTCGCCATTCCTCGGACGTCGGGCTGGATCGCGCAATGGGAGGAAATGCTGCTCGACCACGAACAGAAGATTTCGCGGCCGCGTCAGGTATACCTGGGCCACGATCTGCGCAGCTATATTCCGCTGGATCACCGCAGCTAGACCGGGCGATTCCGGCAAGCCCTGCGAGCCGAATCTTGCGCTATTTGAACCCCTCTCGCGATTGACTCTGCGGCAATTCGCGCCGCCTCCCGCCTTGACATTGTTCTTCATTGGCACAGAATGGAATTCCCTTCCAAGAATTCTTCTTTTCGACTGGACATGCTTTTTCGCCAGGCACTGGTTTCTCTAAGACGCAGCAAGTCCTCTCCTTCTCGTCCCTGAGATGGCCCTTTGTGCGCGGTCGAGCGGCGGCGCGCGATGCGACCCCGCGGGAGGAATGCGGTGGAATTTCTGCGACAATTGTTCGACTCAGGCGGCTTCATGCCGCACGGCTACTGCTATCTGTGGAATATGCGGCTGGTTTGGCTGCACGTCCTGTCCGATTCCCTGATCGCGCTCTCCTATTTCGCGATTCCCGTGATTCTCCTGAGGTTTGTCCGGAAGCGGCGCGATCTGCCGTTCAGCTGGATGTTCGTGCTTTTTGGCGTCTTCATCGTCGCTTGCGGCTCGACGCACGCGATGGAGGTTTGGAACCTGTGGCACGCAAACTATTGGCTTGCCGGCGTGGTGAAAGGCGTCACAGCAGCCGCCTCGGTCTCCACGGCAATTCTTCTCGCGCAAATCGTACCGGCCGCACTCGAACTCCCGGGCACGAAGCGGTGGATCGATGCAAACGCAGCCCTGGAAAAGGAGGTGCGCGATCGCCGCGACCTCGAACACGCGCTTCGCGCCAGCGAGACCGCCTATCGGGAACAAGCCGAACTGCTCGATCTAACGCATGACGCCATCTTCGTGCGCGATATCGAAGGGAAGATCACGTATTGGAATCGAAGCGCGGAGCAGCTCTATGGCTGGCCGAAGGATGAGGCCCGCGGCAAGAAGAGCCACGAGCTTCTCGATACGATGTTCCCAAAGCCGCTGGAGGAAATCGAAAGGGAGGTTTATCAGCGGGGTTCGTGGGAGGGCGACCTCGTCCATCGCCGCTACGACGGGGGCCAGATCATCGTGTCCAGCCGCTGGGCCCTGAAGCGCGGTCCCGATGGAAATCCGGCTGCGATTCTCGAAACCAATCGCGACATCAGCCAGCGCAAGCAGGAAGAGGAGAAATTCCGCAATCTACTCGAATCAGCTCCCGACGCCATCGTAATCGTGAACACGAGCGGAGGAATCCAGCTTGTGAACGTGCAGGCGGAAAAGCTATTCGGCTATTCTCGCGAAGAGCTGATCGGCCAGCCTGTGGAGATCCTGGTGCCGCAGCGATTTCAAGATCAGCACGCCGGGCACCGGCAGGGCTACTCGCAATCACCCCACACGCGAGCCATGGGCGCCGGATTGGAGCTCTACGGGCGGCGCAAGAACGGTGAGGAATTCCCCGTCGAAGTCAGCTTGAGCCCGCTTTCGACCACCGCGGGCACGCTTTTTTCGAGCGCCATTCGAGACGTGACGGAGCGCCGCCGTGCGGAAGCGGAAATCCAGAAGCTCAATTCCGATCTAAACCTGAAACTTGCCGAGTTGGGCGCGGTCAACAAGGAACTCGAATCCTTCAGCTACTCGGTGTCCCACGATCTCCGCGCGCCGCTGCGGCACATCGATGGCTTCGCGCGCATCCTCAGGGAGGAATACGCCGCGTCGCTTCCCGAAGAAGGAAGGCGCTACCTGGACCGCATCCTCGAGGCCGACAATCACATGGGACATCTCGTGGACGACCTCCTGAATCTTGCCCACATCGGGCGGCGCGAGATGCGCAAGAGCAGGGTCAAGCTGGGAGAAATCGCCAAACAAGCGCTCGCCGACCTGCCGCCTGACGTCGGGAATCGCGACATCGAGTGGCGAATTGAGCCTCTTCCCGAGGCGGATTGCGATCCGTGGCTTCTAAGATTAGTTTTCTCTAATCTTCTGTCCAACGCCGCCAAGTTTACGCGCACCCGTCCAACCGCCGTGATCGAGGTAGGTGCGCGCACGGAAAATGGCGCCACGGCCTTTTTCGTGCGCGACAACGGAGTGGGCTTCGACCCGAAATATGCCGATAAGCTTTTTGGAGTCTTCCAGCGCCTCCATCGGGAGGAAGACTTCGAGGGAACCGGCATCGGACTGGCGACCGTGCAGCGAATCATCCAGCGCCATGGCGGTGAAATCTGGGCGGAGTCGGCGCTCGGACACGGCGCCACTTTCTTCTTCACGCTCGGGCCACGGCCCGAACAGATCGTGCACGAAGGCGCGAGAGGAGCAAATCATGAGCGAGTCTAAAGGAGTTGAAATCCTGCTGGTGGAAGACAATTCCTCGGACGCGGAATTGACACTCCACGCCTTGCGGAAAAGCAAGCTCGCCAACGAGATTCAACGCGTGCGCGACGGCGAAGAGGCGCTGGATTTTCTCTTCTGCCGCGGAGCATGTGCCGGCCGCAGCATCGCGAACGGTCCCCGTCTGGTTCTGCTCGATCTCAAGCTGCCCAAAGTGGACGGTTTGCAGGTCCTGCGCGAGGTCAAGGGCGATCCGCGCACGAAGGCGATCCCTATCATCGTGCTTACGTCGTCGAAGGAAGAGCGCGACCTCGTCAACAGCTACCAGCTCGGAGTGAACAGCTACATTCAGAAGCCGGTCAACTTCAGCGAATTTCAGGACGTGGTCCGCCAACTCGGCATGTACTGGCTACTGGTGAACAACGCCCCCCCCGCAGCGGCGTTTGCCAGGAGTTAGCCCAGAGATTATGTCCAGGAACCCTGCCAAGGGCGACTCTCCTCTCGAGAAGCCTCTTCGATTGCTGATCGCGGAGGACGATCCGAACGACTTGGAATTGTGTCTCCGCAATCTGAAGAAATCGGGAGTCCGCTTCGAAGCAAGCACGGTCTCGACCCGGGAGGAATTCATACAGAAGCTGCGTGAACAGCCTTTCGACGTCGTTTTAGCCGACTACCGCATGAAGGGCTGGACTGGAATGGACGCCCTCGCCGCCGTCAAGGAAATTTGCCCTGACGTTCCGCTCGTGCTCCTCAGTGGAACGCTGGGCGATGAGTTCGCGGTTGAGTGCATCAAGCTCGGTGTCACGGATTACGTATTGAAGGATCAGCTCGCGCGGCTGCCGAGGGCGCTGCGCCGCGCGCAGGAAGAGAAGGCCTTGCACGAAGCTGAGATGCAGGCGCACGCAGCGCTCCGGGAAAGCGAGGCGCGCTATCGCAGCCTGGTCCAAAACGCCACGTACGGAATGTTTTTGGCCGAGGAACCGGAAGGCAAGCTACTCGACGCAAACCCGGCGCTGGCTGCGATGCTCGGATATGACTCCGTTGACGGCCTCCTCCGAATTCAACATACGCGGAAGCTTTACTGCAATCCCGCCGACCAGGACAAAATCATCGCCGAGTACATGCGCCGCGGACGCGCGGATGCCACCGTCGAGTGGAAGCGTAAGGACGGAAAAATCGTCACCGTCCGCTTGAACGGCAGGCACGCCACCGGCGCAGACGGAAAATCCGAATGCGCGGAAGTGATCGTGGAGGACATCACCGAGCGGATGGCACTCGAAAAGCAGCTTGTACAGGCACAGAAATTCGAGGCCATCGGCCAATTGGCCGGCGGAATCGCACACGACTTTAACAACATGCTTGGCGCGATTCTCGGCTGGGCGGACATGGGCATCGAGGAAACCGAGTCCGGCTCGCGGCTCCATCGTCATTTCGATAAAGTGCATCAACAGGCCGAGCGCGCCGCTGCTCTGACCCGCCAACTGCTCGCCTTCGCGCGGCGCCAGATTCTTGAGCCGCGCAACGTGGACCTGAATCAGATGGCGATCGAAACGCTGAGCCTGCTCGAAAAAGTGATCGGCAGCAACATCGAGATCAAGGCCAACCTCGCGCCGAACCTCTCCGTGGTGCGCGCCGATCCGACGCAAGTCGAACAGGTGCTGATGAATCTCTGCATCAACGCGCGCGACGCCATGCCAGGCGGCGGCTCGCTGATCATTGAGACGTCAAACACCGCGCTCGATGAGCGATTCTGCGCACTGCAACCGCTGGCGCGTCCCGGCGTGTACGCCATGCTCTCCGTCACAGACACCGGAACCGGAATGGACGCAGCCACACTCGATCGAATCTTCGAGCCGTTCTTCACGACCAAGGAGCTCGGGAAGGGAACGGGGCTCGGCCTGGCCACGGTGTACGGGATCGTCCGGCAACACGGCGGCTTCGTCCACGTATATAGCGAGCTCGGGACCGGAAGCACATTTCGCGCGTACTTCCCGGTCAGCGCGGTCTCGCCGGAATCGCCGGCACAGGCCGTGGATGCGGGCCCAATCCAGGGAGGATCGGAGACGATCCTTGTGGCCGAGGACCACGAAGGCCTGCGCGAGCTGGCTCAGGAAACGCTGGCGGGCCTCGGATATCAGATCGTGCTGGCGATCGACGGTGAACAGGCCATGCAGGAATTCCGGGCGCATCGCGACCGGATCGATCTCGCCCTGCTCGACGTGATGCTTCCCAAAATCAACGGGCCCGAAATCTATGCCCGAATCCGCGAAGAAAAACCGGATTTGCGCGTGATTTTCGCCACCGGATACAGTCCCGATATCGATTTGCTGCGCAAAGTCCAGGCGCAGGGCCTGCCGGTGTTGCAAAAGCCGTATTCGTCGCGCGACCTGGCGCACAAAATCCGCGAAACGCTCGACCAGCGGCCGGCGGATTCCCCGCGATTAGGTGTTGACACCCACTCTTGAGGTGTGATAACCGTGGGGCATACGTGGCACCGGCTGACAGCCGGTTTGCTGAGGCACCCAGGCGCGGGAACACCAAAATTCCTGCTGGGTGTTCGGCAACAAACCCCACCCACCCCGGGAGGTGGGCGCCTTTGGCGCTTGCCTCCCGTTTTATTTTGGCTGGATACTTCCCGCAGCGAACTTGTCCCAAGCATGCAAAATGCCGCCCGCCAAGCGAGAATCTGCCCGTTAGTGCCACCCGAAAAGTGTGTCGAGTAAGGTGTGTCACTTTCCTTTGTTTTCAATGAGTTAGAAGGCGCAACAGGTGGCAGGGTGTGTCGAGTAAGACCGGGGCGTGACTCGTGATCCCGAAGCTTCGGGAGTGACGTGCCTGCCCGCCGAAGTTCGCCGCGGCGAACGTAGGCGGGTGATTCGTGCGGGGAAAGGCCATAGCCGGGAGGGGCCGGTGAAAGCCGTGCCCCCAGCAGTCGGGGGTAAGCCGCCATCCGGGGTGAGCTACCGTTTCGAGTTGTTGTGCCCATGTTCATGACCACTTCGTGACCACGTGGTCAGGCTAGCAGAGGGGAAGAGGCTGTCAAGCGTGCGTCCCTGTGGACTGTCCTAGACGCTCGATGCTAGAGGCTGGATGCTAGAGGTAATTTTAAGCGACCCGTCGCACCCTTTCCGCCTGCGGCGGACGAGGAGTGCGCCACCCTCAAAGTTTGTCGGAGACGTTGAATGAACTCGGGTGTGGCCCGCTCATGCGCGGACGGAATTGGCGGCGTGCAAAGGCGCTTAGGCTGCGCCACCCGCCAGGTCACCAGGCCGCTACTTCGGCTCTCTTCGGAAATACCAGCGGTTTACAAGCCATATTTCAAGAGAGAGCGCGGCTGCGCTTATCACAGCCTGTGTCCACCAGTGGGACAGCAGCGCCTTGACTATCATTCCGATCAAGAAAAAAAGCGCTAGTAGCTGGCCCAGAACTGCGCCCGCTATCGCGCGGAAGCCAACGTCTTGGCGGCTGCTAAGCAGCCAGCCGGCCGAGCAAGCTAAGGATAGAAGGAGGTATAGCCACGGTTGGTAGCTCCAACTCCCAGAGGCGAGGGCCAGACCAAGCGCCGAAAGCGTGGGACAGCCACTTAGCATTCGAGCCATTGCGTTAGAATGGGGACGACAGTATGGGATCGGTCATGTCCGGGTTAGCCTTCTGCATGCAAGTATTTCGCTGTTGGAGATCTGTAACCGTGGCAACCCCGACGGCCGTAGCCCCCGCTACACCGAGCAGCTTCGTACCGACACCCATCGGCGGGTGGCCCACCCTTTTGTCTCCGACGATTTTTCGCAATGACATCGCGAGATGAGCAGATAATACCACACCGATAGCTTACTACTCAGTTCGCTGACCCATGTCGGGTGCCGCACCCTTCCGGGTTTGAAGGGTGCGCGGGTCTGGAATGAAGCATCGACTGGAACGCCGCTATGGAATGGGCCACCTGCACTTCATCACGTGCAGCTGCTACCGGCGCAAGCCTCTGCTGGGGACCGAGAGGGCGCGCAACGTCTTTCTGACGATCCTGAGCGACGTTCGGGATCGTTATGATTTCGCGTTGCTGGGTTACGTGGCAATGCCGGAGCACTTTCATTTGTTGATGAGCGAGCCGAGGGTGGGAACCCCGACGACGGTGATGCAGGTGTTGAAGCAGCGGGTCTCCCGCGCGATGCACTCGCAGCGACGCAGGAAGCGCGCGCCGTTCGGACAGATGCGGTTGTGGGACGAAGAGCCCGCAAGGAAGCAGAGGCCGTTCTGGCAGCGGCGGTTCTACGATTTCAACGTGTGGAGCTCGAAGAAGAGGTACGAGAAGATGAACTACATGCATTTCAATCCGGTGAAGCGGGGGCTCGTGGCACATCCGAAGGACTGGCCGTGGAGCAGCTACCTATTCTATTCGTCCGGGAAAGCGAATCTGTGCCCGCCGAATCCGGAGTGGAAGCCGAAGGAAGAACGCTGACAGGCAACGCTACCTCGCGCACCCTTCTGAAAGAACGAAGGGTGCGGCACCCCAAAATGTTTGTCCCAGACTTTGAATGAACTCGGGTGTGACGCGTTCACGTGCGGATGGAACTGGCGAAATGCAGAGGTATTTAGGATGCGTCACCCGACAAAACCTAGAAGCGGGGAGACAGAAAGACGCACCCTTCTGGGAATCGAAGAGTGCGGCACCCCCAGAATGTTTGGTCGAGACGTTGAAGAAACTCGGGTGCGAAGTGTTCATGCGCGGACGAGATTGGCGGGATGCAAAGGCGCTTAAGGTGCGGTGTTCGCCAAAAGCAGATCCCTCGTCGGCCTGGAACCGGCCTCGCTCGGGATGACAATCCTCATCGTCCCGCAAATCCAACCGGGACGCGGGCAACGCGGCGGAGCGAAGCAGATCCCTCGTCGGCCTAAAATCGGCCTCACTCGGGATGACGATGCTCGTCGCATCGTCAGGCGTTTTTCTTGAGTTCGGCGAGGACGAGCTTGGCGACTTCCTTGAGCGTGTCGAAGACGCCCTGGCCCGTGA
>Ga0209415_10018004_pt1 | contig 11184 bp, 9 predicted proteins | sample PeaSoiSIISIP2007_FD_187696 | JGI IMG/M metagenome (GOLD analysis project Ga0209415, IMG submission 187696) | Peat soil microbial communities from Weissenstadt, Germany - SII-SIP-2007 (SPAdes) (version 2) | ecosystem: Environmental > Terrestrial > Soil > Wetlands > Peat | place: Germany...
GGCGCGATGACCACGCTGGTGCAGTCCTCGGGATCGAGCATCGAAAAAGGCGAGTCCGTGCTCGATACCGGATACACGCTGCGCGCGGTGGGTGCCGACTGCATCGTCATGCGGCATCCCTCGGCGGGCGCGCCGCTGTTGATGGCACAGCATCTCGACATTCCCGTGATCAATGCTGGAGACGGCATGCACGAGCATCCTTCGCAGGCGCTGCTCGATGCCTTCACCATTCTGAAACACAAGAAGTCGTTCAAGGGTCTGCAGGCGACTATTATCGGCGACATATTTCACAGCCGCGTCGCCCGCAGCGCCTGCCATTTGCTGACCAAGTTCGGAGTGAAACTGACGCTGTGCGGTCCGCCGGAGTTTGTGCCGGATGTGGCTACAACGCTTGCTCCGGGCCTGCGCGTGACGCGCCACATCGAAGATGCGCTGCGCGGAACTGATGTTGTCATGCTGCTGCGCGTGCAAAAAGAACGACTGGCCGGCCAGAAGATTCGCCTGCAGGACTACATTGCGCGCTACCAGATGACGACCGGGCGCCTGAAGCTGGCCAAGCGCGACGCGATCGTCATGCATCCCGGGCCGATCATTCGCGGGCTGGAGTTGACCGCCGAAGTCGCCGACGGGGCGCAGTCCGTGATTGTCGACGAAGTTCACAACGGGGTGCCGACGCGCATGGCAGTTCTGGCGCGGGCTTTGGGGAAGGCGAAATGAGGCACACCATTCATCGTCATCAGCGGAATCATGTGGGGGCCGTCCGATGACGCGCCACGAAAACAAGAGCCTGCTGATCAAAGGCGGCCAGCTGATCGATCCCGCAGGAAAGATCAACGCGCCCATGGACATCCTGTTGCGCGATGGCCGCGTCGCCGAAGTTTCCCTGCCCAATAAAATCCGCGGCTCGGCCGACGAGAAGTTCGATGCACGCGGACTTATCGTCGCGCCCGGCTTCATCGACCTGCACGTTCATCTGCGCGAGCCCGGCCAGAGTTACAAAGAGACCATCGCTTCTGGAACGGCTGCCGCTGCCGCCGGAGGATTCACCTCAGTTTGCACCATGCCCAACACCGCGCCCGTGGTGGATACGGCGGAGTGGGTGGCATGGCTGCGCAATCCGGAGCGCGGGGCGGTGGTGAACGTGTTTCCGATCGCGGCCGCAACGCGCGGCAGCAAAGGTGGAACCCTCACCGATTTCGCCGCCTTGCAGCGAGCCGGAGCGGTCGCGGTTACCGACGATGGCAAGCCCATCCTCGACGACGACGTGATGCGCATGGCGCTGCGACTGGGCGCGGAACTGAATTTTCCGGTGGTGCAACACGCCGAAGACACGCGCCTCACCGAAAACTGCTCGATGCACGCCGGGCCCACCAGCTTTCGCCTGGGGCTGCGCGCCATGCCGGCGGCGGCGGAGGCTCTCGTCGTCGACCGCGACGTCACACTAGCACAGCAGATTCGCGAATCGCGCCTGCACGTGGCGCATCTTTCGACTTCCGATGCGCTCAAGTCCGTGCGCCGCGGCAAGCGCGCCAAGGCCCGCGTGACCTGTGAAGTCACGCCGCACCACTTCACGTTGATCGACGAAAATGTGGGCGAGTACGACACCAATTTCAAGATGAACCCGCCGCTGCGCTCGGCTACGGACCGCGAGGCCATTGTGGTCGCGCTCGCCGATGGCACCGTGGATGCCATCGCCACTGACCATGCGCCACACGCCGCTCACGAAAAGCAGGTGGAATTCGAGCGTGCATCGTTCGGCATTACCGGCCTGGAAACCGCGCTGGCGCTGGCGATCACGAAGCTGTACCGCGACCACAAGATTCCGCTGACCCGAATCGTTGAACTCTTCACTGCCGGCCCTGCCCGAGTCTTCGATCTCCCCGGCCGCGGATCGCTGGCCCGCGGTAGCCATGCGGACGTGACCATTTTCGATCCCAAAAAGCGCTGGACCTTTGAGGTTGCCAAGTCGCACTCGCTCTCGCACAACAGTCCGTTTGACGGCTGGCAGTTCGTGGGGAAAGTGGTGACGACGATCGTGGGCGGGAGGGTGGCGTACCGCGAGGGTTGAGTGTAATGGGGGCTCGTTTGTGTGGGACAGCCGCACTCGCCTGTCCGGCCGAGCAACGCTCGAGTGCATCCGTGACTATCTCAGAATTCCCATGCGCTTCCCGACGCTCTTAAGCACGGTTAACGCCTGATCCAGTTCTTCCTTTGTGTGGGTGGCGGTCATGATGGTGCGGATGCGCGCCTTTCCCTCTGGCACGGTCGGGAATGCGATGCCCGTGCCCAGCACACCTTCTTTGAACAGTTCGCGGGAAAAGTCCATGGTGAGTTTGCCGTCGCCGATGATGATCGGTGTGATGGGAGTTTCGCTGGCCGGAGTGGCGCGGCCGCCGATGTCAAAACCCAGAGTTCCAAGTTCCTTTTTCCAGAAGCGCGTGTTCTCCCAGAGCCGTTCCATGCGCTCGGGTTCATTTTCTAGAACCTCGAAAGCGGCGATACAAGTTGCTGCCACAGAAGGTGGATGCGACGTCGAAAACAGGAACGGGCGCGCCCGGTGATAGAGAAAGTCGATGAGATCGCGCGTGCCGCAGACATATCCGCCGAGCGCGCCGATGGCTTTTGAGAGCGTGCCTACTTGAATATCCACGCGGCCGTGCATTTTGAAATGGTCGATGGTGCCGCGGCCGTTGTGGCCGAGCACGCCGGAAGCGTGGGCGTCGTCGACCATCATGATGGTGCCATATTTTTCGGCGAGATCGCAGAGCGCGGGCAGCGGGCCGATGTCGCCGTCCATGGAGAAGACGCCGTCGGTGATGAGCAGTTTCTTGCCAGGCTCGCTCTTGATGCTGGCTAATTGTTCTTCGGCGTGGGCGATGTCTTTGTGGCGGAAGACCAGAATCTTTGCCTTAGAGAGCCGCGCGCCGTCGATGATCGACGCATGATTCAGCGCGTCGGAGATGATGAAGTCGTCTTTGCCGAGCACGGCCGATACCGTTCCGGCATTGGCGGCGAAGCCGGATTGGAAGACCACGCAGGCGTCGACATTCTTGAAGCGGGCGATCTTTTCTTCCAGTTCCATGTGGATCTTCATCGTGCCGGCGATGGTGCGCACGGCGCCCGATCCCACGCCGAATTTGCGGGTTGCCTCCAGAGCGGCCTCGCGCAGTTTGGGATGCGTGGTTAGCCCGAGATAATTGTTCGAGGCGAGGTTGATGACTTTCTTTCCGTCGAAGGTGCAGACGGGCGCCTGCTCGTCGTCGAGCACGCGCAGCTTGAAGTGCGTGCCCTTGGCTTTGAGATCGTTGAGCTGGTCGGTGAGGAAGGAGAGCGGATTGGTGCGGGTTGCGGTGGTCATGGACGCCTCGAAAACTTCTTTGCCACGGATTTACGCGGATGAACGCGGATTCACGACGAACCAAGTGCGCGCCACATACACACACTAGCGCACGCCGTTGGGATACACCAGAATCTTGCTCGCCTCGCCGGTTTTCAGGCGCTCCATAGCTTTGGAAAAATCCTTCATGGGGATGCGGTCGGTGATTACAGGATGCAGGTTGAGCTTGCCGCTCTTGAGCAGTGCCGTCATCTGATACCAGGTCTGGTACATGCGGCGGCCGTTGATGCCCTGCACGGTGATGCCCTTGAAAATGATGTCCTCTGAGAAATTGAGCGAGATGGGCTTCGAGGTCAACCCGAGGAGTGAAATTCTGCCTCCACGCCGGACGATATCGAACGCAGTGCGAATCGAATCCGGATGGCCGGCCATTTCGAGCACAACGTCCACGCCGAGGCCGCCGGTTTTTTCCATCACGATATCGTGTACATTTTCTTTGGCGGGATTGAGCACGTAGTCGGCGTTCATCTCGCGCGCGATGCGGGCACGGTGTTCGTTGACTTCGATCGCGAACACTGAGGTAGCGCCCACGGCCTTGGCCACAGCAATCGAGAACAGTCCAATCGGCCCGCAGCCGGTGACGGCCACGGTCCTGGCGGCGATCTCCCCGGCCAGCACGGTGTGCACGGCGTTGCCCAGCGGATCAAGAATCGACGCGTACTCCTGAGGAATGGCGGGATCGAGCTTCCAGATGTTCGACTCAGGAATCACAACGTATTCGGCGAAGGCGCCGTCGGCGTCGACGCCAATGATTTTCACGCTCTGGCAAATGTGAGCTTCGCCGGTGCGGCACTGCAGACACTTGCCGCAGGCGACATGCATCTCGGCGGAAACGAAGTCGCCTTCCTTGACGGTGGTTACTTCGTCGCCGAACGCGGCCACTTGTCCGCAAAACTCGTGGCCGGGAATCAGCGGGGGATGAATGCGGTTCTGGGCCCAGCGGTCCCAGTTGTAAATGTGCAAGTCGGTGCCGCAAATCGACGCCACTTTTACCTTGACCAGCACGTCGGTGCGCCCGAAGGAGGGAATCTTCACCTCGCGAATCTCGGCGCCCGCTGCCTTTTCTGGCTTGACCACCGCCAGCATCGTTCCACTTGTCGTAGCACCAGCCATGATTGCCACCCATAAGTACGAAGCGAGAACTCAATCAAACACAAAACGTATGATTCTAGCACCGGGGCTGAATCGCCCCGGGTGCCTGCATCTATTCTCCGCTTCCGCCTCTGCCGTTACAATCGGGCCATGCGAGCTGTTCTTGCTAAATCAAGGTCTGCCATGCTGGTTCTTTCCGTATGCGTTCTGTGGAGTCTTGCACCAGCGCAAACCGCAGCACCGGTTTCACCGCAAGAGTTCACGCGGCGCCTGGTTGCTGCCGCGATCGAGCGGACGCATCATTCGGTGCGCTATGTTTCGGAATACGTTCGCATTCCGTACCCGGGCGGGGACGTACCTGCTGACTCCGGCGTTTGCACCGACGAGATCATTCGCAGTTACCGGGCGGTGGGCGTCGACCTGCAGAAGGAGGTTCACGAAGACATGCTGCAGAATTTCTCGGCCTATCCAAACAAGCGGCGCTGGCTGCTGGCGCATCCGGACGCGAACATCGACCACCGCCGTGTTCCGAACCTGATGGTTTTCTTTCAGCGCAAGGGAGAAAGCTTGCCCATCACCAGCCGCGGGGAAGACTATGCGCCCGGCGATTTGGTCACCTGGGACCTGGGCGGGAATGTGCCGCACATTGGCATTGTCGTCGATCAGAAAGATCGCTTAAGTGGTCGCTACAGGGTGGTGCACAACATTGGCGAGGGGCCGAAAATGGAGGACGTTCTGTTCAACTGGAAGATTACGGGGCACTACCGTTATTTCGGTCCGTGAGCCCAGGTTCCCACATTGCTCAGCTCCTGGCAGATTTCGGCGGCACCGTCTTGAATTCTTCTGACTTCCCCCGAGGGATGCTTAGCGTGCGCCACTCGCTCGACCGCAGGTGCTTGGCCAGAAAGACAATCTGCCCGATATGGGCCGCGTAGTGCGCGATCTGGCGGTTGATGGCTTGCAGCACGGTGTGCGGCTCGCCGCGGATGGTTACCGTCCGCGTGACGTCTTCCGGCTTGAGCGCTTCAAGCGCCGTGAAGACACAGGCCCAGCCTTCGTCCCACCAGCGCATGACGTCGGCTCGCGTGGTCGCAGCCGTGACTTCAAACTCGCGATCGCGAAAGCGGTCGGGCTTTTCGCCATCGGAGGTGAGAAAGTAGGTGAAGCGCGATCGCATGTTTCCGGCGAGATGCTTGACGAGGATCGCAACGGAGTTCGACTCCGCATCGAGAGTGACGAAAAAATCCTCATCGCGAAGTTGCGACATTGCGCCTTCGCCCATTCGTTTGTACCCGCGCATCTGGCGGCGCGCTTCGTCGAGGTAGTGCGTAGCGAGATCGAGTGCCATGATTGAAGCCTCCTGCGAATGATCAGGCGCGGCCCCAGCCGCCGCCGCCGGGAGTTTCAATCGTAATCCGTTCCCCGCTGCGCAGGCGAGTGCTGAACTTCGCGGGCATCGGCTCGACCGAACCATCCTGGCGCGTAATGAACGTTTTACCCGGTGCGCCGTCGGCGCCCCCGGCCAGTCCCCAGGGCCCGCGCGAACGGCGGTCGGCCAGCAGAGTCACTTCACAATCGGTGAGCACTTCAATCTCTCGAACGATCCCGTCGCCGCCGGAGAACTTTCCGTTGCCGCTGCTGCCCGGCCGCAGCGAATAGCGGCGCACGCGCAGGGGATACGCATATTCCAACGCCTCCGCTGGAGTGTTCAGCGAATTCGTCATGTGGGTGTGGACGCCGGAAACGCCTGGCTTGCCTGGTCGCGCGCCCATGCCGCCGGCGATTGTTTCGTAGTAAGCGAACGGCTCGCCCGTTCTTGGATCGATACCGCCGATGGTCAGATTGTTCATCGTTCCCGAGGCCGCTGCGGGGATGCGATCGGGAATCGCTTGTGCCAGTGCGCGCAGCAATACGTCGACAATGCGCTGCGAGGTCTCGACATTTCCTCCGGCAACGGCTGCCGGAAGGCGCGCGTTCACGACGCTTCCCTCCGGCGCAATGACGTGGATCGGCCGCATCAGCCCGGCCGCAGCGGGGACGTCTTCGGCCAGCAGGCAGCGGAACACGTAGAAGCACGCGGAATAGGTAATCGCCGCGACGGCGTTGACGCTGCCTTCGACTTGCGGGTCGCTGCCGGTAAAATCGACCGTGACCATGGGGTGTGCGGGGACAGCCGAAGGCGGCTGTCCCCACATCTTCTGTTCCCACACGTTCACCTTTACCGCGATCTTGACTGGCCGGTCGCTGATTCCGTCTCCGTCCAGAAAGTCCTCTGCCCGATACTCGCCTGCCGACACGCGCTGCAAGAACGCGCGCATTATTTCTTCGGAATAATCCAGCAGATCGGCAGCGGCGCGCCGGGCGCGCTCCACGCCATAGCGCGAGCAGACTTCACGCAAGCGCCCGGCGCCGGTATGGCAGGCCGCGATCTGCGCCCCCAGGTCGCCTTCGCGTTCCTCGGGAGTGCGCACGTTGTTGAGCAGCAGCGCGAGTACATCCGAATTCATCGCGCCCTGCCGCATCAGTTTGACGGGAGGGATGCGCACGCCTTCCTGATAAATCTCGCGGCACAGCCCCATCGATCCGGGATAGGCGCCGCCCACATCGGCATGATGGGCGCGGGAAGCGACGTAGAAAACGGGACGGTTTGCAGCTCCCGGCTTCGTTTTTCTGCCGGCATTCGCGGGCAAGAGTGCCCGCGCCACACGATCCACGTAGACCGGGGCGACCAGCGTGATGTCGGGCAGATGCGTGCCGCCGCGAAACGGGTCGTTCAGCATCACGACGTCTCCCGGTTGCATCTCGCCCGCGTCTATCGCGGCCCGCACCGACATCGGCATCGAGCCCAGATGAACCGGCATGTGGTCGCCCATGGCGATGACTTCACCGGCGCCGTCGAACACCGCGCACGAGTAATCACGACGCTCCTTGATATTCGGAGAAAATGCCGTGCGCCGCAGCGCCGCCCCCATCTCCTCGGCGATGGAGTGATACAGGTTCTTGAAGATCTCCAGTTCGACCGGATCGCGCCGCGCACTCCTCGACATGAGGCGCAGTGTACTGGATTTGCGAGTTCGCTGCATGTGCTGCGCTGGTCTTAGGTTCTGGGTTCTGGGTTTGAGGTCTTAGGCTAGACAACGCGGGGAGCAGAGAAGCAACTCTCGGCGTCATCACGCACTCGATAATCCAACATCCAAGTCCGAAGACCAAACGCCCAAGACCTGACCTGCTCTCAGCAAATCGTGGTTCTGCTTGCAGAATTGTGTTGACACTTTATTAATACTGCCGCAATATCTTGTGATATAGGACCTGCCCATACCACAAGTAGGGTGGGTCTTTCGAGTACAAGGGCTCGTTCACAACCTTTGCAAGGGAAAATCGTTCACGGAGGAACCTTCATGGCAACGAAAAAGAAGGCAAAAAAGAAGAAACATTAACCGTTTGCGAGGGATACCTCGCAACCACCAGGATTTCTCACTGGCCTCTTAAGAGAAGCACCTCTTAGGGGGCTTTTCCTTTTGCGGAATCTGGTGATGAAATTCTGGCATCCCCGGAGTCGCCCCTGTGTCACAATAGGCAGACCACGCGGCCTTTGCCGCATGATCGACACTATGGCACCGCACAAAAAGAGCACTGCGAAGCACAAGGCGGATGAAGTGCTTATCCCGGACAAGCTTTATTTCCGCATCGGCGAAGTAGCCACGCTGTGCCATCTACCTGCCTACGTGCTGCGTTTCTGGGAGTCCGAGTTTCCGCAACTGAAGCCGGTCAAGAGCAGCACCGGTCAGCGCATGTACCGCAAGCGCGATGTGGAAAACGTGCTGCGCATCAAGCAACTGCTCTACGACCAGGGATTCACCATCTCGGGGGCGCGACAGCAGCTGCGCGCGGAAAGCAAGACGGACAAATCGCAGGCCGCCATCCCGTTCCCCTCCCAGTCCGCCCCGGAGATTCAGCACATCCGCCAGGGGCTGCGCGAGATTCTGAATATCCTGTCGGCCCGCAGGACGGGATGAGCACAGGCCTCGCACGCCTGCGCGAGATTCTGGAAAAACTACCGCTACCTCTTGGGCTTCTACTGCCGGTCTTCTACGCGATCTTTGTTCTATCTATCCTGCTCTATGTTGCCCTCTCGCCGCTAAGCTACCTCTATGGATGGCTGCTTTGCCCGATGGTGTGGATTGAGTGGGAAAAACAAGGCAAGGATGTTCTCGTCGTTCTGGCGGACAGCAAGCATTCCGAAGAGTGGACGGCGCGTATACTTCCACTGATCGGGGACCGGGCTGTCTTTCTCGACTATAGCCAGAGGGAACGGTGGGACCATTGGTCGCTTCCGGCGCAACTCTTCGAGATATTCGGCCCGCACGGTGTGCCAGAGCGCTTTACCGTCTACTCGCTCCCCGCTGTGATTGTGTTCAGGAAATTCCACAGGCCCCGGAAGGTCACATTCGGGGAACGCTCAAAAGACCTCGAAGAAAAGATCGAGCAGCTCCGTGCAGCCTTGGCTTAGACTCCCAGCCAATTCCTATATGCACTAAGGTTTTTTCCCCGGCCCCCACTCCGGCTTGAAATCCGAATTCGCCAGCCATTCCACGGGTTCGACCATGGACGCAATCGCGCGCTCCATGTGCTTGAAATCGATGTGGGAGACGTCGTCGCTGGGCCGATGATAGTCGCTGTGCAAGCCATAGCTGGAGACGGTTTGCGCGACGACGCCGCGCTTGGCCAGGGCGAAATTATCGGAGCGCCGAAAAAAGTCCTCCTGAGGATGCGGATCGGGCACCAATTTTGCGCCGCGCCGGGCCAGCTCCGGGCCAAGGTTGCTGCGATCGTAACCCGTGAGCCAGAGTTCGTCAGGCTTGACGGCAGAATCGGGGCGGCCAATCATCTCAAACTCAAGGTTGGCGACAATGTGATCCAGAGGCAGCGGCGGATGCTCAAGAAAATACTGGTTGCCTTGCCCTCCGGTTTCCTCGCTGCCGAAAAAAACGAAAAGCACGCTGCGTTTCGGACGCGGCCCGGCCGCTAAAGCGCGCGCCAGTTGCAGCACCGCGACGCAACCGGAGGCGTCGTCGTCAGCGCCGTTGTAGATGCTGTCGCCATTCACCGGCCTGCCCACTCCCAGGTGATCGAGATGCGCGGTCAGCAGCACGACCTGGTCTTTCAGCTTGGGAGAGCTGCCCGCGAGCACGCCGATGACGTTGCGGGTGTGCCAGTCTTTGGGGCCAGAGCGAAAATTCGCTGTGGTGGAGACATCCTGAATAAAGTCGCCGTGATCGCCCAGCGGAGCGATTCCTATCTGGCGGAGTTCGGCGGCGAGGTAAGTTGCCGCCCGCAGTTCGTCGCTGGTGCCGCTGCCGCGGCCCTGCATGGCATTACTGGCCAGCGTGCCGAGTTCATCGGCAATTTGAGCGGCAGGGGTGTCGGGAGCTTGTGGCTGCTGGGCGAGAGCAGGGTCGGCAAGCGCGAGCAGGCAAATGCAGACTGAAGTGACGACGGCGAACTTGAAGCGGTTCACATTCCCTCCGGAGTGAACCGTAGTATACGTCGTCGGTCATCCCAAGTTGTGTGGGACGGGCGACTGCGGGAGTGTAGGAAGATCTTTACCACGAAGGGCACGAAGTCACACGAAGGAAACGCGTACAACTCCTTCGTGCAACTTCGTGTTTCAGCTTTTTCTTTTCAGCGTCAATAGACCACAACGGCTGCCGTCCTTCGGTTAGCCGTGTGCCACACGATTCCTAGGCCTCCACCCAGTTACTCCGCTCCAGAATCGTCGGCGGCTCGTAGGTTTTTCCCCGCGCCAGGCGCTTTTCTTCGCGACGCGTCGTCCACAGGAAGATTGGTCCTAGCAATGAGGGAAGCATTCGCGAGATGATTCCCGACTCTTGGCGGAACTCGTGGCGCAGCGCCCGGATCTTGTCGCTCACGTCCCCGTCGACTTTCCGGAACTGCCGTTCCATGGCCCACAGCGCCGCGCTATACACGCCGCTCAGCTTTCCCATTTCGCGCGCGAAGCGTTCGCGCACGCGGGCGTCGGGAGAATCTTTGTAGCGCTTCCACCCCGCCAGCAGAGTCCGCGAGATGCGGTAGAGGCTGGGACCGTTGAGCTGGAAGTCGCGCCAGAAGGCCCAATCGAGAAAGCGCTTGGAGTCGTCGCGCGAAATCGAGGCATGTTTGAAATTGAATTTGAATTGGCCGTGGACGTCGGCATAGTCCACATCGCTCAACAGCCGGCCCTCTTCCTTCATTTGCTGGTACAGCGGAGTTCCCGGCACGGGCGTGTAGAGCATGAACTGGTGAAAGTCGGTATCGTGTGAGACGGCGTGCTCGATTTCCGAAACGATGTTGTCCGGCGTGTGGTGCTCCAGGCCGATGATGGTCGAGCCTTGCACGCGAATGCCATGCTCGCGCAATTCGCGCGTGAGCTGGCGCGTGTCCGAGCCTTGCAGCTTGCTGTAGCCGGCTTTGGGAGATTCCAGGCCCATCCACAGCCACGAGACGCCGAGCTCCACCAACTCCTGCATGGTGTACTTGCGGATGGCATTGGCAGACGCAAAAACCGACAGCGCCCAGCTCTTATGATTTTCTTTCATCAGCTCCAGCAGGCGCATAGCACGCTCGCGATTGAGCAAAAAGTTTTCGTCCATCACGAAGAACGATTTCACTTTTAGTTCGTCCTCCATGCGGCTCAT
>Ga0209415_10018005_pt1 | contig 11184 bp, 12 predicted proteins | sample PeaSoiSIISIP2007_FD_187696 | JGI IMG/M metagenome (GOLD analysis project Ga0209415, IMG submission 187696) | Peat soil microbial communities from Weissenstadt, Germany - SII-SIP-2007 (SPAdes) (version 2) | ecosystem: Environmental > Terrestrial > Soil > Wetlands > Peat | place: Germany...
GCAGCAGCCACGCGAAGGACGATGGGTTTCCGGTGTACTCGAGCTGATCGTAGAGGGTGGACTGCGTCGGCGAAACGGCAAGCAGCATCCGCTCGTCGGTGACGTCCGAGGCGGTCTGAGTCGGCGGCGGCGGGGGCTGCAGGCACCCCCCGCACGCGTTCGCGTCCCGCTCCCCGATCACCGAAAGCGCAGACGCCAGCGAGAACCCAAGGACAACGGCTGATCGCTTCATCCCGCCCTCCGCGTAAGACTTGAAGTAAGCTCCCTCGTAGCTTACGCGGGCAAGGCCAAGAGGGCTAGGTAAGCAGCCCACGTACCCCGGTCATGGTCGAGGACCCCTTGGAGCGACGTCGCGCAACGAGTTCCGCGCTGCAAGGGTGCATGATCTTGGGGCGAGAGGCGCTTGCTGTTGCCTCCGCCGGGCTCGTTTTCCTTCTCGCGGGATGCCCCAATCCGAACACGTATACGACGCCACGGACCCTCGATCCGGGCCAGGTGCAGTGGCAGGTGGCACCTGAAGTCATCGGTGTGGACTACAGCGCTAGGTACGGCTCGACGGATGCCAACGGGAACCTCATCAAGACGAGCGTGTCCAGCGTTTGGCCCATGTTCCCTACGTTTGGCGCGCGCATCGGGGTGGCCGAGGGGCTCGAGATTGGGCTCCGCGCACCCAACCTGGAGCCGCTCGCCGGCGACGCCAAGATTCGTCTTCTCAAGGGCCCACTCGACGTCGCGCTCGACCCGGGTCTTCAGCTCTATTACGGCAGCGCCAACGGCAACGGGTTCGCCGTGGTGTATCTGCACGCCCCCGTCCTTTTCGGGATCAATTTCTCGGAGAAGGTGTCGCTCGTCCTGTCTCCGGGGCTCGTCTACGCCGACAACACGGCGAGCGGCGTCGTGCCGAGCGGCGTCGCGGGGTCATCGACGGCCGAGGGATTCATGGCCCGGCTCGGCGCGGGGTTCGATTTTCGCGTCAACCGGAAGCTCGCGATCCATCCGGAGGTGACGCTCGTGAGACAATTCACTGGAAGCCAAGACCTGCTCCTTTGCGTCGGAGGCATCGGGTTCAACTTCGGCGCGCAGCCGGACTACTCCGATCTAGCCAGAGCTCCGAATCCCCCGGCAGCGCCTCTACCGCCGCCAAGCCCCGGACCTCCTGCCGAGCCGGTGCCACCCGAGGGGACGCCGGTCAAGTTGTAGTGGTCAGACGCGTGCGCGCCGACGGATTGGCGACAACAACGCTCCGGCGCTCGACGTATGCTTGGCCGATGCTGCGTAACGTCTCGGCCTGCCCCGTCCTGACCGCGCCGCGGATTTGTGGTTGCGGCGGCACGTGAGCTGGCAGGCGCGTCAGGCCGTTCTTCGAGGTCGGCTGGTCGCGGGCAGTGAACGCGAAACCACCGCGTTGCCTAAGGCTCACGGCTACGCTGGTGACCCATGGGCGGTGTCGTGGATAAGACCGACGTCTGTCTCGCGGTCTACGGGGAGGATCTGGAGCCGGACGAGGTCACGAAAGCTCTCGGTCGCGAACCGTCGTCGTCCCATCGTCGCGGCGACAAGATGAAGAGCGGGAAGACGACGTGGAGGAAGGGGGCGTGGCTCCTTTCGGTCCGCGGCGAAGCGGGTCCCGAGGCGTTGACGCTCCGGTTGTTAGATGGACTCAGTGGCGATGAGCAGGTCTGGGCAGGACTGGCCGCGCGCTACGTCGTGCAGCTTCGCTATGGGCTGTTTCTTGGCGAGTGGAACCAGGGCCTGGAGCTCTCTGCGGAGCTCATCGCGCGCGTCGCGAGAATGCACGCAGTCCTTCTCTTCGATATCTACGCTCCCGAGCCTGCGGCGAACAACCAGTGACGAAGAGGTATAGCTCTCCGCCGAGCGGGTCGCGAGCGAGCCCCTTTCGGATCACCCCGAACAGCCCGTCGTAGCCCTTGCGAAGGCCGACCACCTCAGGGTACGCGTACACGCGTACAGCGCGGCTGGTGCCGAGGATCATCCGAGTGCCCGAAGAACGGCCACCGCCTCGTGCGGGGTGAGCCCCTCGATACGGTGACCGCCGGCGGACACGACTCGGACAGTCGGCTCGCCCTCGTCGGCCACGACGCGCACCGGCACCATCGCCCGAACCGGCTTCGGCTCGGCCCCCGGGCACCAACGACGCACCGTCTCGAAGCTGACGCTCGTGGCGAGGTGCTGCTGCCCGCGGACGCAACAGAGTGAGCTACTCCTTCTCCTTAATCTGATTGTCCCGGATCTCGAATTCGACGTCCTTGTACCGCGCTTGCACTCGCGCCTTGGCCGTCTCGTACTTCCACTTCTGAAAGTCGAGAATCTTGCAGACGGGCGGACAGGCCTCGGGGTTGACCTCGACCAGGTCGAGCGCTTTCCCCCGAGCAAGGAGCAGCGCCTCCGAGGTGAGCATCTCGCCGAGCGACTCGCCGTCAGGACCAAGGACCGACACTCTCGGCGCGCTGATCTCGGCGTTGATGCGAAGCTTGCGGCCTCGAGACATTCCGACCCCCAACGTAGCAGCCGCCAATAGTCGCGCAGCACAATCCGGGCACTACGTCACGACGGGGCAGAGCGAGACCTTACGTTTCTCTGAAACCAGACTGCGCTTGCCCCGTGTTCCTGGACGGACGGGAGAACGCCGGCCGGCCGAGTGCTGCTCTAGCCGGCGGGGTCCTCCCGCAGGGGTCTCCAAGGAGCGCTACGTGATGCTGAAGCACATGGGATCGACGTTCGAGGGTACAACGCCTCTCCTGACTGCATGGGTCGCCGCGATTGACCGTGCGCCTCGCGCACTCGGCAACGCAGGCGACGCGTCCATACCCGACGAGCAGCGGGCGGAGGCCCTCGTGACGGTCACCCCGTGACGGCTTGGAACCGCGTGGCCGCACGCGAGCGGGACCTTGACCAGGCACTCACGTGACGCCCGCGTCTCCGTCCGCGCTACGCTCGGCATCCATGCGCTTCTCCCGGCTCCTCTTCGCGGCGCTGCTTTTGCTTTCCCTCACGGCCTGCGGCACGTCCGCGCGACCTCCCCTTGTTGCCCCACCCCCTCCGGTGGCGAGCGCGCCCCTCGCCGCGTCGGCCATCGACGGACCGCTCCCGCTCTACGCGAAAGTCCACAAGGGGACGCTGCCTAGCGGCCTAACCTATTACGTCCTCGCGCACCGCGTGCCCGTGCATCGCGCGCAGCTCTGGCTCGCCGTCAACGCGGGGTCGATCCTCGAGGACGACGACCAGCGCGGCCTGGCGCACTTCGTCGAGCACATGGCCTTCAACGGGACGCAGCGCTTCCCGAAGCAGGCGCTCCTCGACTTCCTGGAGAGGAGCGGCGTGTCGTTCGGCGCCGACCTCAATGCGTCCACTTCGTTCGATCAGACGCTCTACTCTCTGCAGGTACCGACCGACCAGCCCGAGCTCGTGAGCCGCGCCATCGGCATTCTGCGCGACTGGTCCGATGCGGTGACATTCGACCCCATCGAGGTAGATAAGGAGCGCGGCGTAGTGCTCGAGGAGTGGCGCCTGCACCGCGGCGCGCAGACGCGCCTCTTCGACAAGCAGGCGCCGGTGCTCTTTCACGGGTCGAAGTACGCGGAACGCTTGCCGATCGGCAAGCCCGAGGTGATCCAAGCCGCGCCGCGCGACGCGCTCGTGCGTTTCTACAGGGACTGGTATCGGCCCGACCTGATGGCGGTCGTCGCCGTCGGCGACTTCGACCCCGCGGACGTCGAGGCGCAGATCCGGCGCGAATTCGCGTCGCTCGCGGCGAGCCCGAGCCCTCGCCGCCGCTCGGAGGTGGCCCTGCCGCCTCGCGCGGAGCCGCTCGTATCCGTAGAGACGGACCCGGAGGCGACGAGCACTACCGTGTCGATCCAGGCGCAGGTCCCCCACCGTCCGGAGGTGACCAAGAGCGACTACCGACGGCGGCGCGTCGAGCAGTTCTATCACGCCATGCTCAGCGCGCGGCTCGACGAGCTCCGGCGCCGCCCCGATGCTCCGTTCCTGTCCGCGTCGGCATCGGGCGGCACCTTCGTGCGGTCGGCCGACTCCTTCACCCTGTCGGCGGCGGTGAAGGAGGACGGGGTGCGCGAGGCTCTCGCCGCACTCCTTGAGGAGGAGCTGCGCATCGAACGGCACGGCTTCACGGCGTCCGAGCTGCAGCGCGCCAGGGTCGAGACGCACGATCGTTACGAACGTTGGGTTAGGGAGTACGAGAAGTCCGACGGACGCCGCATCGCCGCGGAGATCGTCCGCAACTTCATGCTGCAGGAAGCGATGCCCGGCCCGCAGGGGGAGCTCGCGCTCACGGATGAGCTGCTGCCGACCATCACGCTGCAGGAGCTGAATCGCATCGGCGCCACGCTATCGAAGAGCAACCGGCTCTTCATCGTGAGCGGTCCCGCAACCATGACGAAGCCCAGCGAGGCGACGATCATAGCCACGGTGAAGGAGGTAGAGTCTCGCGGTCCCAAACCCTACGACGACGCGATACGGACCGAGCCACTCATGGCGACCAAGCCGGCGCCCGGCTCCGTGGTCGCTATCCGTACGACGCCGGAGCTCGGGGTGACGGAGTGGACACTCTCAAACGGGGTCCGCGTCGTGGCAAAGCCGACGGACTTCAAGAACACCGACATCCGGGTGGCGGGCTACGCGCCGGGGGGCACCTCGCTCGCCCACGACGCCGATTTCGAGTCCGCCCAGTACGCGGGTCTCGTCGCAGGGCAGGGGGGCGTCGGCGGCTTCGACTCCGTGGCGCTGCGGAAGGCGCTGACCGGCAGGGCTGTGTCCGCAAGCGCGTTCGTCAGCGAGACGGAGGAAGGGCTGACCGGGGCCACGGCGCCGAACGACCTCGAGCGGACGCTTCAGGTCATCCACCTGATGTTCACGGCGCCCAGGCGCGACGAAGGCGCTTTCTCAGCCTGGCGTGTCGGCGAGATCGAGCGGGCGAAAGACCGGCAGCTCTCGCCTGAGGCGGCCTTCCGCGACGAGTTGCTCGTCGCCTCCACCCAGAACCACCGGCGCCGGCAGCCGACGACGACGGCCGTCATCGAGAAGGTGGACTTGGACAGGGCGCTGTCGTTCTACAAAGACCGGTTCGCCGATGCGTCGGCGTTCACCTTCTTCCTCGTCGGCAACCTCGACCTCGAGAAGACCAAGGGGCTGGTGCAGACCTACCTCGGGTCGTTGCCGGCCACTCACCACAACGAGTCGTGGCGCGACGTGCAGGTGCGACCGCCGCCGGGCGTGGTCAAGAAGGTCGTCACGAAGGGCGCGGAGCCGAAGAGCCTCGTGTCCCTCACGTTCCACGGGAACGCTGTCTGGTCGCGCGATGCGCAGAATGACGTTCAGATGCTCAGCGAGGTGCTGCGTATCCGCCTGCGCGAAGTGCTGCGCGAGGACATGGGCGGGGTGTACGGCGTCGGGGTGGGGGGTGGAATCGAGCGCCGCCCGCGGCAGGAGTACCGCTTCAGTGTCAGCTTCGGCTGCGCGCCGGAGAATATCGACAAGCTAGAAAAGGCGGTGTGGGACGAGATCGAGGCGCTGCAGGCCCGGGGCATCGGCGAGGACATTCTCGCGAAAGTCCGCGAGCAGCGCCGCAGGGCGCACGAGCTGAACCTGCGCGACAACAACTGGTGGCTGTACCAGCTCCGGCAGGCTTACGACTACGGCGACGATCCTAAGCTCATCCTCGACTTCGACTCCCAGGTCGGCAAGGTCACCTCCGACCGCGTCGGCGATGCTGCGAGGACGTACCTCAAGCGGACGCAGTACATCCTGGGCGAGCTGCGCCCCGCGTCGACGCCTAGTCGCGCGACCGCGGGCACTCCCGTCCCGTGAGTCCCGCGGTGAGGACGCTTGGCGGTGACGGCGCCAAAGCTTGACGCCCGTGGCCTTTGGCGGTGCCCTGGTGAGGTGGGGAAGGCGTTCGTGTCGCATCGAGCCCTTTCGGTGCTCGTGGGTCCGGCCGTCGTCGTGGGGTTCGCGGTGGGGTGCGGTAGCTCCGGTTCGAACAGCCAGGCGAGCGACGGCGGAGTGATGGAGGGGACGTCCTCGTCTTCGAGTGGGGGATCGGGGAGCGGCTTCGGCCCGCCTCCGAGCTGCGCTCCTGGTGGTCCGGGATTGACCAACTGCGGAGCGGCCAGCGAGAGCTGCTGCACGAGCCTGGAGGTCACGGGCGGGACGTACTACCGGACTTACACGTCGGACTCGGACGGCGGGCCGACCGGCGAGGCCGACCCGGCGACGGTGAGCAGCTTCCGCTTGGACAAATACTTGGTGACGGTGGGCCGCTTCCGTCAGTTCGTGCGCGCATGGAACAATGGGTCTGGGTACATGCCTGCCGCGGGCTCAGGGAAGCACGCGTACCTGAACGGCGGCCAGGGCCTCGCGAACAGCGGAAACCCCGGAACGTACGAGACGGGGTGGAACGCGGCCGACTGGAACAACACGACGGACATCGATCCGACGACCGCGAACCTGACCTCTTGCTCACCGTCGACGTGGACGGACTCGACGGGCAGCCAGGAGAATCTGCCGATCAACTGTGTGAACTGGTACGAGTCGTACGCGTTTTGCATCTGGGACGGAGGATTCCTCCCCAGTGAAGCTGAGTGGGAGTACGCGGCGGCGGGCGGGACCGAGCAGCTTGCGTGGCCGTGGGGGACGATGGCGCCAACGGGCAACCAATTCGCGATCTACGGCGGCTCCGAGAGTTCCACCGGGGTGGCCTGCATCGCGCCCGCAGGGACGGCGACCCTGGGAGCAGGGCGCTGGGGCCAGCTCGACCTAGCCGGAGAGGTCTACGAGTGGAACCTGGACTGGCGGAGCGCGTACGCCGATCCCTGCACGGACTGCGCCTATCTCACGCCAACCTCCAATCGGGTGATCCGGGGCGGCGACTGCTACGACACCTTGGGGTCATTCGGGCCGGTGGTGAGCGAGTTGCCCTTGCAGCCCCCGTGTCGCTACTCTTTCCCCCCGACGCGCCGCTACAGTGGTGCCGACTTCGCGGGGTTCCGCTGCTCCAGGGGTGCGCCGTGAAAGTCGGCAGGAAGGAGAGGATGAGAAGCTTCACGGCGAAGGGCCTCGCGACGCGCTCGGCTTCAGTGCGTGCCAGGACTGCGGCGCATCGCTGGGCATCCAAGAGATCCCGGATGGCCACCCGACCCCCATGACGCACTTCGTGGACGGTCGACTCTTGTGCGACGCGTGCGCTGAGGACGCGGAGGGGCCGTCGTGACCTACGAGATCAAGCACTACCACTACCACCGGCTCATGAACGACCCAGAGATCCCGGACACCATCGCCATCTTCAAGGTCTTCAAGCGCGGAGCCTTGGACGTGGAAGCGGTCGTTCGGGAAGTGCGGGATCGCGCCGCGAACGACCCCCCGGGCGACCTTCGCGTGGACTGTCGGTCGGTCGATGACGGCCTCCGTCAGGCGCTGACCGAGTACTTCCCCGGTCGGGAGCTCGGCTACTGCCCGGACCCGGCGTGGAGCTGGAGCGACAACGGTACGTACGAGGAGATGCCGTGGAGCGGCAAGGTGGAGGGCTGAAACATGGCCTACGGCTACTACCTCGCTGCGTCGAACAGCGAGCACGGTGACCCGGAGGAGAGTCAGCTCGCCCGCCGCATTTGGGAGAACTACGTGGCGGGCCACCCTGAGCGCGACTGGAAGGCGCTGCCGCCCGGTCGCTTCGACGGCGTGTCGGTGTACGACCGCCCGGCCGTGACGGTGCTCACGTCCGGGGAGATCGCCGCTGCCAACTGGCCAAAGGAGACCGCGCGCACCCCTCGGGCTTGCAAGCTCATCGTTCAAGACTTCGACGTGCCGCCCGATGCGGGTGTCTCGGCTGTTCCGAGGGACGTGACCGCCGCAGAGTTGCTAGACGTCGGGGTGAAAGTCCTAGTCGAACGGGCCACTCGCCCGTGAGAGCAGTTCCCTCGCGGCGGCGGCATCGCCCGCGTCGAGCAACGCGATAGCCGCCCTGATTCTTGCTGAGGGCTCGGCAGCGTCCTTGCGGAAACCGGCCGTGCTTGCACCGACGGTGCAGTCGCTTGCAATGACCACCGATTCGCAAGCCCGTGAATCTTCCGCGTTTGCATCGTCATGACCATCCGGTGCGCTCGGCGCCGGACCCTTCCCAAGCCGAAGGTCGCGGGTTCGAGACCCGTGTGTCCCGCTCAATTGCAGGATCGGCCACCGCGACCGTGAAGAGGGGCCGAGGCCAGAGGGAGCGACTCCGTCACGCATCGGGCGCCCACTCGCACGCGCTCGGGCCACAAGCCCCGAGCGGGGTTACACTGACGGTATGCCCGTCGAGATCGTCCCCGGAGTGACCGCCGATCCCCAGGTGGCTTTCGGCAAGCCCGTCATCGCGGGTACCCGCGTGCCGGTCGTGCTCGTGCTCGGACAGCTCGGGGGAGGCGTGCCGCTCGCCGAGCTTTGCGCCGAGTACGACCTGACGCCCGACCAGGTGCAGGCCGCCATGCGTTACGGCGCTTGGCTGGCGGAGCAGGAGACCGTCCGCGCCAGCGCCGAGTGACGCGAGCCATCCGGTGGCGCGCTTCCTAATCGACGAGTCCCTTCCGCGAATCGTGGCGAGGACGCTTGCCGCCGCGGGCCACGACACGCAGGACGCACGTGACTGCGGCCTGCGAGGCGCGCCCGATGGCCCCGTGCACGCCCAAGCCGTCTCCGAGGGCCGCGTGCTGATCGTCAACCGATGCAAGGACGACGCGCGCGAGCCGTGAGGCTGGGGGGGGCACGTTTTGACCGTAGAGTCGTCGACCCCCTGAGACGGTATGCTTGCCGCCACGATGGCGCCGCTTCGTCCCTGTCCGTGTTGCTCGCGCCACGTCCGCGTCAGCGAGCCCGCGTGCCCGTTCTGCGCTGGGGAACTGGCCGACGCGTTCCGTTCGACGCCGAATCCGCGCGCTCGCGCGGTAGGGCGTCTCTCGCGAGCGGCGCTCTTTGCCCTTGGGGCGAGCGGTCTGGCGACTCCGGCTTGCGGGAGCGGCACAGGGAGCGGCGGCGGAGGGAGCAACGTCCTTGCTCCGTACGGCGCGCCGCCACTTTGCGTGGAGGATGGAAGCTGCGTGACCACCGTAGATGCGACCACCGGTTTCGCGGGGGATGCGGTCATGGGTTCGGCGGATGGGAACCATGTGGCCACGCTCTGCGGGGACCCCGTGTGCCCTCCGCTCCCCGGCGAGGACGCGAGCGCGGACGGCTCAAGCGATGCTGCACCGAGCGACGCCGCCGTATCCGACACGGACGCGGCGAGCGACGCTGCGGACGCCGGCGACGCGGGGCCGGACGGGGGGTAGGACCGCGCGCGCTCACGGTGCAGCACTCCTGCCCCTGCACGTGCTCGACGGCCACGCCGTGCCGGGCCGCAAGCGCCGCGAAGCGTGGCGACGGCCCTCGCCGCTGGCGAGGCATGTCCCCGCCCCGGCTGAACCAGCACGAGCCGAACGCAACGAACACAAAGTGGGGGTGCGGGGGCTCCTTTTCGTGTGCATGTCGATGGCGGCCGGTTGCGGCTCCGCGCAGGCGCCGGGGAGCAGCCACGGCACGTCCGCGCCGGTGCTCTGCGACCGCAACGTGGGCCCAGTTGACAGCGGCATCCCCTCGGAAGCAGGACCGATCGTCGAGTGCACCGCGTATGACGCGGGCACGAACGAGGAGGTGGTCGCGCGCTGCCTGCCGGGAGCGTACGCCGACGGCGGCACGTTCTGGCAATGCTGCGTTCAGCTCAGCGACCCTCCGGGCTCTTTCATCGTCCTCACCACGTGCCGCTGACCCGTACGACGCCCGGCAGCGCCCTTCTCGCCTATCTGGAAATGGCGATGCCCTCCTCGGAGTCGCCCACGATGGAAGCGAAGTCCGAGGCGTGCTGTTCTTTGCATCGTGACGCAGCCGAGGGCGTTCTTGGTGGCTTGTCCCGCGTGCGCCCGGCACGTCCGGGTGAACGAGTCGGCGCGCCCCTTTTGCGGGGTCGAGCTACCGCCATCGCTGCGAGCGGTGACCGCCCCCCCGCTCCCTTCGGTGCGCCTGAGTCGCGCCGCGCTCTACGCCCTGCGCGCGGGGGCGCTCTCGGTGACGGCCGCGGCCTGCGGCGGTTCGGTGACGACGAGCGTCGGCAGTGAGGACAGCGGTCAAGGCGATTCCGCTCCGATCGCGGACGTTGCTCAAGGCCAGCCCCCTCCGGACGCGAACATCGCGGTGCCTTACGGGCTGGTGCCCCTGCCCGACGCTGGCTCGAGCGACGTCGGTGCGACGGACGCGGGCGTGGCAGACGCCTTGCGAGAGGACGCGGCGCCGACAGACGCCGAGGGCCGGGACATCGTCTACATCCTCCCCCCGCCGCCCTACGGGGGTCCTGCCGCGGGAATCTAGCTGGAGAGGATGGTGGAGGGCCGCGGAGCGTGCTGTCCTCTGGGAGGGGCTCGATGGCCGATTTGGATCCGCAAGAGCGCGCTCGAGAGATGGCACGGGCGCGTCCGGCGCGGGGGCTGCCCATCGCGCCGCTCGCGAAGCCAGGAGCACGGCGCTTGCCCCTCGCGGACGCCGCACGTCCCATCGACCGCCGCCTTCGACCCATCTACGCCGTGTGGGAGATCACGCTCGCCTGCGACCTCGCGTGCCGGCACTGCGGCTCTCGTGCAGGCCGGGGCCGCCCCGACGAGCTGACCACCGCCGAAGCGCTCGATCTCATCGATCAGATGGCGCGCCTCGACGTCAAGGAGGTGACGCTCATCGGCGGCGAGGCGTACCTGCGCGACGACTGGCTGCGCGGCGTGGCGGGCTCGTATCGCTCGGCGATCGCCGCAATGCGCGCGGTGAAGGCGAGCGGCATGGCCCTGTCGTGCAACACGCAGATCAACCGTCTGTCGATGCCGCTGCTCGAGGGGATCCTGGGGACCGTCGCGGCCCTCGGGATCCGGGGATGGCAGATCCAGCTCACCGTCCCGATGGGGCGTGCCGCCGGGGCCACGGCGGCTCGTGCGGGGCCGGACGGGCGACGCTGGGAATCGAGGCCAACGGCGCCATCAAGGGCTGCCCTTCGCTCCCGACGGAGCGCTGGACGGGCGGCAACATCCGCGATGCGTCGCTCGAGGCGATCTGGGAACGAAGTGAGCCGCTGCGCCACATGCGCGATCGCACGCT
>Ga0209415_10018007_pt1 | contig 11184 bp, 9 predicted proteins | sample PeaSoiSIISIP2007_FD_187696 | JGI IMG/M metagenome (GOLD analysis project Ga0209415, IMG submission 187696) | Peat soil microbial communities from Weissenstadt, Germany - SII-SIP-2007 (SPAdes) (version 2) | ecosystem: Environmental > Terrestrial > Soil > Wetlands > Peat | place: Germany...
CCAAACCAGTTTCTTGGCGAGCGTGATGGCGGGCGCGGTGAGGGACGGGCCGCCGGTCCGGTTCCACGACGCGATCCACACCTGCCGCTCCTCGCCTTTCCGCACCTCTTCCACCAACAGGTACTGCGAACGATTTTCGGAAAGTGTGAGGTGCGCTTCGGCGGCGGGCGCGGCGTCGCCGAGGCGGCCGCCGCCCTCCTTCAGCGCCGCTTCGAAGGCCGCGCGCGCCTGGGCAAATTCGGACGAGCCCAGCGACGAGACGTTGCGCCAGATCACCATCACCGCGTCGCCCGGTCCCGCAAACTTCGCGGTCTTCCGCGCTAGCTCGCGCGCGGCGCCGTTAGAGTCTTCAGCGGCTGTTGCGCCCGGCGGGAGGAAGAACAGGAGCGCGGAGAGAGCCGCGGGCCACCCCTTCACGGCTGCGATCATAACACATCGCGGTTCTCTCCCCCCGGTAGAGAGCCGGATGTCCCGGATGTCATCAGCCGTATAACCCCACGCAGACAGGTCCGCGCCACCAGGAACGAAACCGGAAACGTAATCGCAATCATGAGCACGCAACCGAGAACGCTGTCCCCAAAAGTATTATCCATTGTCATTCTCCTTTGCCGGCCTTGGCCGCGACAACTTGCGCGACCAGTTCCGTTCCGAAGATCTGCTCGGTCTCGGGGGTCCGCTCGCCCACCAATTCCACCGGGTCGCCCACCTTGACCATTTCGAACAACTGCTCGACATCTTTGTTCCGCATGCGAATGCAGCCATGCGATGCGTTGTGTCCGATGGAGGCCGGAACGTTGGTGCCGTGGATGCCATAACCCTTGGCGCTGAGACCGATCCAGCGGGTGCCGACCGGGTTGTTCTTTCCGGGGGGCACGATCTGGCCGTGTCCGTACCAGGTAGGATCGGGGATGCGCTCGACGATCTTGTAGGAACCGGCAGGGCTGGGCGATTTCGGCGCGCCCACGGCGGTCGGGAAGATCTTCACCACGTTGCCCGACTCGAGGACCGCGAGCTTGCGGTCGGGAATGCTGACGACGATGCGCCGCGAAAGCGACGCCTGCTTATCCTGCGCGAGCGCTTCCGCGGCGGCGATCAGGACCACGCTGCTGAGGGCTGCCAACCTCTTCATCCGATCTTCCAAGGAACTCGCGCAAAACGGCCGCGGCGCGAACTGTTCCTGTCCCGTATTGGTGCCGCGCCGCGGCCTTTGCGCTTCAAAGTGAGTTCTGAACATCTTCCGATCCTCCGTACGGCGGGTAAGAATGCAGCAGGGGGGCCAGAACGGAAGTCAGTGATTCTGCTCGGTTTGTGGCAAGATGGGCCCGTGTCAGTCGAAACACGTGTGGAAGCGGGGACGCGATTTTGCTAAATTGCATTACTTATGGGCAAGAAACCGCAGAGGTTCAGTTGGCCGGAAGCGAAGAAACGCTGCCGGCTGAATCAGAATGACATTGAAATGGCCAAGGCCCTCGGCTTCGGGCCAGACTCACTGATTCGCAACATCCCGGATCCCAAGCAGAAGTGGAAGCAGCCGGTGAAGTTCTGGGTCCGCGATCTCTACGAAGAGCGCTTCGGATTTGTTCTGGGCGAGAAGCCCGTGGTGGCCAAGCCGGTCAAGCCGCTGACGCCCGAGGAAGAAGCGGAGGAGGCACGGCGTTTCGAGGAGGAGATGTACTGGGAGGATTACCGGGACCGGAACTCGGATAGCGGCGTTGTGAAAGTTCAAGGGAATGCTCCCGTCGAGCCGGCAAAGAGCGAGGCCGAAGACGAACCGTACTTTATTGAAGACGTCGGAGATCGGGACGTGCCGTTCTGAAACCATGGCCCGTGAAATGGTCTTCGGCAGGTCATGATTCGCACCGTAGTTTGGGCTCCTCTGTTACTTGCCCCAGTCTCCGCGGCAGAGCAACAGCGATATCAGCTTCGAGCGGCAGCATTGAGCGCCTCCGCGAGCTTTTGGCCCGTGTCGTCCGCCAGCGCCGCTTCGCGCAGTTTCTTCAACTGCGCCGGGGCATCGTCCGTGCGCCGCAGCGTGGGAAGCGCGGACATCAGGGCGTCAAAGTTGCGCATGCCGTTCACATGCGTGTCTCCGTAGCCTTTGATCAGTCGCGGGCATTCGGCGACTTCCCGCGCCAGCGCGATGTCTTCCGCGGCGACTTGCGGGATCAGCGCCAGCCACTCGCGGATTCTCCGGTGCTCCCTCTGGTAGCGCAGCGATTTGCGCCGCCACGGGCGCATGGCGGCCACTGCATAGAGGCGCAGGAATCCGCGGAGCGAAGTGGTCTCGACGATCTTGCCGCGGCGCGTGAAACGCTCGACGATGCGGCGCGCCCACCCCACGCGGAGCAGCCATTCGCCGAGGCGGGCCGGGAGGATATCCGCCAGCTCGCCTATCCGCGGATACACGTAGTCGTTGATCTGCACCAACTGCGCGGCGCCGGCGCGCGATTCGCGATGAACGCGGTCGAAGCGTGCGGCACGGGTCTTCAGGTCGGCGACGCGGATGGCGTCCTCGTAGGACATCCACAGCGCGAGGTAGCGCGCGGTTTCGTCGAGCAGGGTGGAGTCACCCAAGGCTCGGATGGGTTCTAGAAGATCGAGGTACTCGGCGGCGTAGCGCGCGTCCTGGTAGTCGGTGACGCGCTCGATACCGGCCTGTAGAATGTCGCGCGCGGCAGGCGGCTTCACAGGCAGGGATGCCTGTGCCACGCATCCCGCGGCGAAGGCGCGGAGGCTGGGATCTACTCCCACGCCGCCGCGGCGAATGGCGTCCTCGAACTGCGCACGTTCGAAAGGCAGCGCGCGGGTGGCGGCGAGCGCGCCGAAAAGCGCCGCGCTGATGACGCTGCCGGATTCGCGCGCGATGGCGGCGAAATCGGCGTGAACGAAATTCTTCGCCGCGGCGCGGCCCGCGTCGAGAAGGGTGGCGTCATCCACGCGAGCATCGCCGATGGCGGTCCTCTCCGTCATCGAGTAGACGCGGTGCGTGGAGGCAATGAGGGTGGTGCGGTCCGGCGTGACGAAGCCACGCTGGATGGCGCGTCCGGCTTCCATCAGCTCGCTGGCGATCGCGAGGTCGAGCTCGCCGGGAACGGGCATCAGGGCGAGCACAGGCTCCTTGCCGGCGGCCCGCGCGGCGTCTTCGGGAAACATCTCCAGGTAGTAGATAGTGGACCCTGTGCGCTGCGCAACTCCGGGGATGGAGGTGGTTTGGGCGTAGTAGCCCGCGTGCTCGGCGACGTCGAGCAGCCAGTCGGCCAGGACGCCGCCGCCTTCGCCGCCCATGGCCAGGATGGCTACGGTGAGGGGCCGGGAGAAATGGGGGCTGGGGGCAGGGGTTGGGGGTTGGGGCAGGTGGCTCGCAGGAGCGCCGGCTGAAGCCGGCGGCAGCCAAGATTGGCTGCCCCACAAACAGCTCAGAATCGGTGGGTTGTAGAGGCGTTTCTGGAGGTAGATGATTACGGCGGTGCGCAGGCGCGATTTGAACCGTTCCCACGCGGTGGGGTTGGAGATGACTTCGGTGCGGAAGAACGACGGGCAGAGCACGGCGGCGTGGGCCACTTCGCCGCACAGGCCGCATCCCACGCAACTGTCGATCACGGTGGCCACGGGGTCCAGACGCAGCGGATCGGGATTCTCCCGGATGGTCAGCGAGGGGCAGCCGGAGAGGCGGATGCACGAGTGGTCGCCGGTGCACGTGTCGGCATCCACGCCGAAGCGCTCGCGCACCACGCGCTGCCCTTCCGCGGCGGACTTGCGAAGCTGCGGCTCCTCGCGCCGCTGCCGGTTCAGCATGCACTCGCTCTGCGCCACGATGACCTTCGGCCCCTTCTCGCGGGTGGTGAGCGCCTCGCGGAGAACGTCGCGCATGGCGGCCACATCGTAGGTGCGGGTGATGGTGCGTACCCACTTCACGCCGACTCCGCGCACGGCATCGGCGATCGACAAGCGCGTCGTGCGGATGGGATTGGCGGCCTGCGAGGACAGAATGTCCTGGCCGCCGGTGGCCGCGGTATAGGCGTTATCGACCACCACCAGGACGCTATCGTTCTGGTTGAAGACCGCGTTGCCGACACCGCTGGTCAGGCCATTGTGCCAGAAGCCGCCATCGCCCATCACGCTGATGGTGCGGCGGCCGGTTTCGCGGGTGTTGAAGGCCGCGGCGCCGGCCCATCCAAGTCCGTATCCCATGGTGGTCGCGCCAATGTTGAAGGGCGGCAGGATGGAGAACAGGTGGCAGCCGATGTCGCAGCTCACGTGGTGCGGGCCCAGCTCGCGCTCCACCAGCTTCATGGCGGTGAAGATGGGGCGCTCGGGACAGCCGGTGCAGAAGGATGGCGGGCGCGCGTGGATCTCGCGGTCGAGCTTCTGCAAGGCGGGCGGCTTAGGCGGCGCGGGGCGGACGACGGTGGGCAGGCGCTCGCGGTCGATGCGGTGCGGCGCCTGAGCCTCGATGAATTTCAGGATGCCGTGGATCACCACCGCGGCGGTGTACTCGCCGGCCATAGGCAGCAGGTCCTTGCCGTGCACCTTGGTATCGAGCCCGGCTTTGCGCAGGATGCTGTGGAGATTCTGCTCCAGGAAATCGGGCTGCCCCTCTTCGATGAGGAGCACCGCGCGTTTCGAGGCGCAGAAGCGCAGAACCTCTTCTTCCACCAGCGGGTAGGTGACGTTGAGGACGTAGAGGGGCATCTGGGTGTTGCCGAAGACGTCGGAGAGCCCGAGCAGTTCGAGGGCGCGCACGGTGGTGTTGTACATGCCTCCCTGGAGGATGATGCCGAAGGTCTGTGAGTCCTCTGCGAAGAATTCGTTGAGCGCGTGCCGGCGGATGAACTGCTGCGCGGCGGGCCAGCGCTTCTGGATTTTTTCCTGCTCGTGCAGGTAGCTGGAGGGCGGCAGCACGATGCGGCTGACGTCGCGCACGGGGTGTTCGATGGCGTCCTTGAGGGAGAACGGCGGGCGCACGTTGTTCTTCGCGCGGAAGCGGCCGTGCACGTGGCACGCGCGGATGCGCAGCTCCAGCATGACGGGCGTGTTGCTGGCTTCGGAGAGGGCGAACCCCTGTTCGACCGCGCGCACGATGGAGGGCAGGTTGGGGCGCGGGTCGAGCAGCCACATTTGCGACTTCATGGCGAAGGCGTGGGAGCGTTCCTGCATGATGCTGGAGCCTTCGCCGTAGTCTTCGCCGACGATGATGAGCGCGCCGCCCGTGACGCCGCCCGACGCCAGGTTGGCCAGCGCGTCGGATGCCACGTTGGTGCCGACGGTGGACTTGAACGTGACGGCTCCGCGCAGCGGATAGTGGACCGAAGCGGCGAGCGTGGCGGCGGCGGTGGCCTCCGAGGCGCTGTGTTCGAAGTGGACGCCGAGATCCTCGAGGATGTCGTTGGCGTCGGTGAGCACGTCCATGAGGTGGGAGATGGGAGCGCCCTGGTAGCCGGCGACGTAAGAGACTCCGGATTGGAGGAGGGCCTTGGTGACGGCGAGGATGCCCTCGCCATGGAATTCGTCGCCCTCGCCCAGCCGGAGCTTTTGGACTTCCTTTTTGAAGGAGCGTTCCGCCATGCCGTTCCTTACTTTATACCGAAATGGGGGACGGACGAGGTGCTCGGGAATTCCGCTCTCGATCCGGGCGACAACCGCAGGGGCTCCGGTTTGGGGGACCGGGAAGCGGCGATGGGGGCTTTGTGACGCATGTGACGCAAAAATCGGGGTTGTCGCGCCATCTATGTTGCGAATTATAAGTTGCTTCGTTTCTGTGGATTGCGCGGGTGGGTCGAAATTTTGTGACGCGTGGAGAGAGTTTTTTGGGAGCCACGCGTCACAAAGTGGCGGGCGGTGGACACGGAGGGTGGGAGACGCTGGAGACGCAAAAATCGGCTGTGCGCCGCGCATTTTTTTGTGAGCTTCCAATTCGCTTGCCGAATTCGACGAACGCACCCGCGGAACGGTAATTGATGAGGAGATTTTGAAGCGTCAGGCCATGCCGCCTTATCAGGTAGCTCTGGACGCTGCCAACCAGCCACTCCGCGCCGCGTGGCGGCTGCGTGGCGATGACCGGCGGCATTTGCAGGTGATCGCCGAAGAGCGCCAGTTCGGCGCCTGCGGCCAGTAGGCACAGTGGAAACAAAGACCTGCCAACGTCCAACTGCGAACTCTCGTCTATGACCATGAAATCAAACAGTTCGGCCATGGCTGTGTCGTTGCCCACGTGGGCAATGCGATAACATTGCTGCGCAACAGCTCCGGCCAAGACTATCGTCGCCGGAGTTTTAAGCTCTTGCCAAAAGGTTCGAAAATCCGCATCGTGCGGTCTGACTTCAACGTCCTGAACATTATTGCTGCTTTCGGGCAACGGCGCCCTATCAACGTGCGTCGGCGCGTATATCCGATAACCTGAAAGCCCTGTGATATTGAGCTTCTCCAAAAGCTCAAGGACTTCTCCGAAAAGTTTCTCCCAGGCGGTGTATGTCGGCGCCGTTACCAGTATGCGGGTGTTCTGGCCCAGCTCCAATGCAGCCAATACACGAGCAGCGACGAGCGAGGCGGCGGTGGTTGTCTTTCCCGTTCCCGGAGGTCCCCAGACGATGGAAAGCCGGTGGCTTAGGCAGTGGGTGACGGCGTTCCGCTGCGAGTCATTCAAGGGCCAGTCCACATCGGCAACAGCCTGCGCCGCGTTCCCGATGGATTGCGTCGGGAGCCCGGTATCCTCCACCGCCAGGGCGGCAGCGTCCCACAATACTCGCGCTGCCGGCGTAACGGTATCATTGCGAGCTGGATTCTGGCCTGGAGGGTGCCCCAGAGCGGCATAAGTTTCCGGGGCGGCGGACGCGATCGACGGCCTTCCTATTTCGCACAGACAGTCCTTGACTCTTTTCGCCATTGGCGGTCCGACGCTCTCTACAAGACTGACGCCTTCCGAGATGTCTACGCCGCCCTCGGAGGCCAAGACGTCTCGAATGTCAGAATGGTTCCGAAACGTGGAAAGCCGGACTTGAACCGTGAGATTGGCGCGATCAAACGCAGCCCAGTCAGAAGGCGCAACTCGACCCTCCGCCCCAAAGTCAGTCGGCCGCCAGCGAGGCCCGGCTGAACATCCCCGACGACAAGATCTCCGAGATGCGCAGCCTCTATTCGCGCGACCTGATCGTCGAGCCGGTCAATCCCGGCACCACCGGCGACAAGGAAGACAAGAAGTAATTCGCCAGGTACGTGGTGAATCCCACGGGCAGTCCCAATTCGCGCCTGGTGGCCGACATTTCGCTCGAGCACCAATGATCCGAGGCGCCCGCGCCCGGCTGCCCATTCTGGTTCTGGCGGCACCATCTGCAGCCTTCGCCCAGAGCCGCGCCATGACCTGGGGCTCGCATCCCCAACCTCACCCCGCACGACGGCTTCCGATAATCCGGGTTTCCTTAAACTCCCCGGCGCCCGGCCCGCTAATGCTGAAGTCGCCTAGCCCCAGGGTATCTCCGCCCATTGGGGGAGCGCTGCGATGCGCAACGTGGTAACCTCAAAGAGCGATGACCGTTAAAACATTCGTTTCGTGCCTTGTTTCGATGGGGTTTTTCTCCTCGGAGTATTATGTGAAGCTCAGCACGGGTGATGCCTATATTGTGGATCGCATCAACGTCAACGTTGATCGCGAGCCGCAAAGCCGGACGGAGGAGGTAGAGGGAAAAGTCGTCGCCTACATTGTGGATCAGAACCCGTCGGCCCTGCTGGTAGAGCTTCCGGGCGAGCCAGTCGCCGGGGGGTTTCGAAGCTGGATTCCAAGAAACGATGCCGATCCTCTCGCCCAAGCAGCCTGACAGGTTTATGATTCTGAGCGATGCCGGCATAAGGGCTGCGATCGAGACCGGAGAAATAGAGATTGACCCACGCCCGGTCGAATATTCTCCCTCGGCCGTCGATCTCTTGCTTGGAAACGAATTTCAATCCTGGGATACAGACAGGCTTCTGGTGCCCGGCGTTTCGACAGTGCTGGATCTGGCTGAGCAACGTTTTCCCCTGACCGCGGAGGCATACCTCAAGGACGTTCCGCGTGAGCGCGACGGCTGCGTGATTTTCCCTCCATTCCGAGTGCAGCCGTCGCATATGCTCGCGATTACCCGCGAAAGAGTGCATCTAAAAATTGGTTCCAAGGTAGCGGCCCGGGTTGAGGGGCGAAGTTCACTGGCGCGGCTTGGCCTAATGGTGCACATAACCGCCCCCACTGTCCATGCGGGTTGGAACGGCCGCATCACACTCGAAATGGTGAACCTCGGACCGTTTCATCTAAAGCTTGTTCCGGAGAAGACTCGTATTTGCCAGCTCATCATAGAGCGACTCGAGAGTGATCCGGCGATGAATATAGTCACTGATTTTCAAGGGCAAACGAAGCCATCCGGAGGGCGCTGAGCCCACCCACCCTTTTCCGCCCCACCCAAAAACCCAGTCACAGCCCTGGAAAGAAGTTTTCGCCCCCGTCCCCACCCCGGTTTCCAATCATTCTAAACCACTTACCGAAACCTCCTCCGGCCAGACCCCGGGAACGCGCATCACTGGCTGTTAGATTGAAATTAGGGAGAGATCTGCGCTCCACCGGAGCCGGAACCAAGGGAGACGATCACCACTTGCCACCATCCACTCAGAATCGGCCACAGCACAGCCAACCCGATCAAACCAAAGGCCTTACCCCTCATCCACCCCGGGTGACGCATGGCCTCAAAAAACCCCTCCCCATGCGTCACCCAATTTCGCGCCACCTCCGCATCCCCCAGAACCCAAACAACTTAGGAGCACACCAAACAATGTGTGCAGACACGGCCCCGCTCGTCACCGCCCGTCGTCAAGACCAACACCGCTCCCGCCCCCCTGATGTATCATGGGCAATTCACCTTTCTATGCGTTTGCCGCGCGTCTACCCCATTCTCGACACCGAATCCCTCGCCACCCGTGGCATCCCCCTCGAAACTGCCGCTGCGGCGTTTCTCGAAGGCGGCGCCGGCATCCTCCAAATCCGCCACAAGGGCCACTGGAGCCGCGACTTCTTCGCATCCGCCCAACGCATCGCCCGCCTCTGCCGCGAAAATGGCGCGGACCTCATGGTCAACGACCGCGCCGATTTCGCCCTGCTCCTCGAAGCCGGCCTGCATGTCGGCCAGGACGATCTCGCCCCGCGCGACGCCCGCAAGCTCATGGGCCCCGACGCCGTCATCGGCTTCTCCAGCCACAACGTCGCGCAACTTTGCGCCGCCGGCGGCGAGCCCGTCGACTACGTGGCGCTCGGCCCCGTCTTTCGCACCGCCTCCAAACGCAATCCCGATCCCATAGTTGGGGTCGAAGAGGTAACCCGCTGCCGCGCCCTCCTCGAAAAGCCCCTCGTGGCCATCGGCGGGATCACGCGCGAAAATGCTCTGGATGTCCTGCACGCCGGCGCCGATTCCGTGGCCGTCATCGCCGGCCTGCTGCCCGAATCTCCAACGGCCCAATCCCTGCGTCAACGGATGGAAGAATGGCAACAACTCGTGAAAGTCGCATGAAAAACAGTGACGCCGAAACCGGCTTGGTCAAAGGTCTCGGCCTGGTCGATTCCACCACCCTGGTGATGGGCTCCATGATCGGCTCCGGAGTCTTCATCGTGGCCGCCGATATCTCGCGCCAGGTCGAGTCGCCTGGGCTCATGATCATGACGTGGCTGGTCACCGCCGCCCTCACCCTCATCGCGGCCCTCAGCTACGGCGAGTTGGCCGCCGCCATGCCGCACGCCGGCGGCCAGTACGTCTACCTGCGCGAGGCCTTCGGCCCCATGTGGGGCTTCCTCTACGGCTGGACCCTGTTCATGGTGATTCAAACCGGCACCATCGCGGCCGTGGCGGTGGGGTTCGCCAAGTACACCGGCGTCTTCTTTCCCTGGATCTCGGCGCAGAACTATCTCATCGGGAGCGGCAAGGTCGGGCTCACCACCCAGCAACTGCTGGCCATCGTCATGATTGCTTTTCTGACGTGGTCGAACACCCGCGGCATTCGCACCGGCGCCAACGTGCAGAACGTGTTCACCTTCGCCAAGGTCGCCGCGCTGCTGGGGCTGGTGGCGATCGGGTTTTTCGTGGGCCGCAACGTGGAAGCGGTGGCCAGCAACTTCACCGGCTTCTGGCGCAACTCCGGCTGGAATTTTGAGACCGTCCGATTGGTAGGTGTGGCCATGGTCGGCGCGTTGTTCTCCGCCGACGCCTGGAACAACGTCACCTTCACCGCCGGCGAGGTGCGCAACCCGCGGCGCAACCTGCCCATCTCACTCGCGCTGGGGGTCGTGATTGTCTGCGCGCTCTACATCGCGGCGCAATTCGTCTACCTCAACGTGCTCACGTTTTCCGAAATCCAGCATGCCGATCAGGATCGCGTGGCCACCGCCGCCGCCTTGAAGATGCTCGGACCTGTGGCCGTGCAGTTGATGGCCGCGGCCATCATGATTTCCACCTTCGGCTGCGTCAACGGACTGGTCCTCTCCGGCGCGCGCGTCTACTACGCCATGGCCAAGGACCAGCTCTTCTTCCGCCGCGCGGGCGTGCTTGATCCGGTCCACCACGCGCCGGTCTTCTCCCTCGGCGTACAGTGCGTCTGGGCCGTCCTGCTCACCCTCACCGGCAGCTACAACGACCTGTTGGATTATGTTATCTTTGCCGTACTGCTCTTCTACATCCTGACGATCGCGGGCCTGTTCGTGCTCCGCCGCACACAGCCCAACTTGGACCGGCCCTACAAGGCCTTTGGATACCCGGTCCTGCCGGCGGCCTACATGCTGGCGGCGGGGCTGATTGAGATTTTGCTGTTGCTGTACAAACCGAACTACACGTGGCCGGGACTCATCATCGTGGTGCTGGGCCTTCCGGTGTATTTCATTTGGCGAAGGAAATCGACCGTATGAGCCTGTTTGCGACGAAATCGATGGACCAGTTGGTGAATGAGGCCAAGGAGACGGGCGAGCACAGCCTCAAGCGGACCCTCGGCCCGTTCCAACTGACGGCGCTCGGCGTGGGAGCCATCATCGGCGCCGGCATCTTCGTGCTGTCGGGCCTCGGCGCGCACTACGCCGGGCCGGGATTGATGCTCTCCTTCGTGCTGTCGGGCATGGGCTGCGCGTTCGCCGGCCTCTGCTATGCCGAATTCGCCGCCATGATCCCCCTGGCTGGCAGCGCCTAC
>Ga0209415_10018009_pt1 | contig 11182 bp, 8 predicted proteins | sample PeaSoiSIISIP2007_FD_187696 | JGI IMG/M metagenome (GOLD analysis project Ga0209415, IMG submission 187696) | Peat soil microbial communities from Weissenstadt, Germany - SII-SIP-2007 (SPAdes) (version 2) | ecosystem: Environmental > Terrestrial > Soil > Wetlands > Peat | place: Germany...
ACATCCCGTCCGGCCGCTCCTCGTGGACAGCCTCGGTGACGGCGGTCAGGTTCGACGTCGGGAACGGCATGGAAATCGTGACCTGGCAGGTCACGACGTTGCCGGCACGAGACAGCTCGGCGGAGGCCGCCACGTGGGGAAGTCGATCCTTGAAGTGAGGACACTCTGAGACGACCTTCCACACGCTCGCGGGCGGCGAGCTCACGATCGCGCGGACGACGTGCTCGGGCTCGGAGCTTCCGGCGATCGCCAAGGAGGACACGAGGATCTTGCCGGCCTCGAGGTCGCTCGTGTCGTCCGCGAACGACTGCCCCGCGACCGTGAGGCTCGCGGCGAGAAAAGCGAGTACCGCGCCTCGATTCACGGATTCGCCCCGTTCTGACGCGTCCTCGGTCCGTGGCCGATGCGAGGCGTCGCACGCAGCCTCGGGTCTGCGGAGCGCCAGTCGCCAGTCGAACGCGTGCCCTCGCGAAGCGCGGCGGCCGCGACGCGCGCGCGAACGTCGTCGAGGCTGGTCGCTCCCGTCGTGGCGACAGGGACGTGTCGGAACGAGAGCGCCGCATAGAAGATCCGGTAGTGGAAGAAGTTTTTCTGGACGATGACGTCCGCCGCGCGCGGCGATAGCCCTAGCTCGCGCCAGAACTTGGGGTGAATGGGGAGCGGCGGGCGCTCCGCGACGACCACGTGCAGGTTCCCGGCGTCGATGCGCGCGGTCCGTCCGAAGTCGGTGACGCGCTTCGCCGCGAGGACCCCGGCGAGGGGCACCTCGGGTTGCGCGTACCCGGGCGTCCCGCGGAGGACGAGCGCAACGGACGACCCCTCGGGCGAGCTCCAGACAGCGTCGACCGCCGCCGGGTCATGCACGGGTACGTACGAGACGAGCTCGGTCTCCGACTCGAGGATCGCCCCGACGATCTGCGTGTTGCCGCCCGGCGCGCCGGCGCCGACGATGTCGCCGACGTCCACGAAGGAAACAGGGCCGAGCCGGCGCCAGAACGAACGAGACGTCTCGTCGAGGGCCGCTCTCGCGCTCCGCATGGGCGGAGGCGGGACGTCGCGTTCGGCCCACGCCCGATCGGCGAGCCCGTCGACCAAGCGGGACGCGAGCGCTCGGTCACCATCGACGGAGACGTGGACGGCCCACCCCAGGTTCTCCGCGGACGTGTACGGGTGGACCATGAAGAGGCTCGCCGTCAGGACACGAGGATCGCGCTCGAGCCGGCGCAGGTAGCGGAACACGCCGCGCATCGGCGGGAGGAAGTCGATGGTTATCCCACCTCCGAGCACGATCGGGAGCTTCCGCCACGCGTGGACCGGGTGGATCTGCCCTCGCAGCGCGCGAATGAGCCGATTGCCCGCGCGAAAACCGGTCGGGGCGAGATCCCAGTGAGGGTTAGTCCGATAGCCAACGAGCACGTCCGCCGGCTCGACCGTCCCGGCGGCGAGGTTCGCATGCAGGTCGTAGCTCACGGCGATCTTCCCGGCGTCGCCAAGGACCGCGCGCACTCGCCGCAGGATGTTCGCCTCGGGAGCCTCGTCGAGACCGACGACCTCCATCGACCCGTGGAGCGCGAGGTACACGCCGTCGACGGGCCCCGCCGCCTCGAGCGTGGAGAGGAGATCGAGGACGATCTCGTCGAACGCATCGCGCGCGAGCGGGCCGCTGGGGACGGCGAGCGCAGAGATCAGCGGGACGGTCGCGACGTCGCCGGCGAGCCGCGCCGCCTGGACGAAGCCCGTGAGCTCGGCGTGCGCGAGGTATCCCGCCAGCTCGGACGCGCGCAGCGTCGTGACGGCTGCGAGCGCGTCCCCTCGCAAGTAATGCATCCGCTCGAAGTCAGCGCGCGTCGTGACGAGCGGCGAGAACGCGTTCGCCTCGTGAAAGATGCGACCGTAGGCGATGCGGAGAGGCCGACCGCTCCGTCCGAGCGCGGGGCCGCGCAACCATCGCATCACGAGTACAGCTCCCCCATGAAGAGGACGAGGAGCTCCTCGCGCATCGCGGGCGGCGCCGCGTCGATGAGGCGGTGAATCGTCGCGGCGCGAGCGGGCAGCCTCCCCTCCTGGATGCCGAGAGCCTGCATCAGCGCGCCGCTGTCGACGGCGATGCCGCCCTCCGCCGCGCTCGAGAGGAGCGCGAGCACGTCGGCGGGGGGCGCGCCCCTCGGCGGGAGCCCGGCGAGCGACGCGCTGAGATCGGCCGCGAACTCGCCGACGCGCGCGGCGTTGTTCGGATCGACGGTCAGGTGGATGTGCGCGGGCGAGCGCCCGTACGCATACGTCGGTTGAACCAGCCACCCGGCGCCCGCAAGCCTGTCCGCGAGCTCGAACACGTCGCCATCGTCCGTGGTGAACGCGAGCAGGTTCATGTCGGGGCGCGCGACGAGGTGCACGCCCGCGGTCTCGTCCACGGCTCGCACGAGCTGTCTCGTCGCTTCCCACATCCGCGTCGCTCGCTCCCGGTACCCGCGTCTCCCGAGGTGTAGCATCACGGCAAGCGCGGCGCCCATCGCAGCCACGGACTTCGAGCCGAGCGACGTCGTGTTCACGACGGCGTAGCCGCTCCACTCCGCGCACGCGTAGTACTGACGCGCGCGCACCTCGCGCGTGCGGTGGATGACGACCGACACGCCCTTCGGCGCGTAGCCGTACTTGTGAAGGTCGAGAGAGAGGCTCGTCACCCCCGGGACCGTGAAGTCGAACGGGGGGACGGGGATGCCAGCCTCCCGCAAGAACGGCAGAACCCAGCCTCCGACGCAGGCGTCCACGTGCATGAGCGCGCCGCGCTCCTCTGCCAGCAGGGCGAGCTCGGAAATAGGGTCGACGACGCCATGGGCGTAGCTCGGCGCGGATCCGACGACGAGGATGACGTCGTCCGACATCTTCGCGCGCGCGTCCGCGAGGTCCGCGCGCATCGTCAGGGGATCCACGTCGACGCGGACGACCTCCACGCCGAGGTAGTGGGCGGCCTTGTGAAAGCAGGCGTGCGCGGTCTCGGGGAGGAGCAGCTTGGGGTGGGCGATGGAAGGGCGCGTCTTCCGCGCGTGGTCGCGCGCGGCCTTCACGGCGAGCATCACGCTCTCGGTCCCGCCGGCGGTGGCCGTTCCGCCCGCGCCCGCAGGCGCGCGCGTGAGCTCGCGACACCAGCCGACGATGGCGTTCTCGACGTGGCGCGCGGAGGGATACACCGTCGGGTCGAGCCCGTTGATCCCCATGCACGCGGCGAACGCCTCCCGGGCGATGGCGCGTGCGTCCTCGCCGGCGTCGTACATGAACGCGAACGCCGTTCCGTCGAGCTTCGGATCGTCCGCTCGCATTTCACCGAGCGTGGCCAAGATGCGCGTGCGCTCGAGACCGTCCTCCGGGAAGGGGATGTGCATGGTGGATCCTCGGACGCGAACGACTAAGGGCGAACCGTCGCGAGCGCAAGCTTACCGCGGACGCCGGCACGCCCGATCACGAGAAGACCGGCTCTGCGGCTCCCCGCGAGCCGGGAAGCGCGTCGCGAAGGCGCCTACCCGGGCTGGACACGCTCATTGGCTCGACGCGTCGGTTGCGTCCCCGACACCCGCGTCGGTCACGGTCCCGGGCTGCGGGAGGTTCGCGGGCGCCTGCGCGTCGGGAATGCTGAGCGCGGAGAGCGTCCCCGTTCCTGGCCCGACGTTCGCCCCAATGAGCAGGGTCTTCGTCGACGTCAACGACCCTGACGCACGTACCGCTCCACCGTCGACGGGGTCGAACTGTGCGGTGAACGTCAGCCCCTCGATGCTCACCTGGGGAGACGGCACGTCGAGGACACCGGGAGCGGTCAAGATGTCGACGGCGCCACCGTCTCCCACGTCGGACGCGCAGCCGTGCATCTCGAACGTGTAGCCGTTCGGCGAAGTGGCCTTGGCGACGAAGTCCGGGTACTCCTCCAGCGACACCGGCTCGGTAGAAGGAATGACACACTTCTGGGAGGGAATCAGCTCGCAGACGTCCCCGCCCGTGCATGGCGGCGAGCAACGGCTTGGATCGGGGTTGCGCACCGCCGCGGTGAACTGGCCGAAGAAGGCGCCCGTCTGCGCGTTGACGTCGATAGCGGCCAGCACTTTCAGCTCGACGCCGATCGGCTCGCTGACCTGGAGGAGGAAGAAGTAGGCACCGCTCCGGAATCGCGTCGTCCCCCCTTTCCCGCACGTCGCCGGATACGAGAAGGGAATTCGTTCACGGTATCGGAGCACCGTCCCGGTCGTCATCGACGTGAGCCCGGGGTCGATCAGCAGTACGAGCGAAGGACCTGTCGGGAGCCAGCCGATGGGGGTCGCGACGAGGCTGATGCTCCTTCGGTCGGCGGACACCGTCGCGGACAGGTGCGACTCGCCGGCCCGGGAGTAGCTGCCGTACACGTCGAGAGAGCCCCCGTCGGGAACCTCGTCGGGCAGGTTGCCGTAACCGTCGATATCGAACGCGGCAAGCTGCAGGGACAGTGTGCTGGGGTCGATCGGCGTCGAAAACTCGACGACGATGGGGGCGAGCGGATCGTTCAGGATGCCGCTCGAGAGGCCCACGACCGTGCCTGTCGGCGGAGGGACGTACGTCTGGCAGGACGGGAGCGGCGCGGCGGCGACGAGCGCGGCCGCGCCGGCAAGCACCAGAAGGCCCAGCGTGGCGAGCTTCGCCTCTACCGCGCCACCCGCGCGCGTCACAGGAAGAACGTCCCCCGTGCCTGGACGAGGAAGCTCCGCACGGCGTCGCCGTTCGCGTCCTCGAACACGCTGCCCGGAAACAGGACAGCCCCCTCGAGGTCCGCGGCGAAGTGCTCGAACAGCCGGTACTGGATTCGTCCGTCGATCTCCGTCCCGTAGAAGCGATCCGGCGCGCCCCCCACGTAATTCACGACGCCGTTGAGGAAGTGCGGAGCATCGGCCTTGTGCTCGAGAGACGCGATGGGATCGACCACCGCGGCCGGCGCCCACGCGACGAGGAGCCCGGCCCGGACGAGGAGGTCCTTCACGGGATGAACGTCGAGCTGCGGGAAAAGCGCGAACGCGTTCGTGAACGAGCCGTTCGTGGAGATGGCCTGGATCGGGAAGTCCTTCGCCCCCAGCTGCTGGAGGAGCGCGACCCCCGCGGTCGCCGAGCGCGCGCTCTGATAGGCGAGCGTCTGCTTGAACATCAGGAGACCGACGTTCGTATCCTCGGCGAAGCGAAACTGCGTGAGCGGCGCGCTCTGGTTCGGATTTCCGTTGCCCGAGGCGTAGTCGGTTTCCATGTAGAGCGAGACGAGCTTCTTGTCCCACCGCGCGACGCCGCGCGCGCCGAGCGCGCGGACCTCCTGCGGCTCCGGAGGATCGTTCGTGATGAACGCCAGCGCCTCGCTCACCTCGCTCGTCGAGCCGAGAACCGCCGTCGACTCGGCGCCGAGCGTGAAGTCACCCACGCGCGCCGCCAGCCGCCCACCGACAGCCGAGACCTCGGTCGAGTAGTCGGTGCTGAACCGATAGGCGTAGAAGAGCTGCGCGTCGAAGCTCCTCGAGTGCCCGAGCCTCGGTGCGCGGTAGCGAACCGCCGCGATCAGGTTGTGGAGGTCGGCGGCGTACTGCATCGGGTCATTCGTGACGAGGCGGTCGTACGCGAGGACGAGGAAGAGCCCCTTGTCGAGGCTGAGGTCCCGGCGGCTGGGGCGCTTCAATGCCTCGAGCGGCTTCGTCGCGAACAGCACGCGGTCGGCGCTGTTCCCCTGCTCGGCGAACCCGAATCGGTTCTTCCGCCCGTCTCCGTCGTTCACGGCGATCGACGCGCCGTCGGTCATCGCCTGCCGCCCAATCCGGAGGAGCCCGATCGGGGTCATCACGTCGCCATAGGCGCGTCGGATGAGGATCGGGTCCGCCGCGCAGAGGCCGTACTTGTAGCTCGAATACTCGGTCGCCCGCGCGCCGGGCCGGAGCGTGATGCACGCGGTCGAGAGGTTGGGGTTGTCGGTCGTGACCGCCGCGCCGGAGGTCGGCTCCGGCGACGTGCCGAGCGTCCCGTTGTCGCCCCATAAGACGCCGCTCAGCAGGTCGGTGGAGACGACGATGCGCACCTTGTCGTCGTAGTCGGCGGCGCCGTCGAGGCGGAGTCTCTGCTCGATGATTTGCAGGTTCGCGTCCGTGTTGCTCTGGAGATCGAGCGGCGCGATGGAGAGCGCGTTGACGCGGTACTCAGCGGCGCCGCGGAAGCCGAAGTGCGATTCGGGAGAGAGCGTGATGCGCGACGGGGGCGCGGGAGGATCAGGGTCGGACCATGGCTCGTTCGCGAGCGCGGAGTGCGCGATCGACATGGTGACCGCGAGGGTCAGCTCCCGCACGCGACGGCGGCCGAGGAAGGCTGACGACCCGCCCATCTCTCTCCACCCTTATGCGTCCCGCACGACCGACGCAAGGGCGTCACGCGCGCGCGGCGAGGAGGATCGCCACGACGAGCAAGGCGGCGAACACGACGGGGCGAAATGCCCGCTCTGGCACGCGGGCGTGGACAACGTCGCCGAGCGCGAGGCCAAGCACGAGGCCCGGCACGAGCGGCGCGGAGTCCACCACGGTCGCCCGGGTCACCTGCCCCCGCGCGACGTACGCAGACACGAGCGCGACATTGACGACGACCCACAACGCGCTCAGGGTCGCGCGCAGCGTCGCCTTCTGTCGAAGGCTGCGCGCGCACACGTACACGATGGGGGGCCCGCCCGTCGCCAGCGCTCCGTGCGCGACTCCGCCGAGAAAGAGCAACCCGAGGCTCGCGACGGTGCCGAGCGGTCGGGGCGTGTCGGCGCCGTCGACGCCGCGGGCGAGCGCGAGGAGCTCCGTCACGCCGAGCACGAAGATGAACCCGGCGAGCGCGAGCTGGAGCCGCGCCGGCGGCAGAGCACCGACTGCGACGTAGCCGACGGGCATACCGACTGCCATCGCAGGCAGGACCCGCGCGAGGAGAAACCGCAGATCCACGGCGCGCGGGTTGCGGAGCACGAGGGCCACCGAGAGCGCGAGGTTCAAGGGGACGACGCGCGCGAGCACCGCGAGGATCGGCATGATGAGCGAGCCGAGCGCCAGCGTGACCAGCGTCGCCCCGAAGCCAATCGTCGCCTCGACCGCGAAGCCGACGGCGAGGAACGCCGCGAGAAGGACGACAGGGGAGGGCATCGCGGTCGTGGGCGTCAGCCCGGCGCGCTCACTGGGCGATCCGATCGACCAGGAAGGCGAGTCGGTCGAAGGCGAACGCGAGGATGGCGATGGGGAGGATGAGGCCGGCGACCGATCCCACGAGGTAATGCCGGAAACGGACATGCGAGAGCGCGAGGAGATAGTTCACCTGCGGCGTGAGCCAGAGGACCAGGCGGAGGAGAAAGACCGTGCGGATCGGGTGGTCGTCGAGCTCCGCGAGCACTCGCCGTACGGCGCGCCAGCGGATCATCCCGAGCGGCTTCCCGCCGACGGCGCGCACGACGACGAAGCACGTCGAGAGCGACACGACCGCTCCGACGTACGCGAGCGCCCCGCCGAACGGCCTGCCGTAGGAGACGACCGCAGCTGCGACGAAGACGAGGCCAGGGACGTGCACGAGCTCTCCGAGCGTGAACGCACCGACGAACGCGATGGGCCCCCACCATCCTGCGGCCGTCATCGCCGCGCGAATCTCGCTCACACGCACGTGCGAGGAGAGACCCGAAATCCTCCCGAGGAGCAGGAGCGCGACGACCATCACGCCGAGGGCGGCGAGGCGCACCCAAACGCGGGGCGCGGGCGCATCGGCATCCTGGTCGGGCTCGGGGAGCTCGGTCATCGTGAAGGACGCTAGCCGATTGGCGCGCGGGAAGCGCGAGACGTGCGTACTCTTGTCGGCACGGGCGCCGTGCGCGACCCCTCAACACTCTCGAGGAGCCTCCGAACCCGTGGACACCGAAGCCGCCAGAGCGCTCCTCGAACGCGTCTCGGGCGCGCTCGAGGCGATGTCGAGCGACGGGAACCTCCTCAGCGGGATCGGGTGGCCGCGCGACGTCGAGAGGCGCTTCTTTGCACACGGCGCGACGCGCCTGCCCGACCCGGAGTACGACGTCGACCGCGCCGGCCTCGACCGCGAGAACGCCGATCTCGAGCGCCTCGAGAGGTCGATCGACGGGGACGAGCCAATCCCCACGTGGCTGCGCGAAGTCGTCCGCGGCGCAGTCGATCGGAACCGACTCCTCCTCGCCCGCGGCACGCGCGAGTTCGGCCGCCTCTCGCTCGAGATCTACGGCGGCGCGCAGTCCCATTTCTTCGGTCTCGACGCGACCAACGCGGGTCTTGCCGATCACGTGCTGTCGCGCATCCGCGTCCACGGGTGGGACGAGGCAGAGGACCGCGAGGCGCGCGTGCTCTCGGCCGACGACCTCCGCGAGCACCTCGTGCGGCGAACGCTCAAGCACCGCCCGCACCTCGAGCTCGAGGTCGTGCTCGACGACCACTGCGCGTCGAAGGCGATCGCGGGTTCGAGCCGCGTGCGCATCCGCTCCGAGGCGACCTTCGAGCCCTGGGAAGCCGACGGCCTCTACTGCCACGAGGTCGAGACCCACGTCTTCTCCGCGCAGAACGGCGCCGCGCAGCCGCTCGCGCCGTTCCTTCGGGCCGGCGGCCCCAGGACGACCCCCACCCAAGAGGGGCTCGCGGTCTTCAACGAGCTCTACAACCATGCCCTCGCGACGCCACGCTTCGAGCGGCTGGCCGTCCGCGTGAAGACGGTCGGCATGGCCGAGGACGGCGCGAGCTTCCTCGACATCTACCGCTACCTCGAGGGGCGGGGGTACGCCGCGCACGACGCGTTCCTCGACGCGGCCCGCGTCTTCCGCGGCGGGCTGTGCGAAGGAGGATCGGTGTTCACGAAGGACGCGTGCTATCTGGCCGGCCTCCTCCACGTGTACGCGTTCCTCGCGGCCTTCGTCCGCGGCGGCTTCCGCGACGAAGCGGAGCTCCTCCTCGTCGGGCGCGTCGCGCTCGACGATCTCCTCGCGCTCATCGAGCTCCGGGCGAAGGGGCTCCTCGCGCGCCCGAGGCACAGGCCGCGCTGGCTCGAACGATGGAGCACCCTCCTCCCCTACTTCGCGTTCGCGTCGTTCCTCGAGAAGGAGATCGACCTGAGCAAGGTCACGGCGCACTACCGCGAGGAGGTCGCTCTCGCCGCCTCTGCCACGCCGCCGGAGGCCCGCGATCGATAGCGCCATTCCATCGCAGGGGCCGTTGCTCTAGCGTGCCGCGCGATGCCGCACCCCATCGCCGTCCAGCCCATCGCCGACGTTACCCGCGAGCTCGGCCTCGACCCTGCCCTCACCGTGCCGTACGGCCGCAGCGCCAGCAAGGTGAGCCTGGCCGCGCTCTCCGGAGAGGCATCCGGTCGGGGCCGGCTCATCCTGGTGTCGGCGATCAACCCGACGCCTGCCGGCGAAGGGAAGACCACGACCTCGATCGGGCTCGCGATGGGGCTCCGGCGGATGGGGAGGAAGGCGGTCCTCTGCCTGAGAGAGCCGTCGCTCGGCCCCGTGTTCGGCGTGAAGGGCGGAGGGACGGGCGGAGGGAAGGCTCAGCTCCACCCCGCGTCCGAGATCAACCTGCACTTCACGGGCGACCTCCACGCCATCACCTCGGCGCACAACCTGCTCTCGGCGATGGTGGACAACGCGCTCCACTTCGACGAGGCGCTGCCCGGCACGGGCGCTCGCATCGATCCGCGCAAGGTCCGCTGGGGGCGCGCGCTCGACATGAACGACCGGAGCCTGCGGAACACGTTGGTCGGGCTCGGGGGCGTGAACGGCGGTGTTCCGCGGCAGGACCGCTTCGACATCACGGCGGCGAGCGAAGTCATGGCCATCCTGGCACTCGCCGAGTCACACGAGGATCTCGAAGCGCGGCTCGCGCGCATCGTCGTGGGCGAATCGAGGGACAAGAAGTTGATCACGGCCGCCGACGTCGGCGCCGCAGGGGCGATGACCGCGCTCCTCCGCGATGCCCTCCTCCCGAACCTCGTCCAGACGCTCGAAGGCGGACCCGCGCTCGTCCACGCTGGACCGTTCGCGAACATCGCCCACGGGTGCAACTCGATCGTGGCCACGAGGCTCGGGCTCACGCTCGGCGACTATGTCGTCACCGAAGGGGGCTTCGGCTTCGACCTCGGTGGCGAGAAGTTCATCGACATCAAGTGCCGGCAAGGTGGATTCTTCCCGCGGGTGCTCGTCCTCGTGGCGACCCTCCGCGCGCTCAAGATGCACGGAGGCAACCCCGTCAAGACGTGCGGAGAGCCGAACGCCGACGCTCTGGCGCGAGGCTTCGAGCACATGGACAAGCACCTCGAGACAGCCGCGAGGCTCGGGTTGCCCACGGTCATCGCGATCAACGCATTCCCGAACGACACGGAGGAGGAGCTCGCGATGGTCGCCGAGAGGGGGCGCACGCAGGGCGTCAGGGTCGCGCGGTGCGACGGGTACGCGAAGGGGGGCGATGGGGCGCTCGCGCTCGCACACATGGTGGCCGACGCCGCGGACGGATCGGACGCCGCTCCTCCTGTGCCGCGCTTCGTCTACGAGCTCAGCGACCCGCTCGAAGAGAAGGTCAGGAAGATCGCGACGGAGGTGTACGGCGCGAAGGAGGTCGTGTTCGCCGCGTCCGCCAAGAAGGAGCTCGGACGCGCGGCGGAGCACGGGCTCGCCAACGCGCCCGTGTGCATGGCGAAGACGCAGCTCTCTCTCACCGATGATCCGACGCGCCAAGGTCGCCCGCGCGACTTCACGCTCACCGTGCGCGACCTCCGCTTCGCCACCGGTGCCGGCTTCGTCGTCGCGCTCACCGGGGAGATCATGACGATGCCCGGTCTCCCGCGCGACCCCGCCGCGCGCCGCGTGAAGCTCATGCCCGACGGGCGAATCGTCGGCCTGATGCAGAACGACTGACGGCGACGCTCATTGTCCGTCCGCCCCACCGTCGACTGGGGGAGCGGCCATCTCGCTGATGCCGATCGTCGCGTCGCCGCCGTCCACGGGCGGCGCCGCCATCTCGCTGATGCCGATCGTTGCATCGCCGGTGCCAGGCGTGGTGACGTCGCCGCCAGCGTCGACCGGAGGCGCCGCCATCTCGCTGCTACCGATCGTCGAGTCATGGCCGCCGGCGTCGGATCGCGGAGCGGGCGTCGTGGTTTGGCCGCC
>Ga0209415_10018010_pt1 | contig 11182 bp, 11 predicted proteins | sample PeaSoiSIISIP2007_FD_187696 | JGI IMG/M metagenome (GOLD analysis project Ga0209415, IMG submission 187696) | Peat soil microbial communities from Weissenstadt, Germany - SII-SIP-2007 (SPAdes) (version 2) | ecosystem: Environmental > Terrestrial > Soil > Wetlands > Peat | place: Germany...
CCCCGCTCCCCGCCCGGGCCCTGCTCCCGGCCCGAGCCTGGCCGCGCTGGTCACCCTCACCATCCCCTGGGCCACCCAGCGCGGCCGCTCCGACACACCCGGTGAAGCCGACGGGTTCGGCCCGCTGGACGGCGACGACGCCCGCGACCTGGCCGCCGCCGCGGCCCGCCACCCGGCCACCCGCTGGTGCGTCACCGCGCTGCACCCCGACGGCACCGCCGCCGCCCACGCCTGCCTGCCCGGCCGGCACCCACCCCCCGGCACCGGGCCGCCCGGCACCGGGCCCCCCAGCTCCCTGAACCTCACCATGACCCCGGTCGCCCGCGGCCCCTGCGACCATGCCCACGCCGAGATCGGCTACCACCCCAGCCGCCAGCTGGCCCACCTGATCCGGACCCGCAGCGCCACGTGCACCGCGCCGGGCTGCCGCCGTCCTGCCGCCCGCTGTGACCTGGACCACACCGTCCCCTGGGACCAGGGCGGCCTGACCTGCGAATGTAACGCTGCGCCATTGTGCCGCCACCACCATCGATGCAAGCAGGCCGAAGGCTGGCACCTCGAACAGCCCGAACCAGGCCTCCTGATCTGGCACACCCCCGCCGGCCGCAGCTACGCCACCACCCCTACTGTTCGCTGACACTCAGTCACGGTTCGCCGGCACCGGTGATCAGGATCCCACCGGCCCGGCCGCGGCGGGATCGTAGTCTTGCGGCAGGCCGAACATCCCGAACAGCTCCGCGTTGAGGAAGACGACGATCCGCGCGATCCCGGCCTTGGTGACGGTGGGCACCAGGATTTCGTGCGCGTGATATGTCCCGTCGTGTTCGCGCGTGTATGCCGCGAACGCCGGCCGGCCGTTGGCCGTGACCGGGATCATCCGGAACCGCCCGAACCTGGCGAATACACGCGAGGCGATGAAACGCACCACGGTCTGCCGCCCGGAGAACCAGGTCAGCAGCGGAGGCATCTCCAGCGCGACGTCCTCGCGCAGCAGTTCGGCCAGCGCGTTCGCGTCCGCGTTCTCGAAGGCCGCGGCGAACCGGTCGAGGAGCGCACGCTGCCCGGCGTCGGCGGGTTCGGCCAGCTCATCTTCGGCGGGTTGTACCTGGGCCAGCTGGGCCCGGGCTCGCCGCAGCCCGCTGTTCACCGCGGTGGTCGTGGTGCCCAGCAGATCCGCTGCCTCGGCGGCCGGGAACTCCAGCACGTCCCGCAAGATCAGCACCGCGCGCTCCCGGGCCGACAGATGCTGCAGCGCCGCGACGAAAGCCAGCCGGATATCCGCCCGCAACACGGCCACCGCGCCCGGATCCTCCTGCTGCCCGGCCAGCAGCACGTCCGGGAAAGGCTGCAGCCAGGGCACCTCCGGCCCCGCCACCAGTTGTGCCTGCGGGTCTTCGGCGGGCCCGCCCAGCCCGGACGGCAACGGCCGGCGGCCGCGGCGCTCGATCGCGGTCAGGCACACGTTGGTCGCGATCCGGTACAGCCAGGTCCGCACCGACGAACGTCCCTCGAACCCGCCATAAGACCGCCACGCTCGCAGGTACGTCTCCTGAACCAGGTCCTCGGCCTCCTCGGCCGAGCCGACCATCCGGTAGCAGTGAGCCAGCAGCTCACCCCGGAATCGGCCGGTCAGGCTCGTGAAATCCTCGCTGACTGTCATCGGCTACCCCAACTTGCCCCGTGCGGGCCAGCCACGCACTGGCCGCATATATAGACCAGGCGGTCGGCGCAGAATCGCCGCCCACCCGCAAAGTAAGCAGCCGGGGTGGGGGAGTGACCCGGGGAAGACACGCCGCGGTTCAATATCCGTCAGCTGACCGATGTCTTGCGCTGCAAGTTGCAGCAGTATTTTCAACGCAAGGCATCGAGCGCGTCAGCTGAGGAACCGGATAAACGTGATGGCACCGACTCGTCCGACCGAACTGTATCAACGTCGAGTCCGGCTTACCAGGGAACCAGCCGCGGCGGCGGCAGCCCGCAGCCAGGTCCGCGCGGCCATCCGTGAGTGGAAGGTCCCCGTCGATCTCGACATCGCGGTCCTGCTCACCAGCGACCTGGTGACCAATGCCATCACGCACGGGGAGGGTGAGACCGTCACGCTGGCCATCAGATGCTCCCGTGATCAGCTGCGTATCGATGTCTACGACAAGTCGCGTTCCCTGCCGGCGGGCGCGGGCGGACCAGCCGACGCGGACACCGGACACGGGCTGATCCTGGTCGCGAGCCTGTCGACCGAATGGGGTTCGTTCCGTACCCCGGCCGGCAAGGCGATGTATTTCGCGCTCGCGTTCCAGCCCGGTCTGCCCTCGGGCGGCGATCGCGCGGCGCCGGGGGATTAGACGTGGGGGCGGCGAGCTGTTGAACCCCGTCCGGCTCGCCGCCCTCACTACTTGCCTACCTAGGAAAGACACGAACCAGCGAGAGGTAACGTGGGTACTACATTCAGTAGCCGACCTAGACAACGGAGTGCAGGTTCTTACTGGATCAAGAGCTCTCTGAGTTATGCCAACGGCAACTGCGTCGAGGTGGCGAGCCTGTCCGGTGGCACAATCGGCGTTCGCAACAGCCGGGACTCCGCGGGGCCGGTCCTCCGGTTCACGCCGGAGGAGTGGAGTGCGTTTCTGGGCGGCGTACGAAACGGGGAATTCGATCCCTTTGGCGGGTAGCGCCGAGTCATAGCAGGGTGCGTCGCGGAGGCGGCCGGGGTCGGCTGCGGCACGTGTGCCACGAGCAGGTCCCTGGTCGGGACATAAGCTGGCGGTGCCCATGCCGCCGAAGTGGAGCAACCTCATGACCGAACCTGCGCCCCGCATCGACTTCGCCAACCTCCCCGCGCCCGCCGAAGGCATTCTGGTGACGTTGTTCATCACCGTCCAGAAGGTCGCGCGGTCCCGGGACTTCTACTCGCGCGTTCTGGGCGGCACCGTCGTCCTGGACGAGAACCCGTGCATCGTCAGGCTGTCCAATTCGTGGATCATCATGAACCCCGGCGGGCCGCCCACTCCCGACAAGCCAGGCATTTCGGTGGTCGACTACCAGCCCGACAACACCACCTCGATCTTCCTGAACCTGCGGGTCGCTGACATCCAGGCCTGCTACCGGGAGTGGAAGGCGAAGGGGGCAGTGTTCGTCACGCCGCCGATCGACCGCGAGGCGGAGATCCGCTGCTACATGCGCGACCCGGACGGGTACCTCATCGAGGTCGGCCAGGCCACCGGCGTGCTGCACGGCAAGCTGGCCGCAAAGCGCCCGGAGGATCTCCCGGGCTGAGCTCGGCCAGCCGTGCCCAGCGCCGTGCGGTCCCGATCGGTCACCTCGCCGAAGCCGTCACGGCGAGGGCGACGTCGCCGTCCAGTGTCTGCGCCGACACCGAAAGGCACCATTGCGGCCACGGCAGATCGGCGGCCTTCGCACACCGGAACAGCAGCGTGTGCGCACCTGCCGTCAGCCGCACCGGCGACGAGCGACGCGCTCGGGGATGCGGATCGTAGAACCAGGCCGGCGGGTTGCCCGTGACGTCAGCCTCGAGCGGCTTGCCGTCGACGCGGATCTGCACCGGGTCGCTGCCGAAATAGGCGAAGCAGACGTCGGTGTCGCCTGCGACGTCGATCCGCGTGGCCGCATGGATCACATAGGGCCGGCCGGGCAGCGACGTCGGCGCGTGCTGCAGCGGGATGTCATAGCGCTGCGGGAGATCGGGGAAGTCGATGTCGGACGGGTCTGCCTCGAACAGGGGCCAGGCCCGCGATCGGCTCTCGAGGTCGCTTAGTACCTCGGTCAGCGCCGGTGCCGACCGTGCCTCATCGACCGTCACGCGCCAGGATCCGATGCTCGGCAGCAGAACGGTGCCGTGGTGCGACTGCCGCACAACGATGTCCTGGCCGGCCGCGGAAACAGACACCGACCAGCGCGCCGGATCGAGCGAGTCGTCCCAGCGAAACGGTGCGTCGATCACCGCGCCGGCCGGGTCGATGTCGACCGGTCCGGTCGATATCGCCTCGACTGCGCCGTGCCGCTCCAGACGCCAGTGGACCTCGACCGCACTCGCCGCCGCCACGACGATCCGGGCCAGCGTATCGGCTGCTTCGTCCGGGGCGGTGTGCTCGATGATGCCGATCAGCGGGCCGCCCGCTCGGGCCACCGCCTGGGCCCGCGCCGGCGAATCCTCGGGTAGCCGGCGCGCGATCTGGCCGATATCGGCAGCCATCAGGGACCCGTCGTGAAGCACCTGACGGAGGTCCGCCACGCGCAGCTCGTCGTTGTGCTCCGGTCCGGCGATCGACAACGGTCCGTTCGATATGACCTCGACGTGCAGCCCGCTCGAACGGGGCCGCGCCGCGACAGGCACCACCGTGCGTCCGGCCTCGTATGACCAGCCGGCCTGCTCGCTGCCGCCGACGATGACCCGCAGCGGCCGGTTCGTATGCTCGAGGCGGATGGTGTACCGGCGCATCCCTTCGCCGTCGTTCGGCTCCACGGTGACGGTGCACCGGTCCGGGGCCGGCGACTCGGTGCAGAACCTCGTCCGCGAGAACTCGCCGTGAATGAAGCCGCAGCTCACGGCGTCGTCGTGATAGACCTGCCCTGAGCCGGACGCCCCGGGGAAGACCGAGAGCACCAGATGGTCGTCCAGTTGCGCACCGGTATGGCCGGCCACCTCGGCCAGCGGTAGCACCGTGCCGGGACGGACGAACTGCGGTATGCGATCGAGAGGGACGAGCTGGCGCGTCCACGTCGGCCCGGTGACCAGCTCACCGGTCGTCCGCTCGATCCAGTTCCCGTCGGGCAGCCATACATCGGCCGACGCCAGGCCGGTCGACGGCTCAGCCGGATGCACCACGGGCGCCGCGACGATCGAGTCGCCAAACAAGTACTGATACCGTGCCGCGTAGGCATTGTCGTCTTCCGGCGCGATCCAGGCCATCGGACGGACCGGTGCGATGCCAGTGTCAGCCGCGCGGCGGGCCGCGGTGTAGAGGTAGGGCACCAGTTCATAGCGTGCATGGAAGGCGGCGCGCGCGGCCTCTTCGGCCGCGGTACCGAACATCCACGGTCGCCGCTCGTTATCGGGTTGCTGACTACCGTGCAGCCGCAGGATCGGGCTGACCGCCCCGAACTGCACCCACCGCACGTAGAGCTCGGGAGTGTCGGGGCCGATGTGCCCGCCGATGTCATGACTCCACCAGGCGTAGCCGACGTTCGCGCCGGCCGCGGTGTAGCGCGGCTGGAATTGCAGGGCCGACCATTGCGCGAATGTGTCACCGCTGAAGCCGATCGGGTAGCGGTGGCTGCCCAGACCGCCCCAGCGGCTGAACGTGACCGGGTCGCGTTTGAGATCTTGGAAGTGCAGGTGGTTGAGCCATGGCAGCGGATCCAGGCCGGCCAGCTCGGATGTCCGGCCCTGCTGCCAGTCGATCCACCAGAAATCGACGCCGTCGTCCTCGAGCGGATGATGCAGGAGGTCGAAGTAGTTCCGTGCGAATTCGGGATCAAAGATGCGGAACGGGACGGCATCCTCGGAGGCGACTCCCATCGCGGCTTTGAAGTCGCGATAGGCGTCTTCGAAAGGCTGCACGCCCAGCGCCGGGTGGAGGTTGAGGGTGGTGTGAAGGCCGCGCTCGTGCAGCCAGGCCAGGAATCCGCGCGGATCGGGGAAGAGCTCCCGGTTCCAGCTGTACCCGGTCCAGCTGTTCGGCAGGTGCCAGTCCATATCGATGACGAGCACGTCCAGCGGGAACCCGCGGGCCGTGAACTCCTCGGCCAGCTCACGCAGGTCGCGGTCCCGGTAGGCCCAGTAACGCGACCACCAGGCGCCGAGCATCCAGCGCGGAATGAGCGGTATCGGGCCACCGAAGCGCGTGTACTCTCGCACCGCCCGCGCATAGTCGTGCCCGTAGCCGAAAAAATACCAGTCGAGATCCTGGGCCGGATTACGCCGGGGCGCCGCCCAGCCGTTCTCGCCGAACAGCAGCGAGGCACTGTCGTCGTAGTGGACCCACCCCGACCGGGAGACCAGACCTGGCTCCAAGCGGGCTGCGCCCCGGCATGTATCGACGGTGCGCCGCGCCCCGCCGAGGTTCTGCCGGTCACGCAGCCCCGGCACCCAGCGTGTGCCGTCGCAGTGGACCTCGAGGTTGCCGACGTGGAATGGCCGCCCGTCGCGACGGTAGCGGAGCCTGAGCGGACCGGTGTCGATCGACGTGACGTCATCGGCCAGCGACGCCTCGAAGTCCGGTACGTCCGCGCGGCGGTTCGGGAACGCGTACGAGCCACGGTCCTCGAACTGACCCTCAGCGACGAACTCCATGCGGATGAGCCGCTCCGTCAGCACGGTGAACCGGGCATGGCCAGCGATAACCTGTGCGGCCGGCTCGGCCACCGGATCGCCGCCGATACGCATGCGGGCGACGAACTCGGGCGTGCTCTCGGTCATGTGCCGCTCAGTCCTCGCGGGTGGTGATTGGGGTGCTGCCGTCGTGCGATTCAGTCAGTCCTGCGGCACTAGCGAACACCCACCACCACGACCAGCCGATGACGCCTGCCAGCTTGAGCGCGATCAGGACGACCTGCGCCATCCCTATGGCAGCTCGCTGGTCACTTGACCTCGGTGTAAAGGGTGACCCGGTGGCCGCTCGCGACGTAGACGGTATGGTATTCCCCGCGCTTGGAGGGCTTCACGTACCAGAACTGCCAGTCCCTGGCGGTGGCTGTCCCGTAGTGCTGGAAGATCCACTTGTGCTGGGGGACACTCCATACGCCTTCCCAGTAATTGCTCGGGCCGCCCGAGAAGGACTGATACCACACTCCGAGCTGCAGGGACTGGCCAAGGTCGATCGTCCCCCCGTCGTAGTTGACCAGGACGTCAGCTTCCGCCGCTCCTGCCGATGTCAGCGCGATCGCCCCGGCCAGGATGATCGCGCCTGCGATCTCGGCTGCCCTTTTCCTCATCCTGGTCTCCCGCGTATCCATCAGCGCTGGCGGTATTGCCCTACTACACGGTAGTACCGCAATGCCTGAAGCGGACAAGGGCCGATCCATAGCCGTTTCGTGCCCGCACTACGTGAGCTCGAAGAGCTCGTATTCCACGGTGCGCAGGTCGGCGGAGAGGATGCCCTTACCGGCCGCCTGGATGCTGTTGATCCACCGGTAACGGGGGTCTCCGGTCTCGAACACGGCGGCGATGAAGGCCACCGACTCCTGGCCGCGGGCGAAATGCATCCGCCCCGAATACTGCACCAGGACGATGGCCTCGTCGTGCGTCTGGATGGCCAGGCGCACGTCGGGGAGCATGAGGCCATCGGCGGTCATGGTGAACCAGTCGGCGTTGCCCCCGCCGGTCATCTCGCCGGCCAGCCGCCCCGACACGGCGGCGCCGGAGATCCCGGCGACCATGCGCTGCCCGGTGGGGGCGGGCCCGGCGTTCACTGCCCGGTCTATGGTCATGGTCATCGTGCACAGCGGGACAAGGGTGATCATGTCGGCTCCTGTCCGGGCTACGGCGTTCTGGCGGCTTCCCGGAGCGTACTGCGCGCGAACCCGGGCCGAGCAGGTTGGATGATCAACGCGTCCCGTGACGGCTGGCATTTCGCCCAGGACATGGGAAACGACATGTTCACTGTCACTATAAGTAGCAGCGGTGCGCGCCGTCTGTTAGGCCGGGCGCCCTTAGCCGAGGATCGCTGCTCCTCCGGCCCAGCGGAGACCCGGTCCCATCCAGTCGGCCATCGTGCGCTCCTTCTGTGCGGGCGATCGCTATGATGATATGTCGTATGCGACGCGTCGTCTACGACGTATCTGGCTGACGGAGGTGGCGGGCATGCTGGGCACGGTCGCGCAGGCAGTGATGGCCAAAGCCCGTGCCGAGGAGCGGCTGCTGGCGGCGAGGTTCCCGGCGGAATACGAGGAGTACGCACAGAAAGTGCCCATGATCGTTCCCGGCCTCGGCGGCCGGCGGCACACGCCGGGAGGAACCACCGGTGACCGCGGCCGATGACGCCGCCGCGCGGGACGCCGCCGCGCGGATCGCCGGGCAGGTCGAGAACATCAGGCGGGTGCTGCGCGAGTCGGTCTGGGCACAGGCCCGCGGCTATCCCGTGTCGCTGACCGCGCCACAGGTCCAAGCTCTGCAGGTAATCGTGGAGCACCTGCGGCGGGCCGGGACCGGGCTGTCACTGTCGGACCTGAGCGAGAAGATGGGCCTGGCCCACAGCACGGTGTCCGGCATCGTCAGCAGACTTGAGCGCGACGGTGTCCTGCGCCGGACCGCGCGCCCCGACGATCGCAGGTACACCCAGATCGAACTCACCGGCGAGGCCAGGCAGTGGGTGGAACACGAGATGCCCGCCGCCCGGCTCGGCCCGCTCGAGACCGCAGTCCGGAAGGCCACGAGCGAGGAACTGGCCGCGATCCTCAACGGCCTGGCCACCCTGGAAAGGCTGCTGCCCAGCACGGGGCCGCATCCCAAGGACCCCGCCTGACCCAGGCCAGCCCAAGCAGCAACCTCAATAGGCGCGGTTCCGCACCTATTCACGTTTGAGGGTGATACCGAGGTCTGGTTTCAGGAACGATGCGAGGTAGATAGGCCAGATGGTGGCGCCGTGGCAGGAGAAGCTGACGATGCGTTCGTCTGCCGTGTCGAACGAACGCTCGAGGCTGATCTGTCGCCCTGAGCGAAGCCGCAAAGTGTGGTGCCCAGCTTGGATCGGTAGCTCGAGCGTCTCCTTATATGGCAGTGTGCCGACGACGGTTCCGTCGAGGATGATCTCGAAGGGCTGGCGCTGCATTCCGAGCCATGTTCGGGTCAGTTTGAGGGTCGCCGTCATAGCGTTCCTTTCGGGACCGGAGTCGTCTGCCTGGTCGCGGCTGGAAGGCCGATGGTTCAGGCCGCGCCAGTCCCCATGGGGCTTCCCGGGCTGGCTCGAGCCGGATGACTGTCACGACGACATCCTCCCCAGGGCTACGCCACGACGAAAGCGTCGGCTGAGACTCGGCTCGCGGGCCACGTCGCCAGCGGTCGATACATCGTCGCTGCGGCCTGCCGTCATCCACTGCGCCGGAGGCCGCGCCGGTATTCTCCCTCCGCCCGGGAGAGCACGGCCCGATAAGACCGCTCCTCGTTCACCTGCTGGCTGCTGTTCACGGCGCCGGTGTAGCGAGCCACACTCTTGGCCGTTTCTTCGACCTCTTCCACGAGGTTCTTAAGTTCTCGCTTCACCACGCCATGAGCCTCTCGCATAGCGTCGAGATCGGATTTCGCCGGCCCGAGGCTCCCCGGCCCCTTGGGTGCAACGTACGCTTCTCTCAGTTCGGCCAGATCTTTGACCATTTCGGCCAGCTGCTCCATCGCCCCGGTCATATGGGCGACGGTCTCCCGGACGCTGGGGTCTCCTTTTTGCAGTATGGGTTCTGCTTCACATTTTTCCCGCTCGCGGTCCAGAGCGTCCGCCAGTTTTGAATAGATCTGTGCGCTCAATTTGGCCGGTGTGTTTTTCCGGTAGAGCTGTAGTTGCCCTTTCAGCTCCGTAGCCAGGGCCATCAGGTCCTCGGCGAAAGTCACGGGCTGGCGGGCTGATCGGAGACGATGAGGGCGAAGAAGTCCTGGAACGCGCCGTCCAGTTCCTCGGCGGCCTGGCCCAGGCTGTTCTTCAGCGTCGGCGTGCTGCCGTTCACGCTGATCTCGTGCGCGAGATCACCGGCCTCGTCCAGCCGGGTCTCGATGAGAGCGATGGCCGAATCCACGGACAGCCGCTGGCCGTAAGGGCCCTCTTTCTGCCAGCTACGTAGCGTCGCGACTGATTGGGCGAGATCGCCGAGCACATCGCGGACCGCGCGGGTCCCCGGGATGCCCCGGCTCCGGGCCAGATACGGCTCAAGGTCGCCGACCGAGTCGGTGAACTCGGCGGACAATCGGGAGCAGCCGGACCTCAGATCATTGAATCGCTTGGCCGCTGCCGAGATGAAGATGAGGTTGTCGTCTTCCGCCTCGCTGGGCGCGCTATCGTCGGCGGGCTGCTCCTGCGTGGTCGGCGGGTCCGGCGCAACGAGCGGCTTCGCGACGGCCGTGCCGCGCGGCAGGTTGCTTGTGGCCTGGCCTCCGGTACGGCCGGCCACGAAGGCGTTCACTTTGTCGATGGCCATGCCGCCGAGTTGCAGGAACCAGAAGCGTATCTCGACGTCCCTGTTGCGTCCGACGAACAACAGGGCGCAGCCCGCGACCGCGAGCAGGGTCTCCTGGTACCAGTCCTCGAACAGTCTTCGCGGCCCGTCGTAAAGATCCCGGCCGACCTGGCTGATGGCCCGTACCGCCCCTGCGATGCCGGACGGGAGGTTCCCGGCATCAGCTTCGGCTGGATCAAGGATCAGCTCGCGGAGCGAGTCCCGTTGCCCCGGGAAAAGCTCGCTTAGCCGCTCGTTGGCGAGAGACAACATGAGGTGAGCCGGGTCAATAGCAAGGAAGCGGTTATTGTCGAAGGACGAAAGATCGATCAGATAGTACTCGTCGAACTGCTCGCTCGCCCCGCCCGGTCTGGCTGCGCTGGGGACCAGGATGTTTCCCGGGTGGAGATCGCCATGACCATTGCCGCGAATGCCTGCCGTACGGAAGTCCGCGAGCCCTTCGTTCTGGCTGACGGCGAGAAACGGATTGCAAAACTCCGTCCCGCCTACCGAGAGCCTGCTGGCTTCTGCTATGCCAAGATCGCGGGCAATGTTGTAGAGAGATCTGTTGAGCATGCATTTTTCGCCAGCAATCACCTGCAGAACTTCGTGCGAGGTGACACTTCCGAGGGTCTGCTGCGGTCTCCTGCCTTCTTGCCAATCGATGAGTACGGATTTTACGACCGCGCGGCACGCGCCGCCCAGCGCCTCCCGGTCCAGAAACGACGTCAGCGGAAGATAGTTCTGGGAGCCCCCGCCACGCCACTCCATTATGAGAAAGATTCCTCCGCGGCCATCCGGCACGTACATGTCCAGCGCGGCCAGATGAGCCTGGGCGAATTTCTCGTTGGCGTTTTTGGCGTCACCGTATTTCAGTGCATCCAGGGACAGGCCGCCCTCTGGTGGTGGACAGTGCTTGAGAACCTTCCTCCCGGGGTCATTGCCGCCATAGACACAGATCTCCGGCGTGGGGTTATCCACAACCTTGATGACGTGGGGTTTTTCTAGCCCATTCTTGTGCGTCATT
>Ga0209415_10018011_pt1 | contig 11181 bp, 6 predicted proteins | sample PeaSoiSIISIP2007_FD_187696 | JGI IMG/M metagenome (GOLD analysis project Ga0209415, IMG submission 187696) | Peat soil microbial communities from Weissenstadt, Germany - SII-SIP-2007 (SPAdes) (version 2) | ecosystem: Environmental > Terrestrial > Soil > Wetlands > Peat | place: Germany...
CGTTTATTGAACCGAACCAGGCCATTCGCGATTTCGGGGTGAAGCTGAAATTGAACCCCGTGCGCAGCTTGCTGGAAGGGAAGCGGGTGGTGCTGGTGGACGATTCCATCGTGCGCGGTACAACCAGCCGCAAGATTGTGCGCATCGTAAGGGAGGCGGGTGCTCGCGAGGTGCATATGCGGATTAGCTGTCCGCCCACGATTTCCCCGTGCTTTTATGGGGTGGATACGCCTTCGCGGAAACAGTTGATTGCGGCGAACAAGTCGGTAGAGCAGATTCGCGAGTATATTGGCGCGGATTCGCTGGCTTATCTTTCACTCACGGGGCTGAAGAAGGCTTGCGGCGAGGGGGAGAAGATTGCTTACTGCACGGCTTGCTACACGGGGAAGTATCCTACTGAGATTATTGATGTGGAGGAGATACTGCCGGCAGCGGTTCGGCGCTAGAGTCAAATTCTTTTCGCCGCGGATCTTCGCGGATAAGTCTTTTTTCTCACCTTTTATTTCTGAGCTTTTCTCTTGCTGCGCACGGACGGGTGCGGGGCTGGACAGCCGAGGCGGCTGTCGCTACGTGAGTGGTGGTGGGGACTGGTTGCATGGGTCCTTCGCTTCGCTCAGGATGACAGCACAGAGCCAAAAGCCAGCCGCTGGCGCGGCTGGGGCGGGCAAGAGTGCCCGCCCCACACAAGCACCCGCCCTACACAAGCATGAAAAAAAGCCTCCGCGGCGCTTGCGCGCGGCGGAGGCTTGGGTTGGTTGTGGCCGTCTTACTTGACGGCGCCAGTGGCTGCGGGGTTGAAGGAGTCCGCGAAGGCTTGCGCGTTCGGAGTGCCTACGCCGGTTACGTTGTCCCAGCCAACTTTCGTGTGCAGGGAGTTGGAGGCGCCGCAGAGGTTGCCGTAGTAGGGCCCGAAAAAGGTGGGCGACAACGTCGTGCAATCGGTGCCGAAGGAAACGACCAGCGCGGTGTCCTCGAAATAACCGTAGTCCCAGATGGCACTGACGTATTTTCCTGGGGTTGCGGCTCCGGGGCCACCGAGAACTTCGGCTGCGGTGTAGTTGGTGGTGCCGCCCGCGTCGACGATGGATGCGGTCACGTTGGTCTTGGAGCCGACGGGAACGACGTCGTAAATTGCGCCCGCGGGCAGGGAGTAGACGTGAGCAGCGGCCTGGCCGAGGGCCGGACCACCGTTGGCTTCGGACTCCTGGTTGGCGATGGCCCACAGTCCGGAGAACATGGGGGTGGCGACGCTGGTGCCGCCGATGGTTTGCCAGACCTGTGAGGGATTCTGGAAGGGGATGCTGATGAGGATGGCGACTCCAGTGTAGGGATCGGCCACCCAGGAGACGTCAGGAAGCAGACGGTCCTTGCCGGGGAGCTTTTTCTGGAACGCTGGCTTGGGGAAACCGGCGAGGCAGTTAAAGTTGGAATCCACGGTCACGCAGGTGCTGGGTCCGCCGCCGGCGCCGTACTGGAAGCCGGAGTCGCCATAGTAGACGGGATCTTCGATGAATCCCTCCTCGGCGAGGAGTACCTGGCTGCTTCCCCAGCCAGCCTGCCAGGCGATGGAGTTGTCGGAATTCAGAGCCAGAGAGACGCCGCCGACAGCCGTGGAGTATGGCGAATCCGCGGGATAGCTGACGGTGGTGACGCCGTAGAAGGCGCTGAAGTCGCCAGAGTCACCGGTGGCAAAATTGGCGGAGACTCCGAAGACGGCGGCCATTTCGGAGAGCAGGCTGCCGGTTTCGAGTTCGGTGGTGGAAATGAAAGCCTCGGGAGCGCCGTAACTGCCGGAGATTACCGTGCCCAGGCCGTTGTAGATGGTGAGGTATTCCGCCTCGTCGATGTTCTGGAAGGTAGCGTCTGGCGGAACAATCAAATTGATGTTGGCGCCAGGAGCGACAGCATGGGCCCACTCGACGTCGAGGTTGATTTCGGCGTTATCGGCGGATTCGCAGTAGCTGGGCGAGGGAATGTTGAAAATGTTGAAGTTGGAGGGAGTGAGCGCGGGCAAGCCGTAGGCCGCCGAGAACGCATTGGCATCGGCGGTGATGGTGGGCGTGCCGCACCAGTCGATGATGGCGATAGTTTGTCCGGCCCCGGTGTAACCTTCGGCGTAGAGACCGTTGAGATTGTAGGCAGCCTGGAGCATGGTCGGAGTGTAGCCGCAACCCTGGCTGGTGGGGCTCTGCAGATTCAGGTGATTGCCCTTGTAGGTTCCGGTGGGGAGCGGGCCACCGTAGCCGGGCGCGGTGGAGAACGATTCCGTCTCGGTGCCGTCAAAGCAGGTGTTGCTGAAAATATCGGCGGGGTTGGCGGCAGCAGGCTTGGGGCTGGCGAGAGCGCCGCTGAGGGCGGGACTCTTGGAAAGACGGGGAGTTTGCGTCACTAGCGGATGCGAATATTTGTTGGTATCGAGTCCAGAAATGGTGCGCACCAGGGGAGCGGCGGCGCCATCGACGTAAGGATCGCGGTCGTTGGAGCGGATGACTTCGCCGCGGACCTGATACTGGTTGAGAGTGACGTGGAATGCGGATTGGACGTCGCCGACCGTACCGCGGGCCCGCACGAACATATTATTGGGGCCGACGTTGACGATTTTCAGATTGTGCGATTCGAAGAAGCTCTTAACGGTGCCAGCTTCCTCGGACGTGGGCGCGAAGCGAGCGAAGTCAGATTTTTTGAGCCAGTGGCGATAGTTGGGCGAAGTGCGATCATAGAGTTGTGCAGCGAGAGCGTCGAACCCGGCGCGATCGTGCAGGTTCAGCCAGATCGTGACTTCCATGGTCTTGGTGGGATCTTCGGTGCCGAGGTTCTTGGATGCGGCCACGAAGCGCGGGGTGTTATGCGCGACGAATTGTCCGGCCGCGGCATTCGCCGGCAGGGCCGCACAGAGGGTTAGGGTCAGCACAACAAGACTCAGGCAAATCATCCACGTGGGGACGAAATGGACTGAGGAGTAGCACGCCTTCTTTTGATGCATTACTTCCTCCTGGAATGAGTTCTGCAAAGCCTCGCCCGAACGTCTAGACTGTCTGCGAAGACCAGCGAGCAACGGGCGTTGGCGGGGTACGTGGGCCCAAGCAAGTGGCATGCGGCCACCGGCATCATCGCTGTTGCGCGACGAGAAGAACGAACGAAACATCTGCGTGCCTTCCGCACAGCGCAACAACACAGGGCTAGTAGTAAGCCACTGTTATGTGTGCGGCGTCAAGGGCGGGACGATGAAAAAATCAGATAATTGTTTTCGGTATGCAGAAATTTGCACAGAAGGTGCAGACATCGGGCTGGATTGGGCTGGACAGGGTGTGAGGTGAACCGCGGATTTGACTTCCATGGAAGGCGGGGGCTTGCTCGTGGTTAGATTTCGCGGGCAGGAGTGCCCGCGCCACATACCTGCTCTAAGGCTTGCGGGCCCGGGCGATGCGAGGGATGGACTGGAGGTCAGGGGTGATAAGAACGTCATGCCAAAGCAGGTTGTGGCCGTGAACAGCATGAGCTTCGCGGAGGAGGCGATCGACAGCGGAGGCGATGGTGCCGCTGAGTTCGAAGATGAGCCATCCGCCGGGTCGCAGGGCGGCGTGAGCCTGAGGAATGAGGCGGGCGATGACTTCGGTGCCGGTGGGTCCGGCAAAAACGGCATTGCGCGGTTCAAACCTGCGGACTTCGAGTTGCACGTGGTCGGCTTCGGAATCGCCGACGTAGGGAGGATTGGAGACCACGAAATCGAGCGCCGCGGGAGCGATTCCGGCAAGCAGATCGGCGTCGTGGAAATGGATGTTGGTTTCGACCTGATGGCGGGCGGCGTTGGCGCGGGCGATCTCGAGGGCGGAGGGAGAAATGTCGGTGGCGTGAATTTCAGCGTGGGGAAGTTCTTTGGCTAACGCGATGGCGATGCAGCCGGAGCCGGTGCCGACGTCGAGAAGGCGAAGAGCGGCGCCGGACTTGGAAACCTGACCTCGGACCTCGGACCTCAGACCTTGGGTTTTCGGACTCGACGGTCCGAAGTCCGACGTCTGTAGCTCCAAAACGGTTTCGATCAGGTGCTCGGTTTCGGGGCGAGGGATTAGGACGGCGGGGGTGACGATGAAGTCCAGGCCCCAGAATTCCTGATGGCCGGTGATGTATTGCGCGGGAACGCCGCGGGCGCGCTCGGCGAGAGCGGTTTGGTAGCGGGCGGACTGGGCGGCGGTTAGCTCGCGTTCCGGGTGAGCGTAGAGAAGGGCACGGTCACAATCGAGAGTGAACATCAGGAGGAGTTCGGCGTTCAGGCGCGGGGAAGGGACATGATCGGCGGTGAGCTGGGTGATGGCGGCGGCTAGGGACTGTTTTAGCTGCACCGATCCATTTCACCACAGAGGATGCGGAAAAAGCTTGAACCACAGGGGAAGCGGCGTGCAGGGAGGAGCGGAAAAAGGCTCATACCACAGGGGACACAGGGGAGGACAGAGGAAAACGCGGAGGAGTCGATTCGAGATTTTTAATTTCGGGAGCTTTATTTCGAGAGCTCTATTTGGGGAGCTCTATTTTGGCAACTTGAAGTTGATGGTCACTTCGGTCTTGATTTCAACGGGGTCGCCGTTCAACAAGTAGGGTTTATATTTCCATTGCTTCACGGCATCCATGGCGGCCTGGGTGAGGAGAGCTTCGCCGCTGATGGCTTTTACGTCGGTTACGTTCCCGGTCGTGCTCACGGTCGCCGTCAGTTTCACTGTGCCTTCGGCGCGCATACGCAGCGCGTTGGGGGGATAGACCGGCTGGACCTTCTTGATCAGAAGCCCCTGGGAAACTCCCTGCGAAATGGTGAGAGACTGAAGGACAGGTTTGGGGGCATCGCCGGCCAGCATGTTCGACAGAGCTCCATCGGAGCCGCCGGCAGGAATGGCATCCATGCTGGGGGCGGGAGCATCCGCCGCGGTCGTTTTGGCTGAGGATCGAGCGCTGCCGTTTTTCAAAACGATGGGAGCGGCAGCGGGCTTGGAAGTGGCCGCGGGCTTAGTGGTTGCCGGCGGGGCGGAACCGGAAGGCTTGGAATCGCTGGCAGGCGCGGGTTCATCATCTTGCGCGGGCGTGGATTCAGAGCTTGTACCGGTGGTGGACGGCTGGGCGTCGGTGGCTTGCGGGACAGCAGTCTGCGCGGCCGGTGAAGCCGCAGCCGTGGCCGAAGGCGCAGGAGGCTGAGCTTGAAGAGATGGCTTTGGCGCAGGAACCTTCGCGGGAACCGGCGACGTGGGATTCGGAGCAGCGGCAGGCGCGCTCATTCTTCCCTGCAGCTGGGTCCATCCGAAGTAGCCTGCAACGGCGAGAAGTGCGACTACGACGATAATAAGGAAAATTTTCTTGCTTCCACCGCCGGCGGATTTTTCTGGAAGGTTCGACCCACCAAAGGTGAACGTGGTTGCAGGCGCGGCGCCCAGGTCACGCTGTGAGACCTGCTCTTGGACCTGGGGCACTTTCGGCGCGGAGTCATGAGTCGAAGGCGGCGGAGCGATCTCCGCTGGGCTTGCATCCGCAATGGCTTTGGCGGCGGGCGCTTCCCAGGCAGGCTTCTCCGCTTCGCGGGCCGGGGCTGGAGCGCTGGCGGCTCCGTGGCCAAAGGCGGGCGAGCCGGAGTTCACCGGCGAAGGAGCGGGGGCAGACTGCAGCTCGAGAATGTCAGAGTCGGAATCGAGTCCAGAGGATGCGGCCATTTGTCTGGCGTTCTCGGTTGCCAGCACGGAATCACTAAATGCGAAGTTGTCAGCCGGCGAGTCCGGAGCGGCCGGTCTGGCGGCGGGTTTCAGAACGTTAGCAGGGGCGGCCGAACGGGGCCTGGCGGCGCTCGGAGCGGCGGCTGGCGGCGAAGTTTTCGCGGGCGTGGCTGGCGCTCCGGGCGCGGGCGCCTTCGCGGCTTCCCCTTTCCGCAACAGGCCACGGGCTACGCGCAGGGTTCCTTTCGCCTGTTCCACGTTGATGGGCTTGGTGAGCACCAGATTGGCGCCGATGCGAAATGCTTTGGCGACACCGGCCTGTCCCTCAACCACGGCCACGGCGAGCGCTCCCTGGTTCAGGGAGGAGTTACGCGCGCTCTTGAAGAGCAGGGTCGCGTTCTGATCGTTATCGCAGTCGACCACCACGGCGTCGAAGTGCTCGGCCATCAATTTCTTGACGGCAGCGAACGGTTCGGCGCAGGACTCGACGGCAAACTCAAGCTCGCCGAGGACTTGCGTCACCGTGCGCGCGATTTTTTCGTCCGGACAAAAGAGAAGCGCTTGGTAACCCATACTAAGGTCATCGTAGGTACACCGGTAAGCAGCGGCAAGTTACGGCAGTAATTGGGAAACGGTTGACTCTGGACGGCAAATTGGGTGCTGTGGAGAGTGCACGAACCGCGGCCGCCGAGCATAGGCGTACATGGACGGAAGTAACTACCAGGCAGGGTGATGAGACGTTCAGCCGCGTAGAATGGCCGGCATGCGGCTGCCTCTGTGGCTGAAGATTGCGTGGACGGTGTGGCTGGCCGCATGGGCGCCGGTCTATTGGAAACACTACGGACTGCAGAATTTTCTTTTCTTCTGTGATATCGGGAACATTCTGATTGGCATTGGGCTGTGGCTGGAAAGCCCGCTGATATTTTCCTGGCAGGCGTGCAGCCTGCTGCTTCTGCAGACGCTGTACACGGTGGATCTGGCGGGAGGGCTGCTGAGCGGCCACCATCTCGTCGGCGGCACGGAGTATATGTTCGATTCGAACCTGCCGCTGTTCGTGCGCCTGTTCAGCCTGTTTCACGTGGTGACGCCGCCGCTGCTGCTGTGGGCGATCGGGCGGTTGGGGTATGACCCGCGGGGATGGAAATGGCAGACGCTGACGGCGTGGATGGTGGTGCCGATTAATTATTTCTGGCGGCCGGAGTATGACGTGAATTGGGCGCGGGGGCCGCTTTTTCGGGAGCAGCATGTGGTGCCGGGATGGGCTTATCTGCTGGGATATCTGGTGGCGGTGACGGTGTTCGTTTATTTTCCGACACATCGGATGCTGGCGTGGTGGACGCGAGGGCGAAACCAGCGGAGCTAGTCGGCGAGTGTTCGAGCCGGTGCGTTCCAGCAAAGAAAGAAATTACGCCGAGCCAAATTATTAATTCCGAAGCGGTGCCGTCCCTTCGGGACTCGCCAGTCGCGCCGACCCGGCACCTATGTGCCGGGCTATAAAATGCCGCCCCTTCGGGGCTGGAGTTGGCTCACTGCGTACCGCCTCTTCGCCCAGAAACCAGTTCTCACGCGCACAGATTAACGCTGAGGGTCTGGATTCGGCTTGGGGTTGTGGAGTGCCGACTCGGGCTGCGGGTATTCGATTGAGCCCTTGAAGGAGGAGATATCTTCTTCGTGGAAATCGGGAAACGGGAGCTTTTTGTTTTCTCGCAGTTCGGTGATTTTCCTGGTGGCGTTTTCGGCTTTTTCTTTTTCTACTCCGGAGTCGCGGTTCAGGTAAAGCGTTTGCGAGGGCAGGGCAACGCCGGTGCCGGCTTCGTCTACGAGATCCAACATGCGCAGGAGCAGGTCCTCGCGCACGGCAGCAAATTCGTTGAAGTCGACGGTGAGGATGTAGGAGAAGACCTCCACATTGAGCGAACCGGGAGCGATATCGGTGAGGCGCACGCGGACGGTTTTGGATTCAATTTTGGGATGGCTGTAGAGCAGGCGGCGAGTTTCCGAGAGCACGTAGCGGAGATGGTCGGGCTTGGTTTCGGAGCGCAGGGCGAGCGTGGTTTTGAAAAGAATCTTGTCGCGGCGGCTCAGATTCTCGACATTGATGGTGGCCACGGTGCCGTTGGGAATCGCCAGCAGTGTGCGCTCGTCGGTGCGCACGCGGGTGGAGCGCAGGCCGATGTCTTCGACCGTTCCGGTGCGGTCGCCGAAGCGGCAGGTATCGCCCACGCGGATGACTTCATCGCCGAGGACGGAGACTCCGCCGAAAAGATTCTCGATCGTCTTCTGTGCGCCGAAGCCGATCGCGAGGCCACCGATTCCCAGGCCGGCGAGCGCGGTGCTCATGTTAAAGCCAAGGCTTCCCAGGACGGCTAGCACTCCGAAGCCAAAAATCAGCGCCTTGAACATGCGCTCGCCCAGCAGCATCAGCGAGCTTGTGCCCGCGTGGCCATAGGCCAAGGCGCGGTTCCGCACGCGGCGCAGGGACCAGCGCACGACGCGCCAGAAGATCCAGGTCGCACTCACAATCAGAGCGACCGAGGTGACTTGGAAATAGTAGTGTCGCGGCAGCAGCGCGATGCCAAGGTAACGCGCGCAGGCTTGGTGAACCAAGGTGCCGGTGAGTAGCCACGCCGGACCCGAAACCGAGCGCCAGTCGGCAACATCCATCCGGCCGCGGCGGCGCGCCCACCAGCGCACAGGGATTTCGAGCACCGCCAGGACGAGCCACGCTACGCCCGCCGCCAGAGGCACAGCCACCAGCAGCGCCAGCCACTGCCACAAAGGCATTCCGCCGAACTGATGTTTCACCAGCACGCTCGGAAGCTTGTGCTCGACTTGGCGGGCCTCCACTTGATCGTAGAGTTCAGGAACTTTGGCCAGTGTCTCGGAGGAGATCAGCCAGATCTTGCCCGCGCTCGGATCAGACACGCGCACGAGTTCGAGGTCAGCCTCGACATCGCCCGACGACATGGTGCCGAGTTTTTGCCGCCCGAGAGGGACGCCCTCCTGAGGAGTTCCTTCCGGTGGCGTGGGCTTCAGACTGCCTACGAACGCCCGGTCCATCACGACTTTCAGCTGGCTCGCGATCTGCTCGCCTTCGGACTGACGGCGTGCGGGGCTCATCTGCAAATACTGCGCGGCGATGCTGTTGTCGCCCGACTGCGCGGCTTGCAGGAATCCCAGAACTGAGCCCGACGGCGTGGTTCGTCCCAGTGGATCGACGGGCGTAGTGGATGTGCTTGCGGGAGCGGACGAGGGCTGGAGCACTTGCGTGAGAGCCGACTGGGCTGCTGAAGACAGGCTGGCAGCAAGGCACAGGACAAGGACGATCACTGCTTTAGGAAACGAGGACATGGTCATCTCCCGCCCGGAATTGCGCGCCCGGAATTGCGTGTCCAGAGGTGCGAAACATGCGTGCGAACCAATGCACGCGAAATGCGTGCGAACCGGGCTGGTGAGCAATCATTGTATCGAATGCTGTGGCGCCTGACGGCGGGCCGGCGCGTTCATCCCCGCTTGGGCCGGTAGATGTCCGTGCTCGTGCCGAAGAAAACCTCGGCAGCATTCATCACAGTTTCCGACAGCGTCGGGTGCGGATGAATCGTCATCGCCACATCTTTGGCGAGAGCCGCCATTTCGACCGCGAGCACTCCTTCGGCGATCAGTTCGCCGGCTCCCACGCCCACGATGCCGACTCCGAGCACGCGCTCAGTCTGCGGATCGATGAGGAGCTTGGTCGTGCCCTCAGTACGGTCGAGCGTGACCGCGCGGCCCGAGGCCGCCCAGGGAAACTTGGCGACCTTAATCTCGCGATTTTCCTTTTGCGCCTGGGTTTCCGTCAGGCCGCACCAGGCGATCTCGGGATCGGTGAACACAACCGCCGGGATCGCATTCGGCTCGAAGGCAACTTTGTGTCCGGCAATCGCTTCGATGGCAGTGCGGCCTTCATGCATCGCTTTGTGCGCAAGCATGGGCTCGCCAACGACATCGCCGATCGCGTAGATCGATGGATCATCGGTCTGCAATTGCTTGTTCACTTGAATGAAGCCACGCGGGCCGACTTGCACGCGAGTTTTTTCGAGGCCGGGAATCTCCGAATTCGGTTTGCGGCCGACTGAAACGAGGACGCGATCGAAAACTTTCTCCTGAGTGCTGCCGTCTTGCGCTCTGAGCGTGGCGCGGATGCCGGTGCCCTCGTCTTGCACCGCAGCGACGGTCGTGTTTAACAGGATTCCGTCGAACATCTTCTCCAGCCGTTTGTGCAGCGGCAGAACCAGGTCGCGGTCTGCGCCCGGAAGCAGCCCAGGGAGCATTTCAACGACAGTTACTCGTGTGCCAAGCGCCGCGTAGACCGAACCGAGTTCGACGCCGATGTATCCGCCGCCGACAACCAGCAGGCTGCCGGGAATGTCTTCGAGGTTGAGCGCGCCGGTGGAATCCATCATGCGCGGCGTGTCGAGCTTCAGCGCTGGAACCATGGCAGGACGGGAGCCGGTTGCGATGACGATCCTGTCGAACGAGAGCGCTTCTTCCGAGCCGTCCGATTTTGTAACACGCAGAGTGGTGGAGTTTTCAAACGCCGCGCGCCCCTGCACATAACGTACTTTGCGCTGCTTCGAGAGAATGCCGAGGCCGGTGGTCAGCTTCTTTACGACGCCTTCTTTCCACCCACGCAGGCGCGCCAAGTCGATCTTCGGCGCGGCGAATTCAATTCCCCAGTCTTTCGCCTGATGCGATTCTTCCAGAAGCTTAGCCACGTGGAGCAATGCCTTCGACGGAATGCACCCGCGGTAAAGGCACACTCCACCCGGATTCACCTCCGGGTCGATCAGCGTGACCGTCATGCCAAGATCGGCGGCAAGGAATGCGGCGGCGTATCCACCGGGACCGCCGCCGATGACTGCGATGTTTAGGGAATTTGCTTCGGACATTATCGAGGCTCTGTGACGTTGAAACTTTGCAACCTTGAAACTTTGAAAACTTAACCTTGCACAGACAACAGAAACGGCTGCTCAAACGCTTCCGCGATCCAGCGCAGGAAGCGGGCTGCATCGGCTCCGTCAATCAGGCGATGATCGTAGGAGAGCGAGAGCGGCAGAATCAGCCGCGGCTCGAACTTGCCGTTAATCCACTCCGGCTCCATGCGCGACCGCGAAAGCCCGAGGATCGCGACCTCCGGATGATTCACGATCGGCGTAAAACCTATGCCGCCAATGCCCCCGAGATTCGTGATCGTAAAAGTGCCGCCCTGCATTTCCTCAGGCGTAATCTTTTTGTCGCGCGCCTTTTTCGAAAGTTGCGAGAGCTCCACCGCCAGTTCGACGATGTTCTTCTTGTCCACGTCGCGAATCACAGGGACCAGCAGTCCGCGGTCGGTGTCGGCGGCCACGCCGATGTTGATGTATTGCTTGTAGACGATTTCTTCTTTCTCGATGTCAATGCTGGCATTGAACTGCGGGAAAACCTTGAGTGCCGCCGCACAAACCTTCAATGC
>Ga0209415_10018012_pt1 | contig 11181 bp, 9 predicted proteins | sample PeaSoiSIISIP2007_FD_187696 | JGI IMG/M metagenome (GOLD analysis project Ga0209415, IMG submission 187696) | Peat soil microbial communities from Weissenstadt, Germany - SII-SIP-2007 (SPAdes) (version 2) | ecosystem: Environmental > Terrestrial > Soil > Wetlands > Peat | place: Germany...
CACGGATTGCGCGTGTTTCGCGTCGTAATCCAGTTTGTGCTGCTCGGGATGCAGCCGGATAAGAGTCTGAGAAACTTGCTGAAGAATCGGAGACGAAGACGATTCGAACAGGTAAGGATTGGGGGCTGTGGCCATATAGTTGGCATTGCCCTTCACTTCGGGATTGCGCAGCGAGTGGCAGAAGATGCAGGAGCTGCCCTCCTCGCCGTTTTTTCCGGTGTGCGGGGGAATGTTTTCGCCGGACAGCAGCGAGATGGGCTCGTGGCAGCCGGCGCAGTAGCGTCCTGCTCCCACGCCCTGGGCTTTCACGTAACTGACCTTCACCGTCTCATAGAACGGGTCGGAGGCGGAGAAATGATGAGCGCTGGGGACCCATTGGTCATAAATCGCGGTGTGGCAGCGCGAAGCGCCGCAGGAGGCTGAGCCGCCAAGCAGTTCGGCGGGGATCACTCGCCCCGATACCGTGCGCGCGTTGGAAGGAGCGAAATCCGCAACGGCGAGAACGCCACGGTGGCGGGTAATGCCAAGGGCGCCGGCCCCTACGAGTAGAACGACGGTCCACAGAATCACTGGGCGCAGCGGCTCGATAACGAGGCCTTTCGGGAACTTGCTGCGTAGCAGGCCATACCCGATATGAAAAAGTCCAATGGCGCCAAACCCGATGCCCGCCACCAGATGGATGGTGTGCATGCGGTACGGCACAAAAGTTCCGAAGATTCCTTTTGCCACCAGCCACAATCCGCTGGCTCCCAACACCGCCCAGCCGATTCCGGCCCAGAGTCCCGCGCTCCACCAGCGCGTTGGAACCTCGCGATTAGCCTCCCGGCCATGCTTCCAGAAGAAAACCGTCAAGGGAATGATCACCACGATGCCGGCAAGGATGTGGAGCAAGAGCGTCCACTGTGAGAAGACCCCATAGCGAGCCAAGAAGGGAATAATCCCGCTTAGAGTAAGAAAAAGAAAAACTCCCGAAGCGCGCCGCTCGCGCCTGGGATAGTTAGAATTGTCGCTCATCCGTCCCCACCCGTCCGGTCGTGGAAAGACACACCCACAACATCTTGATGGCGCATCTTAGTGACGACGTTCAGGGCGGACAAGGATAGCGGTCACACGGGGCTGTGACTCGTGTCACTCGCGGGTGAAGAAATTCAGGAGGGCTGTTACTCGATTTCGCGGATCTGCATGCCGGAATCGATGGCGAGATTGGGATAGCGAAGGGGAGAGCCGGCCGGTGCGGGGAGATGGCGCGCGGTGGCGGTGAAATCGCCGCCAGAACACTGGATGGCGTAGGTATAGCCGTCGCGTTCGGTGCGCGTCATGGAAATGGAATTTGAGGAGATGAGTTCGTCGAGCGAAACGCAATGGCCGTTGGTGGCGATGTAGCCATGTTCCGCGTCGGCAATCTGCAGGAGATCGGTTCGAACGCCGGTAAGGCTGATGGCCTGCGTGGGAGCCGTGCCGCTATCCGTACTTGGCATGCTCTTCAAATAGAAGTGATACACAAGGAGACTAACGCCAGCAGCTACCAGGAGGCCAACAAGAGATTTCATATATGAATTGTGGCGCGGCCCGTGGCGCACTTCAAGCGCAGCCCGCGGCGAGTTGTGTAAGGAAACAACGCCCTCCATTTTCACTCTGGATCGCGGCTGCTCTGTTAGAACTTGTTGGACCGCCGCATTTCCCCCCCGGTGTAACGCCCCTCCTTCGGACTGACCTATGAACGCGACTGCGCCGCCACTGGAACTGCACGCCATTGAGAAACTGAGAGAAGAAGAACTGGAAGAAGCCCGCGCGATCCAGAGCGTGATGCTTCCCGCCGAATCGCTGCGCGCCGGCGAGGTGATGATCGCGCACGAATTCCAGCCCATCGCGGTTGTAGGCGGGGACTTTCTGGATTGCTTCGGATTGACAGACAAAAGTATCGGCCTCTACCTGGGCGAGGTTTCCGGAAAGGGGCTGCTGGCAGCGCTGTATGCAGTGCTGGCGGTCGGAACATTGCGCGGCGTGCACAAAACGGGCACTCCGCCGCACGATGTCCTGGCGAGGTTGAACCGGCGGCTCATGCTTCGCGGCATGCCGCGCCAGCACACCGTTATCCACTAGGCGCTGTTCGATCCGCGCAGCCACGAACTGCAAATCGCCAGCGCGGGCATGCCCGGCCCCTTTCACCTCTGCGCGAAAGGCTGCCATACGCTGGAACTCACCGGGATTCCTCCGGGCCTGTTTGCCGCCACGAGCTACGAAACGCTGACGGTGCGACTGGAGCAGGGCGATGCGGTGCGGTGCTCTTTTTCACCGATGGGATCACCGACGCCTTTGACCGCGCCGGAGAACAGTTTGGAATCGAGCGGCTGCAGGAGCTTTGCGATGCGTATCGGCGCGGTTCACCCGCCGAGCTGCTGAGCCGCGTATTCGCAGCCGTCGGAGACTTCTCCCACGGGCGGGAACAGCATGACGATATGGCCGCGGCCGTGTTTCAGTACTGCAGTTGAGCGATTCTCGGTGGTATGTGCTCACAAGGGCATGTAGAGAGTGGGCAAAAGGCTTCCCGTTTGGCGTTGACAGTTCCCGCGCCCTCCAGTAACTACGATAGATACGAGCTGTAAAATCAGGAGAGTCTTAGATGAATACGAAGTCCCCGTATGCCTTCGGGCTGGCGCTATTGCTTTCCTTACTAATCGCGATCCCTGCGGACGTGTGGGCCGCTCCGCAAGCCGCTGGACAGCACGCCGGCGAAGTCTCCCGGGTGATTCCGGCGGTTAGCATTGCTCGCAGCGGGAAGACCATTACCGCTTCGGCGAAGACTGCGGTCGATTGGCAAGATCTGGTGAATACCCAGGTGAATGCGCGGGCGCGCATCGCATTGGATGATGGTTCAGTGCTGAATGTGGGTTCGGAATCGTCCATGAAAGTGGTCAAACACGATGCGGGAGCGCAACAAACCGAACTGGAGCTGACGTATGGGAAGCTTCGGACGCAAGCACAAAAGATCGCCAAGCCAGACGGCAAATTCGAGGTGCGCACGCCCGCCGGTGTGGCAGGCGTCGTGGGAACCGATTTCTTTGTGGCCTTTGACAACACCACGGGCACGATGAACGTAATCGCTTTCGAGGGACTGGTGAAGGTCTGCAACCTGGCCGGAGTTTGCGTGCTGGTCAAGGCCGGGCAGATGACCAGCGTGCGCAGCGGAGACAATTCTGCACCGTTGCCACCGACCCAGGCAACGCTCGATCTGCTGGTGGCCACGAGCAAGGATACAGATCCCGGAGCCCCGTCGGGCGTGACTGGGTTAGGGCCGCACCTTGGCGCTTGGGGGACAGTGGGAATCGTAGCGGGAGCGCTCGGAGTTGGTTTGGGTGTTGGGTTGACGCGCCCCGGACGTGTGGTGGGGAAGGGCTGCTCGCCTGCCGCCGCGGGGAACTGCGTTCCCTAGCCGCGGTAGCCCGGCGAAATTCGGCTTTTACCAAGCCCCGGCGGATCAATTCCACCGGGGCCTTTTGTTTTACTCTGGACTGCATGCCAGGAATGCATACAACGAGCGGGGCGGGAAAGCCGTCCAATCAGAGGTGACTTGACGACAATGACGTTCCTTGCCAGCGCTTGGTATGCCCCAGCGCGGTAGCGTACACTGAATGTTTCGCGGTCCCGTCTAATAGCGAGTGAGGCATCCTTTGACCACATCGATTCGTAGTCGCGTGTTTCCTTTACTTTGCGCGCTGGGCCTGATTTCCAGCTTCGTGCCATTGGCACAAGCCGCGCCGCCGGATGCGCATGCCAAGCGCTCGCCGCTGCTCGCCGCAATGCAAGCGGAGCTGGAACGGTCCGTGAAGACCATGAGTACCCTGGACCCTCCGGCCTATTACATGGGCTATACCGTTACGGAGACGCAGCGCGCGGACGTGTCCGGCTCGAACGGAGCGCTGCTGAACAGCAACGAAGCGCGAAACCGCTGGCTGGAGGTTTCCGTACGAACGGGCAGCTACGAGCTGGACAATACGCACAAGGTTGGCGACCGGCAGATGGCTAACGGCGGACCCGGCGCGCCCGTGCCGATCGACGATGACGCCGAAGTTCTGCGCCGGACGATTTGGCTGGAGACCGACAAACAATACCGCGCCGCATCGGAAGCGCTGATCAAGATCAAGACGGGCAAGGAAGTAAAAGTAGAAACAGCGGAGGGACGCGCGCCAGATTTTTCGCGCGAAGAGCCGCACGTTTCGATCGGGTCGCAGGTTTCCATCGCCGTGGACCGCAAACCGTGGGAGGAAAAAGTCCGCGCTTATACCAAGGCCTTCCGGGAATCAGCTGCGATCATCAATTCCATCGTGACATTTGCGGCGCAGGCGCAAAACGTCTACCAGGTGACCAGCGAAGGGACGCAACTGCAATTCGGGCTAATTCGTTACCGGCTGGAACTTTTCATCCAAGGGAAAGCCCCGGACGGCATGGACATCGACCGCTACTACAATTTTGATTGGGTCGACTCCAAGGACGCCCCGGATGACAAAGCGGTCTACGCAGCCGAAGCCACGATGCGCAAGGAACTGGAAGGACTGGTCGCCGCGCCCATCAACGATCCAACCGTAGGGCCGGCGCTGCTGACAGGGCGCGCCGCAGCTGTCTTTTTCCACGAAGTTTTCGGCCATCGCGCCGAAGGCCACCGTCAAAAAGACGTGACCGAAGGGCAAACGTTTTCGAAAAAGGTAAACGAGCAAATTCTGCCGGATTTTCTGAGCATTACCGACGACACGACCATGAAAAAGCTCGGAAAAGAGGATCTTCTCGGGTACTACCAGTTCGATGATGAAGGCGTGCCGGCGCAGCGCGTGGTGCTGGTGGATCACGGCGTGCTGAAAGATTTTGAGATGTCGCGGTCGCCGCTCGTGGGATTTCCCCGTTCGAATGGCCACGGCAGACGGCAGCTCGGTGCAACACCGGTTTCGCGGCAGGGCAACCTGATCGTGCAAAGCAGCAAGACGGTGAGCAATGCGGAGCTTCGCGCCAAGTTGATTGGTTTGATCAAGGCGCAGGGCAAGCCGTTCGGTCTGCTGATCGATGACATCGCCGGAGGATTTACGTTCACCGGACGAGGGCAGCCGCAGGCGTTCCAGGTGCTGCCGTTGGTGGTTTACAAAGTTTATCCCGATGGGCGGCCCGACGAATTGGTGCGGGGAGTGGATATTGTGGGTACACCTCTCGCGGCGTTGACGAAAATTGTGGCGACGGGCGATACCGCGGAAGTTTTCAACGGGTACTGCGGCGCGGAATCAGGGTCCGTTCCCGTGTCCGCGGCATCGCCCGCGATTTTGACTTCGGAGTTGGAAGTGCAGAAAAAAGAAAGCTCCACGGACCGACCGCCGATCCTGCCGCCGCCCGCGCATGACGTGATCAAAACGGGAGGCCAGCTGTGAGGCGCGCAGAGAGAGTGGCAGGGCTGATTCTAGTGTTGGTTGCAATGGGAGCAGTGAGCGCTGCGGCACAGGCTCCTCAGGATAATGACCACACGCTGCAGGCCATGCGCGATGAAATGGAACGCGCGAAGACGCGCCTGGAATTGAAAATTCCGAACACTGACCAGCCGGTGCATCCGTACTACGTCGAATATCGATTGCTCGACCTGGACGTGCGCGAAATCGTCGCGGAGTACGGCACTCTGCTCTCCAGCACGCATACGCGGAACCGCTTTATGGACGTGGAAGCGCGCGTGGGCAGCTACAAGCTGGACAGCTCCAATTTTGTGGGTGAAGACGCTTTCCGCGGATTCATCGGACCGACCGGCTCGGTGGGAATCGACCGTGATTACGATTCGCTGCGGCAGGACTTATGGATCGCCACCGATCAGGCCTTCAAAGAGGCGGTGGAGACCTATTCGCGGAAGCAGGCGTATCTCAGCAGCCTGGCGCGGCAATCAGACATCGACGATTTCGCGAAGACCGAACCGGTGCAACTGATCGAACCGCTGGAGCCGGCGGATTGGACCAACCGCAACTGGGACCAGGAAGCACGCGGGACCAGCGCAACCCTTAGGGCGTTTTCTGAAATTCACGAATCGCGCGTGACCTACTACATCGTTTACGCAACGGAGTATTTGCTTACCAGCGAAGGCACGGAAATCCGACAGAACCGTCATTTTGCTGCTATCGAAGCCGGCCTGAGCACTTTTGCCGACGACGGCGTGCCGCTGAACCATTTTTATGCCACCTACGCGACGCGGCCCGCCGACCTGCCCAACGTCGATACGGTGCGCAAGGGGCTAAACGTGGCAGGCACGGAGCTCATGGCCATGCGCGCTGCGCCTCCCGCGCAGGACTATACCGGCCCTGTTCTCTTCGAAGCGCGTGCAGCGGCGCCGCTGATCGCGCAAGTGCTCGGACCCGCAGCGAACGGCGCGCGGCCTCCGATCTCCTTCAGTCCCGTGATGGAGCAGATGCTAGGCAACCTGGGAGGCAAGAGCGATTGGGTCGGGCGGATTGGCGCTCGCGTGTTGCCGACCGGCGTGACCGTGGTAGATGATCCGGGCGCAAAAGAATTCAATGGCACGGCGCTGATTGGCGACTATGCCGTGGACAACGAAGGTGTTCGCGCGGAGAAAGTCACGCTGGTAGAGAGCGGCAACCTGAAGAACGAACTGATGTCCCGGCGGCCCGGGCCGGACTTCAATCAGTCCAACGGTCATGGGCGCGCCGCCTTCTTGAACGACGGGAAGCCGACGATGAGCAACTTGTTCTTTTCCTCAGCGGAAACTCTTTCACCGGCAAACTTGAAGAAAAAGTTTCTGGATTCCTGCCGGGAGGAAAAACTGCCCTATTGCCTGGTGGTGCGAGAGATGGACAATCCCGCGCTGAGCCTGCTGCACCAGGACGATTTCTCCGAACTCCTGGCCAGCTACGGCGGTGGGGCCGGGACGGGCGATCGCCTGCCATTGGTGGTTTACCGCATCTATCTCGACTCCGGCCGCGAAGAAGTGATTCGCGGCGCGCGCATTGTCGGCTTGAACGCGCGTTCTCTCCGAAACCTCGCCGGAATCGGCAACGATAGTTTCGTTTTCAATTATATGCAGAGCCAGATCAACGGATTTGCCGGCACGGCGCTGGGAGCGTTTGGCTCGGCGCAAAGCGGCTTACCGGCTTCGGTGGTCGCACCGTCGCTGCTGTTCGAAGAACTGGAAGTGCGCGGGGCGCGCGGGGAAGCCAAGCGGCTGCCGCTCCTGCCACCGCCGCCGATGAGCCCGGCAAAGTAAGTTCCTTTCAGGAATAACGGCTGTGAACGAAATCTCGCGACGCGGACTGATCTTTGGCGCGTCCACGGCTGCCGCTTACGGCGTGCTGGTGGGCGTCGAACGGGTTTGCCTTTCGGCTTTCGCTTATGACACCGAGCCGGAAGACGATCCGGGACCGGTCAAGATCGTTAAATTTGCGGACGATGGTGCCAGGCTGGGGATTTACACGCTCGCCAAAGTGCGGAAAGACAAGTCGGCATGGAAAAAGCAGCTTACCGAGCTGCAATACGATGTGACCCGGCGCGCGGCGACAGAGTTTGCTTTTTCCGGTTCACTGTACGACCAGCATGCACCGGGGCTATACCGCTGCGTCGATTGCGGCAACACGCTCTTTGATTCCAAGGCGAAATTCGACTCCGGAACGGGCTGGCCGAGCTTTTGGGAAGCCATCGCCGCTGAAAATGTCCGCGAGAAAAAAGATTTCAGCATGGGCGTGTTGCGAACCGAAGTGAAATGCGCTCTTTGCGAAGCGCATCTGGGGCATGTCTTCCCCGACGGCCCGGAGCCCACCGGCTTGCGTTACTGCATGAATTCCGCCGCGCTGCTCTTTCTCCTCCGAAAAACCTAGCTGGCGCAAACAGCTCAACTACGAATGCCAATCCGCTCATGGATGCACGCGCGGCTGATTTGCATTTCCGGATGTGCCGGCGAACAAACCTGAATCTGAGGTAGTCTAGGCGGGCGATGCTAGCCACCTATCCCATCGAAGAAGGAAGAGAAAAGAAGCGGGCCGCGCTCCTCAGCGTGGGTTCCGCTGTGCTGCTCGTTTCTCTGAAGACATTCCTGATCGTCCGGACGGGAAGCTTGGGCGTTCTATCGGAAGCCTTGCACTCAGGCCTCGACCTTCTTGCGGCGATCATCACGTTTCTCTCCGTGCGCGTGTCCGACCAGCCCGCGGACGAAAAGCACCCCTACGGGCACGGCAAGTTTGAAAACTTCTCTGCGTTCGTCGAAACCGGCCTGCTGGCGCTGACGGCTCTATACATCGTTTACGAAGCATTTCAGCGGCTTTTCTTCCGCAGCGTGCACATCCAGCCGAGCGTCACCGCGATCCTGGTGCTGCTGGTTGCTTTGATGATCGATCTGACGCGCGCGCGAGCGCTCGGAATTGTCTCACGAAAATATTCCAGCGACGCACTGGAGGCCGACGCGCTGCATTTTTCCACCGATGTGTGGAGCACCCTCGTGGTGATCGCCGGCATCGGGCTGGTGTGGGCTGGTGAAACGTGGAATTTGCCCTGGCTGAATTACGCCGACGCTTTGGCTGGCCTGTCGGTTGCGGCTGTCATTCTCTGGGTGGGCGCGCAGCTCGGTCGGCGCACGCTGGACGCTTTGCTAGATGCCGCGCCGCAAGGATTGCAACAGGAGATCGCCAAAGCCGTCGCGCACATGGACGGCGTGCTGGATGTCGATCGCGTGCGCGTGCGGCGCGCCGGCAATCGCCACTTTGTCGATGCCACGGTGAGCGTGGCGCGCACCGCGAGCCTCGAACAGGTTCATGCTCTGAGCGACGCCATCGAGAAGCGCATCGGCGAAATCGTTCCTTCGGACGTGATGGTGCATGCGGAACCGCGCGCGCCACAGGGCGAGCACCTGTTTGAGGCGATTCGCGCTGCCGCTCAGAAGATGGGCCTGGCGATTCATGATTTGACCGCCGTGCAGCAGGATGGGCAGCTCTTCATCGAGCTGCACCTGGAAGTGGACGAGAATCTAAGCCTGGGCGAAGCGCACCGTCAGGCCACGGAACTAGAGGAAAAGATCCGCGAATTGCGCGACGGGCAAGTGGAAGTGAACATTCATATCGAGCCGCTGGGCAGGCACATCTCGACACCCGACTCTGGCGCGGGGGAAATGAAGCAGCTCTCCAGGGCGATTGAGGAATATCTGAACCATTTGCCTTTGGAATTCGATGAACTTGTCAACTGCCACGATGTGCGAGCCCGTCAGGTGGAGCACCACATTCTTGTATCGTGTCATTGCACGATGAAAGGCAATCTCCCAATTACACAAATCCACGATGTGACTGCGGTCCTGGAAGACCGCGTGAAAGAAAAGTTTCCGCAGATTTATCGCGTAACGATTCACCCCGAACCATTCGAGGAAAAATAGCGCGCAGAATTTATCCCGCGCGCTTTTGCGGTGTAGGGGATGGCGCAGACTAAAGTCTGCGACACTAAACCTCGGAACGGCGGGCAAAGACCTGCGCGCCCAGAGCGATCAATGCCGGAAAACAAACCAGCACATACCGTGGTTCGGGCGTTTCCAGTGTGGTTAGGAAAGCCGTGCGCAGCACAATGAACAGCGCGAAGAAGACGACAGCGATTCGGGCCGCCGGATTCGAACGCCAAAGCCGTTCCGCGCCCCAGATGCCCAGCCCCACATAAAATAGATTCAGAACGAAAAAAAGGCTGGTGACTTCCTGATCGACGGGGTCATCCTCGCGCATTTGCTTGAGCGGAAAAACATGTCCGGAAACTGGCAGCAGCTCAATGCGCGGGGTGAACCACATGGTGACGGCGCGCGCTGCGGGCACCCCAAGGTACGTTCGCAGGGGATGCCGGGCGTTCCGTTCTCGGGCAAGCTGCGCGAACTCCGCGTCCTCTTCCGGCGTCAGGGTCAAATCGTCGTTGTATTGCTCGAGAATGGCGGCGACGCGCTGTTTTTCTTCCGGTGTGTCAAACGCGCGTGCCGGCATGTCCTCCACGAAGATAGCTTCCCCGTTCAATCTCCAGGGCACCAGGTAGCATTCACGGACGCGATAGAGCCAGGTCTTCTCCCACGCCATGAAGCCGTAGGGCACCAATTCGCCCGGCAGATTCGAGTTTTTGGGAGCCAGGAACTGCGGCTCGTCCAAAGTCACCATGTTGCGAATCGTCCAGGGGGAGAGCATCACCAGGCAGCCGAACGCCATAGCCAGGCAAACCCACAGCCAGCGCCGGAAATTCTTGCGGGAAAAAAATATTGCGCCAAAAATGATGGCGGCAGCAATGAGCAACATCGGTGTTTCCGGGCGAAACAGGGTTCCCACCCCGACAATCAAGCCGGCTGCCAGTGCGGCGTATTCCACACTCCTTCCAGGAGTCAAATGGGATCCCCTTACCAGAAAATCCGGCTTATCGACTCGACGGAATGCCAGCACAAGGCCGCAACAGGCAAGTGCTGTCCAGAATGTTGCGAAAACTTCGGTCAGGGGAACCGCCGCGTAATTCGCGGTGAAAGGACACAAAGCCGCAAGCCACAGCGCGATGGAATACACACGCTTGTTTGGCGCGGAATCGTCGGCGGAATACGCCAGCAGCGCCGCCAGCCGGGCAATCGCCAGACAGGAAAGAAGGTCCACGCCGATCTGCGCCAGCATCACCCAAAGGCGCGCGTCCTCGCCTGTGCGTCCCGTGAAAGCGTAGATGAGGGCGAGAAACGCCGGGTATCCCGGCATGCGCAGGTCCACCGGCGTGATCTGGCCGCCGACAGTCATCGCATAAACATGGTGCTTCAGCCAGTTTGTGGCGATCTGTTCGTAGAGAACCGTGTCGCCGGAGTTGGCGGGAAATTTCAAAACGAAATAGAGCCGCAGGCAGAGGCCCGCGGCCAAGACAACAAAGGGATTCGAGAAAACTCGCTTCATCGATGCCACGCATCTTACAATAGAGCAGACGGAATCGTGCAGACGGACTCAGCCCCAGCCTGATGTAGTATTGCCTGCCGTGCCGCCAGGTCGAAAGGTGAAATGAAGGAACGCGGACCCATATTCTATGACGCGGAGCGTGTGCGGTGGCGGCGCACGCGGCGCGTGATGGAAATCTCCGGCGTATTGCTGACCATTCTGCTCGCGTATTTTTTCGTTACCATCGCCATCAGCGTCGAGCTGCCTTCGGGACTTCTGCCCGACACCAAGCCGGGAT
>Ga0209415_10018014_pt1 | contig 11179 bp, 9 predicted proteins | sample PeaSoiSIISIP2007_FD_187696 | JGI IMG/M metagenome (GOLD analysis project Ga0209415, IMG submission 187696) | Peat soil microbial communities from Weissenstadt, Germany - SII-SIP-2007 (SPAdes) (version 2) | ecosystem: Environmental > Terrestrial > Soil > Wetlands > Peat | place: Germany...
CAGCCGCGTTGCTCGAGGTCCTTGACGGCCACCGAGGCGGTGCTCTTGGCCCAGCCGAGCGCGTCGGCGAGCTCCGTCAGCGCGACCCCGGCCGGGTCGGCGCGCACCGATCGGAGCAGCACCAGCTCGTCTCGGGTGAGGTCGACGTCGCCGGGATGGGCGAGCGCGTCCTGACAGCGCTGCGCCGCGGCCTCGAACCGGTCCGCGGCCGACGCCCGCGGATGCGTCGCCCGCGCCGGAATCTGTGCAGTGAGGGAACGGTTCATGTTCTGAACGATCGTACGCGACGGGTAGCGGCCCGCGGCGGAAATCGGCCGGGTGACGCGCGCCGGGCCCGTAGGGTCACGCCCCGGGAGGCCGCGTCGAGGAGGCCCGCGGTGCGTCCGAGCGAGGCGGCGGCTGGCCGGTACACGTTCGGGGACCGCGAGCCCGCCGCGGTGCGCCTGCGGCTGCTCAGCGAGGTGCTCGCCGCGTCGTCGTCCGCCCTGCTGCGCGCCGGGGTGGAGACCCGACCAGGGCTGGCCGTCGACCTCGGGTGCGGTCCGGGGTACAGCACGGCGCTGGTGGCCGAGGCGACGGGCGCAACCGACACGGTGGGACTCGACCGGTCGGCGACGTTCGTCGCGGCGGCGGCGGCGCAGTTCCCGGCGCTGCGGTTCGTGGAACACGACGTCACCCGGCTGCCGTTCCCGACCGCGGCGCCGGATCTGGTGTTCGCGCGCCTCGTGCTCGCGCATCTGCCGGACCCCGCCGCGCAGATCCACCGCTGGGCGGGCGCGCTGAACCCCGGTGGCCGGCTGCTGGTCGAGGAGACGGAGTGGATCGAGGCCGTCGATCCGGTGCTCCAGGACTACGAGACGCGGGTTCGAGCGGTCGTCGCGTCCCAGGGGGCGCCGATGACGGCCGGTCCGCTCCTCGCCGACGTCGGCGACGCTCCCGAGATCCGGGTCCTGGACAACCGGGTGCGCGTCGTGGCCGTGCCGGTCGCGACCGCGGCCCGGATCTACGAGCTGAACCTCGCCAGCTGGCGCCACGACCCCTACGCCGCCGAGCACTACGCGCCCGACGAGCTGGACGGCCTCGCGGCGGGCCTCCGGGACCTCGCGGCCGGCGCGGCGGGTGACCTCACGTGGGGGGTGCGCCAGCTCGTCCTGACCCGCGACGGGTAGCGGTCAGGCGACCGGCGACCCGTCGAGGACCACGAGCTCGAGCGTCCCGACGCGCGGCTCGAGCGCGACGAGGTCGGCGCGTGCGCCGACCTCGAGTCGACCCCGGTCGGCGAGGCCGAGCAGGTCGGCGGGCACGGTGCTGGTCGCCGCGACGACCCGCTCGACGAGGACGCCCGCGGCGATGAGGTTGGCGGCGGCCTCGTCGAGCAACGCCGTGGCGCCGGCCAGGCGCCCGTCGGCCAGCCGTGCGGCGCCCCGAACGGGCTGGGTCGCTCCACCGGTCGCGACCGCGTCGCTCACCACCGCCACCGACGCGGACGCCGCGAAGACGATCCTCGCCACGGCCGGGTCGACGTGGACGAGATCGCCGATCAACGTCGGGGTGAGGCGGTCGTCGTCGAGGGCCACGCCGACGAGCCCGGGCGCCCGATGGTGCAGCGGCGCCATCGCGTTGAACACGTGGGTCACCACGCGGGCCCCCGCGGCGGCCGCGGCGCGGGCTTCGTCCGCGGTTGCCTGCGAATGCCCGAGCGCCACCAGCACTCCCCGCTCGGCGAGCCACGAGACCGCCCGGAGCCCGGGGTCGGCCTCGGGTGCGAGCGTGACCATGCGCACGAGGCCGGGATGCGCGTCGAGGAGGGCGGCGAGCCAGCCCAGGTCGACGGGTCGCAGCAGCTCGATCGGGTGCGCGCCCGGCGCCGCACCGAGGAACGGCCCTTCGAGATGGGCCCCCAGCGGTCGGGCGCGGTCGGGGCGGCACGCGGCTTGGGCCATGGCGAGCCGTTCGAGTGGCGTGTCGTACGCGTCGAGGGGCGCCGACACGAACGTCGCGAGGTAGCCGGCGATGCCGTGCCGCGCGAGGTGGTACCCGACGGTGTCCCAGCCGGCGGCGTCGGCGGTCGCGAGGTCGACGTCTTCGATCCCGTTCAGCTGGAGGTCGACGAACGCGGGCGCGAGCACCGCGTCACCGACGTCGCGGGCCCCTCGGGGCGCGTCGCCGTCGCCGACCTCGACGATGACCCCGTCATCGCACGCGACCCACCCGGGTCTCGGCGGGCCGGGCCGGCACAGCGCGCCGGCCAGCACCGTCGTCATCGTCGATCGCGTCGGTCGCGCGCCAGGGTCAGGCGCAGCCGGGCCAGGCCGGCGAGCGTGCGCAGCGCCCGCCGGGTGATCGAGGTGCGCGACGGCCGCCGCTCGGCGACCGTGACGGGCAGCTCGGCGACGCCGAGCCCGGCGCGCTCGGCCCGCAGGATGAGCTCGGTGTCGAAGAGCTCGCCGTCGGAGCGGCACGCCTCGGCCAGGGGCAGCACCCGGGCCCGGTCGAGGGCCTTCATGCCGTGGGTGTCGGACACGCCGAGCCCGAAGCCGACGCGCAGGACCATCCCGAACGCCCAGGTGACGAAGCGGCGCGGCCGGGAGCGCTGGTCGTGCGCCCCCGGCGCGCGTTTGGATCCGACGATGATGGCGGGCGCGCCGGGCTGGCCGATGCGGCCGAGCGCGGCGTCGAGGAAGCCGAGGTCGGTGTAGTCGACGTCGAAGTTCACGACCGCGTCGCCGGCCGCGTGCAGCAGCCCGGTCCGCAGGGCGCGGCCGTAGTCGGCGCGTGGGAGCCGGTGCACGGACAGCTCGGGGGTGCGTCCCGCGAGGGCTTCGGCGAGGGCGAGCGTGTCGTCCTGTGAGCCGTTCTCGACGACGAGGACCTCGAACGAGGCGTCGCGGTCGCGCAGCCCGTCGACGACCTCACGCACCGAGGTCTCGAGCAGCGCCGCCTCGTTGTGGGCCGGCATCACGACGCTGAGCCTCACCTGAGGCGCGCGTCGCCGAATGGCGGCGACGCGGATGCGCCGACCCCGGTGAGCAGCCGACCGCAGGACACGACGACCGGGACGTCAGCCGGCGCGTCGAAGCGGCCGTCGGCGGTGACCTCGAGCATCTCGAGCCCGGCGCGCACGCACAGCGGCGCGTCGAGCTCGGGGAGCGCGTCCCGGTACTCGCGGAGCGTGCACCGGCACAGCCGGTCGATCGCCGAATCGTCTTCTCGGAGGGCGAGGTCGACGTCGAGGGCCGGGCCGCCGCTCGGGAGCTGCACGACGGCCGCGTACGCCGCGAACCGGGGTCCGCCGACCACCCGGTGACCCTGTCGTGCGCTGCTCCAGGCGAACAGCGCGCCGAACGCGTGGATCATCGCCGCCTCGGCCTCGGGTTTGGCCGCCCGGCCCGACCCGTCGGCGTCGCGCACGGCCACCGGACGGGTCGCCTGGAGGAGCCGCAGGGCGGCGAGCCCGGCGTCGGCCTCCCGGGCCGCTTGCTCGAGCCAGGGCGCCAGCTCGCCGGCGAGCGGGTCATCGGGCGCCTCGGCGTACGCGCCGGCCGCGCCGCGCAGCAGCGTCAACTCGTCGCGCACCGCGACGACCCCGTCGGCCCACCCGGGGTCGTGCGCGTCGCGCTCGAGCGCGCCGACGAGCTCGTGCAACGCGAGGTGACCGGGCGGGGCGAGCGGCCCGTCGGCGCAGGCGCGCGCGAGCGCACCGAGCGCGGCGGCGCGTGGCCCACCGACGTCGTCGAGGGCGCGCGCCCACGCCACGGTCGGGTCGTAGCCGGACGGGTCGCTCAGGTACGCGGCGGCGGTCGCGAGCGGCACCTTTGACGCGTGGGGCTGGAGCATCGGGTTGCACAGCACCCCGTCGAGCTCGTCGGTCAACGCCGCGGTCCGCCCGAGGTAGGGCCCGAGGTGCAGCTCGTCCTCCATCACGGTGTCGTTCACCGGGAAGTTGTCCCACAGGATCAGGGGGCGGTCGTGGAGCGCGGCCCGCCAGGCGTGCGCGTCGGCGGCGTCGATGCGCGGGGAGCACACCGTCGGCCCCGTCCACATCACGTCGACGCCGTCAGGCAGCTCGGCGCCGAGGACGCTGAGGTAGGCACTCGGGTGCGTGCCCACATACTCGGTGGGCACGAGCGTCATCCGGGCGGCGAGACGGCCCGCGAGCCAGCCGACGAGGTCGGCCTGCTCGGTCGCCAGGCCCGGCCGGTTGGGGATGTCGTCGAGCGCGAGCACGATCCAGTCGACGCCGTCGGCGAGCAGCGGATCGAGCTTGCCCGTCAGTGCGTCGCGGTCCGCCGGGGCGGCGTAGTCGATGTCGAGACCGGGGGAGAGCGCGAACCCGAACCGCACCCCGACCTGCCGGCAGTGCGCGGCGAGCTCGCGGAACCGGCCGGCCTCGGCGCTGTCGTAGGGCTCCCGCCACGCGTCTCGGTGCTTCGGGTCGCTCTTGGGCGCGTAGACGTACGCGTTCATGTCACGGTCGGCGAGGAAGTCCACCAGCGCGAGCCGCGCGTCGTGCGACCAGGGGGGACCGTAGAAGCCCTCGATGACCCCGCGGACGGCGACGGGACGGGGCACGACGGTAGGCTACCGGCGCCCCATGACGCCTCTTGTCGACGCGTCACTCGGGCCACGCTGCGATGCCCGACATTCTGGCCATACACGCCGACGCTCACCCAGAGACCCCCGCGGTCATCGTGGACAGCTCGGGCGGCGCGCGCCCGTCAGCGACCGACTTCCGCTCGTTCAACGCGCTGGTCAACCGCGCGGCGTATGGGTTCGCGGCCTTGGGTGCCCGGCCGCGGGATCGCATGGTGTGGTGCGGCCCGAACTCGCTCGAGGTGCTGACCACCGTCCACGCGGCGCGCAAGGCGTCGCTCACCGCGGTGCCGCTGTCGTACCGGTTCAACGCCGAGGAGATGGCGTACGTCATCGAGAACTCCGACGCGACGCTGGTCGTCGTCGACGCCGAGCAGGCGCCGCTCCTCGCCGAGGTGAGCCACCGGCTGACGACGGTGCGGTCCTTCGTCGTCTTCGGGGGCGACGTGCCGCCCGGGTTCCGGTCGTGGGACGAGGTGCTCGCCGACCAGCCCGACAGCGAGCCGACGATCGCGACGCCCGAGACGGCGGGCGCCTCGATGATCTACACGTCGGGGACGACCGGGCGTCCGAAGGGGGCGCTGCGCACCACGACGGACCCCGCGACCGTGTTCGCGCTGCTCGCGGAGCTGAACCTGCAGGCCGGCGCCGAGGTGCACGTCACGACCGGCCCGATGTACCACTCGGGTCCGCTGGCGTGGGCGACGATGAACCACTCGCTCGGCTGCCCGGTGGTTGTGCTCCGCAAGTTCGACGCGCAGGCGTGGCTGCGGCTGGTGCGCGAGCACCGGATCACGAACACCTTCTCGGCGCCGACCCAGCTGAAGCGCATCGTGAGCCTGCCCCCCGGCGAGCTTGCCCGCGCCGACCTGTCGTCGATGCGCAGCCTCGTCGCCGACGCCGCGCCGGTGCCGTACGCGCTGAAGCAAGAGGTGATCGAGAAGCTGGGGGACGGGTTCTTGTACGAGGTCTACGGCTCGACCGAGCTCGGCGTGGTCACCGTGCTGCACCCCGACGAGCAGCTCCGCAAGCCCGGGTCGTGCGGCCGCCCCTACGGCAACATCGAGGTGCGGATCGTCACCGACGACGGGACCGACGCCACGGTCCGCGAGCCCGGCGAGCTGTTCATCCGCACCCGGCTCGGCATGGACGGCTACCACCGCACCGACGAGCAGCTGACCGAGCTCGACGACGGCGACTGGCGCTCGGTGGGTGACGTCGCCTACCTCGACGAGGAGGGCTACGTCTACATCTGCGACCGCAAGAAGGACATGATCATCTCGGGGGGCGTGAACATCTACCCGGCCGAGATCGAGGCGGCGCTCTACGAGCATCCCCTGATCCTCGACGTCGCCGTGTTCGGGATCCCCGACGACGAGTGGGGGGAGCGGGTCCACGCCGTCGTGCAGGCGAAGGCCGGCGCGACGATCGACTTCGACGAGCTCCGCAGCTTCGCCGCGGCGCGGCTGGCCCGCTACATGCAGCCCCGCGACTACGAGCTGCGCGACGAGCTGCCCCGCACCGAGGCCGGGAAGCTCTTGAAGCGGGTGCTGCGAGACGAGTACTGGCGCGGCCGCGACCGGGCCGTCTGAGGACCGGTGGGGCGCCTCCTCGCCGAGCACGACTCGCTGGCCCTGCTGGCCGACCACGGCGTCCCGGTCGTCCCCGAGACCGTCGCCGCGACCCCCGCCGACGCGGCCGCCGCTGCCGCCCGCCTCGACACGCTGGTCGTCGTGAAGCTCACCGGGCCCGGTGTCGCCCACAAGACCGAGCGGGGGCTCGTGCGCCTCGACGTCGACGGGCCCGACGCCGCCGCGGCCGCGGCCGAGGAGCTGCTCGCCGCCGCCCGGCCCGACGACGGGCCCGTGGCGGTCGTGGTCGCCCCGATGCTGCGCGGCACCCGCGAGCTGCTGGCCGGCACCTCCCGCGACCCGCAGTTCGGGCCGTGCGTCCTCGTCGGGATCGGCGGCGTCCTCGCCGAGGCCCTCGACGACGTCGCCGTGCGCCTCGCCCCCCTCGAGCCGCGCGACGCCCAGGAGATGCTCGACGACCTGCACGCCACCCGGCTGCTCGAGGCGTTCCGCGGTGAGCCGCCGGTCGACCGGGACCGCGTCGCGGCGGTCCTCGTCGCGCTCGGCGACCTCGCGGCCGCCCGCGACGACGTCGTGTCGATCGACGTGAACCCGCTCGTCATCGTCGACGGCGCGCCCATCGCGGTCGACGCGCTCATCGAGCTGACGTGACCGCCCGCCTCGCCGCCGAGGGCTTCGACGCGCTCTTCGACCCGCGCGGCGTCCTCGTCGCCGGCGTCTCGGCCCATCCCGGCAAGTTCGGGTTCGTCGCCCTCCACAACATCTTGACGCAGGGCTACGCCGGCGCCGTCTACGGCACGAACCTCGAGGGCGGCACGGTGCTCGGGGTGCCCATGCTGCGAAGCGCGGACGACCTGCCGGGCGACGCGGTCGTCGACCTCGTCGTCGTGTGCACGCCCGCGGCGGCGAACCCGGCGCTGCTGCGCGCCTGCGCGCGGCGGGGGATCCGCGCCGCGTTCGTCACGTCCGCCGGGTACGGCGAGGCGGGCGAGGAGGGCCGCGCCGCGGAGCGCGAGCTCGTGGCGCTCGCCGACGAGCTCGGGATGCTGCTCGCCGGCCCGAACGGCCAAGGCCTGGTGTCCACGCCGGCGCACCTGTGCGCGCAGATCGTGGCGCCCTACCCGCCGCCCGGCCGGATCGGGATCGTGAGCCAGTCCGGCAACTTCGTGTCGTCCTTCCAGAACCTGGCCCGCGCCACGGGGGTCGGGGTGAGCCGGGCCGTGTCCGCCGGCAACGCCGCGGCGGTCACCGTCCCCGACTACCTCGAGTACTTCGCCGCCGACGCGCACACCGGGGTGTCGCTCGCGTACGTCGAGGGCGTGCACGACGGACGGCGCCTGTTCACCCGCCTCCGCGCCGCCGCGTCCGAGAAGCCCGTCGTCGTCCTGAAGGGCGGCGCGACCGCGGGCGGGGCCCGCGCCGCGGCATCCCACACGGGCGCGCTGGCGAGCGACGACCGGGTCTTCGACGGGATGTGCCGCCAGGCCGGTGTCACCCGGGCCAGCTCGGTCGACGACGCGTTCGAGGCCGCGGCCACGTTCGCCACCCAGCCGCTGCCCCGCGGCCCGCGCGTCGCCGTGGTCACGACCGCGGGCGGCTGGGGGGTGATCACGGCCGACGCGGTGGCGCGCTCCGAGCTCGAGCTCGTGACCCTGCCCGACGACCTGCGCGCCACGATCGACGAGGAGCTGCCGCCGCGCTGGAGCCGCAACAACCCGATTGACCTCGCCGGCGGCGAGACCCGGGATACCGTCCCGCGGGTGCTGGACCTCGTGGCCCGCCACCCCGACGTCGACGCCGTCGTCTATCTCGGGCTCGGGATCCAGTCGAACGAGGCCCGCCTCATGCGCGAGGGCCGCTTCTGGCCCGACGAGGGCCTGGAGCGCATCGTCGCCTACCACGAGCGCCAGGACACCCGGTTCGCACAGGCCGCCGCCGAGGTCTCGGGCGCCACCGGCAAGCCGGTCCTCACCGCGACCGAGCTGGCGGTCGCCGACCCGGCAAACCCGGGGCCCCGGACGGTGCGCGAGACGGGACGGCTCTGCTACCCGTCGTCGCTGCACGCCGTGCGGGCGCTCGAACACCTGTGGCGCCGCGCCCGGTACCACGCGGCCCGCCGGTGACCGCGCCCCAGACACGACGCGACCGCCGGGTGGGCCGCACCGCCCGCCAGGCCCGGTGGCGGCGCATCAGCGTCGCCCTCGGCCTCGCCGCGGTGGCCTGCGCGGCGCTCGCCATCCCGAGCTCCGGCGCGGCGAGCGGTGGCGGCACCGCAGCGACGCTCACCACGCCGCTGTGGTCGCCGCGGCGGGCCCCCGAGCTGCTCGTCGACGGGGTGGGCGCGCAGCGCCTGCAGACATCCCTCACCGCGGACCTCGCGGCCGACCCCGGGTCGTGCTTCGTCGTGTCCGAGGGCCACGAGCCGCTCGCGTCGCTGAACCCCGACACGCCGCTGCTCCCCGCGAGCACCGAGAAGCTGCTCACCGCGACCGCCGCGCTCGTCGTGCTCGGCCCCAACTTCAAGTATGAGACGAAGGCGGTGTCGGACCAGACGCCGACCAACGGGACCCTCGACCGGCTGTGGCTCGTCGGGTCGGGCGACCCGCTGCTCGCAACCGCCGACTACACGACGTATCTGCAGAGCCAACCCGAGGAGAAAGGCGCGATCACCACCCCGCTGGCGACGCTCGCCGACGCGATCGTCGCGAAGGGCGTGAAGCGCATCCCCGGCGGGATCATCGGGGACGACTCCCGGTACGACACGCAGCGCTACGTGCCGAGCTGGCCGGCCAGCTACCGCACCGACCCCGAGATCGGGCCGCTCGGCGCACTGACCGTGAACGACGGCTACCAGGTCCAGGGCACGAGCAAGCTCGTGCCCGTCCCGGACCCGGCGCTGTACGCCGCGACCGAGCTGAGCAGCCTGCTCACCGCCCGCGGCGTGCAGGTCGGCACGCCCAGCGCGCACACGAAGGCGCCGAGCGGCGCCACCGACGTCGCGTCGGTCTTCTCACCCACGCTGCACGACATCCTCGTGTCGTCGCTGCAGACGAGCGACAACCTCGCCGCCGAGCTGCTCGCCAAGGAGATGGGGGTGCACACCACGGGGCAGGGCACGACCGCGGCGGGCACCCAGGTGATCACGGCCACGCTTACCCGGCTCGGCATCCCGACCGCCGGGATGACCCTCGTCGACGCGTCTGGCCTCGACCGCGGCGACCGGGTGTCGTGCACGACCCTGGCCCGCGTCCTCGACCTCGCAGGGACCCCCCAGTTCCAGACCGTCCTCCAAGGGCTGCCCGTCGCCGGCCAGGACGGCACCCTCGCCGACCGGCTCCAAGGCACGCCGCTCGCCGGGCGGCTGAAGGCCAAGACCGGGACCCTCAACGGCGTCAGCGGCCTCGCCGGTCTGCTCGACGGTGGACGACCGCTGCGCTTCGCGCTGCTCGTGAACGGCAACGTCCCCGACAAGCTCGCGGCCGAGGTGGTCCGGGAGGGCTTCGCCGGCATCCTCGCCACGTTCCCCAACGCGCCGGCGCCGTCGACGCTGGTGCCGTCACCGGCGACGCACTAGCGGGTGGTGGGTCAGTTTGGGTGTTCGTGGTGTCATAGGGGGTGTTTAGGTTCTGGGTGATGCGTCGGTGTCGGACGTTTCGGTTCTTGTTGAGCCCGACGGTGCGCCAGCGCGCCGCGTTGGAGCACTTGGTGGGTTTGCAGTGCGAGCTGTACAACGCGGCGTTGGAGGAGCGCCGGGGGGCGTGGCGTTGGGAGCAGCGCTCGGTGTCCTACGTCGAGCAGTGCCGCACCTTGACGCAGTTGCGCGGCTCGCGTCCCGAGGTGCTGGCGTGTGGCGTGACGGTGTGTCGGGGGACGCTCAAGCGCCTCGATTGGGCGTTCGCCGGGTTCTTTCGTCGCTGTCGGGCGGGGCAGCGCCCAGGGTTCCCGCGTTTTCGTGCCCGGAGCCGCTGGGACTCCTTGCAGTATGAGGACCGGTCCGGCTGGCGCCTGGACGGGTCGTCTCGGCGGCTGTGCCTGCACGGCATCGGGCACATCAGGGTTCGCCTGCATCGCCCGGTTCGCGGCACGCCCAAGGCGATCACCGTGCGTCGAGAAGGTCGACGGTGGTGGGTGAGCATCCGCTCCGTCGACGTTCCTGCCGAGCCGCGGGCGTCGACGGGCCGCCAGGTCGGCATCGACCTCGGCGTGGGGGTCCTGGTCGCCACCAGCGACGGGGCGCTGCACACCAACCCCCGCCACGGCCACCGGGGCGCCCAGCGCCTCGCCCAGGCTCAGCGGGCCCTGGCCAGCACACAGCGCGGCTCCCAGCATCGACGCCGGGCCCGGGAGCGAGTCGGTGCCGCGCACCGCTACATCCGGGACTGTCGCAACGATGCCGCCCATCAGCTCTCGAGACGCCTGGTCAACGACTACGACGTCATCGTGCACGAACACCTGGCGATCCCGAACCTGCTGCGTCGTCCCGCGCCCCGACCCGACGGGGCCGGCGGCTACGAGCACAACGGCGCCAACGCGAAGCAAGGGTTGAACCGCTGCATCCACGATGCCGGGTGGGGACAGCTCCTCGCGATGATCTCGTACAAGGCTGAGAGCGCCGGTCGAGTCGTCATCGCGGTGGATCCCCGCAACACCAGCCGAACGTGTGCCGAGTGTGGGCACATCTCGGCTGGGAACCGGCGCGGCGCCGTGTTCGAGTGCCAGGCCTGCGGGCATCAAGCCCACGCCGACACCAACGCGGCCCGCAACATCCTCCGGGCCGGTAGGGCCCAGCAGCACCACGCTGCGCAGGGTCGAAACTGACCCACTACCCACGAGGGCAGGATGGCATGCGCCGGGTAGCCTCCCCGGGTCGTGTTCGCCGAGCTCGTGGGCCATCCCGGCGTGGAGGAGCACCTGGCGTTGGGCTCCCGGATCGGTTTCCTCGCGCTGCACGGTGGCCTCGAGCCCGGCACGGCTGAGCTCGCCGACGCCGCCGC
>Ga0209415_10018017_pt1 | contig 11178 bp, 12 predicted proteins | sample PeaSoiSIISIP2007_FD_187696 | JGI IMG/M metagenome (GOLD analysis project Ga0209415, IMG submission 187696) | Peat soil microbial communities from Weissenstadt, Germany - SII-SIP-2007 (SPAdes) (version 2) | ecosystem: Environmental > Terrestrial > Soil > Wetlands > Peat | place: Germany...
GCGCAAAAGGCACCCGCCGCAGTCTGCTACCCCAATTGCTACCCCAAGCCAGTTGCTACCCAAAAATAACAGTGCCAGACTCTTCTCGTTTTTGCTGAAAGCCATACCCCATCGTGCTTTTATGTTGGTGAGCCGTCCGGGACTTGAACCCGGGACCCTCTGATTAAAAGTCAGATGCTCTACCGGCCTGAGCTAACGGCTCACCGCGACCCGCCCAAAGAACGATGCATTGAAGCGGCGTAGCGATCAACCTCTCCGGCCGCGGCGTGCGTGAACTGCGTGTCGGACCGCAGCGCCGTATCCGCGCGCGGCTGTGGCAAATGCGCCCGCACAGCCGTTCGCGGCGGCGGCGCCGGGCCGCAACTTGGCGCCGCGGTAGTGCCGCGCTGCAACGATCGGCAGATTTTACCGTCGCATATCCGACAATTTGTAGGATTCGCATAACATTTTTTCATCGTGAGCCGTTGTCGCCCAGTTATCCTGTGACGCGCCAAGGCGCGTCGAGGCATATCCAGCCATACCCGTTGCGTTTGCGCTTTGATGGTTTCTGGGCCGCAACGGTTGTCCGTACTTGACATTTCCGGGCTTTCCCGTAATAAATACCGCACTACAACTTGTAGATAGATTTAGTAACTAACTGTATGTTTACCGTGTAGGAGGGGTAGGACGATGGGTTCAGGACAACTTTCATTGAATCAGCCGCTCGATAACGAGGTCTTCGCGCAGGCGCTTCCTCACGAGCATTCCGACCAGCAGGGAGCCGAGTGGCTGGAAATCGCGGCCCTGGCGGCCGGCACCACGCGGCTCGGCGCCATGATCGGGCGATGCGAGCCGATGCGCGATCTGTTCAAGACGGTCGGGCGGCTTGGACCGCATAAATCGACGGTCCTGATACAGGGTGAATCCGGCACCGGCAAAGAGCTGGTCGCGCGCGCGCTCCATCTGCTGGGCGCGGCGCCCAAGGGCCCGTTCATCACCTTCAATTGCTCCAACCTGGTGGACACGCTGGCGGAGTCGCAGCTCTTCGGACATATGCGGGGCGCTTTCACCGACGCGCGGGAAACCTCGCTCGGCTACTTCCGCTCGGCGGACGGCGGCACGCTTTTCCTCGACGAGATCGGCGAGCTTCCGCTTCGGCTCCAGGCCAAGTTGCTGCGCGTGGTCGAGACTCGCGAGGTCCAACCGGTCGGATCGGCGCAGAGCCATCTGGTCGATATCCGTTTGACCGCCGCAACCAACTGCGATCTGCGCGCGATGGTCAAGGCGGGACAATTCCGCGACGATCTCTATTATCGGCTCAACACCAGCCTGGTCGTGATTCCGCCCCTGCGCGAGCGCGCCAGCGATATCGAGGGCTTGGTCGCCCATTACGTCGAGCATTACAACACCCTGCTCGGCAAGCAGGTGAAGTACATCACGCGCCGGGCGCTGAAGGCGCTGTTGCGCTACGATTGGCCCGGCAACGTCCGCGAGCTGTCGCACGTGGTCGAGAGCGCGATGCTGCTGACCGACAGCGATCGGGTGGATCTCGGCAACCTGCCCGCCTATCTGGTCAAAGGTACGGCCGGGACCGGCGGGACCGCCGATCTGCGCGCGGCCGGCACCGGACGCCTGGGCGCCGCGCAGACCACCACCCTCTCCGAGGAAGCCGCGCCGATGTCGCTGGATCAAGCGGTGAACGAGGCGGCCAAGGACGCGCTGGTCCGCGCGCTCCACAGGTCGGAGGGCAACTGTATCCGTGCGGCGCGCCTGTTGGGCGTTTCACGCTACACTGTGTACCGGATGATCAGCCGCTTCGGGCTGACCGAAGTGCGGCCCAATCGCGGAGTACGCTGATCGGGCGCATCGTGCGCCGGCTTTTCCAGGGCTTCGCGCGCCCGGAATTCCGCCCCGCTTGAGCGGATTTCCGGGCGCCGTACCCGCTGCCGACCCCACTTTTGGCGCGTATTAAGCGCCTGATTTCGTCACACCTGCGATCCTACGCGGTTCCGGTTGTCGCAAGCGTGCACGTCTGCTAGCCTCGCCCTGCGATGAATTGCGGGACCCACCGACCGGCATGTCCGCTAGCGCAAGCGCCGGTCCGGGTGACCATGGGGTCGCGGCTCGATCGGCCCGGATGCTCACGGTTGAAGTGACTTAGGGGCGGGCATCCCTACAATGAGTTAGCTCATGACCGGCAAGCGTGCGGACAGGACGGGCCCCAGATGTTCTGGAGAATATCAGTCGGGAGGTTATTGATGGAGCCGAACACCGAAGTAAGCAGCTACCTGGTGGTCAACCGGGTCGAAGTTCTGGACCATGCGGGATGCTCCGCATGCGGGCGCGGCTTTTCGAGCGACCCGATCGGCGAAAAAGCCCTCGTCCTGACCCTGGGTAACTCCGAGCGGACCTACTTCTTTTGCTCATCCTGCGGCGATAACATCGTGAGCAGGGTCGAGTCGGAAGACGCTCGCAAGCGTTACCTGTGGGACTGGACCGTGCCGCTGAGAAACGGCCATAGACCCCACTGACCGCAGGACCGATATGGTCGCGGCTTCAGGGGTGGATAGACCAGGGGTTCCTCTGCCACGCGAGTCTGCCAATGCGATGCTGCACCGGCTGGTCAGCCGGCGTCCGCCGGTGTGTTACCTGATCGGTAAGGGATACCGGGTGCAAACCCCGCACTGTGCACTTTGCGCCAAGGAACTCGACCTGCCCGACCGCAAGAGCGAGACCTTCATGCTCGCCGCGCCGATGGCCAACGCCAAGCCGTCGGCGCCGGCCAACGGCTCCAGCACCTGGCTGTTCTTCGGCACCAAGGTGCTGGTCGCAGCGGTGAGCACCCGTCTGGCGCCGCTGCTCGAGGCGTCGGTGGCCCTGTTCGGCGAGAAGGTGCTGGTCGCGATTGCCAGAATGCACGGCGGGGAGCGCGCCCCGATCGTGTTCTGCAGAAGCTGCGGCGCAACGATCCTCGAAAAGGTCAATCCGGCCAGCGCCGACCGTTACGGATGGGACTGGCTGGCGGATCTCAAGCCGCGCAAGGAACCTCCGCTGGCGCGGCTTAGACGGCTGCTGCCGATCGCCCAGTCCGAACGGGCGCTGGCGACGGGAATCCTCTTCGGTGGCGTGAAGCCCCGCGCCAAGTAGAGCCCGCCGCAAAGGCGGCTGGCCTTCGCAAATCGCCCGATTCTCCGCACGGCATGTGATTATCCGAGAGAGCCCGCAACGATCGCGGGCTTGCCGCGCCCGTCGCCGCGCGAAGCTCTGAACCGGCGTTCAGGCCGGATCGGCGCAAAACCCGACTCGCCGGGATGTATCTTGATCTTGCAATTTGTCGGGCGACGGCGGGATATTAGGTGGGCAGAGGGGGCGCCGATCTTGGTCAGCCTGACGCAAGCGCCCGGTGACCTTGATGGTCGTCTTGCAGGAGGACTTCCGCGCGCCCCCTCGCCCATTCTTGGCGGCCTGGTTCGGACCCCAAGCCGCAACAATGCCAAATCTTCTCCGGCCGATGTTTCAGATCGTTTGCGGCCTCCGCCGCGCCGGCTGAATAGCGATCAGTTCTCACGGCTACCCGTCCGCTCCGCACGACGGCGCCTCGGCCGCGCCGGACTTGAGCGAGCGTGATTCCGCCTTGTCGGCGGCGATTCCGTCAAGCAGTATTTGCAGCACGCTGTCCACGTACTCGCGCGGCGGCTGCGCGTGATGGCCGAATATCTGCTTCAGCAGAAAGTAGCTGCTCATGAAATCGACCAGCAATTGCCCGAAGGTGCGGGCGTTCAGATCGGGCCGAACCTCGCCGGTGTGCTTGAAGGTCTCGATCCATCGCGCGCTCACCTCGTACAGGCGCCCGAGGACCTGGGTGTAGACCAACTCCGCTTCGCGCCCCGAGAGCAGCGCCTGGACGTGAAGGAAGCGCACCAACTCGCCGTTCGATTCCATCAGGTCGAGCGATCGGTTCACCGCCTGGTGAAGCGCCTCGGCCAGAGGCATGCCCGGCGGGATCGTCAATCCCGCTTCGATCCCGGCGATCAGTTGAGTTTCCGCCAGAATCGCGTTGAGGATCTGCTCTTTGGTCGCGAAGTGGTAGTAGAGCAGACCCTTGGTAGCCTCGAGCTCGAGCGCGATGTCGTCCATGGTCGCGCCGCGATAGCCCTTTTCGGCGAAAACTTTGAGCCCGGCCTTCAATATCTCCTCCCGCTTCCTCGCTCTGCGCCGGTCCCTCTGTCCTGCCGCCGACCGCGCGATTCCATGCCTCTCGATCACGATTCTACCCTACAGTATGTTTAATACCATACGGTAGCGAAGACAAGCGAAAAAATTTTCGCGACGCTAGTTGGCGGCGCCATTAGCCGTGTTGGCTTAAGACCCGTTATGACGGACAAGGCGGCGCCCTGAGGTCCGCCACACCCTGCCCGGACTGCGCGCCGAGCGTTCACCGCCGACAACTCCGAGTCTCGCTTCGCCCAGGATTTCACCCGCCCGCGGCGGCTCGATCGGCGTTCCGAATCACCCACCCGGACCATTAATGCCCGGCCCGGACCATCGCGTCGGTGGTGAAAAAGTCGCGATGCACCGCACCCATGTTGATGTACCAGCACTCGCGCTCGGGGGTGTCATGTCCGGGCAGATAGCAGGTCGTCCCGATTCCGGTCTGGAGATCGAGGCTGGAAGCGGCCAGGACGAACTGGCGCGGGAACGGATAGATCGCGATGCGCGCGTCGGGCACCGGCCGATCGCGATAGGTCAGCCAGTAGATTTGCGTCTTCCAGAGCTGGCCGCGCCGGTCGTAGCTGTCGACGTAGGGGTTGTACCAGGCTTCGGAGTCCACATAGATGATGGTCTTCGATTGCAGCACGCCGCTGATTCGCTCCGGCCGCGGAGTGGCTTCGAGTATGTACACGTGACGCATCTCCCAGTTCTCGGGGCATACGGTCACGTGGCCGTCGGTCGGGCAGGCGTTCTCGGGCGAATGAATCGCATGGACGCACGACAGCATGTCGCGCGCGCCGAGAAATTTGAAGTTGTACTCCTGCGGCTTGGCGCCGAAGCCGCCCGTGTGGTCGGCGTCCCAGGTGCTCAGCCCCGGTGAGGAACTCAGGATCACCTCGTTGAGGCGGCGCACGCGCCGGCTCCCCGACAGATAGACCCAGGCGTCGTCGCCGCGGCCAGCTTCCCAGTAGCGAAAAAGCAGACCGCCGGTGCCCTTCTCTTCGGCGGGCGAGATCAGCGGGTACCCGGCCGCGCGCCGCCAGACGCCGCTCTTGCCGAAATCGGGATCGGCGGGCAGCGGCTCGACTTCGGTGCGGCCGAGATTCGAGTAGCCGGCCAGGTGTCCGATCTGGGAAAACAACAAGTCGCTGGCCGGCCCGCCGGGATTGAAGGTGTCGACGTGGCATTCGAAGAACCGCAGGTCGAAGTCATCGGTCGTGATCGGGCGGAACTGCGTGTTCCACATGATCTTGGTCGCGACATCGGCGTCGTTGGGATCGACCAGCGGGAACGGTGCGCCCGCGACATAACCCATCAGGCTGCGATGGTCGGGCGCGAGCCGCACCTGCGCCGAATATTTCTCGGTGGCGTCGAAGTAAGGCGGCGGCAGATCGATTCGACCCGGCGCGACGATATCCATCTGCATGCCCTTGGTCACCGCTATGTAGGTCCCCGGGCTCACCAGCTCCTTCACCTGCGCGGCGTTGGCCGCCACGATACGGTCGCCAGGTTTCACTTGCGAAAGGGCCCTGACCGGAAGCACCAGACAGATTGCCACCGGCATCGCAAATATCAGTCGCCGCAAATGCGCGCGCATCGAAGACCTCCTCGGCACAGAGACGCGCTGTCGTTATACCTTTTTGATCCGCGATCGGCGAGCGCCGCTCTGGCCTGGCGTTAGGCCCGCCCAGCACGAGGTGCTGTCCTGAATGCGGCTGATTCCGGGCCGGGTGTGCTTAATTTTTCGAGGGTGTCCCAAGAGTCTAGAGCAGAGCGACAAAATGGCCGACGGTCCAAATCAGCGCCGCCGCACCCCAGAGGGCCAACCAGTACAGCGTCACGACGCGATCCACTTCAAGACTAATTGCTCTCTCGTTTATCAGCCTGAGGGTGAGCGCCGCGGCGTGGCGGCGAGGTTCTATCGTCGTCGTCACCCTAGAGGTCGGCTTTTGCTCTTTCCCTGGCATCGGCAAAACGAGCGTAGCTTACCGCACGCGACCCCATCGGGACAGCGCGACCCGGATGCGGTGAATCCGCCGCTGTGCTTGACCGATTTTGCCGCGCGAATGTCCTAAATCCCGTCACTTCGGAAAGCACTCAGCCCGGTTCGACAATCGACGCGGCTCTGTTCTACGATCCGGCCCGTATCACACGGGAGGACGACATGACGTCAGCAGCTTCCGAGCGGGGAACCCCATCGAATCCGATCGTCGAGACTACTCACGGCAAGGTGCGCGGCGAGAGCGTCGGCGGCGTCAGCGTCTTCAGAGGCATTCCATACGGAGCGTCGACCGCCGGCCGCAATCGCTTCATGCCGCCGGTCGCGCCAACCCCGTGGGCGGGTGTACGCGACGCACTCAGCTACGGTCCCAGCGCGCCGCAAAATCCGTCCACGATGCGGGGTGCGGTCGATCCCAGAAGCGGCTTCGCAGCTTTCGGCGATGCGGACGGTATCGCGGAGAGCGAGGACTGTCTGGTCCTGAATATCTGGACGCGCGGGTTGGGTGACGGTCGCAAGCGCCCGGTGATGTTCTGGTGCCATGGCGGCGGCTTCGCGGCGAGCTCGGGGTCGCCGCTAATCTATAGCGGCACCAACCTCGCGCGCCGCGGCGATGTGGTGGTCGTGACGGTCAATCATCGGCTCGGCGCGCTCGGATATACATTCCTGGCGAGTGTGGACGGCGACCGGTTCGCTTCGTCGAGCAATGTCGGGATGCTCGATCTGGTCGCAGCCCTCGAATGGGTGCGCGACAATATCGCGCGATTCGGCGGCGATCCGGGCAACGTGACGATCTTCGGCGAGTCCGGCGGCGGGCAGAAGGTCTCGACGCTGCTCGCGATGCCGCCGGCCAAGGGCCTGTTCCATCGGGCGGTGATCCAGAGCGGCCCGGGATTCCGCATGAACGAAACCGAGCACGCCGGGAAAGTCGCGGCGATGTTTCTCCATGAGCTCGGCCTGGACCGCAGCGAAGTCCAGACCGCACCGGTCGAAAAGATTCTGTCCGCGCAGGCCGCGGTCGAGAAAACCCTCGGGCGTCACATCCCCGGTTTCATTCAGGGCTTCGCCCCGGTGGTCGACGGAGTCACGCTCCGCCACCATCCGTTCGATCCCGTCGCACCCGATATCTCCGCCGACGTGCCGGTTATCATCGGCTACAACCGCACCGAGATGACTCTGTTCGTGGCCGCGATTCCGGGCGCCTTCGCGCTCGACGAGAGCACGCTCCACAAGCGCGCCGGATACTTCCTCGGCGCCGACGCCGATCGCGTGATAGAAGTCTTTCGCTCGGAAAATCCCGGCGCGACGCCTTCCGAGTTGATGTTCCTGATCGGAACCGAGTTTCCCACCGCGGCTTTCTCCAGAAAGATCGCGGAGCGCAAGAACGCCCTGGGCAAGGCTGCGGCCTTTCTGTACCGCTTCGATTGGGAAACGCCGATCATGGGCGGCCTGCTCAAGTCGCCGCACGCGTTGGAAATTCCGTTCGTGTTCGACAACGCCGGCGAGCCGCTGACGCCACGGCTCGCGCCGGAGGGCCCCGAGGTACGCGCGCTGGCGGCCACGATGAGCGAGCGATGGATCGCCTTTGCGCGGACCGGCGATCCCAACCCCGGCGAAGCTCCCCGCTGGTCGCCGTATACCGCCTCGGAGCGCGCGACCATGATCTTCAACCGCCCATGCAGGGTCGAAAACGATCCTGCCCCGAAGGCGCGTGCGGCGATCGATAGCATCCTGTTCCCACGGGAAGCGGGCTGAACAAACAGCCGTCAACCTCGATGACGCCGGAAATTCTGATCGATGGAGAATGCGAAGCTCGCTTCGAGCGCGTGAAAAGAGCATTCGCCGCGAACTTCGAGACGGCCGGCGAAATCGGTGCGGCCGTCGCCGTGACGCTCGACGGCCGGCCGGCGGTGGATCTCTGGGGCGGATACGCGGACCGCGATCGCGCCCGCCGATGGGAGCGCGACACGCTCGTCAACGTTTACTCGACGACCAAGGGAATCACCGCGATCTGTGCGCATCGGCTGGTCGATCAGGGCAAGCTCGACCTCGACGCGCCCGTGGCAAAGTACTGGCCCGAGTTCGCCCAAGCCGGCAAGCGAAACCTGCCGGTGCGATTTCTCTTGAGCCATCGCGCGGGGCTCCCCGCGCTCAGGGCCGCGCTGGAGCCCGAAGCGATCTTCAAATGGGATCGGATGACCTCGGCGCTCGCGGCTGAGACGCCCTGGTGGGAGCCGGGCACGCAGCAGGCTATCACGCTTTTACCTTCGGATGGCTGGTAGGCGAAGTGATCCGGCGCGCCGGCGGCAAGAGCGTCGGCGCCTTGCTGCGCGAGGAACTAGCCGGCCCGCTCGGCCTGGACTGCCATATCGGGCTCGACGCGAAGCACGACTCGCGCGTCGCGACGATACTCGCTGAACCGCCCTCACCTCCCGGCCAGTTCGATATCTCCGCCGAGATCGCGCGTCATCCGGAGTCGCTGACCGCCAAGGCGATCAACAATCCACTGACGCTGATGCTGGTGGAGACCGCGAACTCGCGCCAATGGCGCGCCGCCGAGATTCCCGCCGTGAACTGCCATACTACGGCCCGGGCGCTCGCCCGGCTCTACGGTGCGCTCGCGCGCGGCGGAGAACTTGACGGAATCCGCGTGCTCAGCCCGGCTTCGATCGAGCGCTGCTACACCGAACAATCGAGCGGGCCCGACGCGGTCCTGATGATCCCGACGCGATGGTCGCTCGGCTTCGGACTGTCGCAACCGAACGCCGCGCTGGGGCCCAATCCGCATGCCTTCGGTCATTCGGGAGCGGGCGGCTCGTTGGGTTTCGCGGACCCCGACGCACGTGTCGGCTTCGGCTACACGATGAATCAGCGCCAGAATTCGATGCTCGTCGATCCACGCGCGCTGCGGCTGATCGACGCGCTGTACGCGTCTCTGTAGAACTGGCGCGGCGCTTCGGCCACGGTCTAGGATGCGGACAGCAGGAGACCATTGCCATGAAGCTGATTCACGCCGCCTTTGAGCCGGCCGGCGACGGACCCCATCCGGCGATAATCGCGTTCCACGGATGGGGCGCGAACGCGCTCGACTTGCTGGGCCTGGCGCCGTATGTCGCCGAGGGGCAATTCGCGATGCTCTGTCCGCAGGGACCGATCGAGGTTCCGATCGGACCGATCCGCGGCTACGGATGGTACCAAATCACGATGGGAGCGATGCCCGACGCGGCCGAAGTGCAGCGCGCCGCCGATGAGGCCCAGGAGTTCGTCAGCGCCGCGCTGGAGCGCTACCCGATCGACCGGCGCAAGCTGGTGCTGCTCGGTTTCAGCCAGGGCGGCTCGATGGTCTACAATCTGGCGCTCCGGAATCCCGAACGCTTCGCCGCGATCGTCGCGATTTCGAGCTGGTTTCCGGCCCAGATGGCGCCGCTGGTCGCCGCGAACGAAGCGCTCGAGCAATTGCCGACGCTGGTCCAGCACGGCCGCGCTGACGACATGATCGAGATTGCGCGCGCGCGTGAATCGGTGAAAGCGCTGCGGATCCTCAAGGTGCCGGTCACGTTTCGGGAATACGATTGCGGCCACGAGATCACTGCGGAGGGCCTCGCCGACCTCTCCAAATTTCTCACCGACAAGGTGCTGAGCCCGATCATCCGGCTCTGACCGGCGTCACGCCCATGCCCAAGTCGCTCGAATCGAACCGCCTGGCAAGTCTGGCCGAAAGTGACCGCGGCTTGCCGGCGCTGATTCGGGCGGAGAAGCTCGGCGAGCATGCCCGCAGCCTCGGGATGGACTGGCGCGACGTTCGCGCGGTGCTCGCCAAGGTGCGCGAGGAGTTGGACGAAGCCGAGGCCGCACTCGAGCGCGGCGACCGCTCCGCGGCGGCCGAAGAGCTTGGCGACCTGATGCTCGCGCTCGCCAACGCGCCGCGCTTCCTCGATTGCAGCGCCGAGGAGACGCTCAGCCGCGCGTGCGAAAAGTTCATCGGACGCTTCGAGCAAGTCGAGCGGATAGCCGCGCAACGCGGGTTCGATCTGCCGAGCCTCGACGACGCCGCAATCGACCAGCTATGGAACGAAGCCAAGAAGACCCGTTCATAAAAAGACCGTAATAGCCCGGCGCTCGGCTGGCGCGCTCAAAGAGGAGTGAGAACATCGTGATCAAACTGGTCTATATCGTTCGCAAGCGCGATGACGTCTCACAGAAGGATTTTCATACGTATTGGCTGGAGAAACACGGACCGCTGGTTCGTAGCGTGGCCAAAGCGTTGCACGCTCGCAAGTACGTTCAAAGCCACACCATCGCGCCGGAGGCCGGCGCGCAAATCGCGCAGTCACGCGGGATGGCCGACGGCTACGACGGCATCACGGAAGTATGGTGGGAGAGCCCCGACGAACTCGCCGCGGGATCCGCCACCGCCGAGGGCCGCGAAGCGGGCCGCCGGCTAATCGAGGACGAAGCGAAGTTCATCGACCTCAAGCGCTCGACCATCTTCCTGACCGAGGAGCATACCATCTTCGATTTTTCCTCCGACCCGCGGCCGTGACGGGGAGTCGGCCGTCTTGCGAAGCTCGGCCCGGATTCATGCGCTCGAAACGCGCGACCGCCCTCTCGCGAGGCTTGACAGGCGACGAGCTTTCGGTGCAACATGAACCAGAATTCAGGTTCTGTTTCGGAGAGCGTCTATGCGCCGGTGTCTGACGATCGGCTCTATCATCTGGCTGGCCGCAACCGTCGTGCTCCGTTTCACCGGCCAGTACCTGCTGCATCCCGACAGCCCGGTCGCCGTCGCGGCCTTGCTGGCCGCAAGCTTGCCACTGATGGCCTTGGTCGCGCGGCGGATCTGCGCCGGGTCCGGTCTGCCCCGTGAACAATGGCCCGCGGCCGGAATCTTTCTCGTCATGCCTACCCTGCTGCTCGATACCTTCAGCGCAGTTTTCTTTCCCCTGGTTTATCCGAACATCCCGCAGCAGGCCGCCGGGCTATTCGGA
>Ga0209415_10018018_pt1 | contig 11178 bp, 10 predicted proteins | sample PeaSoiSIISIP2007_FD_187696 | JGI IMG/M metagenome (GOLD analysis project Ga0209415, IMG submission 187696) | Peat soil microbial communities from Weissenstadt, Germany - SII-SIP-2007 (SPAdes) (version 2) | ecosystem: Environmental > Terrestrial > Soil > Wetlands > Peat | place: Germany...
GAGGAGAATTGGCGCGCAGCGGACGGCCGCGTCTACCCCGCCAGCGCCTTGGCCAGGAAGGGCAGGCTTTCGTCCATGCGGTAGTCTACGGCGCTGTGGTTGTCGGGGAATTCCTCGTAGCGGTGGGCGATGGCGAGTTCTTCCAGACGGCGTTTGAAGCGCCGGGCGCCGTAGAGCAGGTTGAACTGGTCGTTGACGCCGCAGTCGATGTACAGCGCCTTCAGGCCCCGCAGCGCATCGGCTTGCCGCTCCAGCTTCACCACCGGGTCGTGCGCCAGCCAGTTGGCCCAGCGCTCGGGGATGATCTCGCAGGTGTCGTTGGTCACCGGCAATCGGAGGCCGAGGAACTGGCTCGGATCGGCATCGTAGTGGGCGGCCATGGCCAGGATGTTGACCACCTTCATCGCCCCGTCCGACGGCTTTGGCGCGGCTTCGAACTTGGTCCACCACGCCTCGATGGTCCCATCGCCCCCGCCCGACTGGTTGCGGGCCAGCGCGCGCAGCACGTCGGGCATATCGGGCAGGTAGCAGAGCTCGAACGCCATATCGCCGGAGTGGCAGGCCGCCGCGGACCAGACGTCGGCGTGGTCGAGCGCGTGGACGATCGCACCGTAGCCGCCCGAGCTCTTACCGAACACGCCGCGCCGGCCGGCGCCCCCGCAGCCGAACCGGCCTTCGACCGCCGCCAGCATCTCGGTGGTCAGGAAGTCGGCCCAGGCGCCCGTCGAGGCGGAGTTGACGTACTGGTTGCCGCCCATGCGGGTGAAGCAGTCGGGGAAGGCGACCACCACGGGCGGCATCAGGCCCTCGCCGATCAGCCGATCCAGCCGCTCGGGCACGTTCTCGCGGAACGCCTGCCAGTTGGTGTGCGCCGGGCCGCCGGCGGTAAAGCCGACAAGGTCGACCAGGAGCGGTAGGCCCGCGCTGTCGACGCCAGCCGGGACATAGACGTCGACCCGCCGATCGGTGGGATCGCCGAGCATGTTGCTGCGTAGGACTTGGCTCTCGACCACGAGCCGATGAACGACGCCCTCGGGGTGTTTGGATTTCTTCATGCGTGGACAGTGCGGCGGATCGGCCGGCCGTCAAGGGGCTCACGGGGTCGATCCGGACGCCATCTGGCAGTGGGGTCTGCTGGAGAACCTGTGAACGGCTGCTTTTATCTCGACGTCGGTTCGCCCGCCGACGCCGCGCCGTTCCTCGCCGTCGCCGAAGCCTGGGCGGCGGCGGAGCCGAGCTAGCTGAAGTCGGGCGTGAAGCGGATGTTGCCCGCTTCCAGGCCCTTCAGCACGATGTCGACGCCGCCGGATTTCATCATCCACTCGAGGCGGTGGTCGCGATATTCGCGCTTGAACAAGCCGGCGGCCACCGCCTCGGCGACGCCGGAACCCTCCGTGCTGAAGCCCCGCGCTTCGCCGACGGTCTCGGCCACGGACGGGCGATCGAGCGCGCGCGCCAGCCAGCCGGCCACGGCGCTGCCCTCGGGGGGGCGGAAGCCCATCGCCGCCGACGCAGCGACATACGGGACCACCGCCAAGTCGCCCCAGCCGAAGCGCTCCCCATTGAACCAGTGGCGCGCGCCCAGCTGACGCTCGAGCCAGGCCAGGAAGCCGGCGGTCTGGCGCCCGGCGGTCGCCTTCAGCGCCTCGGCGGCCTGGCCCTCGGCGCGGCGGAACCAGTTGATCTCGCCCATCGCCCAGTTGACCGCCTCGTAGTGGGTGTCCATCACCTCCTCGATCATCCGCACCCGCGCCCGCTCGCCGGGGCCTTGCGGCAGCATCGCCGGGGTGGGGAAGCGGTCCTCGAGGTATTCGAGGATGATGGTCGAATCGAACACCCGCGCATCGCCGTCGATCAGCACCGGCACCTCGGCTCTCGGATTGGCCTCGGCGAACTCGCCCGCCGCGCCGCCGGCGCCCAGGCCGCCCGGCAGGGCCAGCTGGAACGGAACGGCTTTTTCCCTGAGCGAGATCCGCACCTTCTGCGCATAGGGCGAAAGCGGGTGGTCATAGAGCGTGATCATGGGTCAGATCCTCCGTGCGGGCGTTCACCGCTTAAGACTGTGAATTGTGGAAAGCGAGCCTGACCGAGCGTCAGGGCCTTTCACGCCGGCGTGGCTGCCCTATCTTAGCAGCGTCAACATTGACCTGGAGGGGACGGCATGGCGGATGCTTCGGCGGAGAATACGACGTTTGGGGGCACGGTGCTGGTCACCGGCGGCTCGGGCTACATCGGCGGCTGGTGCGTGATCGGCCTGCTGCAGCAGGGCTACAAGGTGCGCACGACCGTGCGCAACCTCGGCCGCGAAGGCCGGGTCCGCGCCGCGCTCGGCAAGGCGGTCGAGATCGGCGACAATCTCAGCTTCCACGCCGCCGACCTGATGGCCGACGCTGGCTGGGACGATGCCGTGGCGGGCTGCGACTACGTCCTGCACGTCGCCTCGCCGCTGGGCGTCGCCGAGCCGAAGGATCCCAACGAGCTGATCCGCCCGGCGCGCGACGGCGCGCGTCGGGTGATCGGCGCGGCGATCAAAGCCGGGGCCAAGCGCGTGGTGCAGACCTCGTCCGTCGCCGCCACCAGCACGCCCACCGGCAGTCCCGACAGCGTCAGCGACGAGACGCTCTGGACCGATCCGTCGGCGCCGCGAACCAGCGCCTACGCCCAGTCCAAGACCCTGGCCGAGCGGGCGGCCTGGGAGCTGATCGGCTCGGCCGGCGGCGCCACCACCCTGGCGACGGTCAACCCGGCGCTGGTGCTGGGCCCGGTGCTCGGCCACGACTTCTCGGAGTCGGTGCAGGTGGTGGAGCGGATGGTGACCGGCCGCGTGCCCGGCATCCCGCGGCTGGGGTTCAACATCGTCGACGTGCGCGACGTGGCCGATCTGCACATCCGCGCCATGACCGCACCGGAGGCCGCTGGCGAGCGCTTCATCGCCGCGGGCGCCTACGCCTGGATGGGCGATCTGGCCGCGATGCTGCGCGAGAAGCTGGGCGCCGACGGCGCCAAGGTCCCCACCCGCAAGGTGCCGGACTTCGTCATCCGCCTCGCCGGCCTGTTCGACAAGGATCTGGCCTCGGTGACGCCGGGGCTTGGCCTCAAGCACGACTACACCTCGGCCAAGGCCCAGCGGCTGCTCGGCTGGAAACCGCGGCCGACCGAAGAGACGGTGCTCGACTGCGCCAGGAGCCTGATCGCCGAAGGGGCGGTCTGAGGGTTCCGGGGACAGGATACCTATCCCGATCCAGCGGCCCGCATGGCGGCCCAGGCCGAGAGGGATAGGTATCCTGTCCCCGGAACCCGCCTGCGGCCGCTCCGATGCGGGCGCTTACTTCACCGCCGGCAGCTGGCCGCGGATTTCGCCGCCGGGGTTCGCGGCGGTGTGGATGTTGAAGTACCACTTGCCGGCCTTCAGATCGGCGACCTGCGCCTCGTCGAGCGTCGCGGCGCCCTTCATCGGGTTGGCGAGGCTCGACGCCGGCACGGGCACCACCGGTGGCGCGGCAGCCCCAGCCAGAGCCGGGCCGTGGAAGTGGGCCATCGTCGCCGGTCCGGTGAGGCCCGAGTAGGTCACCTTGTAGGTGAACGCCTTCGTTCCGGTGTCGAGCGTGGCGGTGACCTTCCCGGTCCCCTTCGTGGTGTTGGGCGGCGTCTCCTCGGCGCCTTTCAGCACTGTCGTGAAATGCAGCGTCGCGGCGCTGGCGGCCCCGGTCACGAAAAGCATCGCCGCGGCCATCCCGCCGATCAGTAGTGCACGCATATGGGCTTCCTCCCTGGTCCCAAGCCCGCCCCAACCACAGCAGTACGCGCGAACCCGGATGGTTCCAATCACTGCTGACACGACGGACTACCGGGCCGCTGAGCAACAACGTTATACGCCAGGTATGCGCCTCTTCATCGCCCTGGCGGCCGCCCTCGCATTCCACGTGCTGGCCTTGGCCGCGACGCCCTTCACCGCCGGCGAGCGACACCTGGCCACGACCACCGCCAGCGCCGCCGTGCGCAACCATGGCGACGGCGTGCTGCGGATCACGCTCTGGTATCCGGCGACGGCGCCGGAACAGGAAGTGGACATCGGGCCGCCGGGCGGTCCGATCTTCGTCACCGGCCGCACCGCCGCCGACGCGCCGTTCGCCGACGACGCCCGCCACCCACTGATCCTGGTCTCGCACGGCTTCGGCGGAACGGCGCGGCAGATGACCTGGCTGGCGTCGGTGCTGGCCCGCGCCGGCTACATCGTGGTCGGCGTCGACCACCCGGGCACGAATGGCATCGATGGCGTCACGGCCGAGGGCGCCTTCGCGCCGTGGGAGCGGCCTGGGGACCTGAGAGCGGCGCTGGACGCCGTGCTCGCCGACCCGAAGCTGGCCGCGCATATCGATGCGCGCCGGATCGGCGTCGCCGGCTTCTCGCTCGGCGGCTACACCTCGTTGCTGGAAGTCGGCGCGCGCTCCAACTTCGCCCAGTTGCGCGCCTTCTGCACCGGCCCCGACCGCGACGCGATCTGCAACCAGCAGCTGGAATACCCGCACCCGATGCAGAGCGACCAGGTGGCGGCCGAGCCGGCCATGGCGCCGCTGATCGCGCGGGAACACGACGACCTGCACGACGCGCGGGTCAAGGCCGCGTTCCTGATCGCGCCGGCGGCGATCCAGGGGATGGATTTCGACAGCCTGCGCCACATCAAGCGGCCGGTGGCGATCGCGCTCGGCGACGCCGACCCGATCGCTCCGCCGAAGACCAATGGCGAATTCGCCGCCAGGCTGGTCCCCGGCGCGACGATCGACCTCCTGCCGAACGTCGGCCACTACGACTTTCTGTCCGAGTGCGCGGCGGCTGGACTGGTCTACGCCAAGCCCTACTGCACCGACCTGCCTGGCGTTTCGCGGGCGGCCACACACGAGCGGGTGGAGCGGGATGTGGTGGCGTTTTTCGACAGGACCTTGCGCTCGCAAGCCGCCCCATAAATCCGCTCATCCCGGCCTTCGCCGGGATGAGCGGGAGTAATGGGCTCAGGGCGCTTCGTTCGACCAGATGACGGTGCCGGACGCGCCGAACATGCCGCCGACGCCATGGCTGACAGAGATCTTGGCGCCTGGGACCTGCGCCGCGGCCACGCCGCGCAGCTGACGGAGGCTCTCCTGCATGGCGTACATGCCGTACATGCCCGAGTGCATGTAAGAGAGGCCGCCGCCGTTGGTGTTCAGCGGCAGCTTGCCGATGTTTCCCAGTGAAGAGGCGGGGGCGGTGTTGCGCTCGCGGATGAAGCCGGCGGCCTCGCCGGGCTTGCAGAAGCCGAGGTCCTCCAGGCCATAGAGCGGCAGGTGGGCGAAGGCGTCGTAGATCATCAGGTGGTCGACGTCGGCGCGGCTGATGCCGGCTTCGTCGAACGCCTTCTTGCCCGAGACGCGGAACGCCTTGGAGGAGTTGAAGTCCTCCATCTGGCTGACCATCGGCGTCTCGACGCTCTCGCCCGTGCCGATGATGTAGACCGGCTTGGTCGGGAAGTCCTTGGCGCGCTCGGCGCTGGTCAGGACGATCGCGCCGCCGCCGTCGGTGACCAGGCAGCACATCAGGAGCGTGAACGGATAGGCGATCATCCGCGCGTTCAGCACGTCGTCGACCGTGATCGGGTCGCGCATGCTGGCGCGCGGGTTCCTGGCGGCCCACTCGCGCTGAATCACGCAGACATTGGCAAGATCTTCAACGGTGTAGCCGCGGGTCTTCAGGTAGCGCATCACCGGGATGGTGAACATCGACGGCGGGCCGACCGGGCCATACGGCGCCTCGAACTGGCCGGGCAGGCTGGCCCCGCCGCCCCCGCCGCGGAAGCCGCCGCCGGCGCCGACGCGCGAGCGCCCGCTCTCGCCGTGGGTGATCAGCACCGTCTTGCAGAGACCTTCGTTGATCGCCGCCGCCGCGTGGCGCACGTGCAGCATGAACGAGCAGCCGCCGACGCTGGTGCCGTCGGCCCAGGTGGGGGTGATGCCGAGATAGTAGGCGAGCTCGGTCGGGCCGAGGCCCGCGGTGGCGACGCCGTCGATGTCCGACGGCTTGAGGCCACAATCGGCCAGGGCGTTGAGCGCGGCGTCGGCGTGCAGCTGGATCACCGACATGTTCGGGATGCGGCCAAGCTCGGTGGTTTCGGCGGCCCCGACGGCCGCGACGGTCTTTTGCTTCATGACGGGCTCAGGCTCCGGCGGGCGTGAAAAGGGGCAGGGTGATGCGGCCGAAGTCCTCGAACTTCACCTGGACGGGCATGTCGAGCTGCAGCGCCTCCGGCGTCTGCGGGCAGCCGACGATGTTGGTCATCATCTGCGGCCCTTCTTCCAGCTTCACCACCGCGATCGAGTGGGGCTCCGTGCCCATGTCGGGGCGCGGGCGGTGGTTGATCACATAGCTCCACAGCACGCCCTTGCCGCTGGCCTGGTAGACCTCGACCTTGCGCGAGCCGCACTTGGGGCAGAACGGGCGGGGCGGGAAGTAGCTTTTGGTGCAATCGGTGCAGCGTTGCAGCAGCAATTCACCGGCCTTGCAGCCGTCCCAGAAATGCTGGGTCTCCGGCGTCGGCTCCGGCAGAACTCGGTCCATGGATGCTCTCAAATCCCTCTGAAGGTTCGTCAATGCCAACCTTCATGGGCAAGCCGCGCGGGCTTGTCGAGGCGTCTCCCGACGGAAAGCGGCGCCGCCGTTGCCTGCCGCGCCAGCGGCGCGCTAGGTGTCGGCCATGTACGACCTCCTCAAAGGCCTGACCGTCGTCGAGGCGGCGGCGTTCATCGCCGGGCCGACCTGCGGGCTCTATCTCGGCCAGTTCGGGGCGCGGGTGATCCGCATCGACCAGCTCGGCGGCGGGCCTGACTTCCGCCGCTGGCCGCTGGCCGCCAATGGCGAGAGCCTCTACTGGGAGGGCCTGAACAAGGCCAAGCAGTCGGTGGTGATCGACCTGGCCAGGCCCGAGGGCCGCGAACTGGCCCAACGCCTGGCCGCGGCGCCTGGCGAGGACCGCGGCCTCTTCGTCACCAACTTCCCGGCGACGGGCTTCTTCGCCTACGACCGCCTGAAGGCGATCCGCGACGACGTGATCTGCGTGCGGGTGATGGGCTGGGCCGACGGGCGCCCGGCGCTCGACTACACCGTCAACGCCGCCGTGGGCGTGCCATGGATGACCGGCTTCGCCGACGATCCGCGGCCGGTCAACCACACCCTCCCGGCGTGGGACTTCATCACCGGCGCCTATGCAGCGCTGTCGCTGGTCTCGGCCGAACGGGCGAGGCGCGCCGGCCGCGGCGGCTGCGAGGTGCGCATCCCGCTCTCCGACATCGCCGCGACCACCCTGGCCAACTGGGGCATGCTGGCCGAGGTGATGCAGAGCAACGACCGGCCTCGCATCGGCAACGACGTCTACGCCGCGTTCGGCCGCGATTTCGCGATCAAGGGCGGCCGCCGGCTGATGGTGGTGGCGATCACGCCCAGGCAATGGCGCGCCGTGGTCAAGACGCTGGACCTGGAAGCGGCGGTGGCGGCGTTGGAGACCGAGCTCGGCGTCTCCTTCGCCGGGCACGAGGCGGTGCGCTACCAGCACCGCGACCGGCTCTATCCGTTGTTCGAGGCCGCGTTCGCCCTGCGCACCGAGGCCGAGTTGGCCCCGGCGTTCGAGGCCGAGGGCGTCTGTTGGTCGGCCTACCGCACGTTGGCCGAAGCGGCCAAGGACGACAGCCTGTTCGCCGCCAACCCCGTGTTCGGCCGCGCCGCCCAGCCCAGCGGCCTCGACTATCCCGTGCCCGGCCCGGCCGCGACTCTGGCCGGTGTGGAGCGCGGCGCTCCGGCGCCCGCGCCGAAGCTGGGAACCCACACCGACGAGGTGCTGGCCGACCTGCTCGGCATGTCGAGCGGCGAGATTGGCCGCCTGCACGACGCGGGACTGGTGCGGGGGGCCCAGGGGACGTGACCGACCTCGCCGACTGGATCGGCCGCACCCGCACCGACACCGCCGTGCTCGATCCGGAGATCGCGCGGCGCTACGCCGCCGCGATGGGGGTCGATCTCGACGTCGAGGCGCATTTCCCCGCGCTCGGGCACTGGGCCTACTTCAACGACGCTGTAGAGCCTGCTGAGCTCGGCCCCGACGGACACCCCAAGCGCGGGCGCTTCCTGCCGCCGGTCGAGCCGCCGCGGCGGATGTTCGCCTCGGCGACGTTCGCCTTCGGGGCGCCGCTGGCGCTCGGCGAGCCGGCCGAACTGGCGCAGACCATCGCCGACGTGCGTCAGCGCTCCGGCCGCACGGGCGCGCTGGTGCTGGTGGATGTGGAGCGGCGGCTGAGCCAGGCCGGCGCGCTGAAGCTCACCGAGACCCAAACCATCGTCTACCGCGAGGCCGGCGATCCGACGCCGCCTGTCGCGGACACAGGCTCGGGCGGCGAAGGCGAGGCGTGGGCCCCCAACACGGTCGATCTGTTCCGCTATTCCGCCGCCACCTACAACGGCCACCGCATCCACTACGACCAGCGCTATGTGCAGGAGGAGGAAGGTTATCCCGACCTCGTCGTGCACGGCCCCTTCACGGCCGCGAAGCTCTGCGATCTCGCGATGCGCACCGCCGGGGCGCCGCTGAAGGCGTTCAGCTTCCGCGCGCTCGCGCCCCTCTTCGTGAACCAGCCGGTGCGTCTGCGCCACGGCGCCGAGCCAAACAGCGTGATCGCCGTCCGCTGCGACGGCGAGACTGCGGTCAGCGCCAGCTTCGAGGCTTGACGGCGAGGCTGGGGCGCGGCCACTGCCGCCCATGTCCGGCCGCTGGTCAGTCCTGGGCGTCGAGAACGCCGGTTTCGCCTACAACAAGGGCTATGTGTTCCGGCACATCTCCTTCCTGTTGGACGAGGCGAAGACCGCGCTCGTCGGCGAGAACGGCGCCGGCAAGTCGACGCTGCTGAAGTGCCTGTCTGGCGAGCTCGAGCTCGACGAGGGCCATGTGGTCCGCTCGCGCTCGACCAAGGTCGGCTACGTGCCGCAGGAGATCCCCGCCAGCTTCTTCGCGCTGACCGTGCGCGAGGTGATGGAGCAGGCGCTGGCCCGCGGCGGCGGCGAAGGCGAGGACTGGCGCATTGACGTCATGCTGGGGGACATCGGCATGGACGCGGCGATCGCCGCCGGCGATTTCCGGGTGCTGTCGGGCGGCTGGCAGCGCCTCGTGCTGGTCGCCTGCGCCGCGGTGCTGGAAGACCCGGACATCCTGGTGCTCGACGAGCCGACCAACCACCTCGATCTGGCCAATATCGCCACGCTGGAGCGGTGGCTGACCGAGGTGATCAAGCTGCCGATGCTGATCGTCAGCCACGACCGCGCGTTCCTGAACCGGGTGACGACACGCACCCTCTTCCTGCGCGCCGACGGCGCCCACGCCTTCAAGACCCCGTTTTCGACCGCGCGGCAGTCGCTGCTGGAGCGCGACGCGGCCGATGCGCGCCGCCGCTCGCTGGAGGAAAAGGAGATCCGGCGGCTGGAGGAGACCTGCGCGCGCTACAAGGTCTGGGCCCAGAAGAACGACATGTTCGACAAGAAGCGCAAGATCGTCGAGCGGCGCATCGAGCGGATGGAGGGCGCCAAGACCAAGGTCTACGTCGCCCGCGAGCGGCGCCTCGAGCTGGGCGAGAGCGAGATGGAGGCCAAGGTTGCGCTGCGGCTCGAGGGCCTGACGGTGCGAACGCCGGACGAGCGGCCGCTGTTCAATATCGACCGGTTGGCCGTGCGGGCGGGCGACCGCATCGCGCTGCTGGGCGCCAATGGCGCCGGCAAGTCGACCCTGCTGAGCGCGCTCGCCCAGGAGTTCGCCGCCAAGGACGCCCACTACGACGGCAAGGCGCAGGTGCGGTTCAATCCGGGCGCGCGGCTGGCGGTGTTCGACCAGGCCATGGCCGACCTGCCGCTGGACGCCAGCCTGATCGAATACATGTGCGAGGTGGACGGGGTTGGCGAGCGGGAGGCCATTCAGGCGCTGGTCAAGGCCGGCTTCCCGCATCGGCGGATGGAGCAGGCGATTTCGCTACTCAGTTTTGGCGAACGGGCGCGGCTGAAGTTCCTGCGGCTGAAGGCCGAGCGGCCGAACCTCTACCTGCTCGACGAGCCGACCAACCACCTCGACATCGAGGGCCAGGAAGATCTGGAGAGCCAGCTGGACGAGGCCGACGTCTCCTGCATCTTCGTCTCGCACGACCGTTACTTCACCCGCACCGCCGCCACGCGCTTCCTGGAGATCCGCCGCGGCAGGCTGGTGGAGGTCGAAGACCCGGACGAGTTCTTCGACGCCCAGGCCTGACGGCGGCCGGGCGGCCTCGGGCGGATTGCAACTGTCGCCGCCGCGCGGCACGCTGGCCGGCAGGCGTGGAGGGCGGGGCGCATGGGCAAGGTGCAGGTCGGTGCGGCGATCGGCGAGAGTTTCCGTTTTGTCGGCGAAGCCTGGCGCCGGGCCTGGGGGATCATGCTGATCCTGGTCTGGTTCAGCGCCGCGGTGCAGATCGTCGAGCTGCTGCGGCCGAGCTGGGTCGCGGTCTCCATCCTCGGCTTCATTGTCTCGATCTTCGTCACCACCGCCGCGACCGGCGCGCTCTATCGCCTGCGCTTCAGCGGCGACCATCCAGGCGACGACGCCTTCGCCGCCCACCCGGCCGGCGTGCAGTGGGGCGGTCTGGAGTGGCGCATACTGGGCGCCAATCTGCTGGTCGGCCTGATCATCGGCGTTCTGGCGTTCGTGGTGTTCATCATCTGGGCGTTCATCCTCGGCGCCACCCTCGGCAATAGCCCCGCTGACGTTCAGGGCATCGAGAACGGCTCCGAAGCGGAAAAGCTCGCCGCTTTGGGCCGGATCATGCTGGGTCCGGCGGGCGCCCTGACGCTGATCTTCATCGGGCCTGCGATGATCGGCCTGATCTACCTGGGGCTCCGGCTTTCGGTGTTCGCGCCGTTGGCCGCCGACACGCGCTCGTTCGATCCGGTGAAGGCCTGGGCGCTAACGCGCGGCGCGGTGCTCGCGCTGCTGGTTGGCTCGGTCGTGATCTTCCTGCTCGAGCTGATCATCGGCGCGGTGTTCGGCGGCGTGGCGGGCTTCGTCGCCGGTTTCAGCGGTCAGGTCGGACAGGGCCGCGTCTGGGGCGGCGTCGCCGGTCAGGCCGTCGGCGCCGCGCTCAACGC
>Ga0209415_10018019_pt1 | contig 11178 bp, 13 predicted proteins | sample PeaSoiSIISIP2007_FD_187696 | JGI IMG/M metagenome (GOLD analysis project Ga0209415, IMG submission 187696) | Peat soil microbial communities from Weissenstadt, Germany - SII-SIP-2007 (SPAdes) (version 2) | ecosystem: Environmental > Terrestrial > Soil > Wetlands > Peat | place: Germany...
CCGGCACTGGCCGGGGTTTACTGGGGTGGGCGACTTTTCGACCGGCGAACTGGGGAAATTTCAACCGGCGTTGACAGAAGCTCGTCGAACGGTTTCTCAGCAAGCCTCGGGATTTCACGTGGAGCGAGCTTAGGCGGCTGCTGGGTGGCTTTGGGTACAAGGAGTTGAGCGGTGGTGGGTCTCGTCGGAAGTTCATCGACCATCGAGGCGTGACGATCAGCCTCCACGAGCCTCATCCAGAGAGGGTTCTGAAGGCTTATCAGGTGAGAGAGGTGCTGGCGCATCTCCAGCAGGAGCGATTTCTTTGAGCGGCGCAATGGAGTATAAGGGCTACATCGGATCCATCGGTTACAGTGACGAGGACGAGGTCCTTCACGGTAAGTTGATGGGGTTGCGGGACTTGGTGACCTTCGAGGGAACAGACGTGCGCAGTCTGCGAAAGGCCTTTCGCGAGGCTGTGGACGACTACCTGGGGACGTGTGAAAGGCTTTCAAAGAAGCCCGACACGCCGTTCAAGGGTTCCTTCAATGTCCGCGTCGGCTCCGATCTGCACAAGCGCGCGGCCGTTTACGCAGCCGCACATCGCAAGAGGCTGAACGCAGTGGTGAGTGAGGCTCTCGAGCATTACCTGCGGTAGACCCTTGCGGGTGTGGAGACGGGCATGCCAAGGAAGAGGAAAGCAGAAATCGGCGACATTTGCGAAATTGTGAGCCCGGCAGGCCGAGCCTACGTTCAGTACACGCATGATGGCCACGGCATGGGCGAGTTGGTCAGGGTTCTTCCCGGGCTCTACGACGTCAGGCCGAAGGATCTCGCGCCTTTGGCGAAGCAGAAGGAGCTGTATTTCGTCTTCTGCACGCTGGATTACGCCGTTCGGGACAAGAACGCTGAGATCGTCTCACATCAGCCTGTACCCGACTGGGCGCGACCATACCCTTTGATGCGTTGGGGGCTGGCCGCGAGCAACTCATCTGGCATTTTCTCTACTTCCCCCAAAGGCAGAGCGCCGAGAGAGCGGCAAGACGGCTGCGGATCGGTGGGTTCCCAGTCATCGTACGAAAAGGTGTAGACGGAAAGAACTGGCTCACTCTGGCATTGAGCACACCGCCCGGAAACGGGGAGCAAATGAGCGAGCTTCGCAGGAAGATGGAGGCCTTGGCGGCCGAGTTACACGGTGAGTACGATGGCTGGCAACTCTCCGCTGGTTCGCACGGCCCTGCTGGTGATGAACTGTCCCAGACAGTCAATTAGACGCACCCGCAGTCTGACGCCGCCTTTACCGCAGATTGAACTTCTTCATCTTGTAGCGGAGGGTGTCGCGGGTGATGCGGAGCAGGCGGGCGGCCTGGGTCTGGTTGCCGCCGGATTTCTGCAGGGCGTGGATCAGCAGCCGCTTTTCCTGCTCCACCAGCGACATGCCGTCCACCGCTTCGGCGGGGCTGTCGGGAGTTGACGACACCGCCATGGCGCCGTTGGAGCTGCGCACGGCGATGGGCAGGCTGGCCGCGGCGATGACGTTCGATTCCTCGAGGATCATGGCGCGCTCGACCGCGTTGCGGAGCTCGCGCACGTTGCCCGGCCAGTCGTGCGTCAGCAGGAGGTCCTCGGCCTCCTGCGAAAGACCCTCGATGCTGCGCTTGAATTTCCGGTTGTAGTGATCGATGAAGAAGCGGGTGAGCGGAAGAATGTCCTCGGGGCGCTCGCGGAGCGAAGGCACCAGAAGCTGGATGACGTTGAGGCGGTAATACAGATCCTGGCGGAACGCGCCTTCCTTCACGGCTTCGCGCAGGTTCTTGTTGGTGGCGGCGACGATGCGCAGATCGACGCGAATGTCGCGCAAGCCGCCCAGCCGCCGGAAGGTCTGTTCTTCGAGCACGCGCAACAGCTTTGCCTGGAGGGACAGCGGAATCTCGCCGATCTCGTCGAGGAACAGCGTGCCTTTGTCGGCCAGCTCGAACAGGCCGCGTTTCTGCGCGCGGGCGTCGGTGAAAGCGCCCTTCTCGTAGCCGAAAAGCTCGCTTTCCAGCAGCGTTTCAGGGATGGCGGCGCAGTTGATGGCCAGGAACGGTTCGGACTGGCGGAGGCTTTGATAGTGGATGGTGGCGGCGATCAGGTCTTTGCCCGTGCCGTTCTCGCCTTCGATCAGGATAGAGGTTGCCTCGCTGACGGCCACCCGCCGGACAAAGCCCAGCACTTCGCGCATGGCCTGTGATTCCGCAATGACCTGGCGCCTGGACGGTTCGGCCTCATCGGTAATGTCCTTGATGGTGGCGGCGACGCCTTGCAGTTCACCATGGCCATTGGTGAGCTGTACGGTGCGGATCACGACCATGCGCTCGCGGCCATTATCCGTATGCAGGCGGACAGTTCCGTTGGGCAGGCAAGCCTGCGGGCCGAGGCCCTGGCGAATGCCGCACTCGCCATCGTTTTCACAGGCCCCGCAGCGGAACACATCGCGGCAGTGCTTGCCCACGAGTTCGTCGGCGCTTACGCCGAACAAGCGAGTGGCCGCCTGGTTCACGCCGGTGATGTGCAGGTCCCGGTCGTACAGGAACAGTGCGTCCGAGATCTGGTCGAACACCGCCTCCAGGACGTCGGCGCGCTGCCAGTGAGGGTCCAGAATGGCCACGAAGTGACTCCGCAATAGGGCTTTAACTTATATTATACGCGGTTGCGGCGACTCAGGGCCGGAAAATGGGTGATTTGCCCCAAGCGGAGACGATCTTGTGTGTGTTTCCCCGTGGTGGAACACCTCGCGTAAACCTAACTGGCTGAGGATGTTTAGCTTTGCAGACCGGTTGCGTGTCTGGCCGCCGGATTGCACATTCCCGCAAGGAAGGTAAGACCGGTCCATCCCGGCACTGAGGAACATGAAAACCGTGCAAGTGGCAATTCGCGATTCGGAGTGCTCGCAGAGCATCTGCAACGTCCTCCGGCGCGAGGGCAGGCACACCGTTATGGTGGTGGATCAACCTGATTTTTCGCTCGATGGCGTTATCGTCCTCGATGGCGAGCACCTGGAACGTATTGGTCTGGGGGTCGAGCAACCGGATCGCTTCGTTCTGATTACCCGCAAAGATCCGGACCGCCTTGCCCGGCTGTGGAACGCCGGGATACGGCATGTGGTTTTCGAAGACGATTCGCCAAATACCGTGCAGTTGGCGGTGAGCGCCGCTGAGCTGCGGCAATTGCGGCCGGCCCCGGGGAGGGAAACGGCCGAGTCGCTCAGAGTGGCGGGAGGAACCCAGCCTCGCAGGGAACAGCACATCCGGCGGGGCGCGGGTCTTCCGATTTTAGGGGGCAGCGGTACGGACCGGTGCCGGGCATGTCATCACCGGTTTCCGGCCACCGATCCGGATGAATTCTGAAGGAGGGCAGCTATGATGATTCCCCTGGTTGTGGTGGAGGGGTTGATGGTGATCGCGGTGCTTACACTGGCGATCATGCGCAAGATGGCAGCGAAAGACGAGTCCGACGTGATTCACGTCGACGACAGCGCATTCGAGGCGAAGCAGGCCACGATCGCGGCGCGGCTGGAGAAAATCGACCACTGGGGCAAGATCAGCACCGTAGTGGCCGTGGTGTTCGGGCTCGCTCTTCTCGCCTTTTACCTTTACAACGTCTGGCAACAGGGCTCTACTGTACAGTAGGGACACTTCCATAGAGGGGCCGGTGCGCCGACCGGCTCCCTGAAGGCCGACCGAGGGCGTCGGCTCCAGCCCGCCGATGCTATCGAAGATCGAGACCGAAATCCTCACTCGCAGGCCCACTGCAGAACGGCGCGTGCTGGAGTTTTTCTTTTCGCCCCGGACCGTGGCGGTCATCGGCGCGACGGAAAAGCCCGGCAGCGTGGGCCGCACTCTCCTCTGGAATCTGATCAGCAGTCCTTTCGGGGGCACGGTCTATCCCGTCAATCGCGAGCGCCCCAGCGTGCTGGGGATCAAGGCTTATCCCACCGTTGCGGACGTCCCGGAGACCATCGACCTGGCCGTGGTGGTGACGCCGGCGCCCACGGTTCCGGGAATCGTGCGCGAGTGCGGCGCGGCGGGGGCCAAAGGCGCAATCATCATCTCGGCTGGATTCCGCGAGGCCGGGCCGGAGGGGGCACGGCTGGAACAAGAGGCGCTGGCCGAGGCGCGGGCCGTTGGGATGCGGCTGATTGGACCCAACTGCCTGGGCGTGATGCGGCCGGTGACCGGATTTAATGCGACTTTCGCGCCGGCCATGGCCAGCGCCGGCAACGTCGCATTCCTCAGCCAGAGCGGGGCGCTTTGCGCTGCCGTGCTCGACTGGAGCCGCCGCGAGCAGGTGGGCTTCAGCGCGTTCCTTTCGCTGGGTTCGATGGTGGACGTGGGCTGGGGCAGCCTGATCGATTACTTCGGCAATGATCCGAAGACTCGCAGCATCGTGATCTACATGGAATCGGTCGGCGATGCGCGCAGCTTCCTGTCCGCCGCGCGCGAGGTGGCGCTGCAGAAGCCGATCATCGTGATCAAGGCCGGGAGAACCGAGCAGGCCGCGCGGGCGGCAGCGTCGCACACCGGCGCGATGACCGGCAGCGACGAGGTGCTGGACGCGGCATTCAGGCGCTGCGGCGTGCTTCGCGTGAACAGCATCTCGGACATTTTCCACATGACCGAAGTGCTGGCGCTGCAGCCCCGTCCGAAGGGCCCACGATTGTTGATTGTCACTAATGCCGGCGGCCCGGGCGTGCTGGCTACCGACGCCCTGCTCATGGCCGGGGGACAACTGGCCACGCTGTCGGAGACCACCATCGCCACACTCAACGAGTTTCTGCCGAAGCACTGGAGCCGCAATAACCCGGTGGACATCATTGGGGACGCCGACGCCGCCCGTTACGTGAAGACCGTGGAGGCGCTGGCGAAGAATGCCGATGGTGACGGATTGCTGGTGATCATGGCGCCGCAGGGGGTGGCGAGCCCGATCGAAGTTGCCGAAGCGCTGCGGCCCTACGCGAAGCTCAACCAGCGGCCAATTCTGGCGAGCTGGATGGGCGGGCTGGACGCGAGCCCCGGTGAGATGTGCCTGAACAGCGCGGGCATTCCAACGTTCTCGTTTCCCGACACCGCGGTCCGGGCGTTCCACTACATGTGGAAGTACAGCTACAACCTGCGCGGGCTTTACGAGACGCCGGTGCTGACCGAGGAGCCAGGCGTGAAGATCGACCGCGCGCTGGTGGCCGCGATTCTCGATCATGCGCGCTCGTCGGGGCGGACCGTGCTGACCGAGGTGGAATCGAAAGCCATCCTGAAGGCCTACGCGATTCCCGTGGCCGATGCGGTAGTCGCGGCGACAGCGGACGAAGCGGTGCGCGCGGCACGGGTGACCGGCTATCCGGTGGTGCTCAAGGTGCATTCCGAGGCCTTGACGCACAAGGCCGACGTCGGGGGCGTACAGCTCGACCTGCGGCATGAGCAGGCGGTGCGTCTGGCGTTTGAGGCGATTCGCCGTGCGGTGGAAGAGCGGTCGGGGCCGGGCCACTTTCAGGGCGTCACGGTACAGCCCATGGTTCCGCGCGGCGGGAGGGAGCTGATTCTGGGGTCAAGCGTGGATGAGCAGTTCGGGCCGGTGCTCCTGTTTGGCGCGGGCGGCGAGCTGGTGGAGATCTTCAACGATCATGCGCTGTCGCTGCCGCCGTTGAACACGACGCTGGCGCGGCGGCTGATGGAGCAGACGCGAATCCACGGCGCGCTGAAGGGCGTGGACATGGGCGCACTGGAAGGGCTGCTGGTGCGCTTCAGCCAGCTTGTGGTGGAGCAGCCGGCGATTCGCGAGATCGATATTAATCCGCTGCTGGCCTCGCCGGACCGTCTGGTGGCGCTGGATGCGAGCATGGTGGTCTATGCGCGCGGCGTGGATCTGGATACGGTACCCAAGCCGTCGATTCGGCCCTATCCGACCCGCTACGTGAGTGAGGCGACGCTGAACGACGGCACGCCGGTGAAGATCCGGCCCATCCGGCCCGAGGACGAGCCGCTGATGGTGGAGTTCCATCACACGCTTTCGGAGCGCAGCGTGTACATGCGCTATTTCCACTGGATGAAGCTGGACCAGCGCATCACTCACGAGCGGCTGACGCGGATGTGCTTCATCGACTACGACCGGCAGATGGCGCTGGTGGCCGAGCGGGTGAACCCGGCGGGTGGCCAGCATCACATTCTGGGGGTGGCGCGGCTGGTGAAATCGCCGCTGGCCAACGACGGCGAGGTGGCGGTGATCATCAGCGACGCGTGGCACGGGCGCGGGCTGGGATCGCTGCTGACGGAACGGCTGATCGGCTTCGCGCGGGACGAGAAGGTGGCGCGGCTGAACGCCAGCGTGCTGTATGAGAATCGGCCGATGCTCCGCATTCTCGAGAAGAACGGCTTCCGCCTGATTCCGAGCACGGATCCGGAGACGGTGGAAGCGACGATGGAGCTGGGGTAGGAAGACGGTGTCGTGTCCACGGCGCTCGGTGTCACAGCAGTTGCGCTCTTCTTTACAGGGGCTGCCTATCTCCTGAATGGAGCAGCCGTCATCGTGGGTGTCGTGCTGAACAGGACCCCGGGCCGCTGCGCCGGGCGGGCTGAGAGCCCACCGCAGCCTGAAAGGCTGCCCCACTTACCCCTGCACGTATTCGTTGTGGCCGGCCACTAACAGCAGGATGTTGCCGCCTACGGTGTGCACCTTGGGATGGGTCGTGTCCTTGCCCATCACCACGAAATCGCCGGCGCGGTAGACCAGCTCGCCCCAGCGGATGTCACCGCTCACCACAAGGCATTGCTCGTCGTCGTGATGATGGTGCACGGGCAACGACGACCCGGGGGCCATGCGGAGCAGCATGGTGGTCCGGCGCGACTGGCGGTCGCGGAACAGGATCTTCACGTCCACGCCTGGGATTCCGGAGTCGGTCCAGGTCTCGTCATGGCTGCGGACATCGGCCAGAGGTTTGAGCGATTCGTAAGCAGCGACGCCGCTGAGGAGACGCTCGCGCAGCGCGGCGGGCGGGGGGACGGGATCGACGGTCTCGGCGATGAGAGCGGCGGCTTCGCGAAATTCGTTCACAAGGTCGCGCGGCGCTCCGCCCCTTTCGCCGAGAGGCAGCATGTCCAGAGCGACGAGCGCGGCCTGTTCCTGCTTCTGTTCGTCGGCGCTCATACCGCCCTCCGGGTTTCGAGAATTTCGCGCAATCGGATCAGTCCGATGCGTACGCGGCTCTTCACCGTGCCGAGCGGCTGGCCCAGGCGCGCGGCCAGCTCGGAATGGCTGAGCCCTTCGAAGAACGCGATAGTCACTGCTTCGCGCTGCTCGCGGGGAAGCTCGTCGAGAGCCTGCCGTACGACAACGCGCCACTGCCCGGTGGCCGTATGTTCTTCAGGCGACACTTCGGGCGACGTGGGTTCGGGGAAGCTTTCCGGTGCGAGGACGGTTTCCGGCCGGGCGGCCCGGCGGCGGATGCGGTCAATGGCAATGCTGCGGGCCATCATGGTGAGCCACGCCCGGACGCCGGCCCTTTCGGGCGAGTAGCTGGCTGCGTTCTTCCAGGCTTTCATGAAGACGTCCATCAGGGCTTCCTCGGTTTCCTGGGCATCGCCGAGCATGCGCAGGAGAAGACCGTTGACGGCGCCGGAGGTTTCGTCGTAGAGGCGTGCGAGGGCATCCTGGTTGCCGCGAGCCATTTCGGAGACGAGCGCGGTGAGGGCGGGGTCGTCGCGCAGGAGGAGTCGACGGCCTGAAGCGGGCTGCGGGCTCTCGCCGTTCATTACGATCCGGAAGAAACTGCCTGTTGCCTGAACCACCAGCATAATCCAGATCGGCCCTCGATTCTATAAAGGGATACGGCTGCAAAGGGAGATTGGATGGCCCTCTGGAACATCCAGTTCGGCGGCGTGTGCGTACTGGTGTCAGGAGGCAGGACATGAACGAACAACAGAATGTCGAGAAGATCAAGGCAATGTACGCGGCATTCGCCCGAGGCGACGTCGCGACCATTCTGGGCGCGCTCACCGAAGACGTGGAATGGACACTGGAGGGCCCGGCGATCATCCCGTTCGCGGGAGCGCGGCGCGGACCGGGCGACGTTGCCGGATTCTTTCAGGCACTGGCGACGACGCAGGCGAATCAAAAGCTGACCATTGACACGTACGTGGCGCAGGGTGACGTGGTGGCGACAATGGGGCGGTATGCCGCGACGGTAACGGCTACCGGAAGAAGTTTCGACGCATCGATCGCCCATTTCTTCACGTTCCGTGACGGCAAGGTCTCGAAGCTCGTCGATTTCGGTGACACGGCGCTGATGGCGGAAACGTACGCGCAGGCTTCGGCCGCTGCACGATAAGTGCCGGCGGGGAGTATAAGCTGATAGCTGGCCGTGCCTGAACTCCCCGAAGTTGAGACCGTGGTCCGCACGGTCGCGCCGAAGCTGACTGGCCGGCGCATCGTTCGCGCGCAGTTTTCCTCGAAGCACGTTGTGAGGGAGAACTTCGCGCGGCTGGCGAGGCGGGTGGCGGGGCAGCGCGTCGGCGGCGTCACGCGGCACGGGAAGTTCATCGTGATCGCGCTCGAGCGCGGCAATCTGCTGGTACATCTCGGCATGACCGGGCGGCTGATCGTCAATGGCGAGACCGGTCCGTACACGCGAGCGGTGTTCGAGCTGGATGAAGGCGAGCTGGTCTATAACGATCCGCGCCAGTTCGGGCGGATCGAGTGGAGCGAGGGCCTGCCTGAGCGGGTTGCCCGGCTCGGGCCGGATGCGCTGACGGTGAGTGAGGATGAGTTCCTGGGGCGGCTGAAGAAACGCCGGCATGCGCTGGTGAAGCCGTTGCTGCTGGACCAGGTGTTTCTGCGCGGGCTGGGCAACATCTACGCTGACGAAGCGTTGTTCGCCGCGGGCATTCATCCGCGAGCCGATGCTGCGCGGTTGAGTAAGGTACGGGCCCGGCGCCTGCACGGGGCGATGGTCGAGGTGCTGCAGGCGGCTATCGCGAGCAAAGGCTCGTCGATTTCCGACTACGTCTACGACGAGGGACGCCAGGGCGGCTATCAGATTCACCTGCTGGCCTACGGGCGAACGGGCGAGCCCTGCGAGCGGTGCGGCACGGCGATCCGGCGAATCGTCCTGGGCGGGCGCGGGACGCACTACTGTCCGAAGTGCCAGCGAGCATAAACGCGGCTGACGCCGCGTGTCCCCATCTCACACGTCGATTCTTACGCGCTTCAGGTGCGAGGTTTCGCCGGAGACGATTCGGACGCGGCTCCGGGGAACACCGAAATGGCCTGCAAGGAAGGCGCAGAGCTCGCGGTTGGCTTTGCCCTTTTCAGGCGGTGCGGCGACCTTCACCTTCCAGGTTCCGTCGGCAAGCTGACCGGCGAGCTCGGTGCGCGAGCTTTTCGGGATCACCTTCACTACGATATCCACGCTCAGGCTCCCGCCAGGATGGCCGCGATGGTGTCGAGCAGGACGCGCGTGCGGCACGGCTTCCTCAGCACGCGAGCGACCGGGAGTTCGTGGACGTGGCCGCCGGTGAGCACGATCACCGGGGCGCGGGAGCCGATGGCCGAGATGAGGCGCAGGCCGTCCTCGATCTTTGGCAAACGAAGATCCATGACCACGACGTCGGGCAGCCGGGCCTCAATTTGCGCGGCCGCTTCATCCGCGTCCGCCGTGGCGACGACGGCATAGCCCTCGCGTTCCAGCAGCATGGTGCGCAGGCCGAGCTGATCGCGGTCGTCTTCCACCAGCAGCACAGTGGACATCAGGCGAAGGTGATGGCCGCGATGACGAGACTGGGCATCTGGTTGTTCCAGCTCTCGGGGATGTTGTCGAAGGGCAGGCGGAAGGCGCGCGTCTCGCCGGGCTTCAGCGGCGACGCGGACGGTTTCACGATGGCCACGCGCTCGCGCAGCACCATCTGTCCATACGGGTCGTAGAAGACGCAGATGATCTCGACGGAGCGCAGCGGCCGGCCGCCCTTGTTCTGAATGTTGCCTTCGATTTCCGTGACGGTTTGTTTGAGGTATGTTTCGGTGGCCTTCATTTGCACGTCACTGAGGTCGAGGTACTTCACGTAAGCTTTCGCTTCGGCGGTGAGTGCGACGACATCCCGCGGCGGCGGCGGAGTATGCATGAACCAGACGACGGCCGCGCAGACGGCGACCAGGGCCAGCACTAAGACGATTCTGGATTTGGTGCCCACTGACGACAGCATATGCGAATTGTCGGGCTCAATCCAGCCGCTGGATGTCTACAGGACAGGCGCGATTCTGACGAGAAATACGGTGGATGTCCGCCACTGTCGCCATTCAGCCGCGAAGCGCGGGAGAAGCACGCGCGTGGGTTCGCGCAGCGCTGGGGACCCCGGTGGTGCTGGCGGGACTGCTGGCCTGTCTCACCTTCTGCTTCTGTTGTCTCCATTTCAGCGATCCCGACACATGGTGGCATCTCAAGGTCGGGCAGGAGGTCTGGAACACGCACACGGTTCCGACGGCGGATCACTGGTCATTCACGGTGTATGGGCATGCCTGGCTGCCGCATGAATGGCTGTCCGAGCTGTTCCTGTATGCGATCTTTCATTTCTTCGGATACGCCGGCCTGCAGCTCTGGCTGTGCCTCGCCGCCAGCGCGATTGTCGTGCTGAGCTACGCGCTTTGCTACCGCTACTGCGGCGACGCGACCGTGGCGGCGCTGGGCGGGTTCCTGACGTTCTTCTTCGGCAGCATCGGGTTCTCCATTCGGCCGCAGGTGGTCGGATACCTGTTTCTGGTGGTTGAGTTACTGCTGTTGCAACGGGCGTTTTCCGGAAAGCCGGGGACGCTGTGGTGCATGCCGGTGCTGTTTGCGGTCTGGGTGAACTGTCACGGGTCGTATCCGCTGGGGCTGGGGATTCTGGTGGCGGCGATTGGATGTTGGTGCTGGCGCTATCGCTGCGTCGGGCGGCATATGCGGTTTCTGGCGGCCGTGATGGCGCTTTCGTGCGCGGCGCTGCTCCTGAATCCGGTGGGATGGCGGTTGCTAACGTATCCGTTCGACGCGCTGGTGCACCAGCAGGACGGCCTGAACTTTTCCCAGGAGTGGCTGCCGACGACCATCCAGGATGTGCGCGGGCTCGGCCTGGTGCTGTTGGTGGCGGCCATCGGCGTGGCAGCGCTGGCTGGGCGAGCGCGAGCGTCGCTGTTTGA